>SWCC01010301.1_pt1:2500-121297 | contig 121297 bp, 106 predicted proteins | sample 4692971 | NCBI WGS metagenome assembly SWCC01 (sample SAMN10267277, study PRJNA491770) | bioreactor metagenome | isolation source: DHS bioreactor inoculated with subseafloor sediment | place: Japan: off Shimokita Peninsula | collected 2006-08
TTGAGGGTTGAAAACCTCTTGGATGAGGTGAGGGTAGGGGTGAAAGGCCAATCAAACTCGGAGATAGCTCGTATTCCTCGAAATAGCTTTAGGGCTAGCCTCGATTAAAAATATGACGGAGGTAGAGCACTGATTGGGCTAGGGCTGTCACAACGGTACCAAACCCAGACAAACTCCGAATTCCGTACATATGTTTTTCGGGAGTCAGGCTATGTGGGATAAGCCGTGTAGCCGAGAGGGGAACAACCCAGACCACCAACTAAGGTCCCCAAATAGTAGTTAACAGAGAAAGGATGTTGGGTTGCTTAGACAACTAGGATGTTGGCTTAGAAGCAGCCATTCATTTAAAGAGTGCGTAATAGCTCACTAGTCAAGCGACCCAGCGCCGACAATTTCCGGGACTTAAACTACTTACCGAAGTTGTGGACTAGATTTATCTAGTGGTAGAGGAACATTCTATAGGCACTGAAGGTGAACTGCGAGGTTTACTGGAGCGTATAGAAAAGCAAATGTTGGCATAAGTAACGATAATGCAGATGAAAAATCTGCACGCCGAAAGTCTAAGGTTTCCTGAGCAATGTTAATCATCTCAGGGTTAGTCGGGTCCTAAGCCGAGGCCGCAAGGCGTAGGTGATGGCAAACGGGTTAATATTCCCGTACCTGGTTAAATTTGTTTGACTGTAAGGAGGGACGTAGAAGTGAAGGTCAGCCACCTGTTGGATTAGGTGGTCTAAGCGTGTAGGTGGAAGGTGTAGGCAAATCCGCACTTTTTTAACACTGAGGCGCGAACGGGAGAGCCTAGCTCATAAACTGATCGTAATCATGCTACCAAGAAAAGCTTCGTACAGGAGAATTTAATCAGTCCGTACCGCAAACCGACACAGGTAGACGGGATGAGTATTCTCAGGCGCTCGAGTGAGTCGTGGTTAAGGAACTCGGCAAATTAACTCCGTAACTTCGGGAGAAGGAGTGCCCCAATTAGGTGAAATTTATTCTTATGGAGCCGAAAGGGGCCGCAGTGAAAAGGCCCAAGCGACTGTTTAACAAAAACATATGTCTCTGCGAAGTCAATTAAGACGAAGTATAGGGACTGACACCTGCCCGGTGCTGGAAGGTTAAGAGGAGAGGTTAGCTTCGGCGAAGCTTTGAATTGAAGCCCCAGTAAACGGCGGCCGTAACTATAACGGTCCTAAGGTAGCGAAATTCCTTGTCGGGTAAGTTCCGACCTGCACGAATGGTGCAACGATTTGGGCACTGTCTCAACCACGAGCTCGGTGAAATTGTGGTACCGGTGAAGACGCCGGTTACCCGCAGAAGGACGGAAAGACCCCGTGAACCTTTACTGCACCCTAGCATTGGGTTCGGATAGGTCATGTGTAGGATAGGTGGGAGACTTTGAAGCTGTGACGCTAGTTGCGGTGGAGTCAATGGTGAAATACCACCCTTGTTTTATTTGGATTCTAACTACGACCCTTGAATCAGGGTCTAGGACATTGTTAGGCGGGTAGTTTGACTGGGGCGGTCGCCTCCTAAATTGTAACGGAGGCTCTCAAAGGTTCCCTCAGCACGGTTGGTAATCGTGCGGCGAGTGTAAAGGCATAAGGGAGCTTAACTGCGAGACATACAGGTCGAGCAGATACGAAAGTAGGACTTAGTGATCCGGCGGTAGCGTATGGAAGTGCCGTCGCTCAAAGGATAAAAGGTACTCCGGGGATAACAGGCTGATTTTGCCCAAGAGTTCATATCGACGGCAAAGTTTGGCACCTCGATGTCGGCTCATCGCATCCTGGGGCTGAAGAAGGTCCCAAGGGTTGGGCTGTTCGCCCATTAAAGCGGTACGTGAGCTGGGTTCAGAACGTCGTGAGACAGTTCGGTCCCTATCCTCTGCGGGCGCAGGATATTTGAGAAGAGTCGCTTCTAGTACGAGAGGACCGAAGTGAACGAACCTCTAGTGTACCAATTGTCACGCCAGTGGCACGGTTGGGTAGCTACGTTCGGAAATGATAAGCGCTGAAAGCATCTAAGTGCGAAGCATACTTCAAGATAAGATATCCCTTCCCATTTAATGGGACTAAAGACTCCTTGGAGATGACAAGGTTGATAGGTTGCAAGTGTAAGTACAGTAATGTATTTAGCTGAGCAATACTAATAGGTCGTGAGACTTAATCATTAAAATTTATTAAAAGTTGGTATCTCATGTAGATAACTCATTCAATCTTTAATTTTTAAATCGTTTAATTACGATGTAAAGTTTTCTGGTGATTATAGCTAAGGGGAAACACCTCTTCCCATTTCGAACAGAGTAGTTAAGACCTTACACGCCGATGGTACTGCATTTTTAAGTGTGGGAGAGTAGGTAGTTGCCAGATTTAATATTTGACCCTCAATTGATTTCAATTGAGGGTTTTTTATTTTTAAAAATATATAGAATTATTTTATTTCTCTTCCGCCTAACTCAGAAAGTATACTCTTAACAATTGGATGATTTTTATAAGAATCATCACTATCTACAGTTTCATTGTTTGACTCAAAAGTAGCTTGCGGGATTGTGATTTTATTAAATTTGAATTTCATCTGTAACTTAGATTTAAAAATTGAACTATATCTTTTAGATAGAAAATCATTCGATGAAATCAAAATTTGTACATCTTCCTTATGATTGACATCAACAAATAAAATATCATTTTCTAATGAAACTGGGTATGTATGCTCCAGTAAAGGACCAAGTAGGAATCTTTCTTTAGTTATAGTACTTTTAAATGATTCCCAATTTCCCAATATTGAATCAATAGTTGCAGATCCAACATATCGTAATGTGTCTTTATTATCAGTACTCTCTTTTACTAATGGTTTAACTTTGGGCTGAACAGTTTTTTGTTCCCTAATAATTTGTTTGGGTAGATCAATCTTTAATGTAGGTTTACTTTTTTCAGTAGATTTTGATTCTGGAGGACTATTATTTACAAATTCACTTTTTTTTTTAACAGTTAAATTATCTACATTTCCTGACTTGGTAAGTAATTCGGTAATTGTAGAAGATTTTTCAAAGCCAATTAAATGGGTTAGCGAAATTTCAATTTTTAATTTCTGATTTTGCGTAATTTTTAATTCATTTTGAGTTTTAGATATGAATGACAATATTCTCAATAAATCACCTTCAGAATATTTATCAGCATAATCTAAATATCTGGTCTTTAATTCTTCTGAAGATTCAATAAAATCAGTTTTTTTTGTTATTACAACGGTACTGATATTTCTAAAATGTTCGAGCAGTCCATTTACAAAATCAATAAAATTCCAACCATTTGAATATATTATTTCAGAAATTTCAAAGGCTACTTTAAAATCCTTATTTAATATGGCTTCCGATATTTGAAAATAAATTTCATCATCAATTAGATTGAGCATTTGTTTAAGAATATTAACGTCAACTTTATTTCCGCAAAATGAAACAACCTGATCAAAAATACTTTCGGCATCTCGCAAAGCTCCATCAGCTTTTTTTGCAATCAGAGTGAGTGAATCATCTAAAATTTCTATTTTTTCAGCATCTGCAATTTTTTGCAATAAATCTTTTATTTGATCAAGCTCAATTCTCCTAAAATCAAATCTCTGGCAGCGAGAAATGATAGTTAGGGGAACTTTGTGTATATCCGTTGTTGCAAAGATAAATATCGTATGCTCAGGTGGTTCTTCTAATGTTTTTAGCAATGCATTAAAAGACTCTGTTGTAAGCATATGGACTTCATCAATAATGTATACTTTATACTGTCCACTTGTAGGGGCATATTTCACAGATTCTCTTAGTGTTCGAATTTCATCAATTCTTCTGTTTGAAGCGCCGTCAATTTCAATAATATCCAACGATTGAGACTTTAAAAAATTATTGCATGAAGAACAATTGTTACACGGCTCTCCACCATCTGGCTTTTCACAGTTTAATCTTTTTGCTAAAATTCTTGCTGTTGTTGTTTTTCCAACACCTCGGGGACCAGCAAAAATGTATGCATGACCAATTCTATCATTCTCAATTGCATTCTTTAATGTGGTGGAAATATGTTGTTGCCCAACTACATCTTCAAATAATTGAGGTCGCCATTTTCTTGCTGTAACTACAAAAGCCATATATTAAAATTCTCTTTTTATATTACTATTAAACAAGTATACTTTTACTCAAATCCAATTTATCCGTTACTAACCTACAAATTTGTTCTAACCAATCTTTATCAATTTCATCAAAAGCAGCAAATTCAGTACTGTCCAGATCAAATACTGCATAAACTTTATTGTCATTTATTAGAGGGACGACAATTTCAGAATTAGTTTCAACATCACAAGCAATGTGACCAGGAAATTCATGAACATTTGGAACTATTTGAGTTTTTTTAGTTTCTGCAGAAGTTCCACAGACTCCTTTACCAATTACTATTTTTGTACAAGCAACCTTGCCTTGAAATGGCCCCAAGTATAGCTGAGTATCTTTTCTTAGATAAAAGCCAACCCAGCTAATTATCGAAAAAGTTTGTTTTATTGCAGCGGTAATATTTGAAAGATTAGTAACAATTGGGTCGCTATCGTTTAGTAATCCTTCAATTTGTTGAATTAGCAAATTATATCGCTCAACTTTGGAAACTTTATTTTCTATCATTTATTGGATGCTTTTTTTGTTGTTACCCTTTTCTTTGTTGCTCTTGATTTCTTAAATAATATTGGAATTGCTTCTTTTATATTTTCAATTGGAATAATATTAAGTCCCTCTTTTACTGCATCCTTGATCTCAACTAGATCTTTTTCGTTCTCTTTTGGAATTAAAACAGTAGATATCAAATTCCTTTTTGCAGCTAAAAGCTTTTCGTTCAACCCACCGATTGGAAGAACATTACCTCGTAATGTTATTTCACCTGTCATTGCAACATCACCACGTGCCTGTTTTTTACTGATTGCCGAATACATAGCCATGGTCATTGTAATACCTGCTGAAGGTCCATCTTTAGGAATTGCACCTTCTGGTAAGTGAATATGAATTTCTTTTCCTTTATTAAAATTAACGGGCAAGCCTAACTCCTTGGCATTTGATCTCAAGTAGCTAAGTGCAGCTTGAGCTGATTCTTTCATCACATCACCAAGTTGACCCGTTAATGTAAGTTTCCCTGTTCCACTCATTATTGTCACATCTACACTTAAAATCTCTCCCCCAACACTTGTCCATGCTAAGCCTGTTACACTTCCAATTTTGGCTTCTTGCTTAGAAATTTGAGACCTAAATCTGGGGACTCCTAAATACTTCTCAACTTTTTTAGGGTCAATCTTAAACTGATTAGTAGTTTTACTTTTTAAAGTGGTTTTTGTTCTATTTACAACAATTTCTTTTGCAGTCTTTCTGAACACTGACGAAATTTCTCTTTCTAAATTTCTTACTCCAGCTTCTCTAGTATATTCCACAATAATTTTATGTATTGCTTCATCTGATATTTTTACTCCAAGCTTATGCAATCCGTGAGCATCTAGTTGTTTGCGAATTATATGACGTTTTGCAATTTCAATCTTCTCATGCTCAAGATACCCTGGTAATTCTATTACCTCCATTCTGTCTTGCAAAGGGAGTGGAATATTGTACCTTACATTTGCAGTTGTAATGAACATTACTTTTGATAGATCGTACTCAACATCTAAATAATGATCTGTAAAATTATGATTCTGTTCTGGGTCTAAAACCTCTAGCATTGCTGATGATGGATCGCCACGAAAATCCATGCTCATTTTATCAATTTCATCAAGCAATAAAACAGGATTTACGGTTCCCGCTTTTTTCATTGATTGAACTATTTTGCCTGGAAGTGAACCGATATAGGTTCTTCTGTGCCCACGTATTTCAGCCTCGTCTCTAACTCCTCCTAAACTTATACGAACAAATTTTCTACCTATGGCCCTGGCAATAGATTTCCCTAATGAAGTTTTACCAACTCCGGGAGGACCTACAAAACAGAGAATTTGTCCCTTCATTTCCTTAACCAAATTTAGAACGGCAATGTGCTCTACTATTCTTTCTTTTGGTTTATCCAAGCCATAATGATCTTCATCTAAAATTTTTCTAACATTTATTATATCCAAAAGATCTTTAGTTTTTTTGTACCAGGGTACATCAACAAGCCAATCCAAATAATTTCTGATAACAGTTGATTCTGGTGAGCTTGGTGGAGTCTTTTTCAGTTTATTGAATTCTTCATTAACTTTTTCCCTAACATCCTTTGGCATTCTTGCTTTTTTAATCTTCTCGGTAAGTTTAGAAAACTCTGGAGAAATTTCTTCATCTTTCCCAAGCTCATCCTGAAGAATTCTTATCTGCTCTTGAATAATAAATTTTCTTTGAGTTTTTGTTATGTTTTCTTGAACCTTCGATTCTATCTCTTTCTCGACTTTTAGTATATCAACTTCTGAGTTAAGTAATTTTATAACCTCATAAATTTGATCTTTCAAAGAGAAATTTTTAAGTATAGATTGTTTTATTTGAATTGACTGATTAATATTTGCTGCCACGTAAAATAGTTTTCTATCGGGCTCATCAATATTCTCATAAGCACTAATTGCTTCAGCAGGTATATTCCTATTGTTTTTAACATAATCCTTAAACTGAACTGTCAACTGTCTAATCAAAGCACTCATTTCTTGAGTATCAATCTGCTTAGGTATTATAACCTCAATTTCTGCTTCATAAAATTCTTTGCGTTTTGTGTACTTCTTAATTTTTCCTTGGATTACTCCATCAACCAAAATTTTCATTAGTCCATTTGGCAATTTGAGAATCTGAATGATTTTTGCAATTGTACCTTCAATATAAATATCATCTGGTGTAGGATCTTCTAAATTCGCCTTTTTTTGAGCTGATAAAAATATAAATTTTGATGACTCAAGAGAATAATTAGCAGCTTTAATTGATTGTTCTCTTCCCACTAATACAGGGAAAATCATGTATGGAAAAATAATATTATCTCTGAGTGGAAGTACCGCTAATACCTTAGGAATATCTTGTATTACGGAAGTATCATCGTTTCTTTTTTTTCTTTTTGCCATAAGTTTTCTAATTAAATAATTTTAAAAACACTAATAATTAAAATAAGCAATATATTATGTGCATTCAAGAATTCATACTAATCTATAATATTAAGATGGAGATTAAATGTTAGATAAAACGGTTGAAATTGCAAAAGAGGCTGGCGGAATAATTAAAGATGGATTTGGCAAAAAGTTATCAATAGAATTTAAAACTGATGAAGCTAATCTTGTCACTAATATCGACAAAGCTGCGGAAAAAGTGATTATAGATTTTATAAAAAAAGAGTATCGCACTCATTCAATTATTGCTGAAGAAAGTGGTGACAATATAAATTCTTCAGAATATACTTGGGTAATAGATCCTTTGGATGGCACTACAAATTTTGCACATAGCTTACCAATTTTTGCCGTATCAATTGGTTTGCAGAAAGGTGAGGAAACTATTTTAGGCGTTATTTATGATGTCATGAGAGATGTTGTTTTTTCTGCAGAAAAAGGAGCTGGTACATATGCGAATGATATGAAAATTTCAGTAAGCGATAATTCAAATCTTGCTGAAAGTGTATTAGTAACGGGATTTTCCTATGATAGAAAGGATGAATATAGAGATGCCGTTAAACTATTTGGCTCGTTTTTAACAAAAACGAGAGCAGTCAGGAGATTGGGCTCTGCAGCAATAGATTTTTGTTATGTTGCATCAGGAGTATTTGATGGATTTTGGGAAGCAAATCTCAGTCCATGGGATGTTTGTGCCGGTATGCTTATTGTCGAAGAGGCTGGAGGTAAAGTAACCGAATTCAACAATAAACCAATTAATATATTTTCTAATCAATATTTAGCCACTAATGGAAAAGTACATGATGAAATGATTAAAATTATGCAAGATATAAAATAGCATTTACATTTTAGTCTATCCGGTGATTCTTTTCAGTTAAATCTAGGTAGTTTATTCGCCAAATTGTCTTGCTAACCAAATTAAAATTACTGCCCCAAAAGTTGCAACAAAAATGCTATAAAAGTTAAATCCGGTGATTCCAGTTCCACCCATTTGGGATACAATAAAACCGCCAACAATTGCCCCAACAATTCCAAGTAATATACCTGAAAAACATCCTTTTCTCTTTTTTGGTTTAAGAATTTTTGTAGATAGCCACCCAGCAATCCCACCAACAATAATCCAACTTAACAATCCCATTATAAATCCTTATTTAATCAGTTAACATATTGAAATATAACAAATTACGGCAAAATAAATTTTGATAAAGTGGGATTATTTTTTTAACTTTACTAACTATGCAAAAATTTATAATTATAGCTATTGATGGCCCGGCTGCCAGTGGGAAAAGCACACTTGCAAAATACTTAGCTGATAAGCTCAGCTTTCTTTATGTTGATACGGGTGCTATGTACAGGGCCATAACTTATTATGCTTTAGAAAAAAATATTGTGGATGATGAGAAGGCTGTAATTGAGGCAACCAGGAATATTAACCTGAGATTGGATTATAGTAATGGTATGACCAAAGTCTTTGTTGATGGGGATGATGTTACTAGTAATATTAGAACTCCCAGAGTTAATGCAAGAGTTAGCGATATTAGTAAAATAAGAGATGTTAGAACTGAACTTGTAAAATTACAACAAAAATTTGGTGAAAATAATAATCTTATCGTAGAAGGAAGGGATACAACTACAGTCGTATTTCCTAATGCAGATTTGAAAATATTTTTAACAGCGGATGTTGGAGAAAGAGCAAGAAGAAGACATCTTGAGTTTAGTGAAAAAGGTGTTGAAATTAGCTTAGATGAAGTTGAAAAAAGTATAAGCAATAGGGATAAAATTGATAGTGGTAGGGAAGTTAGTCCTTTAACAAAAGCTGAAGATGCTATAGTTGTTGATACTACTAATCTCACCATTGAAGAAGAAATAGAAAGAATTGTTAAAACAGTAGAAGAACTTACACAGAAGGAAATTAGATAAATGCCATCACAATCACTAATGTTAAACTAAAAGAATAACGCTGTGTTGCTTTTCTTAAGATGGCAAAGGACTGAAACACAGAAATTTTAACCAGGAGGTTAAATGTCAGATCAAATAGAAGAAACAAAAGAAGAAGTTAAAATGGAAGCGACTGTTTTTGATATGGGTAAATTCATGAATGCGGATGAATATTCTCCAGAAGAACTTCAGACATTAGCCAAACTTTACGATCAATCTTTTCAAGACCTTAAAGAAGGTGAAATCATAAAAGGTAAAATTGTCGGCATTACTGATGACAATGTAGTACTTGATATTGGATTTAAATCAGATGGTACAATTTCACGTAATGATTTTCTACCGACTGAAGAAGTTAAATTAGGATTGGAAGTAGACGTTGTTATTGAGAGCACAGAAGATGAAGATGGTAATCTATTACTAAGTAAAAAGCGTGCTGATTTCTTAAAAGTTTGGGCTCAAATTATTGATGCACATGAAAACGAAACTATTCTTACTGGGAAAATTCTTAAAAGAATTAAAGGTGGCATGGTTGTGGACATTATGGGTATTGAATCATTTTTACCAGGTTCACAAATTGATATTAGACCAGTTAGAGATTTTGATGCTTTTGTTGGCCAAACAATGGATTTTAAAATTGTAAAAATAAATAATGCTACTGAAAATGTTGTTGTATCTCATAAAGCATTAATTGAAGAGACAATTTCTGATCAAAGAAAAGAAATTCTCGAAGGACTTGATAAAGGTCAAATCCTTGAAGGTATTGTTAAAGCAATTACAGACTTTGGTGTTTTCGTCGATTTAGGTGGAGTGGATGGATTAGTTCATATTACTGACTTGAGTTGGGGCAGAATTAATCATCCAAGTGAAATTGTTAAGCTTGATGAAAAAATCAAAGTTGTTGTTACTGATTTTGATATGGAAAGAAAGAGAATTTCTCTTAGTCTTAAACAATTACAACCACATCCATGGGAAAAAATTGAAGACAATTACAAAATTGGCGACAAAGTTGATGGTAGAGTTGTTTCTCTTACAGATTATGGTGCATTTATTGAAATTGAAAAAGGAATTGAAGGTCTAATTCATATTTCTGAAATGAGTTGGACTCAACATATTAGTCATCCCTCGCAACATGTTTCTATGGGTCAAAATATTGAAGCTGTAATTTTAAGTTTAGATAAGGGTGATAAAAAGATTTCGCTTGGAATGAAACAATTGACTCCAGATCCATGGCAAGAACTTCTAAAAAAATATCCGGTTGGATCAAAGCATAATGGGACTGCAAGAAACTTAACAAACTTTGGTGTGTTTGTTGAACTTGAACCAGGTATTGATGGATTAGTTCATATCTCTGATTTATCATGGACTAAAAAAGTTCGTCATCCAGGAGAAATTGTTAAGAAAGGTGAACAATTAGAAGTAATTGTATTGGGTATTGATACTGGTGATAGAAAAATCTCTTTAGGACACAAACAAGTTTCTGATAATCCATGGGATAATTTTGAAACTGTTTATGGTATTGGCAAAGAAGAAGAATCGAAAGTAGTTAGAATTATTGAGAAGGGTGTTATTGCTGAACTTGCACTTGGAGTAGACGGTTTTGTTCCAGCATCTCAACTTTCTCCTTCTAAAATTAAAAATCTTTCAGTTTCATTTCCTATTGATTCAAAATTGCCGGTTAAAATTGTTGAATTCGATAAAGAGAATAAAAAGATTGTACTTAGTTCATTAGCTGCTATGAAAGATAAAACTGAAGCCGAAATTGAAGAATACATTTCTGAACACAAACTTGAAAAAGTAGGTGTTGAAGATATTAGAAATGCAGATTCTGGAAAATTTGATGCATCAGCTTTTGTAGGATTTGATGAGCCAGTCAGAAAACCTAAGAAAGTAGCTGAAGAGCCAGTGGAAGAAGTAAAAGAAGAAGCTGCAGAAGAAACAAAAGTGGAAGAAGTAAAAGAAGAAGCTACTGAAGAAACAAAAGTGGAAGAAGTAAAAGCAGAAGAACCAAGTACTGAAGAAGTTAAATCTGAGACTGAATCAGAAGAAAAATCAGATTCAGAAGAAGAAAATAAATAGTTAGCTGTTTTATAAAAGCTGTAATATTTCTTTGAAAAGATTTATTGCAGCTTTTTTTTATTAATCAAAAAAATAAATTCAAATTCTATAATAATTAGCTTTATTAAGTATTTGAGTGAAAGAATAAATGAACAAAACAGTATCATTTCATACATTAGGTTGCAAATTAAACTATTCAGAAACTTCTACTATTGCAGAAGAATTTGTTAAGAATGGCTTTAGCAAACTAGAATTCAATGAAAAAGCTGATGTGTATGTAATAAATACATGTACTGTTACAGAAAATGCTGAAAAAGATTGTAGACAAATTGTTCGTCGTGCACTGAGACAAAACCCAGAAGCTTATATTATTGTAACTGGATGTTATGCTCAATTGCGTGCTGAAGAAATAGCTAAAATTAAAGGAGTTGATGCAGTTCTCGGCAGTAGTGAGAAGTTTAAAATTTTTGACTTAATTAATGAATTTGATAAAGAAGAATATTCGTGTATTTATGTTAAGTCGAAAGACGAATTAAATGATTTCAATTCTGCTCACTCAACTGATTCTGATGATAGAACTAGAGCTTATTTTAAGATCCAAGATGGTTGTGATTATAAATGTACTTTTTGTACAATCCCACTGGCTAGAGGCAGCAGCAGAAGTTTAGCACCTGATATTGCTGTTAACCAATTTGAAGAATTGGTAAATAGTGGTTACAAAGAAATAATATTGACCGGTGTTAATGTTGGTGATTATGGTAAGAATCTGAATTCTGATTTGCACTCACTTTTACAGAAATTTGTAAATATTGAAGGTGATTTTAGAATTAGAATAAGTTCAATTGAGCCGAATTTATTAACAGATGAAATTATTGATTTAGCGGCGAATAATTCAAAAATTTGTAATCATTTTCATATTCCATTACAAAGTGGAAGTGACAATGTGCTACACTTTATGCAGAGAAGATATAATACTTCAGATTATCAAAAAGTAATAACCAAATTGGTTGAGAAAATTCCCGATGTTGGAATTGGTGTTGATGTTATTGTTGGTTCACCTGGAGAGACGGAAGAAGAATTTCAATCGACATATAATTTCCTTAAAGATTTACCTGTTTCATATTTACACGTTTTTTCATACTCAGAGCGCCCGGATACAAAAGCTATCTTGATGGATGGAAAGGTTGATATTGCTGAGAAGAAGAGACGAAGCAGTATGTTGAGAATTTTAAGTGAAAAACTTAAAAATACATTCTATAGACAAATGATAAACAAGGAACTGAGAGTTCTATTTGAAGAAACTGAAAAAGATTCTCACATATTTGGTTTTTCATCAAATTATGTAAGAATTAAATATCCATTTTCTTCTGACTTGGCAAATAAGTTCAAAATTGTTAAAATTAAAGATGTGAATGAAAATGTTTGTTCCGTAGAAAAATTAAATCATAAACCCAAAATTGTAGAAACCATTTTATGAAGAAATTACTTGTCAGCTTTTTTATCGTACTATTAAGTACCCCATCATTTGCACAAGAGAATAATCAATTACTAGAGATTAAAAGCAATTTGCTAGTTAATGCTGAACTAAGTGAAGTTAATTTACCGCAAGAATCCTTTCGGAAAAAAAGTCCTGGTTTGGCAATATTATATTCCATGTTATTGCCTGGTATGGGTGAATTATATGCTGGTGATTATTCAACAGGTAAATATTTTACAATTGCTGATGGAATTATTTGGGGAGTTTTTACTGGAATAACAATTTATGGAAACGATAAAGAAGATAGCTACAGAGCATATGCTCAAGCTTATGGTAACGTAAATTTAGATGGAAAAGATGAAACATATTTTGCAGATATAAGTATTTATGAAAATATTGATCAGTTTAATACTGAAAAAGAATTAAACAGAGAATTTGAAAACGTATATAATGAGAATTCACATTATTGGGCTTGGGATGGCTCAAGTCAAAGAAAAGAATACCGTGCTTTATGGTCTTCAAGTGAGACCGCAAAAAATAACGTGAGATTTGCCGCCGGGGCATTAATATTAAATCGAATAGTGAGTTCAATATTTGCTGTGCGTGCGGTTTCTGCATATAATAAAAGAGAGAGCACCACTTTATCTTGGAATGTAAATTTTGGAGTTCAGCAAAATCAAAATTTACCAACAAGTTTAATTATGAATTTTAACTATGACTTATAATTAGTAACTAAATTCAACAATACCTTACTTCTGTATTTATTTACTATAAAATCCCAATTGTAAAAACAATAGCCTTGTCTTCGTAATCATTGAAAGTCATAATGTATTCAAGATTAATGACAAGCTGAACATTGTATGTGTGCAAAATTCTAATGCCTCCTTTTATGCCTAATTCTATGCCGTTGCCTGAGAGATCCTTTGGCTCAGAATAATTATAATCATTCTCATAACTATAATTATTATCATAATTATAAGAATCATCATGCTGAACCCAATGTATTCCAACCGAAGTTCCAATATAAGGGCATAAATCTGTTTTTGAAAAAAGATAAGTGCCGTAGATATTTATTGCAAATCCATCTCTAGCACCTGCCATTAAACCAACTGCATAATTATTAATTTCATGATCAAAATAAGCGTTTAATGTAAAAGATTTATCACCACTATCGTAACCTTTCTGGGGGTACAAGTAACCAAAACCAACTCCAAAATTGTAACGTGATTTTCTTCGTAAGGAGGCAATTGATTCTTTCCCAACTACATTGCCAACTTCAACATTTTCAGAAAACGGAGATTCTTTAGCAATACTTAAAGCTACTCGCTTCATCACTGGTTGTAAATCATCTATATTTAATGCTGTTGTTTGTTCCGCAAGTATATTTTTCCCAGTTAACACATCGACCAAAAAATATTGAACAATAATTCTCTCTCCCAATAAATTTAATTTGCATATAACAACTTGATCTACTCCTAATTTATCTCCAATAGATTTGGCACATTCTTCATCGTTGCACAATACACCATCAAGCGGTCTTAATGTCTTTTTTTCTGTTGAAAGAATAATTGCTATTTGCTTGCCTAATTCCATCCTTAATATTGACTCGGTTGTTATAGATGAAGCCTCATCAATGCCATTTGAAATGATAGGTAATAAGGCAACTTCTCTTTGAACTGAATTTTGTGCATTAGTAGTAAAGTATAATAAAAATATAATAATTACTGAGTAGGATAATTTCATAATTCACCCAAGAGATTTTTAATGATGGTTATAAGTTAATTTGAAATAATTATTTTTATAGGTCAATAATTAAGGGATTATATTCCAAAATATTATTGTTTAATTATCTGATAGTAATAGTTTTCTAATCCTTCATAATTATATCATTGTCTATTTTTTGTTGTTGAGTATCAGAATTCTCCAAAACGATTCTTCCTTCAAACTTTACATTCTCTCCAATTTCAAAATCACCCTTAATAGTTAGTTCTTCACACTTAACTAAAGATGGGGCATTTGGTATTCTAATATCCAAATCATCAACAAGTTTGAAATAATTCTTATCCAAATTTATTATTAGCGGCTTCAATTTTCTTTCTGGATTAATCACAACTCTGAAGTCATCTGTAAGCACATAGTTATCTGATCTAACAGCTAATAAATCTTCAGTTGATTTTACCGGAGCAAATCTTGTCCTTGGAACTGCAAGTGCTCCAGCACCTTTGAATATTGATATAGCTGAACCCATAGCTGTTTCAAGTTGAAATACTGAAGTAGATTTGCTGTCTTTTGGGTTCACATTTTTCTTGTTTACTATCATTGGTAGTCCAAGAATATTGTTCTGAGATTTCATTACCTTTTTTAATTCTTTTAAATTGAGCCAAATATTATTTGTGTTAAAGTATTTGTGTTTCTTTACATTTTGGAACTCACGTTCGTCTTCCTTAGGGCATTGAGCCGATTCCCTTAATACTAATTGTCCATCTGGTAATTTAGCTAAATGGCCACCTTTCTTATCAGCGTCAGTTCTATCTGCAACTTCAATTAAAAATGGGAAATTGTTTTTAGCAAAGTAACCGAGAATCTTATAATCTATAACTGCACCAAGGTTATCAGAATTGGAAATAAAAGCATATTCAATTTCCTTGTTAAGCAATTTATCCAACATTCCGCTTGTAACTAGGGCGGTGTAAATATCACCATGTCCAGGTGGACACCATTCCATGGTTGGATTCTCATTATACTCAACAGGTTTGTAGTTTTCAGAATTAATTTTTGGGATTTTATGTTGTAAAAAATCAAAAGGCAAATCACTTTTCAGATTTGAATACTTTTGTAATGAGTGTAATGATTTTTCTTGAGTGTTATAACTATTCATGAGTACAAGAGGAATTTCGCTAGTTTGTACTTGCTTTGCTATAATATCCAAAAATGTAAAATCTCCTTTTATTTTTAAAAGTGATTTCGCTTCACTTAATCCCATACTAGTTCCTAAACCACCATTGAGTTTTATAAGTACGCTTTTATTTAAAACTGATTCTCCATGTTGGTATAGTTCATTATCAAGTTCTCCATAACTTTGCAGTTCATCAATGGGCTCAATTGAAGATTCGGGCAATAAGCCGGTTTTTCCCATTTTTAGTTGATTATAGTAAAACTCAAATGTTTCAAAGACTATTTGAGGAAGATCTTCTTGTTCCATTTTCCTTCGGAATATATCAATATTAGTATCAGACAAATTTTACTCCAAATTTCATTCAAAAATTTTAGTTACTTTTTCTCTTTGTTTTTTTAATTGAGATTTCTTCTTCTTACCACTAATTCTTTTTTCTAATGATGCCTTGGTCGGTTTTGTTTTTCGCCTTGGTTTTACAATTTCACTAGATTTTCGAATAAGAGTAATTAATCTTTCAATAGCATCTTTCTTGTTTTTATCCTGAGTTCTGTACCTTTTTGCCTCAATTATCAAAACTCCATCTTTAGTAATTCTTCTTCCAGCAATGCTCATCAATTTACTTTTGATTTTTTCAGATAAACTCTCTGAGTTTAGCACATCAAATTTTAATTGAACGGCTGATGAAACCTTATTTACGTTTTGACCTCCTGGACCAGATGATCTTATGAAGGCAAATTTTAATTCCTCTTCAGATATTAATATTTTATTTCTAATTTTTATCATTCTATTCTAGATGTTTCTGGTTGCTCTCGAATTAATGAAATCAGCTTCTTGAAAACAGCAAAAATTTTTGACTTTCAATAATATCTAAGATTCATAAAATTAAGTAAAAAATTTTATGAATTACTGGCAATTTGTTAACAAAAATGACAATCCAATATGTTCAAAAACTAGATCCGTTGCATTTCAAAACTCCTTTAATTACCTTTAAGATCGTTATAAAATGGAGTAAATGAATGATAACTGGTTTAATTAAAAAGATTTTTGGCGATAGAAATACTCGTGCACTCAAGGAAATTTTACCGATTGTTGACGAAATTAATGTAAAATATGAAATACTTAAAAATCTTTCAGACGATCAATTAAAAGAAAAGACTATTGAGTTCAAAAATAAAATTAATGAAGACACAGCTGACTTAAGAAATGAAATAAATGAGTTAAAAGAATCTCTTCAATCGGATGATTTTGATGGAGATATTGATGGTGTACATGATGAAATATCATCATTAAATGAAGAACTTGATGCAAAGTATGAAGCTGTGTTAGATGAATTACTACCAAATGCATTTGCCGTTGTTAAATCTACTTGTGAGCGTTTATTGGGCGAAACTTGGGATGCTGCCGGTACCAAAGTAACCTGGAATATGGTCCCTTATGATGTTCAACTTTTAGGTGGTGTTGTTTTACACAAAGGGAAAATTGCTGAAATGGCTACTGGTGAAGGTAAGACACTGGTTGCTACTCTACCAATTTACCTAAACGCCTTAACAGGTAGAGGAGTTCATGTTGTAACAGTTAATGATTATCTTGCAAAACGCGATAGTGAATGGATCGGTGAGGTGTTCAAATTCCATGGTTTAACTGTAAATTGTATATTAAACACAATGGATACCGAATCCAGGCGAGAAATCTATAAGTCTGATATTACATACGGAACCAACAATGAGTTTGGATTTGATTATTTAAGAGATAATATGGCAATTGCAAAAGAACACTGTGTTCAGCGTGTTCATAATTATGCAATTGTTGATGAGGTTGATTCGGTTTTAGTTGATGAAGCTAGAACGCCTTTAATAATTTCCGGACCTGTTGGGAATACCGAGCATAAATTTGATGAGATGAAGCCTAAGGTTGAAAGACTTTTTAGAAAACAGGCAAGCATGGTTGCAGCCATTGTGCAAGAAGCTGAGGAAATATTAACTAATGGCGGAGATCGAGATAAAGCTGGGATTCATTTGTTGAGAGCGCACAGAGGATTCCCTAAGAATAAGAAGTTGACTAAAATATTCAGTGAACCAGAAAATAAGAAATTGATGTCTACCACTGAGCTTGAGTTCCTTAGAGAGAAAGAAAAGCGAATGCCGGAAATTGATGAGGAATTGTATTATGCAATTGATGAAAAGAATAATTCAATTAACCTTACCGAAAAGGGTAGAGAAGATTTAGGTGTTGGTACCGCAGAAGGGAAAGAATTATTTATCCTTCCTGATCTTGGAACTGAAACCATAAAAATTGATGATAATGAATCTTTAACAACTGAAGAAAAGTTGAAAAAGAAGGATGAACTCTACCATGTGTATAGTGAGAGAATGGATAGAATTCATACAATAAATCAATTATTAAAAGCATACACTTTATTTGAAAAAGATGATGAATATGTAATTACAGAGGATGGTAAGATTGCAATTGTTGATGAGTTTACCGGACGTGTTCTTCCAGGCCGAAGATATTCTGATGGTTTGCATCAGGCAATCGAGGCAAAGGAGAGTGTCAAAGTTGAACGTGATACCCAGACGATGGCAACAATTACACTTCAAAATTATTTTAGATTGTACAAGAAGTTAGCTGGAATGACTGGTACTGCTGAAACAGAGGAGGGTGAGTTTTTAGAAATATACAATCTTGAAGTTGTAGTCGTACCAACAAATAAACCAATTGCTCGTGATGATCAAGATGATTTTATTTATAGAACAAAAAGAGAAAAATTGAATGCGGTTCTTGAAAAAATTAAAGAATTAAAGGAGGAAAGGCGACCTGTTTTAGTTGGAACAACAAGTGTTGACCTTTCTGAAACTATTAGCAGGATGTTAAAAAGACAAGGAATTGCACACAATGTACTTAATGCTAAGCAACATAAAGGTGAAGCAGAGATTGTTGCTTTTGCGGGACAACCAGGTGCAGTTACAATTGCTACTAATATGGCCGGTCGTGGTACGGATATAAAACTTGGTGAGGGCATTGTAGAGAAGGATGGCTTGTTTATTTTGGGTACAGAGAGACATGAATCGAGACGAATAGACAGACAGTTAAGAGGCCGTGCGGGTCGACAAGGGGATCCAGGAACAACTAAGTTCTTTATTTCACTTGAAGATGATTTAATGAGACTGTTTAGTGGAGATAGAGTTACTAGTGTGATGAGTAAAATAGGATTTGAAGAAGGTGAAGCTCTAACACATCCGATGATTACTAAGTCCGTTGAACGTGCCCAAAAGAAAGTCGAAGAAAATAACTTTGCTATTAGAAAGCGTCTTCTTGAATATGATGATGTTATGAATCAGCAGAGGGAAGTTATTTACAAGAGAAGGGGACGGGCTTTAGAAGGTGAAAGATTAAAAGCTGAAGTATTTGAACTGCTTGATGAGTATTTAGATGAGACTATTGATAATTATTATGATGATGTTAATGTTGATGGATTAAAAACTGATCTTCTACAGCATTTATTAATTGAAGTAAAATTAGATCCAGAGACATTTGAAAGTAAAGGTAAGGATGGGATAAAAGAAGATATATTAATTGTTGCTAGAGAGTTTTATAGTCGCAAAGAGGAAATGATCGGGTCAGAATTAATGGCGAGACTTGAAAGATATGCAGTTCTTAGTGTTATTGATGATAAATGGAAAGAACATTTAAGAGAGATGGATGATTTGAAGGAAGGTATTGGATTAAGGGCTTATGGGCAAAAAGATCCACTTGTAGAATATAAGTCTGAAGCTTTTCATCTCTTTGTTACACTAATCGGTGAAATTAGAAATGAAGTTGTATCATTTTGCTTCAAGTTTTTTCCACAGGAACCTGATGAAGTGCAGGCAAAAAGAGCTAAGCAACAAAGGATGAGGACTATCAAAGATTCTTCTCAGAACTTAGGATTGAAGAGATCAGATACAGCACAAGAAAGTACAAATAGAGGTAAGCAGCAACCAATAAAAGTAGAATCTAAGGTTGGTAGAAATGATCCTTGTACGTGTGGGAGTGGAAAAAAATATAAAAATTGTCATGGTAAAGCTAATTGAAATTAAATTTGAATAAGAATATCATAAGAACCAAAATCATGAAAATATTTTCACTAATATTTATCCTTGCATTTGTAACAGGTTGTGGATTTTGGACAAATTTTAAAACCTACTTTAACACATATTATAATGCTAATCGCATATTTGAAGAAACAGAAGATAAATTAATTAAAGATAGAGCGGAACTGTTTTATTTTGAAGAGAAAAATACTCCAAATAATTTGAGTAAGAGTTTTGAGGAAGTTATTGAAAAAACATCTTCGATACTTCAACATAGTAAGGGGTCGGACTTTATTGATGAAGCTTTACTAATGACAGGAAAAAGTTTCTATTATCAGAAAAACTATTCTAGAGCATTAAGAAAATTTAACGAACTTGCTTCTATTCAAGAATCTGAACTTCATTTGGAGAATAAACTTTGGATTGGTAAAACAAGTTTACAATTGCGTGAATTTAAAAAGGCCATTAAAATTCTTGACGAAGTTAAAGCTGAAGCCATTGATAGAGAAGAAGATGATATAATTATTAATGTATACAGAAGCAAAATTGGATACTTAATCTATCTTGAGGATTATCAATCTGCTACTGCTGAGATTGATGAGTTTTTTGAAACAAATATAGATGATGAATTAAGGGCTGAAATTTTATACGAATTGGGTCGTTTTCATAAGTTAAACCAGGCTTATGAATCTGCAGAAAAAGCCTTTGCCCGTGTAGAAGAGTACTCACCAACTTTTGAAATTGATTTCAATAGTAAATTCGAAGTAGCCAAGTTAGAAGGTGAGTTAGGCCATATTGATGAAAGCTTAGCAGCGCTGCAGAAATTGCGAGCTGAAGATAAATTCTCAGATAGTTGGGGAGAAATAGATTTAGAAATCGGGAAGATATTTTATGATAGAAATGAAATAGAAGATGCATTTGATAAGTTTACTGAAGTGGATACAACCTATGCAAAAACAGAATCAGCTAGTATTGCTGGATTTTACAGAGCAGAAATATTGGAGAACCATTATCATGATTATGATAGTGCCTTAGTGTTCTATAAAAAAACTTCCTCATCAATTGCCCCAGTTGAATTGCGTAACTCAGCTAGGAAGAAATCTACTCTTCTTAATCAATATATTGTAAATCATAATAAATTAAATGACTTAAAAACTCAACTTATATATTTAACTGATAATGAAGTGTTTTTGCAAGACTCATTGGATTATGTGGAGAGAGTACGACTAGATTCAATAAGATTTGCAGATGAGAATACTGGATCAGTTGGTGGAAACAGTCGGAAAAAACAACCAAAACCAAAATATAAACAACCCCTGAGACCTAAAATTACTGTTGATTCTGTTCATGCACTAAATAGTAAATATTATTTTGAACTAGCTAACTTACTCTTTTCTGAATTTGACGATCCCGATTCAGCTTTTTATTATTATAAACTTTCCTTAGATGAGCAAGAAGAAAATCCAAATGAGGCTCAGACTTATTATGCTATGGGTAATTATTATTTGATAAAAGAAGATAAACCTAAAGCTGATAGTATGTTCACTATTGTTTATAATAAATTTCAATTTGATCCTATAAGAAATGAGGCCGCAAAACAAATTGGTAAACCACTTTATGATTTCGATAAAGATCCTGTTGAAGAAGAATATGTTGTTGCAGAAGCCATTTATGATTCTCTAAATTACGATAGTGCTATAAATAAATTCTTTAATATTTATGAAGAGAATCCTAAATCCATTTACGCTTCCAAGTCTCTCTATGCTATTGGATTTATTCTAGAAAATGATCTTGATATGCCAGATTCTGCGGCATCAATTTATAATTTATTAAGTACGGAATATAGAACTAGTGAATATGCGAAAGCTGTTACAATCAAACTTACTGGACATAAAAAAGAACAAGCTAGTCTGCAAGCTAAACAGGATTCAATCCAAAATGCTAGTGAGGCTAGACTTGATTCATTAAAGAAAGTTTCCGAGGTTATTGAGGCAGAAGCCTTAGTTATTGATTCGGTCATATCTAGAGAAACAACTAATATTGAATTATTTGAAGATTCTGATTCAAATGACACAAAAGAAATAATTAAGGATATTGAAAATAGTGAAGAGATAAAGGAATATAAAGAAGAGAATAATGGTATTGAAACAATAAGCGATGATTCTTTAAATGTAAAAACTAATGAGAAAAAAAAAAAAATAAGTAGCGGCGCACAAAATATTCCGGATCAGCAATATGTTGACCTGCCTACAGTTGGAAGAGACATTTATAGGGATCAAAGTTCCTACTATGTTCAGGTGTCGTCTTGGAAAACAAAAGAAATTGCCGATAGAGAACTCATTAAACTTAGAGCAAAAAAATATAATGCTTTCATTAAAGGAGTATTTATTCCAGAATTTAATGCTCTATATTATAGAGTAAGGGTGGGACCATATGATTCCTATAATTCTGCAAAAGATGTTCGTCTCAAACTGAATAAATATTAATAAAATTTTTATTACCTTAATCATTTTTATACATAAATAACATATTATGAACCAGAGGCAATTAATTAAATTAATTGAAGATGGTGAAAATCTAAATGTTGAATTCAAACAAAGATTTTCTGATCACATAAAAATTGCAAAAGAAATAATTGCATTTGCAAATACAAATGGTGGAGTAATTATATTTGGGATTAATGATAATGGCAAGACATATGGTGTTGATAGTGAAAAGGAGATAACCGAATTATTAAAAGAGACAATCCAAAATTATTGTGAGCCCTTTATAGAGTATCAAATATCATATATTGAGCTTGGTGGTAAAGAAGTTGTGGTAGTTGATATATTCGAATCTAGTAATAAACCTCATAGAGTTCAAGACTATAAAAACTCGCTAGTTCTTAATGAAGCCCAAGTCTACATCAGAGTCCAAGATAAAAGTGTTCCTGCTAGTAAAGAAATGATAAAATTGTTGCAAACAAGGACACATGAAAGTAAACTCAAAAATTATTCAATTGGGAATAATGAGAAGAAAGTTTTTGAGTATCTTTGTGATAATGATTACATAACCTCAAAGCAATTGAGTAAACTTGCTAACCTATCTTCAAGAAGGGCATCTAGGACTTTAATAAACCTTGTTAGAGCAAACATTCTTGCCATTCATACAAAAGATAACGGGGAAGATTATTTCTCCAATATTAGTTCTTAACCATTCATTTATTTTAGTAATCCACAGTATAATATTATTAAATAGTTTAGTACTAACTTTTTTTTAATTATTGCGTCTAATTACTAAATAAAGGATATAAGATGACGCCCTATATTTAATATGGGATATGCAGGTGAATTTTTGCACTGTTAGGAATATAAAATTTTATAATATTTAAATAAAAGACTCTTCAGTCTAAATAAATAGAGATATATTGTCTTCCATTACGAGTGTTATTTTGATTTCTTCAAAGTTTTATTTCCGTTTAATCGCAACGTTTATTTTATCACGAAAAATATTTGCTGTTCTTTTTATCTTATTTGCAATTCTACCAATAGTAATTTTCGGCCAAAACTATGGAATAATCCGAGGTACAGTTTCTGATTCTACTACAAGTGAGACCTTGGCTTATGGTAATGTTTATATTAAAGAATTATCCCGTGGCACTTCCACCGATGAAAGAGGGAATTTTATCTTTCCCCAAATTGAATCGGAAAAAACATATACTCTTATTGTCACTTATGTGGGTTATGCGACTAAGCAGGTATCAGCCTATACTTCTAAAAATAAAATTACACATATAGATATTGGGTTACGACCTGGGAATATTGAGTTAGGGACAGTTCTAAAAACTGCGGACAGAGTTGATAGTGACGGAGTTGTAGAAGTCAGTTTACAGAGAATTACAGTGAAGGAACTTGAAAAACTACCGCGTGGTGTTGAGATGGATATTTTTCGTTCATTGCAATTTTTACCTGGAGTAAGTTCTACCGGAGATGTTACTTCCAAGTATTACGTGAGGGGAAGCGCTAGTCATCAAAATCTTGTAATGATTAATAACTCCACAATCTATAATCCATTTCATGCTTTGGGTATGTTCAGCATTATTGATCCTGATATAATTAATAATCTTGATTTTTATAAAGGCGGTTTTCCGGCAGACTATAGCGGACGTGTTTCTTCAGTGCTAAATCTTATTACTAAAGACGGAAATAAAAATAATTATAACCTAAGTGCAACAACAAGCTTATTAACTGGGAAATTGTTAGCAGAGGGTCCAATTCCGAATGGATCATTTATCATATCGGGTAGGAAAACTTATTCTGATCAAATCTTAAAAAAGTTTCTTAATTATAAAAGTATTCCGCTGGATTTTTACGATCTCTCATTTAAAATAAACTATTTAAATCCAGACTTCATGGAGGACACAAAATTTTCAGTTCATGCTTTTCTGAGTGGAGATGAAATAAATAATAATAATTTATTAAGAGAAGATTTTAAATGGAATAATAGTGTCGTTGGGTTTAACGTATTTAGAATTTCACCTGAAAGTCCAATGTATACTGAAATGGGTTTATCTGTAAGTAATTATAATGGGGAGGTCATTCCAAATTATAGTGATTCTAAAAAAAGAAAAAATGAACTCAATGATATTACTTATTTCCTTGATATAAATTATATATATAGCTCAAAAGATGAGATTAACGCAGGTTTGCGAATAGAAAATATTAAGACAAAACTCTCTATTGAAAATACAAATGGTTCGATGTTAAGTTTAAATGAACATGGAACTAATATCAGTGCGTTCATAAAATATAAGCTCTTACGACTTAGTAATTTGGGAATCGATTTCGGGACCAGAATTAATGCCACTGGATTATCAAATAGTAATCTTGAAGTATTTGAACCGAGACTAAATATAACATATAATGTATTTCCCAATGTCGTTCTAAAGTTGGCATGGGGAATTTATCAGCAAAACTTGGTCTCCTTATCTAGTGAGAATGATATTATCTCATTATTTGAACCGTGGATTATTATCCCAAACTATATTGATGTTGCTCGCTCTATACACTATGTAGGTGGATTGGGAATACGCTTAGGAAAATTTTCACTAGATTTCGAAGGTTACTACAAATTTGTACACAACAATCCAATTCTAAATGATAAGAAATTTTTCCCATCAGATCCGGATCTGATTTCTGGGAAACAGGAGTCTTTTGGATATGAGACTTATTTAACTTTTAGAGATAGTCCCATAAATGCTACAATTTCCTATTCTCTAAGTTGGGCATATTTAGAAAATGCTGAATGGTTGTATAATCCACGTTATGATATTAGACATTCACTGAATTGCATGGTTGATTACAATTTAGGTAGTGGATGGATGATTAGTGCAGTTTGGATATTAAATACAGGGATGCCGTTTACTCAAAATATGGGATATTATCAAAAACTTAGTTTTGATAATACATGGGATAATTATGAATCGTTATTAAACTTTGCTCCTCAGTCAATTTTATTTGGTAAAAACTTAGGCAGACTACCAGCTTATCATCGGCTGGATTTTAGTCTTTCTAAAAAGTTCAATTTCAGTTTTATGAAAATGTATGTCGATTTGAGCGTTATCAATGTCTACGATAGAAAAAATATTTTTTATTTTGAAAGAGATACAGGTCAGAGAGTTAATATGCTTCCAATAATTCCAACCGCAACACTAAAAATAATGATATGAAAAAATTCCTCCAAATAATTTATCTCCTCGCTCTTGGATATATTGTAATTTCATGCGATGAATCCGTAAACACAGATGCAGAATTTAGAGAAAGATATGTTTTAACTAGTATTATAGATTGTGATTCTGAACGGCAAATTGCATTTGTAACTAAAACCTACGACAATACAACATCCGGAATAAATCTCCAAATGGAAACTATATATATCCATGGAGCAGATGTTAAACTGTGGTATAAATATAATGTGTTTGAATTAAATGATACCACAATTATTGATACAAATGGTAAGCTAATAAATTGTTATGTTACTAACGACCTTAAACCAGAAGGAGACAATATGATTGAAGTTGAAGCTCTCCTTCCAAATAATCTATTGCTATCAGCAAACACCATAATTCCTAGAGTTTCAAAAATGCGTATTGAAAGTTCAAACGCTGGCGAGATTTATAATTCTCCATTGTCTAAGGTAAATATAAGTTGGACAAATATTGGTAATTATATATATGATCCAAAGCTCGTTATTAATTATTATTTTCACTCTGATACTAATTCTACATTAAAAGAAAAAATTGTTCCATTAGATATTATTATGGAAGATTCGGATACCACAATTGTATACCCAAAACCAACTAATAAATCTAGTATTAGCATTAAAAAAAATGCTCTAAGTAACGCTTTATCTGAGATATCTGGAAATGATCCAATAAAATCTAACTACGTTATTGTAAATCTTGAACTTAAGTTAAATGTATATGATGAAAATCTTAGTGCTTTCTACTATTCGTCACATCAATTTTTAGATCAGTTTTCTATTTCATTGGATACACAATTATACTCTAACATTGATAGCGGACTTGGGATTTTTGCTTCCTTTATTTCTAAAAATTTACGAATTGGCCTTGACAGAGAATATATCAGTTCGTTTGGTTATAGAAATGCCAAGTAATAAAAACATATTTAGACAAATGTTATTAGGAGGAATGCTAGTTCTTATCTTTTTAAGTGGATGTGAAAGAACCGTAACAGTTCCTCCTCTCGATGTCCCTCCTCCTCAGGGATATATATTTATTGATACATATCCGGCTGGGATGCAAATATTCATTGATGGTAAGGATAGAAGAAGATTGACACCAGACAGTATCACCTGGCTTGAATCAAGAGAATATGAATTTACATTAAAACATCCCTTCTTTTTGGATACAGCATTTCAGTTATATGCTACTAATGATCAAAGAGAAAGCCTTTATATTGATTATAGACAAAACAAAAAATTCTTAGCTACCTTGGAGTTAGATAGTTATCCACAAGGAGCAAACATTTATTTGAATGATTCCTTGTTGAGTAGCAAAACTCCTATGGTATTAGAAAATAAGCTGCCAGGTTACTATAAGGTTAAGTATGTACTCGAAAATCATAGAGATGTAGAGCATACATTGCTTTTAAAAAGTAGTGAAATAACTAAATCATTTTTGCCAATGTTAGATCTCAGACTTTGGGTAGACTATAATTCAGATAATTCCAACTTATCTTCCGATAACTTAACATGCATCACCAAGGATAAATTTGAGAATATTTGGATTGGTTCAGAGGATTGGGGAATATATTATTTTGACGGATTTATGTTTACAGGATACCATAAGGGGAATTCTCCAATTGTAAACAATACTATTAATGATCTAGCATTTACAAAAGATAGGACATTGCTAATTGCTACTGCTGAAATGGCGATAATTGCGCCATATGAAGAGAGATTTGGTCTTAATGATGGTTTTATTTGGCAGTTTTGGCAGGTTGGTGATAGTGTAGTTCCACTTCCAGATAACTTTGTTACTTCTGTAACTATTGAAGAAAATGGTCAATATTGGTTTGGAACAAAAAATGGCTTAATGAGCACTTATCAAGAAGGAAATATAAATATACACAGAGTTTATAACACTGAAAATAGTCCTTTGCCTGGAGATCATATCACCGACCTTACTTGGTTTGAAGGTGAATTGTGGATAGCTACAAAATCTGACGGTATTGCACTTGTTAAAGAACAAGTTGTTGGAAACGAATGGGAGATTTTTTCGATCTTTAATTCAGGTCTGAGATCACATAATACTAATACAATACTTCCTCTAGGAGCAACAAATTGTTATGTTGGCACTTCTACAAATAGTAGTTTTACTCCTGGATTAGCATTTCGCAATAATGGTTCTTGGTATACCGAGTACTTTGATATGCCTGATAATAATGTAAGAAGTATATTTCGAGACTCTAGAGGAAGAATCTGGGTAGGAACTGAATCCTCTATCATTGTATTTAGTGATTGGGAAGACAGAATAATCTATACTTATGAGAATACTTCATTGCCCATAGAAAATATTAGCGGCTTTTTAGAAGACATAAATGGTAATATTTTAATCACCTCATTAGGTGGAGGACTTTTTAGATATTTAGATTAATAAATAATAAAATATTATAGACTATTTAGTTACTCCAGATCTAATATTTTTATTTCATCTCGATTATTCGGAACTATACATAGGAATTCAAATGCACAATCTCCAACCGTTTTATAATTGTGTTTAACTCCCTTTGGTATATAGACTACATCATTTTTCTCAACAATTGTTGTTTCTTCACCAATTTGGACTTCCGCACTTCCGTTTAGGACGTACTGTTCATGTTCAACAATATTGGTATGTAACGGCATTGATCCACCGGGCTCAATGATGAATTTTCTCATCGCAAAATTTGGAGCTTCGCTTGAAGAAATTAAAACCTGCTTGTAGGTCCTATAGCCAGCTTCAATTTTCTCTTTAGCAATTTCAGTTGATTTTTTAAGAGACATTATATAACCTCATTTCTATAATTATATTAATTTTTGCTCAACTTTTAGAGATCCCTATTCTTTTGAATATAATAATTCTTTAGGGAAAAGACATTTAAATCGAACTAATTATTTTCGGAAAGAATGGATCTAGCAGCTTGCATTCCCATCGAAAAACATCCTTGCAGAAGAAATCCTCCTGTTGGAGCATCCCAATCTGCCATTTCTCCAATGATATAAAATTTTGGATATTTTTTTAGTGAAAAGTTAGAGTTTATTTCTTGTAAATCAATTCCTCCAATAGTAGAAATAGCTTCTTCTATTGGTCTAAGTGAATCAATTTTGAGTAGTTGACTTTTTAAACTATTGAGAAACTTACTTGTGGATAAAAAGTCTTCCTTTGAGGTAAAAGCTTTTAATAATGCTAATTCGTGTGAAGATAAATTTAAAACTCTTTTATAATCCTTCGAGGAAGTTCCACCTTTTTTTATCTTACTCAACAACTCGTCATGAGTGTTGTTGGGCTTAAAATCTATATAAATATATGCATTCCCATTTCTCAGATCTTCACGGATTTTAGGAATACAAGGATAGATTGAATTTCCTTCTAATCCGTATTCTGTAATAACGGCTTCACCACGAAACTTTATTTCTCCAACACTGATTTGAATATTTTTCAATGGTTTGCCAACATGGTGAGTTAAAAATAATTTTGGCCAACTAATATTTATCCCACAATTGGAGGGCTCGAAAGGTATGGTTTTAACACCTATAGATTCAAATAAATCTAGCCATTTCCCGTCTGAACCAGTAATAGACCAAGAAGCACCACCAAGTGCAAATATATAGTAATCAGCACGTAGTAAAATTCTTGTATTGTTGCATGTGATGATAGGAAGATTATCATTGTCAAATCCTATGAACTTATGTTTTGTATTTATCTTAACATTTTTCTTAAGAAGTGATTGATTTATATTTTCTAGAACTTCTATAGGCTTGTGAGTTTTATCAGCGAAGACTCTCCCGCTAGTTCCAACAAACGTTTCTATCTCAAGAGAGGAAAGCCAAGCTCTAACTTCCTTAGAATCAAAATTTAGAATAGCATCTTTTAAGAATTCAGTAGGTGAGTACTTTTTAGTTAGGGCAATTCCTGTTAGACTATTTGTTAAGTTAAATCCACCTTTACCAGCAACAAGAAATTTCTGCCCACTTTTTTTTTCTTTTTCATAAATCTCAACATCACATTCATTACTTAAAAAATCTGCAGCAATTAAAGCAGATGGTCCTCCGCCAATAATTATTACTCGTTTTCTTTGCATTTAATTTAACTTGATTAAGAATCGTATAGTTTTCTTAGTTCAAAGATAGCAATTCCGTAGGCGACAGCAACATTCAGAGATTGTTTTATCCCAAATTGTGGTATTTCTATTGAGACGTCGCATAAATCAATTAATTCTTGAGTTACGCCACTTATTTCGTTCCCAACAATTAAACACAAAGGTAAATTTGTTTTTTCCAATTCTGTATAGGAAATATTTGAATCAGTCTGTTCCAATGCACAAATGATGTAACCTTTTTGCTTCAATTCTTTTACAACTTTTATAGGGTCTTCTTCAAATTCCCAGTTCACACTATCTTGTGAACCAAGAGCAGTTTTTAATACTTCTTTCTTAGGCGGCTGAGGAGTGTAACCACATAAATATAGCTTCTCAATCATTGCTCCATCAGAAGTCCTAAAAATTGAACCTACATTGTAACTACTTCTTATCGAATTTAATACAACTGTTACAGGAAGTTTGTTGACGTTATTTATTGTTTCTATTGTTGCTCTGTCTTCAGAGATTTGAGCATGAGATAATTTGTTCATAATTATTTTTCTTTTATTGCAAGTTGTCCACAAGCTGCTGCAATATCGTCACCTTGTGTATTTCGCCGGATTACAAAAATATCTTTCATTATTAAATGTTCAGCAAACTCTTTAATTCGGGCCATTGGTGTTGGCTCTAATTCTGCTGAGAAACCTCCACTTACCATATGTGCAATACTGTTGAACGGAATAATATTAACCTTGGATGGAATTTGTTTACAAAGTTTTGTCAACGCACTTAAATCCTCTTCTCTGTCATTAATTCCTTTTAGCATTAGGTATTCAAACATAATTTTTGTTTTTGTGGTCTTTGCATAATAATGCAAAGCATCAATATTTTCTTTTAGATTATATTTTAGATTTATCGGCATTATTTTATCTCTAATATCATCAAAGCATGAATGCAGTGATAACGCCAATTTTACTCTAATTCCACTATCCGCAAGTTTTATTATATTATTTGGTATACCCGCTGTGGATACCGTTATTCTAGTTCTTCCAATTCTGTTCCCTAAATCATGCAGTAGAACTTTAAGCGATTTTTCAGTAGCTGAAAAATTTAATAAAGGTTCTCCCATTCCCATGTAAACAATATTTGTTATCGGGTTGGGATTTTGATCTTTGGTCGTTAGTATATACTGATCAATAATTTCACCAGCACTTAAATTTCTTGTGTAACCCATCAATCCGGTAGCACAGAATTTGCAATCTAAAGGGCAACCGACTTGTGTAGAAATACAGAGAGTTCTTCTTTCATTTTCGGGGATTATAACAGATTCAATTTTATTCCCATCATGGGTTTCAAAAAGGTATTTTACGGTCTTTGTACTATCTGATCGCTGAGTGGATACTAATTTTAATGTATTTATTTCCGTAGACTTATTTAGTTTATCTCTTAATGAACTTGGAAGATTACCCATTTCATCAAAATTATCAACTAGATTGTCGTACATCCAATTAAATATTTGTTTACCTCTAAATTTTGATTCCCCAATTTCTACCAAATAGTTCTCTAATTCTTCTAATCGGAAATCCTTTAGATATATTTTTTTATTTTTTATATTCATGAATTGCAAATATAACAAAGTAGAGTGTTTTATTTTTATCTTATTTTGCTGATATTATTTATACAATAAAATAATTTGTTTGAATTTGCGATATTCATTATTTACCTTAAAGCCGTTATTTAAGCTAGTTTAGTCCTATTATTATCATTCAAACATCGGAGAGAAAATGGATTTTGAATTTAGTGAAGAACAACTAATGATTCAGCAAACAGCTAGAGATTTTGCTAATGCTGAAATAGTACCAACCGTAATTGAAAGAGACAAAGAAGCAAAGTTCCCAACAGAAATAGTTAAAAAACTAGGTGAGCTTGGTTTTATGGGAATGATGATTTCTGAAGAGTATGATGGCGCTGGAATGGATACAGTAGCCTATGTTTTAGCTATGATTGAGATTGCTAAAGTCGATGCATCTGTTGCAGTGATTATGTCTGTAAATAATTCTCTTGTAACTAATGGATTAGAAAAATGGGGTTCTGACCACATTAAAGAGACATTCTTAAAACCGCTAGCAAGAGGTGAAAAACTTGGAGCATTTGCGCTATCTGAACCGGAAGCAGGAAGTGATGCCACACACCAGCAAACTTATGCAGATAAAGATGGAGGGCATTGGGTTCTTAACGGTACGAAGAATTGGATTACGAATGGTCAATCAGCAGACTATTTCATTGTAATGGCACAAACTGATAAGGAAAAAAGACATAAAGGAATTACAGCCTTTATGGTTGAAAAAGGGACGGAAGGATTTGAGCATGGAATAAAAGAAGATAAACTTGGTATTAGGAGCTCAGATACTTGTACATTAACATTCACAAATTGTAGAGTTTCAGAGAAAAATATAATTGGTGAAGTAGGTAAAGGATTTAATTTTGCTATGGATACCTTAAATGGTGGACGATACGGCATTGCAGCACAAGCAGTAGGTATTGCAGAAGGTGCATTTGAAACAGCTTTCAAATATTCTCAAGAAAGAAAGGCGTTTGGCACAGAAATATTTAATCATCAAGCTATCCAATTTAAGCTTTCAGATATGGCAACTGATTTAGAAGCTGCAAAATTATTAACTCTTCAGGCAGCAGCATTAAGAGATGCAAAGAAGCCATTCATCAAGGAAGCTTCTATGGCGAAATTGTTTGCATCAAAAGTTGCAGTTCAAAATTCACTCGAAGCTATCCAAATTCATGGAGGTTATGGTTACGTTAGAGAATACCATGTTGAAAGATTTTTGAGGGATTCTAAAGTTACTGAGATTTATGAAGGAACTTCGGAAATACAGAAACTTGTAATAGCGAGAGAGCTTCAAAAAAGTTTATCATAATATTAATAAAGTTCATAAATTTTTAAACTAAGAAGGACAATTGTTTTGGCACTATCAGAAGAAGAAATTCGTAGAATTACACTGCAAGCAATATCAGATTTGGGTGATAAAGCAACTCCTGATCTTGTAAAGGAAGTTGTCAGTAAAGCTGTTAACAAAGCTGACTTTATCCCTAGCGTTAAAAGTGATGATAAATCATCTGGGAAGGTTATATTAACTTCCTTTGGAATGAATCACCCGGGAATTGTCTCCGGCGTAACTCAAGTCCTAAGTGAAGCTAGTTGTGATATTGAGGATATAAGTCAAAAGCTTATGGGCGGATTTTACACTATGATCATGATGTTAGATATTACAAATTCGTCAAAAGATTTAACTGAATTACAAAATGATTTAACTAACATGGCAGAAAAATTAAAAGTAAAAATTTATCTGCAACATGAAGATTTATTCAGGTTTATGCACAGAGTATAAATATTAGGAGATTAATATAAATGCAGTATGATTTTGAGGAAATTCTTGGTACAATCAAAATGACAGAAATTGAGCATTTTGATATTAGAACAGTTACTCTCGGCATTAGCTTACGTGATTGTGCAGATAGAAATTTGGAAGTTACAAAACAAAAGATTTACGAAAAGATAACAAAGTATGGTAAAAACCATGTTAAATATGCTACTGAAATTGAAAGGCAGTATGGTGTATCAATAGCCAACAAAAGAGTTTCTATTACACCTGCTTCAATTCCTTTTGATGCATTTAAAGCTGATGAGTTTGTTGAGATAGCCAGAGTATTAGATAAGGCAGCTGGAGAAATAGGTGTTGATTATCTTGCCGGATACTCTGCTTTAGTTCAAAAGGGAATGACTAATGGTGAGAGAGAATTAATAAAATCAATACCTATTGCCCTTACAGAAACTGAAAGAGTTTGTTCGAGCGTTAATGTTGCTTCTACAAAAGCCGGTATAAATATGGACGCCGTTTTAATGATGGCCGATGTAATTAAACAAACCGCTGAAAATACTAAGGATAGAGATTCTATTGGATGTGCAAAACTTGTAGTTTTCGCAAATGTTCCGGAAGATAATCCATTTGTCGCCGGTGCTTTTCATGGTGTAACAGAACCAGAAGTTGTGCTTAATGTTGGTATAAGTGGCCCTGGTGTTGTTTTAGATGCAATTAAAAGTGCCGGGAAAGTTGATCTTCAGCAATTGGCCGAAGTAATTAAGAGAACCGTTTTTAAGATTACTAGAGCAGGCGAATTGATGGGGAGGGAAGTAGCAAAGAAACATGGTGTTCCTTTTGGTATAGTGGATATTTCTCTTGCACCCACTCCAGCTATTGGAGATAGTATTGGCGATATATTAATTGCTATGGGAGTTGAAGATGTCGGTGCCCCGGGAACTACGGCAGCATTGGCAATGTTAAATGATTCAGTTAAGAAAGCCGGACTCATGGCTAGTTCATCAGTTGGAGGTATGAGTGGTGCTTTTATTCCTGTCAGTGAAGATCAAGCGATGATAGATGCAGCAGAGAAAGGAAACCTTTCGTTAGAAAAACTAGAGGCAATGACTTCTGTATGTTCAGTAGGATTGGATATGATTGCCATTCCCGGTGATACACCAGCTACAACTATAGCGGGAATTATTGCTGATGAATGCGCAATTGGGATGATAAATAATAAAACTACTTCTGCTCGATTAATACCAGCTTATGGTAAAAGTGTTGGTGATTATATTGATTATGGCGGACTTCTTGGAAAAGCACCCATAATGGATGTAAGGAACTTATCCAGCAGTAACTTTGTAGGAAGAGGAGGAAGAATTCCTGCACCAGTTAGAAGTTTAACAAATTAATATGTGAATTCTGAATTTTGTTATCTCTAACATGCTTTTTGCGTGAGATCAGTTAGAATAAATTTTAGTAGTTCCATTTTATATAAGGAGAGAATAAATGAGTAAAGGAATCGGGATTGTTATAGTTATTGCAGTAGTAATAATAGGTGCAATAATGTGGGGAACCGGAATTTATAATAATTTAGTTGGTTTAGATGAGAGTGTAACCGGAAGTTGGAGTCAGGTTGAGAATCAATATCAAAGAAGGACAGATTTAATTCCAAATTTAGTTAATACTGTTAAGGGTGTTGCTGAATTTGAGAGGGGAACTTTTACAGCAGTTACAGAAGCAAGAGCTAAAGTTAACCAAATAAATATGACTCCAGAAATGCTTAGTGATCCTAATGCTTTCCAAAAGTTTTCATCAGCACAAGATGGTCTTGGGAGTGCACTATCTAGATTATTAGTTACCGTCGAAAATTATCCGGAACTAAAAGCGAATGAAAATTTCTTGCAACTTCAAGCTCAACTTGAAGGGACAGAGAATAGAATTTCCGTTGAAAGAAAAAAGTTTAATGAGGTTGTCCAAAATTATAATACAACAATCAGACGATTTCCAGGGAGTATCATTGCTGGATTCACAGGTTTCATACAGAAACAATATTTTAAAGCAGTTGCTGGTTCTGATCAAGCACCAAAAGTTGAGTTTTAGTTTATGAAATTATTATTGACGGTTTTCCTATTTGTAGTAAATATAATATTTGCTCAGGAGTTTCCTAAACTGAGTATGTATGCAAATGATTTTACAAAAACCTTAACTAATGATCAAATCAACAATCTCAATTCGGGATTAAGAACGTTTGATGATTCAACATCCAATCAAGTTGTGTTTCTGATGATTAATTCATTAGATGGTTTTCCCATTGACATGTATACTTATGAAACTGCTAAAAAAAACAGTATTGGGACAAAGGAAAATAGTAATGGTGTGTTATTCTTTATCGCAAAGAATGATAGAAAATTACGAATTGAAGTCGGTTACGGACTAGAAGGAGCTTTACCTGATGCTTTAGCAAGCTCAATTATTAGAAATGATGTTGCTCCATACTTCAGGAAAAACCAATATTATGAAGGCACAGTTGCCGGTCTGAATGGGATATTAGCTGCAACTAGAGGAGAATATAAAGGTAATCCAAAATCCGATGAAGAAACTAAATTCCCGATCGGTCTTATTATTTTTATAATCTTTATGATTTTTTCGATGTTTGGGAAAAAAGGTAGAGGTGGTAGAGGTGGTGGACTAATGTTGTTAGGCGGCGCGCTTGGTGCATTGGGAGGCGGAAGATCAAGCGGTGGCGGATTTGGTGGCGGTGGGTTTGGCGGTTTTAGCGGCGGCGGCGGATCATTCGGCGGCGGTGGTGCAAGCGGTAGTTGGTAATAGATGTAGCTGTTATTCCCTAATGGTTCAATCTGGGATTCGTTAAAATTTTGTTGTTATTTGTCATTTTGAAAAGTGAAAATTTTGCCATCTCTAATTATGGTTACAATTGCGAGACATTGAATATGTTTCGACTCCGCTCAGTATGAGAATAGAACATTCTTTTATTTACAAATTTTGTGGAGAATCTGTTAAATAATTATTGTCATATCGAACCATGGAATGGTGCGATATCTTAAAATTCAAATTTACTATGAGATTTCTCTTAATTAGATACAGTAAGTTTAAGATGAAAAAGAAAATTGTGTTGAAATGATGAAGAAGTCTCTAAATAATACTCATTTATCTTGATATTAGATTAGTGATTTCTTATTATTGGATGTTATATGATTGATATTTCGGACGGAATTGCATTATTTAACGAGTGTGATTTTTTTGCAGCTCATGATTTTTTTGAAGATATTTGGATGGAAGCTGAGCAAGATGAAAAGGAGTTTTTTCAAGGATTAGTTCAAATTTCAGTTGGTTGTTATCATTTAATTTGCGGCAATTTGAAAGGAGCTAAAAGCCAGTTATCCAAAGGAAAAACAAAGCTTACTAAATTTGAACCGGACTTTTATGAAGTTAATTTAAGTTCTTTGAATAATAAAGTAGAACTACTAATAAATAATATATATAGTAGCAAAATCATTAAACAAGAAATTCCAATTATAGAATTAATTTACTAAACTTTACTAGGAGAAAAGTTATGGCTATTATGATAACTGACGAATGCATAAATTGTGGTGCATGTGAACCTGAATGTCCGAATACAGCAATCTATGAAGGCGGAAATGAATGGACCTTAGGTGGCAATAATTATGGTGATGGAGATGCAGCTCCTTCAGGAGCAGAAGGTTTTTACTCAGATGAATTTTTCTACATTGCACCAGATAAATGTACAGAATGTAAAGGATTTCATGATGAACCTCAATGTGCAGCTGTTTGTCCAGTTGATTGCTGCGTTCCAGATCCAGATCATGAAGAAGATGAAGAAACATTATTAAAAAGAAAAGATGATCTTGCTGAATTAGGTGACTAATTAGCTGATAAAATCTTAAAATTTAAAACCGCATAAGAATTTCTTATGCGGTTTTTTAATTTTAATTAGAAAGATCAATAACTTAATATAATTAGGATCTCTACAAAGGTACACTCTTCACAAAAACTTAATTTGCCACCAATTGGGTACTTTTTTAAAAATAATCCCACCATTAACTTCAACTGACATTCTATATCAAAATTAGTTGTTAATCTTAACCTTTAAGACTACTTTAGAACAATCTGTCTTTGAAACAAGGAAAACCGATCCAACCATTGAATAAATATTTATTATTCATCTGAATGAATGAGACGAATTAATTTATCATTATATTTGCCGAGCTGATTTTAAAATATATGTATTGTTACTGAGAATAAAATGCCAATTCTTAAACCTAAACTTTTTACTACATTAAAAAACTATACTAAAAAACAATTTATTTCAGATGCAACAGCCGGAGTTATCGTCGGAATTGTTGCTCTGCCATTGGCAATTGCTTTCGGTATAGCTAGTGGAGTTACACCAGAAAAGGGAATTATTACAGCAATTATAGCTGGATTTATGATATCTGCCTTTGGCGGGAGCCGTGTGCAGATTGGCGGGCCAACTGGTGCATTCATCATTATTGTTTACGGAATTGTCCAAAATTATGGAACTACTGGATTAGCTATTGCTACAATGATGGCTGGAGTTATTTTAGTATTAATGGGTTTTGCCAGATTCGGTTCCTTAATTAAATTTATTCCTTATCCTGTAGTAGTTGGATTTACGAGCGGTATTGCTCTTCTAATCTTTTCAACACAAATAAAAGATTTTTTCGGTCTGAGAATGCAAAATATTCCCACTGAATTTCACGAAAAATGGATTGCATATTTTGATGCCATATCCTCAGTAAATTATTACGTTTTTGGGATTGCTCTATTTGCTTTACTTATAATGATTTACTGGCCAAAAGTTACTCATCGTATTCCGGGTTCCTTAATTGCAATAATTATAACAACTGTTTTAGTAAAACTTTTTGAACTGCCGGTCGATACAATTGGCAGTAGATTTGGCGAGATACAATCGAATATTCCTTCACCTAATTCTTTTGAAATAAATTTAACTGTTATTAAAAACTTAATTGGGCCAGCAACAGTAATTGCCATACTTGCCGCAATTGAATCACTTCTTTCCGCAGTTGTTGCGGATGGTATGATTGGCGGAAAGCACAGAAGCAATATGGAATTAGTAGCTCAAGGGTTAGCTAATATAGTTACTCCAATATTTGGTGGAATACCGGCAACGGGCGCAATTGCAAGAACGGCGACAAATATTAAAAATGGCGGAAGAACACCTGTGGCTGGAATTATTCACGCAGTTACTTTATTGCTGATTATGTTGTTTTTTGGAAGTTACGCTAAACTTATTCCTATGGCAACACTTGCTGCAATTCTTATTATTGTTGCCTATGATATGAGTGAGTGGCGTTCTTTTAAGTCCTTGTTGAAAAGTCCGAAAAGTGATGTGGTAGTTCTCTTAACTACTTTTTTCTTAACAGTTATTTTTGATTTAACTATTGCGATTGAAATTGGAATGGTACTAGCAGTATTATTATTTATGAAGAGAATGGCTGAAGTCTCCAATGTTAGTGTTGTTACAAGAGAGCTTGTTGATGAAGATGAAAAGAACGACCCGAATGCTGTGAGCAAAAAGGAAATTCCAGATGGGGCAGAAGTTTTTGAGATAAACGGACCATTTTTCTTTGGTGCAGCAAAGAAATTTAAAGATCAGATGTTGAAGATAGAAAAACCGCCTAAAGTGAGAATTATCCGTATGCGTAATGTTCCCGCTGTGGATGCAACCGGTTTGCAGACTCTAAGAGATTTTTATAGCGATGCCCAAAAATATAATACGCATTTATTATTATCGGGTGTGCATGCCCAGCCTCTATTTGCAATGACCCAAGCCGGAGTTTTTGAACTTTATGGGGAAGAAAATATATTTGGAAATATTGATGACGCTCTTGATTATACAAGGGATATTCTTGGCTTACCCAAATTAGGTAGACCAAAAGATTTTGTCCCAACAGTTGAAAGAGATGGTGAATGATTAACCCAATTGATTGCTGCATTCCAGATCCAGATCATGAGGAAGATGAAGAAACATTATTAAAAGGGAAAGATAATCTTGCTGAATTAGGTGACTAATTAGCCGATAAAATCTTAAAATTTAAAACCGTATAAGAATTTCTTATGCGGTTTTTTATTTTAAATAGTAACTTATAAAATCCGTTATTTAGATTAAGTATTCTATGAATTACAATCCAAATCGACTCAAAAAATCGATTAATAAACTAGAAAGTTTAAGAAGAAAAATTGAAAGAAAGTCTATTAATATTGGACTATTCAGACTTTTTACATTTTTTGGAAGCATAGTTCTTATTTTATTTTCATATTTCAGTTTCCCTAATATTATTACTCAAGCCTTTCTTGTTTTCAGTATTATTCTGTTCGCTATTATATCTGTATGGCAATCAAACTATAAAAAATATTTAAATGTTCTTTCAAATTGGATACAAATTAGAAAATCATTTTTAAGCAGATATAATTTGGATTGGGCTAATATCAAAAGAAGGAATATGCCCAACGAAAATGAATTATCACATCTGGAAATAGATTTTAATTTGACTGGGAATCGTTCCCTAATCCATTTAATTGACTTTTCAGCCTCTGATGAAGGTAATTCTCTTCTTAGGGATTTATTTATAAATCATAAACTAGATAAAGCTAAAATTGAGAAACGGCAAAACATCATTAAAGATCTTATATCATTTACTAGATTTAGGGAAAGATTTTTATTAATCCTCTCCTTACTAAAAGGGAAGACTAAAAATTCAGACAATATTAAGCAGTGGTTAACAACAAACTCAAAGATTGATAAAGTTAAATTCTTTTTTTTATTATTGACACCAATTGCAATTGTAAACATTGTTTTAATAACATTACAGTTATTAAATGTACTAAACTCAGCATGGATGATTTCTTCATTCATTTACATAGCTATATATTATTTGAGCAATAAATATTATAATAGTATTGGTCAGGTAAGTGAATTAATCCAAGAAGATTTGGGAAAAATAAGTAAGGTACTTGATTTTATTGATAATTCGGATTTCTCAAAATATGAAAATCTACAAGAACTTTGCGAACCAATTCAATCTAAAGATACTAGCCCAACGTTGCTACTTAAAAAAGTTAATCGAGTTATTGACGTATTATCATTAAGAAGTAATCCTTTTATTTGGTTTGTCCTCATAGTTTTATTCCCCATCGATTTTTACATAGCTTATAAACTAGAAAAGTATAAAATTAAAATTGGAGAAAATTATGAAAACTGGCAAAATGTTTGGCATCAATTAGAAGCATATGTTTCATTAGCAACATTTTCCAAATTAAACAGTGAATATAAATTCCCAAGAATTGAGACAGATATTTTTGAATTTACTGCAGAAAAAATTGGTCATCCATTAATACCAAAATCTGATAAAGTAGAAAACGATTATTCTTTATCTGAAGTAGGTAATATTGTTATAATTACCGGATCAAATATGTCAGGCAAAAGTACATTCTTAAGAACTTTGGGAATTAATATTTGTTTGGCTTATGCCGGAGCCCCAGTTAATGCAGAATCATTTAATATTCCTCTGTTAAGAGTATTTTCATGTATTAAAGTAAGTGACTCAGTGATAGATGGTATTTCGTATTTTTACTCAGAAGTAAAAAGATTAAAACAATTGTTGGAAGAATTTGAAAAAAATAATGATAATCCAATAATATATTTTATCGATGAGATTTTTAAAGGAACAAATAATATTGAGAGAAGAATTGGAAGCAGTGCTTTTATTAAATCCCTAATTGGTAAAAATGGGATTGGTTTTGTTACTACACACGATTTGGAACTTGTGAAATTGTCCGACAACAATGAAGATATCTCTAACTATCATTTTAAAGAAAATATAAATAATAATAAAATGGAATTTGATTATACATTGCACGAAGGTCCATGTCCCACTACGAATGCGCTACAGATAATGAAAATAGAAGGACTGCCAATTGATAATTAACATAAATAAAATCGAAATATTTAATAATGTTTAATTCGTGAATAAATATGAAAATAGGCAAATATAAATTAACATTTCTTGAGACCGGAACTTTTGGTTTAGATGGTGGAGCAATGTTTGGGATAATCCCTAAACCTTTATGGCAGAGAACAAATCCTGCAGATGAAAAAAATCGAATAACCCTCGGTGCCCGCTGTTTACTGCTCGAATCTGACTCGAAAAAAATATTAGTCGAAACCGGAATGGGGGAAGCTTGGGATGATAAATTTATGTCAATTTATAATGTGGATTATTCTGCCCATACATTAAATAAATCATTAGAAAAACATGGTTTATCAAACGAAGATATTACAGATGTAATATTAACACATTTTCATTTCGATCATACAGGTGGTTCAACCAAATTAGAAAATGGTAAATATGTTCCTGCATTCCCAAATGCTAAGTATTATGTTCAGAAAAATCATTTTGAGTGGGCTCTTAATCCAACAGATAGAGATAAAGGAAGTTTTATTCCACATACATATTTACCGCTTCAAGAACATGGTGTTTTAAAATTTACTGATAGCTATTCCTATTTTGACGATGAAATTCAGTTTCTAACCATCAATGGCCATACAATATTCCAGCAAATGTTAAAAATATCAGATGCAAGCAACACCTTCTTATTTTGTGCAGATTTAATACCTACTATGCATCATATCCCAATTCCTTATGTAATGGGTTATGATATTCAGCCACTTGTAACAGTTGAAGAAAAAAAGAAATATTTACAATTAGCTGTGGATCGAAACTGGAAACTAATTTTTGGACATGATCATTTGAATCCTTGTGCTACAGTTAAGAAAACTGAAAAAGGATTTATATTCGATAAGACATTCGATAAGCCGGCCTAATGAAAAATATGGAAGATTATAGCTTTATTTGTTATGAAGATAAATTGAATGAATCAGAAGGACAAAGATTCTACATTAATGATACTGATGTTGCTTTATTTAAAGTTGATGGAAAAATTTACGCAGTCAGTAATGTTTGTCCGCACCAGCAAGCTTCAAAAATTTATGAAGGTTTTGTAGAAAATAGTAGTGTTGTTTGTCCACTGCATGGTTGGACTTTTAAGCTAAGTGACGGAAAACTACATAGTGGAAGCAGAGGTTTAGATGCATATCCTGTAAAAATTGTTAATGGAAAAATCTATGCAAAAGTAGTCGCAAAAAAACTAAATTGGTAATTGTCCTAAATTGTCAACTCGAAGAAGTGAAAAGACTGAGAGATCTATTAATACATAATTAAAAAGATTTCTCATTCACCAGCCGCGGGTGGCAAGTTTGTTCAAAATGACAAATTTATTAGTATACTTTATTTTTGAAATAATTTCAGAATGACAAATTTTATATATTAAAAAAAATCCAAATTATATTAATGAAGTGCTAATCCAAACCATATAAATAATTGATAAAACAGAAAATCATATCGAAAGCTACAGAACTTGGTTTCGACCTCATTGGTTTTACAAAGTACCAAGTATTAAAAGATGATAAACAAAATCTTGAAAAATGGCTGACTAAGAATTATCAAGCAGGTATGGCTTACATGGAAAAAAATGCTGAAAAAAGAAATGATATAAAAAACATTCTTAAAAATTGTAGAAGTGTTATCTCGTTGGGAATGAACTATTATTTAGATGAAGATTATGACACCAGTGAAAAAAGTGGAAAAGTTTCAAGGTATGCGTGGGGAAGAGATTATCATTATACAATTTGGGAGAAACTCGATCAACTTCAGAATTTCATTAAACAGATTGATCCACAATTTGAGTCAAAAAGTTATGTTGATACAGGTCCGGTTATGGATAAAGCTTGGGCTGCAAAAGCAGGAATAGGTTGGCAGGGAAAGCACAGTAATATCATAAATAAGGAACTGGGCAGTTGGTTCTTTATTGCAACAATTCTTACAAATCATGATTTTGTTGAATATAATATACCACAGCAAGATTTTTGCGGATCTTGTACAGCGTGTATAGAAGCATGTCCAACAGATGCTATTGTAGAAGATTATGTTGTTGATTCCAATAGATGTATATCTTATTTGACAATTGAAAACAAAAACGAAATTTCTGATAAATTTGTTGGTAAATTTGATAATTGGATATTTGGTTGTGATATATGTCAGGATGTATGTCCTTGGAATGTAAAATTTTCTAAAGAAACACGTATTGCTGATTTTCGTTCAATTAAAAATAAAAATTTAGAATTTGATGAAATAGAGGCACTTTCAAATCGAGAATTCAAAGAAAGATTTTTAGATAGTCCAATTTACAGAGCTAAACTAAAAGGATTAAAGAGAAATACTGATTTCCTTAAAAGCAATGTGAAACTTAATGTTAATAAATGAATCTAATAGTAAATTAAAATTATTGATAAGTATTATGGGGAATTATTATGTCAGATAATCATCACAAAGTAGTGATCGTTGGTTCCGGTCCTGCCGGTTTAACAGCCGCAATTTATGCTGCAAGAGCAAATTTAAATCCTATAATTTATGAAGGAATGCAACCGGGTGGGCAACTTACTATTACAACAGATGTTGAAAATTATCCAGGATTTGAAGATGGAATTCAAGGTCCGGAACTTATGGATGTAATGCGTAAACAAGCATGTAAATTTGGTGCTAGATGTGAATTTAAAGAAATTACAGAAGTAGATTTTTCTCAAAGACCTTTTAGACTAAAATCAGGTGATAGAGAAATTACAGCTGATTCGGTTATTATTTCGACAGGAGCCAGTGCAAAATTATTGGGAATTCCGAGTGAAACTGAATATATGGGATATGGTGTTTCTGCTTGCGCAACGTGTGATGGTTTCTTTTATAAAGGATTGAAAGTATTAGTTGTTGGTGGTGGAGATACAGCTTTAGAAGAAGCAATTTATTTAACTAACTTTGCTTCCGAAGTTGTACTTATTCATAGAAGAGAAGGATTTAGAGCTTCAAAAATTATGCTTGATAGAGCAAAGAAAAATTCCAAAATAACGTTTGCGATAAATAGAAGTATCAAAGAAGTAGTTGGTGGCAAAGATGCAATGGGTAATAAAAAAGTAAATGGCGCTATTTTGAATAATACTCTAGATGGATCCACAGAAGAAGTAACTGCAGATGGAATTTTTATGGCAATTGGACATAAACCTAACACTGCCGTTTTTGGTGATCAATTGGATAAGGATGAAACCGGTTACTTGATAGTAAAATCCGGATCTACTTACACCAATATTGATGGCGTGTTTGCCGCTGGCGATGTTGCTGATAAAACATACAGACAAGCTGTGACGGCGGCTGGAACCGGTTGTATGGCAGCTTTAGATGCACAAAGATGGTTGGAAGATCAAGAAGTAGTTTAATATAGCTTAAGAAAGATCATTCATACTGAGCGGAGTCGAAGCATATACTTCAACTTCGCTCAATATGACCTAATTATGCTTCAGTGAAACATCAGATTTATTACATTAACGTGGATTTTTGTTTTATTTCCAAAGATTCATCTTCTTTTTCAAATTTTCTAGAAACAAAGAAAGCTGCAACAAACCCGACACCAACAAGAGTTATAATAAACAAGGGTATAAATCCTTCATTCCATCCTGCTTCTTCCATCATTACTCCAAACCCAATACCTAAACCGGCACCAATTGTAATAACTCCCAATTTTAACCAGGTATAAGGATTTCTTTTAGATTTAAATAACTCTGACATTTGTTCAGGTGTTAATCCCTTTTCAATCATCATTTGTCGTTCTCTTGCTCTAAAATAAAAATAAGTTACAATAACTAATCCAACAATAAGAGTTATAGTAATTCCAGTTAATGGTCCCATAATTTCTTGAGCTAACGCAGCATTTTCATTCATTTTATGTTCTCCTATAAGAATTATTAATATATTTTATTAAATTCTATTACTTTTTTAGCAATACTTTGTTCTTTTCTTCGTTCCTTTTGACTTGAACGGTATAGCAAAAGGTTACAGAAGTTCTAAAATAATATCTGTAACCTTCTTTAGTAAAGACAGTCTAAATTGTTGCAATGAAAAAATTAAGTGATAATGAAATAATTGATTCTATTTTGAAAGGGAATGAAAACGATTATACTCTTATAATAGATAGGTATAAAGATAGAGCTTATTCCTTACTTTCAAATATGTTAAAAAATAATATGGATGCGGAAGAGGCCCTTCAAGATAGTTTTATTAAAGCGTATAATGCGTTAAAATCATTTAAGAGGGAATCAAAATTTTCTACATGGTTTTACAAAATTGTATATAATACTGGAATAACGGTTGTAACAGGTAAAAAAAGAAGTGTTGCAATGCAAATGAGTTCGATTGATGACGTCTATTATTTAAAAGATGAGGATAACGAAGTTTACAGCACTTCAGAAAATGCTAAACAATACTTGATAAAAATGGTTGACAAATTACCAATTAGAAATTCTCTAGTTTTAATTTTATTCTATATTGATAATTTTTCAATTAAAGAAATTAGTGAAGTTATGGATTTATCACTTGTAAACGCAAAAGTGCTTCTTCATAGATCAAGAAACCTGTTAAGAGATTTATTGATGAAACATAATTATCAAGAGGAATATTATGAAAAATAAATATGATGACTTAGTAAATAAATTTGTTGATAATGCATTAAGTAAAAGTGAAATAAATGAAGTGGAACATTTAGTTAATAATGATAAAAATTTTAATCTAAACTTAACAACTCATAAATATGTTCACGAATCACTTCATGACATCCCTCAACAATCTGCACCTCAGAATATTGCAGAAAACATTATGAAGCAAATAATTGGAAAGCTAAGTGATAGATATAATAAAAATTACTTCTTTAGAGTTATAGTTTTTGCATTTATTAGCATTTTGATTACATTCCTATTTATGCTGTTTTTCTACGGGAGTAATCTACAAGTTTTTCAAGAGTCCACTAACATTACAGGTTATTTAAAAACTTACACTAAACCAGTTTTAAGTTATGGACAGAAGATTATTACTTCTGATATTTTTAAAACGGTTTCCGGCTTGTTAAGTTTTGTTATTTTACTTGGGTTCTATTTTACTTTTAATTCCTATAAAGAACTAAAAAATAGATTAAAACAATTCTAATTTTATAATTGAAAATACAAGATTGTTAACTTCTTTAATCCTTTCAAATCTAATTGCATTTGCTAATTACTATTGGCGCAATATTTCCATATTATAATTTTAGCTATCTTTGTACAACTAATTTAGGCTCAATAATGAAAACCAGATCTGGATTTGTTACAATTGTTGGTAAACCAAATGTTGGCAAGTCAACCTTAATGAATAAGTTGCTTAAGGAAGAGTTGTCTATTGTAACAAATAAGCCTCAGACAACGAGAAAAAGAGTTTTGGGCATACTATCCGAAGAAGATTCGCAAATAATATTCTTAGATACTCCTGGAATATTAGATCCAAAATATCTAATGCAAAAAAAATTAGCTGAGTATATCGAGGCCTCCGTTAAAGATGCTGATATTATAGTTTTTATGATAACATTGAAAAACTTAGAAAAAGAGATTAAAATTTTTGATGATGAAAAAATGAGAGGATTTGTATCAGCGAAGAATAGAAAAAAAATCCTAATAATTAACAAAATCGATCTTTCTAATGAACAGATTGTTACAAAAGCAATTTCAGAATTTAGTAAAATGAATATATTTGATAGAATTATTCCGATTTCAGCCCTTGAAGGATACAATATTGAAAGTATTCATCAGGCACTTATTGAATACTTACCAATTCATCCAAAATATTATCCTGATGATCAATTGACCGATGAACCTGAGAAGTTTTTCGTCTCGGAAAAAATTAGAGAGAAAATTCTTGCCATATATCATGATGAAATTCCCTATAGTGTTGAGGTTGTAATTGAAGAATTTAAAGAACGAGAAAGGGGGAAGGATTACATTTCTGCCTTAATTATTGTAGAGCGTGATTCTCAAAAACCAATTATTCTTGGTAAAAAAGGTGAGACTATTAAAAAATTGGGTAATGCTGCCCGTAGTTCTATCGAGAATTTTTTAATGCGCGAAGTATATTTGGAGTTGCGTGTTAAAGTAAGCGAGAATTGGCGGAAAGATGAAAATGCATTAAGAAGGTTTGGTTATAATACTTAAAAGCATCCAACAATTGTTTAATAAAAACTCTAAATATAAATCTGAAGCAATATTAATTTTAGTTACCCTGCTATGGGGGGCGACCTTCGTTATTGTTAAAGAAGCCCTCTATGACATCTCCTCAATGGCTTTTATTGCCATCCGCTTTATGATAGCTGGACTTATACTCTTACCATTTATGATTAAGAAAAAATTCACAAGGGATACAACTCGAGCTGGAATTTTGCTTGGATTTTTACTTTTTATGGGATTTGCAACCCAAACATTTGGATTAAAATTTACATCTGCTACTAAATCTGGCTTTCTTACTGGTACTGCAGTTATTATGATTCCACTGCTCCAAGTTATAATAGAGAAGAGAGCACCTACCAAAGGTGTAATATTGGGTACAATAATAGTTTTAATTGGTATTAGCTTTTTGTCTAGTGGCGGTTCTTCTATCGTTAATTTGCTTCAGGATATTGGAACAAATTTTAATTTTGGTGACGGATTAACACTAATATGTGCGTTGTTTTTTGCTCTTTATATCATTTTTTTAGATGTAGAAACATCTAAGTACGATTTTTGGATGTTACTATTTTTACAAATTATAACAACCGCAGTATTATCAGTAATATTCTTATTTATATTTTCTGTAGCTGAATTGGAGACAATTAGAGTTAATCTAACTAATAATTTAATTACTGCAGTTTTATATACTTCAATTTTTGCGACCCTTATAACAACAGCTCTCCAAACTAAATATCAAAAAAATGTAACACCGGCTAAAGCGGGAATTATATTTTCATTTGAACCTATATTTGCGGCTGTTTTTGCCTTCTTTATATTAGGAGAAAAAATAACTAATTTTGGATACCTAGGAGCCGGTTTAATTATTTTCGGGTTGTTGGTATCAGAGTTGTATGAAAATCTATTTTTAAAAAATGGCAGAAAATAAAGTTAGAGCAGAAATTTTAGTCAGTGGTTTAGTTCAGGGCGTAGGATTCAGATATTTTGTGATGAGAAAGGCCCAAGAATTTAATTTAAAAGGCTACGTTAAAAACCAAATAGATGGATCTGTTTTGACAGCTGTTGAAGGAGATAAATCTTCTATTGAATTATTTTTTAACCAACTAAAAGTTGGTCCAATGCATGCCAATGTTATGGAATGTAAAATTGGGTGGAGCAGCTTTGTTGGTGAATTTTCTAATTTTGAAGTGAGACGATATTAATGAATATTAGAACAGGATTCGGTTATGACGTTCATGCTTTTGCCGAGAATAGAAAATTATTTCTTGGTGGTATAGAAATTCCTTCTGAGTTGGGACTAAAAGGCCATTCAGATGCAGATGTTTTACTTCATGCAATTTGTGATGCACTTTTAGGCGCGTTAGCTCTTGGAGATATAGGACAGCATTTCCCCGACAATGATCCAAATTACAAAAACATAGATAGTAAAATTCTTCTCTCCAAAGTAAATGATCTGATTTCTGACAAAAGTTTTCGAATTAGTAATATTGATTCGACAGTTGTAATGGAACGACCTAAGCTAAAAGATTTTATCCTTCAAATAAGAAAAAGTATAGCTCAAATTTTGAAAATTCAAGTCGATCAAGTTTCGGTTAAGGCAACAACTTCTGAGAAAATGGGATTTGTCGGAACAGAGCAAGGTGTAAAAGGATACGCAACAGTATTATTGATAGAAGATTTGGGAGATTAATGTTAGAGGAAATTCTTGTTTACATTAGCTCCTTGGAAGCCACGTGGATATATTTTATACTTTTCTTTTTTGCATTTATAGAAAATGTTTTCCCACCATCCCCAAGTGATGTAGTTGTTGTGGTAGGTGCATCTCTTATCGTAAGTACTTCAATTGGATTTGTTCCAGTTTTATTTATTACAAGTATTGGCAGTGCCTTGGGTTTTCTTGTAATGTACTATGTTGGCTTTTTTCTTAGTGAAAAAGTATTAAGATCCGGGAAAATTAAATTTATTAGTAAAGATGCACTAAGTAAAACCGATGAATGGTTTTCTAAATATGGTTATTGGATTATTTTAGCAAACAGATTTATGCCTGGAACAAGATCTGTGATTAGTTTTTTCTCTGGAGTTCATGAATTACACGTCTTCAAAACATTTCTATTTGCATTAGTCAGTGCTTTTTTATGGAATTTCATTATTATTTATTTGGGGATGACACTTGGTAATAATATTGAGTTAATTGATTATTATTTAACTACTTATTCTAATATCGGGATTGGATTAACGATTCTTGTTGTTATCATTTTTACAATTAGATTTTTAGTTAAAAAGAAACAAAATGCTTAAAAATTTATTTAAGTCATATAAGACTCATGAACAGAAAAAACAAAATCGTAAAGAACTTTTACTAGGACTCTTCTCAGGAATATTATTAGGCCTATCTTTTCCCCCAATTCCATTTGCTTTTTTGATGTTTATAGCAATGGTCCCATACCTTTTGGTTTTGGAAAGAAGAAAAACTTTAGCCGAAATTAATAGATTTACTTACTTTACTATATTTTTCTTTAATATAGTTTCTCTTTATTGGGTAGGGAGTTGGACGAAAGATGCCGATCCGTTTTTAATGATTTCCGGTTCAGTGTTAATGTTTTTTAATCCGATAGTTTTTCTTATTCCATCAACACTTTACTACATTGCTAGAAAATATATTAATAAGAATATTGCATTATTGCTATTTCCTTGGTTTTGGTTGTTCTATGAGTATATTTATTCTATTACGGATTTTAAATTTCCATGGATATCTTTAAGTAATGCATTACCTTATCTAAATTCCTACATTCAAATAGCTGATATTGTTGGTTCGTATGGACTAACAATTCTAATTGTGTACACAAATATTTTTGCTTACAAACTATACTTAGATTATAAGAATCAAAAACAATTCAATTGGGCAAATGTCGTTCTGTTTCTAATCATCATTTTGGTGCCCATTGGTTATGGATTAGTTAAAATTAATAATTATGAAAAATTCCAATCAAAGATTAAGGTTGGATTAGTTCAGCCAAATATAAATCCTAATAAAAAGTGGGAAATGGGAAATTTGGATGAACAAATTGATTTATACACTAGCATGTCTCTGGAAGCTATAGATGAAGGAGCAGAACTGATCATTTGGCCCGAAACGGCACTGCCGGTATATTTGTTAACAAATCGATATAAAGAGGAAACCAAAAGAATTCAAAAATTTGTAGATAGCTTAAATGTCCCCATTCTAACTGGAATGCCTCATGCAACTTATTATTTTGATCCTTCCAAAGCACCCCAAAATGCGAAACCTTTAAAGAATGGTAAAGCAGTTTATACATCTTATAATTCTATTCTTTTCATCTCACCAAATAATAAAATTGAGCAATATGGAAAAATTAAACTGGTTCCGTTTGGCGAAAAAGTTCCACTTGTTGACCAATTACCAATATTAGGAAAGTGGCTAAAATGGAATGTTGGAATTTCTAGTTGGAATACCGGCACAGATACCTTGGTATTTAATTATAATGTTGATCAAAATCGAAGTGTTAAAATTGGCGGTATAATCTGTATAGAATCAATTTATCCAGATTTTGTTGCGTCATTCGTTGAAAAAGGTGCTGAGTTTATTGCAGTTGTAACTAACGATAGCTGGTATGGTAACTCAAGCGGTCCTTATCAGCACAAAGAAATGAGTGTTTTAAGGGCGATAGAAAATAGGCGTTCATTAGTCCGTGCTGCAAACGGTGGTATTAGTTGCATTATTGATCCAATCGGCAAAACTATAGTAGCGACTGAAATGTTTGAAAAAACAGTTTTGGTTGGAGATATTGAATTAAGTAGTGAAAAAACCTTTTTTGCACAACACTCGCTATTATTGCCTTATATTTCAATAGTAGTTGTAGTTTTTATTTTTATTATTGCTGTATTTAAAAAAGTTAGAGGAACAAAAATTGATGATTGACCTAAGAAGTGATACAGTTACAAAACCTTCCGAAGCGATGCGCAAAGCAATGTATGATGCAGAAGTTGGGGATGATGTTTACAAAGAAGATCCGACAGTTAATATGCTCGAAGAATATGCAGCAGATCTTTTAGGTAAAGAAGCAGCATTGTATGTCCCAAGTGGTGTGATGGGAAATCAGATTTGTTTAAATGTTCACACACAACCCGGTGATGAAGTTATTTGTGAAGCAGATGCTCATATCTTTCAGTATGAATCAGGTTCGCCCGCGGTATTAAGCGGTTTACAATTATATCCTGTAAAGGGAACCAATGGTATTATTGACCCTAATTCAGTAGGACCACTTGTAAGACCAACCAGTGCTTATTATATGCCAAGATCTAGAGTGCTTGAAGTTGAGAATACGCATAATAGAGCTGGTGGAACCATATATTCAATTGAACAGATAAAAAAACTTAAAACAGTTGCCGATGAGAATAAACTAAAATTTCATCTCGATGGTGCAAGATTATGGAATGCTTCAGTTGCTTCTGGAAATTCGTTAGCAAATTATTGTTCCTATTTTCATTCTGTTTCTGTTTGTTTATCAAAAGGACTTGGGGCTCCAATTGGATCAGTGATAGCTGGTGAAAAAGATTTTATAACCGAGGCCTACCGTGTAAGAAAAGCTTGGGGTGGTGGAATGAGGCAAGTAGGTGTCCTTGCAGCTGCCGGTTTATACGGTTTAAAAAATAATATTGAAAGACTAGCGGAAGATCATGATAAAGCAAAACATCTGGCTAACTATATTAATGAATCAAATCAATTTGAAATAGATTTAGAAACTGTTCAAACAAACATTTTGATCTTTAAGCCAAAAAATATCACAGTTGAGGAGTCATTAGCAAAATGTGAAGAAAAGGGTTTACAGTTATCAGTTGGACAAGTTGGTACATTGCGTGCTGTTACTCATATGGATGTAAGTTTTGAAGATATTGAAAAAGCTTTACAAATATTGTCTCAAATTATGTGAAGCTTAATTATCATCTGAAAGTAAATTATCTATTGCCAATTTAATATTGTCATTTTTAGCTTGAGTTTGAACCGCAATTGGTTCAGCAACTCTTTCTTTGCAATTAGACAAACTACACTTTTCGCAAGTATCGTTTACTTCTCTCACAATTATTTTTGGATCATTTAAGAATTTGGCTCTTTTTCCTAAATGAGAATCGACTAAAAAACCCAACGTAACACTTGCATATGTATCTTTTTTAATTCTGTCAGGTTTTACTATGGATATACTCAAATATTCATCATTAGAATTAATAAACTTTGATTTTTGTATTCCAATAATACTTTTATCGATATTTGCTTTATTTTTGGTCTTCTTTTTTAATTCTTTTATTACACTAATTGAAATCCATCTTCTACAATAATGTTCGTATCTATGATATCCACCTGGATTCTGATGTGTGTTTAAATGAAGTTCCTTTGAAAGCTCAAATTGATCAGAATTTACATCGTAAATGAAACGCAAAAAATAAAATTTATTTATATGAAAATATTTTGGAGCAATATTTGAGATTCTCTGGAATAGCATTTCAGGAGTAACCTGGTACTTTTTGAGTAAGTTCAATAAGAATTTATTATCCCATTTCTTCATATTAAGAAAGTTTTCGAAGTCCTCAATTAGACTTTCTTTGGGAATTAGTAATGCAGTTGAGAAATATGATGAAATGAGATTATTTAATAATTGATCGAATGACACCAAATTAGAAGCAGAATGCAAATAACTTCTATCAGTAATATTTAAATAATTATAGGCAATCTCCTTTCCAAGAATAAAGGATAATTGTGATGGTGATAAAAAATTATTTACAAAAATGCTATTGGTTTTTCCATTTTTAACCACAGCTCTTAACTGTGCTAATTCATCGAAACAACTTAATTTTTTGTTATCTACTCTATAATTAAAATTGTTTATAAGTAATTCTGTTAACTTTTTAGAACTAATTGGAATCAGACTATTAATACTATTTTCTTTTTTATAGCTATCAACTTTTTCTTCTAATTCCTGAAAATAGTTCTCTTTAAATTCTTTGTAAATTCTTAATGCAGTTTTACTAAAAATATTCCTGCTCATTTCAGAACTTCTAGCAATTTCAATTATAGTTGAAACAAGAGCATTTAGTTGGAGAGGGGCATTGGCTAAAAGTGCTATCAATTTGTTAATGTCTATTCCATAATGGTCGATTGGTAATTGCTTAAGAATGTTAGAGTCTAATAATTCTCCGATTGGAGCCAAATTTTTATTTAATTTGACAGAAACAATCTTATCGTAAGACACTCCCAAGGACTCAGCTAAAGCTAAAATTTTATCAGCTTTTGGATATTTCTTACCACTTTCGATTTCATTTAAATAAGATACTGAGAGTGATGACCTGCTAGCCAATTCCGATAATGATAGGTTTCTCGATTGACGTAGTTGTTTAAGTTTTAATCCAAAAATTAATTTTATGTTACTTTTTGTTAATTCCAATTATAACAACCATATTAAATTTGTACATGTAATATAATCAAATTGAAGAAAATACAAAATAGCAAATATTCATTGATAGCGAAAATTCGCTTGACATATTATTCTTCTATGTTTATATTTAAATCAAATTGATGTCAATTGAATTCTTTAATATAAGTGCAGATCAAAATTTGAGTTTTGAATAATATTTCAAAAATATAAATTGAGGTCCAAATGATTCAAACTATCATAGACGTCTTACCTTATCAAATCAAAAATTTTCCTCAAGAAGATGCAATCTGTGCCAAAGAAAATGGAGAATGGAGAAAATACAGCTCTGAAGAATGTCAGAGTATTATTGATAAAGTAAGTTTGGGTTTATTGAAAAACGGACTAGGGCCCGGAGATAGGATAGCAATTATTTCAACAAATCGACCAGAATGGAATTTCATTGATATTGGCACATTACAAATTGGTGCAATTGATATCCCGATGTATCCCAATATAACGGAAGATGAATATAAATTTATACTAAATGAGACAGAAGCAAAATTGGTATTTGTATCCGATGAAGCTATTTACAAAAAAGTTAAAAGTATTTTAGATACAACTCCAAAAGTCGAAGACATTTACTCATTTGATTTAATTGATAATGTAAAACATTGGAGTGAATTGATTTCAGATACCGACTATTCTTTAATGGAAAAATTACAAGAACTAAAAATTTCAGTGAAAGAAGACGATATTGCAACAATTATTTACACATCAGGTACAACTGGTGGCCATAAAGGAGTAATACTTTCACATAAAAATATAATTAGTAATGCCCACTCAATTAAGAAGACAATGCCGCACAATTCGGAGCATAAAGCATTGAGTTTTTTACCTTTATGTCACATTTTTGAACGCACTGCTTCTTACTTCTATATTTTTGTTGGTACCTCAATTTATTATGCTGAGAGTCTTGAAAAAATAGTTGACAATTTAAAAGAGGTTAAACCTCATTATTTTATTACAGTCCCACGTTTATTAGAAAAAGTTTATGAGAAAATAATAACAACTGGTAGAGGATTAACCGGTCTTAAAAAATCTATTTTTTTCTGGGCAGTGGAAGTTGGTTTACATTTTGATGATAAGGGAAATAACAGTACTTGGTATAACTTCAAATTGTCAATTGCTCAAAAATTAGTGTTTAGTAAGTGGAAAGCGGCACTTGGTGGAAATATTAAGGGTATTATTGTTGGCGCTGCTGCCTTACAAATTAGACTTGCAAGGATATTCACAGCCGCTGGGATACCTGTAAGGGAAGGTTATGGATTAACGGAAAGTTCTCCAGTACTGACAGATAACCGTTTTGAAAAAGGAGAGTATTTTTTTGGAACAGTAGGCCCAGTAATTCCAGATGTTGATATAAAGATAGCAGAAAATGGAGAAATTCTTGCTCGAGGACCAAACATAATGGCTGGATATTATAAGAGACCTGAATTAACAAAAGCGGCCATTGATGAAGATGGATGGTTGCATACTGGAGATGTAGGTGAATTTGTCGAAGGAAAATATCTAAAAATCACCGATCGATTAAAACAAATATTTAAAACATCCGGTGGTAAATATATTGCACCTCAACCTATTGAAAATAAAATGAAGGAGTCTTTCTTTATTGAACAAATTATGGTAATCGGTGAAAATAGAAAATATCCTGCAGCTCTAATTGTTCCTGCTTTTCCTTATGTGAAAAAGTGGTGTGAAAGTAAGGGTAGAAATTATAAAACAAATGAATCAATTGTGGATTCTAAAAGTGTTTATGATAGAATTTGGCAAGAAGTTGAAAAAAAGAATCAAGAATTTGGGAAAACTAGAAAAATTAAAAAGATAAGAATTGTTGCTGAAGAATGGTCTGTGGATACAGGTGAATTAACTCCAACTCACAAAATTAAAAGAAAAATAATATTAAAGAAGTATGAAGATTTGATAGAGGAAATATATAGTGAAGACAATCATGAATAAAAATATTATTGATAAACTAAACTCTTTTCTAAAATAAATTGAACCTAAAATGAAACGAATAATCAAGAAAGTAGTAGTGTTAGGCTCCGGTATCATGGGATCAAGAATTGCGTGTCACTTTGCTAATATTGGTTGTCAAGTATCTTTACTTGATATTGTTCCTAAAGAACTTAGTGAGAAGGAAAAAAGTAAAGGTTTAACTTTAGATGATACGCAAATACGTAATAGAATTGCTGATGAAAATCTCGCAATTGCTATTAAAGCAAAACCATCACCAATTTATCATAAATCATTTACTTCCAGAATAAGAACCGGAAATTTTGATGATAATATGGATTGGTTAAAAGACTCAGATTGGACAATAGAGGTTGTTGTTGAAAACTTGGAAATTAAGAAATTGGTTTTTAATTATGTTGAAAAATTTAGAAAACCTGGCACATTAATCACAACAAACACTTCCGGAATTCCAATTCAATTAATGTTAGAAGGAAGAAGTCAAGATTTTAAAGAGCACTTTTGCGGAACACACTTTTTTAATCCCCCAAGATATTTACAGCTGTTGGAAATTGTTCCATCTGATATTACAAAACCAGAAGTAATCGATTTCTTAATGAAATATGGTGATCTATATTTAGGGAAAACCACTGTATTTTGTAAAGATACTCCATCTTTTGTAGCCAATAGAATTGGTGTATTTAGTATTATGGCAATTTTCAAATTAATGAAGGAGTTGGATTTAACAATTGAAGAAGTTGATTCACTTACTGGACCAATAACAGGTAAACCAAAATCCGCAACTTTTAGGACAAGTGATATTGTTGGAATTGATACCTTAGTAAAAGTGGCCAACAACAATTATAATTCATGTCCGGATGATGAACAACGTGAGATATTGGAGATTCCGGATTTTGTAAATAAATTGGTAGAAAATAATTGGTTAGGCGATAAAACCAGACAGGGATTTTATAAAAAGTCGAAGGATGAAAAAGGTGAACGAGTTATCCTAACATTAGATTTGGAAGATTTTGAATATAGAGAAAAAAGGAAAGCTAAATTTGGTTCAGTTGGAGCAGCAAAGGTAATTGATAATTTAGTCGAACGAATAAAATCGTTGCATTATGCCAAAGATAAGGCCGGAGAATTTTTAAGAAAGCTATCCTATTATATATTTGCATATTCATCAAATAGAATTCCTGAAATTTCAAATGAGCTTTACAAAGTTGATGATGCTATGCGTGCAGGGTTTGGATGGGAATTAGGGCCATTTGAAACATGGGATATTTTGGGGGTAGAAAAGTTTTTAAGTAAAATGGAAGAAGATGGACATATACCTGCCATTTGGGTAAAAGAGATGTTAGCAAAAGGGATAACATCTTTCTATATAATTGAAAATGGAGTTAAGAAATATTATGATCAAAATTCAAAATCATACAAAAAAGTATTAGGTAAAGAAGGTTTTATAATTCTTGATAATATAAGATCTGACAAACCTGTTTGGAAGAATTCCGGTACAACTATTCATGATATTGGAGATGGAGTTTTAAATCTTGAATTCCAAACAAAAATGAATTCAATAGGAAGTGAAGTTCTTGAAGGTATAAATCAAGCAATAAATATTGCTGAAAAAGATTTTAGAGGAATAGTAATTGGGAATGACGGACCACATTTCTCTGCTGGAGCAAATCTAGCAATGATCCTAATGCTTGCCGTTGAACATGATTGGGATGAACTTGATTTTGCAATCCGCCAATTTCAAAATACAATGATGCGAATCCGTTATTCTGGCATTCCTGTTCTTGCCGCTCCACATGGAATGGCTTTGGGTGGTGGTTGTGAAACCTGTTTACACTCTGATCGTGTTGTCGCCTCAGCAGAAACTTATATTGGACTTGTAGAAGTTGGAGTTGGAGTTATCCCTGCCGGGGGAGGAACGAAAGAAATGACTTTGCGAGCATCAGATACTTATGCTAAAGATAAAGTTGAAATTCCTGAATTACAGAATAGATTTTTAACAATTGGACAAGCATCTGTTGCCACTTCGGCATACGAGGCCTTTGATTTAGGAATTTTAAGAAAAGGATATGATACAATTACAATCAATCCAAATAGATTAATTTCGGATGCTAAGAATGCTGTAATTAATTTGGCCGACAAAGGTTATACACAACCAATACAGAGAAAAGATATAAAAGTAATGGGGAAGTCTGCTTTAAGTTCATTATTGATAGGAATTAATTCATTTAAACTTGCTGGTTATATTTCAGAACACGATCAAAAAATTGCTGAAAAATTAGCTCGAGTAATGTGTGGGGGTGATTTGTCAAAACCTTCTTTAGTTTCTGAGCAATACCTTCTCAATCTGGAAAGAGAAGCTTTTCTTAGCTTGTGCGGGGAGAGGAAAACTCTGGAAAGAATACAAAGTATATTAAATACAGGTAAACCATTAAGAAATTAATTTTGATAAAATATCTTAAGAGTACTAATTATGAATGAAGCATATATTGTAACAGGTTATCGTTCCCCAATAGGAAAAGCTCCACGCGGAAATTTTAGATTTTACCGACCAGACAATTTGGCGGTTAAAGTTATTAACCATATGCTTAAGTCATTACCAGAATTGGATCCTTCTAGAGTAGATGATCTAATTGTCGGGAATGCAGTGCCAGAGGCTGAGCAGGGAATGCAAATGGGACGAATGATTTCCCTTCATAGTGATCTTCCATTAAACGTACCGGGTATGACTGTAAACAGATATTGTGCATCTGGCGTTGAAACAATTTCAATGGCGGTTGCAAAAATTAAAATGGGTATAGCAGATTGCATAATAGCTGGTGGAGCTGAATCAATGTCCTTAGTTCCAACTATTGGATGGAAGTTTACAGCTAATTATGACATTGCCATAGAGCATCCTGAGTTCTATTTAGCAATGGGGCTTACAGCTGAAGAAATAGTAAATGATTATGGAATATCAAGGACAGATCAAGATGAATTTGCTTACAATTCTCATATGAAAGCAATAAATGCAATTGAGCAAGGATATTTCAAAGATGAAATAGTACCCATTGAGATTGAAGAAGTATATGTTGAAGGAGACAAAAAGAAAACTAGATCAACGTTAGTAGAAGTTGACGAGGGTCCTAGGAAAGATACTACTCTTGAAGCTCTTGCTAAGTTAAGACCTGTCTTTATAATGAATGGAAGCGTGACTGCTGGTAATTCTTCACAGACATCAGATGGCGTTGCATTTGTAATTGTAATGTCTGAAAAGATGGTTAAAGAATTAAATTTGGAACCTAAGGCCAGAATGATTTCATACGCAGTTGCCGGAGTTGATCCACGTGTAATGGGCATTGGACCAGTTGCAGCCATTCCCAAGGCTTTAGAGAAAGCAGATATGAAACTAGAGGATTTAGACTTGGTTGAACTGAATGAGGCATTTGCTGCACAAGCATTAGCGGTTGTTAGAGAGATTGGATTAAACACGGAAACTTTAAATGTAAATGGTGGAGCTATTGCTTTGGGTCATCCCCTAGGATGTACAGGAGCTAAACTTACTATTTCAATTCTAAATGAATTAAGAAGAAGAAATAAAAAATATGGAATGGTAACAGCTTGTGTTGGTGGTGGACAAGGAGTTGCATCAATATTTGAATTACTCAATTAGTTATTCTCGAAGCAATTTGGTAACAATGTTTTTAACATAATTATAATTTATGAGAGATCGTCATGGAAACTGAGAAATTAAAAACTGAAGTCCTAAAGGGGGGAGAATTTTTAGTAAAAGAAACGGATCCCCAAACTACGTTTATTCCTGAGGAACTATCTGAAGAGCAAAAGATGATGGCTGAAGCAGCTGCTGATTTTGTTGAAAAAGAAGTAACACCAAACTTAGATAAAATTGATAAACAAGAGCCGGGCTTAACTGTTAAACTACTTGAAAAGGCTGGTGAGCTTGGACTTCTCGGTGTTTCCATTCCTGAAGAGTATGGAGGATTAGGAGAGGACTTTAACACTACTACAGCACTTGCAATGGCAATGGGGAATGCATACTCATTTGGAGTATCGTTTGCAGCCCATACTGGCATCGGTACATTGCCAATTCTCTATTATGGTAATAAAGAACAAAAAGAAAAATACTTGCCTAGATTAGCTTCTGGTGATTTAAAATCCGCTTATTGCTTAACAGAGCCAGGTGCCGGGTCAGATGCTCTTTCTGCAAAGGCTACTGCTGTACTTTCTGAAGATGGTCAGTTTTATGTTTTGAATGGTCAAAAGATGTGGATAACAAATGGTGGTTTTGCAGATATCTTAATTACTTTTGCTAAAGTCGATGGTGAACATTTTACGGGATTTATTATTGATACAGATTCTGAAGGATTTACAAAAGGGGAAGAAGAAAATAAACTTGGCATTAAGGGATCATCAACTAGAGCACTATACTTAGATAATGTAAAAGTTCCCAAAGAAAATGTTTTAGGTGAAATTGGTAAAGGTCACTACATTGCATTTAATGTACTAAATATTGGAAGATTTAAACTATGTGCAATGGCAACAGGAAGTGCAAAAAATGTATCTTCATTCAGCATTGCCTACACAAATGAAAGAAAACAATTTAAACAGTTTATTTCTAGTTTTGGAGCTATTAAGTATAAATTAGCTGAACAAGCAATTAGAATATTTGCATCGGAATCCTTAACATATCGAATAAGTAATTTAATTAATGAGAAAGAGAAAGAACTGCATGCTGAAGGAGATACTTACGAAGAAGCATTAAAAAAAGCTGCTGAAGAATATGCTATTGAGTGTGCTATGGCAAAAGTATATGGATCTGAAGTACTTGATTATGTAGTCGATGAGGGCGTTCAAGTTTTTGGCGGTTATGGATATTCAGAAGAATATCCTGCAGCAAGAGCTTATCGTGATTCTAGAATTAATAGAATATTTGAAGGGACAAATGAAATAAATAGACTTTTAACTGTTGACATGCTTTTAAAACGTTCCATGAAGGGGCGTATTGATTTGATGGGTCCTGCAATGGCTATTACAAAAGAACTTATGTCAATACCAGAATATGGAAGTGAAGAGGAAGGGATTCTAGCTGCGGAAAATAAAGCAGTAAAAAATATTAAAAAAGCGGTTTTAATGGTTGCTGGGGCAGCTGTACAAAAGTTTATGGCTAAACTCGCAAATGAACAGGAAATTATTATGAACGCTACTGATATGATGATAGAGGTTTTTGCTTGTGAATCAATTTTTCTAAGGACAAAGAAGGTAATTTCAATTAAAGGGGATGAAGCAGCAAAGTACAATATTGAGATGACAAAGGTCTATTTCAATGACGCAATGGATAGAATAAACTTTTACGGAAAACAAGCCATTGCTTCTTTTGCTGAAGGAGATGAACTTAAGCTAATGTTGATGGGATTAAAACGTTACACTAAATATGAACCTGTTAATACAAAAGAATTAAGAAGGAGTATTGCACATAAGTTAATTGAAGCAAATAAATATTGTTTCTAGTAATATATTTACATCATCATTTTTCTTAATAATATTTTCCCCTCATTTGAGGGGATTTTTTATTATTTAGCTTGGTAAATTAGAACATACTACAAAAATCTTTAATAATAACTTAGGTTTATTAATGACTGAAAAATATAAAGAATCTATGCTGAAAGAGGATGCCCTAATCAATAAGGTTATTGTAATTACCGGTGGAGGAACAGGATTAGGAAAATCAATGGCTAAGTATTTTCTTAGTCTTGGTGCTAAAGTGATTATTACAAGTCGAAAACTGGATGTATTAGAGAAAACCGCTATAGAGTTATTTGAAGCAACAGGCGGAGAAATATTCCCAATTGAGTGTGATGTAAGAAAGTATAATCAAATTGAAAATCTCTTATCCAAGTCAATTGAAAAGTTTGGTAAAGTAAACATTCTTGTAAATAATGCTGCGGGAAATTTTATTACTCCAACAGAAAGGCTATCATACAGAGCGTTCGATATAATTACAGATATTGTGTTGAAAGGAACTTATTATAATATTCTTGCGTTCGGTAAATATTGGATTAAGGAAAAGATGAGCGCAACAGTTTTAAATATTGTAACAACCTATGCATGGACAGGTTCTGCATTCGTCGTTCCTTCCGCCTCGGCGAAAGCTGGTGTGTTGGCAATTACAAGATCATTAGCTGTTGAATGGGCAAAGTATGGTATTCGGTTTAATGCAATCGCACCTGGACCATTCCCAACCAAAGGTGCATGGGATAGATTATTCCCGGAAGAATTAAAAGACAAATTCGATATTAAAAATAAAATTCCACTTAATAGAGTTGGAGATCATCAAGAAATTGCCAATCTTGCTGCCTATTTAGTTTCCGATTATTCCGCATTTATGAATGGAGAAGTAGTTACAATTGACGGTGGTGAATGGTTAAAAGGTGCGGGCGAATTCAATATGCTTGAAAGTATTCCTATGGATATGTGGGATGAAATTGAAAAAGGAATTAGAGAGAAAAAATAAATCCCCAGATTTTACCTATTTCTATTCAATAAAATTTTCTACTCAGGGAACATTACAAATAAATTTTAATTCACTTTAGTAGTTAAAATTATTAGTTTTAAGCATAAGTGCTATATGAATAATTATTTTTTAGGGAATCTTAAGTGTCATTAACCATGGATAATAATAACTACAAACACAAAATTACTGAAATAGTAAAATTTCATGAAGTTGATATGTTGGGTGTGTGTAATAATGCTGTCTACTTTAATTATTTTGAAGATGCAAGAATTAAGTACTTACAAGATTTATCAAAGCAATATAATTTCAAAAAATTTTTAGTGGGTGTTTCATTCTTCATAATGGTTCATAATGAAATTGATTATATAAACTCCGCACATCTTGATGATCAGTTAATTGTATATACAAAAATATGTAAGGTGTCAAATAGTAGTTTTTCTTTTGAACATTTTATTCAAAGAGGAAGTGATAATACTCAAATAGCAAAGGGAGCTGGAATTGTTGTACATATAAATAAAGTAACAAAGAAAAGTCAGCCTTTGCCGGAAGAATTTCATCTTGCTGTGTTAGATTTTGAGGGGGCTATTTAGTTTAAAAATCTTTAAGAGTTTAAGAGGTAGCCATGGGAATTGTATTAGACATTGAGACAGTTGGATTTGATTTAGATAATCTTGCCGAGTCACAACAAGAATTTCTACTCAGGTATGCAGAAAAAGAACATGATGAGAAGATAAAAGAAGAGAAGAGAGAAGAAACAGAAAGATATTTAAGTCTTTATCCATATACTGCAAAAATCATTTCTATTGGACTTTTAAATACTGAGACAGAAGGTTCTTTAGTTTTGTATAATAATAAGGATTATGAAGAATGGGAAGTGGATGAAAAAAAGATAAAATATATTGGTAATAACGAGACTGAAATTCTTATACTTTTTTGGAAATTCATTTCAAAAACCGATAAAGTAATTACATTTAATGGCAGAAATTTTGATATCCCTTTCTTGATGTTGCGATCTGCAATGCTGAATGTTAAACCCACGATAAATCTAATCCATAACAGATACAATATTACAAAACATATCGATTTACTTGATCAATTTACTTTTTATGGTATCTCAAGAAAATTTAATCTAGATTTTTATTGTCACGCATTTGGTATTTCTTCTCCCAAATCAAAAGGTATCTCAGGAATGGAAATAAAAGAACTTTACAAAGCTGGAAAAGTAAAAGACATTTCCGTTTATTGTGGAGAAGATATTAAAGCTACTTATGAGTTATATAAAATTTGGGAAGATTATTTAAATATTTTGTAATTATCATAACGCCAGGCATTATCAGAATGCCTGGCAATTTATATTCTATTTTTTTAATTCTTCAATCAGAGCAGGAACTACATCAAATACATCACCTGCAATTCCGTAGTCAGCAATTTGAAATATTGGGGCATCAGCATCCTTGTTTATAGCAACAATATATTTTGAGGAACGCATACCAGCTATATGCTGAATTGCTCCAGAAATTCCCAAAGCTACATAAAGATTAGGTGAAACAGTTTTACCTGTTTGTCCTACCTGCTCAGCATGAGGTCTCCAGCCAGCATCAACAACAGCTCGGGAAGCACCAACGGCTGCTCCTAATACTTCTGCTAATTCTTCAACTAATTTAAAGTTATCAGCTTCTTTTAAGCCTCTTCCGCCAGAAACAATAATAGAAGCTTCTGCAACGTCTAACTTTCCTTCAGATTTTTGAATTTCAATAACCTTTGTTGATAGATCTGGAGAATCAATTGTTTTCTCAACTACATCAGCAACATTCCCAGATGTTTCACCGGGATTAAAAACATTCGGTCTAATTGTAAAAACTTTTTTCTCTGAATTGATTTTTACATCTATTAAAGCTTTACCTGCATATATTGGTCGGGTTGCAACAATAGTTCCATCATTATTTTCTAAAGAGATGGAATCCATTGAAATACCGGCACTCAATTTCACTGAAACTCTTGGGGCTAAATCCTTTCCCATAGATGTATTACCAAAAACTAAAATATCTGCACCAATTTCTGATACAAAATCAGCAATTACTTTTGTATAAGCTGAAGATGAATACTGAGTAAGATCAGCACTTTTTAGAACGGTTACTTTATTTACACCAAAACCACCGATACTCGCTAAATTAGTAACATCGTTTCCCACAACAACAGCTTCAACTTCACATCCCAATTTACCTGCTAGATCAGAACCAGCCTTAGCTGATTCAAAAGAAATTTTCTTTAATTGATTATCTCTCTGTTCAAGAACAACTAAAATTCTATTTGCCATAGTAAACTCCTATATTACTTTTGCTTCTTCTTTTAACAATCTGACTAATTCCGGTACAGCACTTGCATCATTTCCAATAATCTTACCGGCTTGTTTACCTTGAGGTTTTTTCATTTCAAGAACCTCAATTTTATTGTCTGAAGAAGCAGCGGCTTTTTCTTCAATTGTTTTACGTTTTGCTGACATAATACCCTTTAAAGAAGCATATCTTGGTTCATTTAATCCTTTTTGAGTTGTAATCACTGCTGGCAAAATAGTTTCAACTATTTCTTTACCACCCTCAATTTCTCTTTCTGCGGTAATTTTATTTCCATCTATATTAAATCCTACAACAACACTTACACAATTATATTCTAACATTTCAGCAGTTAATTGTCCAGTAATTGAATTATCATAATCAACTGCTTGTTTACCAAAAAATACTAATTCAGCTCCTTGAGTTTTGATTTCTTCGGCCAAAGCTTGAGCTATACTAAATGAATCTCTGAATTCATCATCTTTTAACAAAACTGCCGAATCAATTCCCATTGCTAAAGCTTTTCTAATGCTATCTTTATTATTGTCTCCACCCAAACTTATTGCAACAACTTCACCACCAACTTTCTCTTTGGTTTTTAAAGCTTCTTCAATAGCATATTCATCATATGGGTTTATTATATAGGTAACATCGGTAGGGTCTATTGACTTGCTATCCCCTCCAATTTTAATTTTAGTCGCTGTATCTGGCACGTGACTTACACAAACAGCTATTTTCATAAATCCTCCTATTCTAAGCTTATTTGATCAAAAAATTTCAGTAAGAATTTAACCTGATACAATAAATATAATATTTTTGTTTTAGAAAAGTAATTATGATTAGAAGGTTTAAACAGATTTATCTAACTATTTCAAACCCCAAATAGTTCAAGAATGTAGGACACTAATGAAATGAATTTTTATTCAGCAAAAAATTATGCAAAATAGAAGAAAATTACTACAAGCATTGCCAAGTGAATTGAAAGTAAACTGCTAACCATTATTTTTTTTCTTAGCTGTTTCTTTTCATATTGACGATCTTCTTCAAAAACGCGTTGATTAAAAAAATCTCCCATTTGTGGGTTCCATTCTGGATGAGAGATAGGATTTTGTATAAAGTTTGACATTTTATTCCCTTCAATGGTTTGAAAATTTTTTGTTAAATCATGGTTGCAAATAATAGAAAATAGTTATCTAATTTGTGATTCAAAACACCTGAAGCGGGTCAACTTACGACTAAAATATCCGATTATCATAAAAACTATTACTGTAAATATGATTTAGTGAAATTTGTTGGTTATGCTCTAAATCACCGACATAGAGTTTAATCTCTATCTTATTTGTATGTAATAATCGGAGTTAAAATGTTCATGGAAGTAAAAGGAAAAGAGGGTGACTACATAGTAAAAAACGAATCAAGTATTTTGCAATATAAATTAGATGAGAACGGCAATCAGACTGGCGAAAGTGTATTGCACATTATTACTGATTCAATTGAAAATCAAGAAGATAGAAGTGAAGTTGCTAAAAAAATCGAGGAATACATATTAAATTAAAAAAGGGTGTTCAATACTATGGAAGATGTAATAACTAAAAAAGAAGGAGTAGACCAAAAATTGAAAAGATTTGAAGAAAGATTAAGAAATCGATTTACGATTGAAGATAGTTCTGTTTTGGGAAATCAAATGAAGTACTCTAATTTATTTGAAAAAGATAACGAGTCATCAAGTGATTATACTATTCTTAAAATTAATTTTGAACGTGCAACTTTAAGAGAAGCATCAAGTTTTAAAAAATTTATGGAAAAAGTTATTGCTGAAGATGGAAAGAGTTTAGTGGTAAATTTGAATGAATGTGAATTTGTTGATTCATCATTCTTTGGAGTACTTGTAGGAGGAGTTAAAAGAATGAAAGCGATGGATAAAAAATTCTATTTAATTTATGATAGTCATAATCGATTGCCAATTTTTTCGGCTACAGGACTTGATAAAGTGTTTAAAGTATATAGTTCGGTTGAAGAGGCAATTGCTTAGAAAAAAACAACTAACTTTTTTCTAGTCTTTCTCTATATAATTGGGCAATTTCAGCTCCGATTATAAATAATATTGAAGCATAAAACAGCCAAAATAGAAGAACAATAATGAGCAAAAAAGCCTCATAAAATTTATTTGATTGTAAAAACGCTTGTACATAATAAGCAAAAATTATTCTAGCAAGTTCCCATAAAACAGTTGCCCAAAAGGCACCCACAAATGTAACTTTCTTATTTAATTTGGCGTATGGGATTAGTGAATAAAATAGAAAGAATAATAATAATACTACAACGATTGAAGTAAATGAAAATAATGTATGGATTACCGAATCTACTCTAAAATTCTGAAGTACATCTAAATTTTCTGTGACCTTAATAAAAATATTAATTGTTGGCAATACAAATGTTGAAACCAAAACTAATGAAATAAGCAAAATAACCATACCAAAGTCTCTTACTAAACCTATGAGAATTCCCTTATTTTCAGTGCTACCAAAAATTCTGTTAAGTATTGTACGCATGCTACTGAATAACCAAGTAGACGTAAAAAATAAACCTGCTAATCCCAAATAAAATGCAACTGCACTATATTGAAATACACCCGGAATTCTTCTCATAATCGCTGAAGTTGTGTAAGTAGCATATTCAGGATAGGGAATAACCGTGTTGATCAAATTGGAAAGATTATCTTCTATAGCTGTTGGATCAATAATATTACCAAGAAGAGCAAATACAAGAAGTAAAATTGGAATAGTTGATAGAATAAGAGAGAATGCAATTCCACCACCAGAAAGGAAAATGTGGTGTTCATCTATTCTTCTTAATAATCCAATAATATAGTGGTTCAGAAACGCCAATACCTTTCTGTATTGGTTAAATGAGAAATATTTGCCGATAAGTCGAAATAAACTAAATTTGCTCATTCAAAATTTTTTTTTGATTTAAAACTAAATATACTAGGATAACGTGCTTTATTGTTTCTCTTCCTTATTTCTTTTTACTGCACCAATTTTGATGTTAACTAATTATAGGGTGTAAAGATAAAGTTTTTTTGCCTAATTAATAAAAATAAGATCAGCAGGGAAAACGGAGATTAGCGAATTAAAATTTATTCTGTTTTTCTATTATTACTAATAAATACAATAAATGAAAAAACTATAAATCCCCAAAATGAGAGTATAAAGTCATTTATGCTTAATGAAAAAATCTTAACATCGTTGACTGATAACGAGATTAGTTTGGTAAGGATGATTAAAGAGAATACTATTAGAAAGCCCACGATACCACTTTTGATAGAGGCATAAATTCCTGAAATCGGAGATGTATCTTTATTATCTAATACATTTTCGCTGAAAAGTACAAATTTGACTTCTTCGCTTTGTGATTTTTTCATTTAATTCTAAGTTGATTAGTTACAATGTCTCAAAAAATTTGTGTTTTCTTAATACAATCTGCAAAACTGAGTACTTTTATGGATCATTTAATTGTTACATCAAAAAAACTGGATTTGAAGGAGAATGAAATGATAGACATCACATAATAAATTACTTTTTTACGATTATGAGTTTGGATGAATAGGTGCAAATATACTTGCAATTGTCATGAAAATTAAAGCTGATAACTCATTGTTTAAGAAGGGGTTATAGAAATTATGAGAATTTTGTCAATTTATTTTGCGATAGTTGAATTTTTCTCTTATGTGTTATTAGAAAATTGAATCATAATTCAATTATTTGAAAAGCCAATAACGTGATCCTTGGCACAGTTAATGACTATTCCTACTTTATATTAGATATAAATTCGGGTTAGGAATATGTATAAAGTAGAATTCCCCTCATCAAATAATAGTATCTCTGATTTTAACAACACTCAATTAATTTGTTCATATATTTTTGTAAGGAAAACTTTTAATCACATTTATAAGAAAAAATTAAGAAATTTGAGTAAAAAAGAAAAAAAAGCAATTATTTACGACCTTTCCCTTTATCAATCAATTAAGCAAAAAAAATATTCTCTAAGATGTTCAACTCCACAAAAATGGCTCGAAAACTGGAATGTATTTAATGGGATTAGGTCTGAAATTAAAAAACGTGATTTATCAATTCAAAGTTTGGATCTCAATTAAATGTTCTTCTTTTTTGATAAAAAAAATAAGGACACGATGAAGATTAAGAAATTCTACTATTATTCTCCTGAGAAACTCAAGCTAATACCTATAAAGAATTTTATTCCTAAATCCATTTCATTCCTTTTAATGTTTGCATTTTTCTTATCATTAATTTCACTTCTGATTGCTAATAGTTTATTAAATAATTCAACTACAAAAATATTTGTGAAGCAAAATGGTATAATTAAAGAACAATTTGAAAAGGAAATTAATCAACTTAGAGAAAAGTATAAATATCTTTCATCAGAATTTGATAAGCTTCAGCGGAATTCAAATGATGTTAGATTAGCTGTAAATTTGGAGCCTTTAAAATTAGATGACAGGAATTATGGAATAGGCGGATCTGAATTTAAAAACTTTAATAATTATTCCACTGTAGGAAGTAACACGAAACTGAATTTAATTTATGAATACGCGAATTCAATTGAGGCAAATCTAAAGTTTGAAACAAGTAATTATTCTGAGATCAAAAATAAATTTGTTAAAAATAAAAAAATATTTGATATCCTTCCTGCTATTAGTCCAACAAATTCTGCTATCGGGGATCGCTTTGGACTTCGATATCACCCTATCTTAAAAAGAAAGAGAATGCACCATGGGTTAGATTTTCTATCAAATACTGGTGAAAAAGTTGTTTCTCCAGGGGATGGAGTTATTTCTTACGTTGGTAGTAAAGCTGGTTACGGAAAAGTTATTCGAATTAACCATGGATATGGTTATGAAACTATTTATGCTCATTTATCAAAATATAAAGTAAAGAAGGGGCAACAAATAAAAAGGGGTGATCTTATTGCTCTGTCGGGCAATTCAGGAAGTCTATCAACTGGCCCACATCTTCACTATGAAGTTAGGCATAATGGTGTTTGCCTTAATCCTAGGAATTTTATTTTTGATAATGTAAAACTATTTGATAACAATAATTCGAAGTTAATAGCAAAAAAATAATATATTTTTTTATCCTCTCTTTCTTTACTTCTAAATCTGATCATTTCTAAATATCAAATATTTTATTGATTTAATGAATACATGTGGCTAATTTAATACCAGAATTTCATCTGTAAAATAGAGGAAATGATGATGAAAAAAGACAAACCCTTCATCCACTTATGTCGTCAGTATTTAATAGAAGTTTGAATTGGAATTGTAAATATATTTTTTGACGATTCTGGGATTAAATAAATGTTAGTAGCCACCGAAGAAAAAACTAATAAAAAAAATGTAAATTAAGTCATCTACTAGAAAGAATAATTTTAGCTATCAAAAAATAAGGGAGAGCCATGAAAATTATTTACAAAGTAAAAATTACATTATTTCTTCTGTTTTGTTCTCTAATTTCATTAAATGCACAAGATATGAAAAAATCATTATTTGGCGAAGTTGATAAAAAAATGGAAGAAGCCAAAACAAGTGGATTGGATATTCTTTCACCCTCTTATTATGAAAAAGCACTTAATGAGTATAAAGAAGCAAATGAAGATTTTAAAGATGGGGCTAATCTTAAAGACATAAAAGAATTACTTGTTAGCGTTGCAAAAAATTTGGACGTTGCAAAAACAAAAGCTGAAGTTTCTGTGATTACATTAAAGAGTTCAATTAAAGCTCGAAATGATGCAAAGAAAGTTGATGCTGAAAAAAATGCTGTAGAATTATGGATGCAAGCCGAAGAAAAATTTAGAGAAGCTGGTGAAGAAGTTGAAGATGGTGATATTCCAGATGCTGAAGAAGCCTCAAAAGAAGCTGAAGATCTTTATAGATCAGCTGAATTAAATTCCATAAAAGTTTTGTATCTAGATGAAAGTTGGAAATTAATAAGCACAGCAAAGGAGGAAGATGCTGAAAATCAAGCTCCGAAGACTCTTGAGAATGCAATTGATCTTGCAAATAATGCAGAAAAAGAATTAAGTGAAAATCGTTATGACACTGATGTAGCTAGAAATTTAGCACAACAAGCAAAATATGAAGCTAACCATGCAATCTTTCTTTCAAAATTTATAATTGATTTTGAGGATTCAGATAAATCATTGGAAGATTTACTTTTATCATATGAAACTCCAATGAAAAAAATTTCTTCTCATTTTGATTATGAAGCAAAATTCGATCGGACAAATGAAAGTGTTGGAAATGAAATAGTGCAAAAAATTGTTGAATTGAAAACTAATTTTCAGACTGCAACTCAAAACAATATTGATCTGAATCAGGAAATAAAAATTCTAAGAGATGAGTTAGGTGGATTATCAAAGGAAAAATCTGAACTTTCGGCAAAGATGGCTAAGCTAGCAGAAGTGAAAGCCAAATATGTGAAAGTGAACAACTCTTTTACGAATACGGATGCAGAAATATTTAAAGAAGGAAGTAATATTTTTATTCGTTTAATAGGTTTAAGCTTTCCAATAGGTAAATCGACCATTGAACCTGAGAATTTCGGGTTGCTTTCAAAAGTCCAAAACGCAATACGTGTTTTTTCTAATAGTACAATTGTAATAGAAGGACATACCGATTCATATGGCGGTGATGAAAAAAATCTTGAATTATCTCAAGAGAGAGCTAGTGCTGTTAGACAATACATAATGGCTAATATGAATCTTGATGCAGCAAAAGTTATGGCTATTGGGTATGGGGAAACCAAGCCAATTGCTAATAACGAAACAAAGAAAGGAAGAGCAAAAAATAGAAGAATTGATTTAATTATACAAAACGCAGAATAAAATAATTTTATTTGAATTAAGCCCGTTAATAGCGGGCTTATATTAACAACCTATCTTCTGCCAATATATGTCCCACTTGGTCGCTTAATAATTATTTAAGTTAACTCTACTAAAAAAGTTTGACTCCTTTGCTTAAAACTACTTTAAGTGTATTTATACTCAAATATTGATTAATGATAATGTAATTAGTATGCTAATTTTTAAACTGAAAAATATCACAATTATTCTCTCAGAGCTTATTTACACCAGATTATTCTACTAAATCTCAAAAAAATGCACATCTATACATTAAAATCAGATGAATTGTATTGTGTATCACATCCAAGCCAAATAAACACCATTTCCTTTGTAGAAACCTTTAAAAAAAAGGAGTAGTTATGAAAAATGTATTAACATTGAAATCCATAATACTACCTCCTGTATTTATACTCCTAGTATTATTATCTGCAAATCTAATAGCAAAACAATCCTCCACTCCACCAGATGGGTGTGAGTGCTCAGGCACAGTTGTGAAGTTTAATTGGGTCGCTAATGATTTTGTTTTAGAACCAGGTCACGACGCACATGGGATTACAATCTCCAATGTTGTTACAAATGATGAGGGTGAAGCTAAGTGTTTCGATTGGTCCTCTACTAATCCAATGGTAATATCGGTTTGCCTTAAACTTGGTGGGACATATGAGACAACGGATTACTCTGGTGGAAGTAATGGAGGTAGTATTTGCGGACAAGTCATATATGCAATATCTCATATAGAATTTTGTGTTGATGAAGAGATGCCTGTTGAACTTACTTCATTTTTAGTTAATTTACAGCATAATGTACCACAGCTTATTTGGGAAACAGCTACCGAAGTAAATAACTATGGTTTTGAAATTCAGAGAGCTTCTGATAGTGAAGATTGGAATAAAGTTGGATTTGTTGAAGGTCATGGAAATAGTAATTCGCCTAAATATTACTCATTCACGGATCCGGAAGTTAAGAGAAGTGGAACATACTCATATAGATTAAAACAAATTGATATTGACGGTCAGTTTGAATATTCAGATGTAGTAAATTTAAGTTTATCGGCACCAATTGAATATAAACTGAATCAGAATTATCCTAATCCATTTAATCCAACTACAACAATAAGTTATTCTATTCCCCAACAATCGCATGTAAGCATAATCGTTTATAATATATTTGGAGAGGAAGTTTCTAGATTAGTAAATGAAACAAAAGAAGCTGGAACATATTCTAAAGTTTTTAACGCAAATCATTTAGCGTCTGGATTGTATATCTATACTATTGAAACCGAAAATTACACAGCTACAAAAAAACTTACTTTGTTAAAATAATATTAACCAAAAAAAGGCCCACTAATTAGTGGGCTTTTTTTATAATCCAATCTGGTTTTACGGCTTTAGTTTATTTTAATTACTTAAAGAAACCAATTCACATTTTCTACCAAACTTGCTCATCATTAAAAGGATATGCTTTTAAGACAAAAGAATTGTGTCCTAAGTATTGAAGATCTCGGCTTACCTTGAATGAGGTTTCAAGTGATTTTAAGAATCCAACTTGAAAAACAGTATAATTGACCGTCGGTAAAATATAAGTCCTTTCACATCCGCTCATTATCAAAGTTGTATCTAATACCTTCCCAATTTGGAAAATAAATAATAAAAGTTAAGGTATTAGAATGACACCCAAGTTTACTTTTTGATAGATTTCACAAATTCAGTAATTACTTCCCTTAGAAGTAGTCTTTTTGAAATTCCTAATTCCTTAGAAATATCAAGCATAGTGTCATTCAATTGTTGCGAAACTGAACTTGTAAACGATTGTGTTTTAATCCTATCAAATTCAGTATGCTTTAGCGCGTAACTTTTTGATTTATTTATCTTCTTCTTGAATTCCGCAATTGAGTATTCAATTAGTTTGCTGTATGGAATATATGTAGCCTTAGAATGGGCTGAAAGTTTAGCTTTTATTTCCGGATCAAGAACTGTAGTAATTATTACTTTGTACATAAATAATCCTCTTTTGTATCACATATTAACCAATCTAATAAAAATTTAATCATAAAACAATATTTGATAAAAATGTAAAATGCATGAATTATCATTAGATGAATATGTGTTTAATTCAAACAAATCTAAAAAGTTCTTATTATTCTTAAAGTGATTAGGGAATATTGAGTTTTGTTTGACTTCAATATGTTATGGTCAATAAAATATAAATAAAGAAATTTTAAATTCAAAACGATATCTTACTTAATACTGCTAGGGGATAGTTTTGTTAGATCTATCTCTAAAGGAGAAAGGTAGCTTAAGATAATCTTAATTTTTATTGATTTTCATAATTTTTTTTTACAATTTAAATAACATATAACATTATTCCCTACTAATACACTACTCTTTTCGATTTTTTATTTAGTTATATAATTAAATATCTAGTTCCCTATTTGGTAATTATTAAGAAATGCATTAATTGTAAACCTCTACTCTTCACAAATGGAAAGTAAATAATGAAGCCATCGTTCAGTACAGATAGTTTGATTATTACCATCTTAATCTTCGTCATTATTTGGCTTTTTTCTATAGTTCCATATAAACTTATTTTTCTAGACCCACTTGCAAAAGCCGTTGGTGATTTTGAATTAAATGATATAGTATTTTCCAAACTTTATCCTGAGCGAACATTGGATACTAATATAGTTTTAGTAAATATTGGGAAATTGAATAGAGCTCAAATTGCCCGACAAATTAAAATTATTAATTCATTTAATCCTAAGGTTGTTGCTGTTGATGCAATATTTTACCAGAAGAGCAATAATTTTAGCGACTCTCTTTTAGCTAGAGCTTTTAATGAAACTGAAAATTTAGTTCTTGTTGGAATTCTTAACAATTATGTTGAATCAACAAATCACTATGAAGAATATTTAAAACCAAATATAATATTTGCTGAAAATGCGATTTGGGGTTATGCTAACTTGCCAACAAAGTATGGTGCTACGTCAAAAACTATTAGATCTTTTAGACCTTATTCTAAGTTCAAGAACAAAATAATACCTGCTTTTTCGGTCAGAGTTATTGAAGTTTTTGATATGACCGTTTACCAAGAATTAATATCAAGAGCTAATGATCTTGAAATCATAAATTACCGGGGGAATATTGACAAATTCATTACGCTAGATACTGATACATTTGATAAAGATTATTCCAGCTTAAAATTTTTGAAAGGGAAAATAGTATTACTCGGTTTTTTAGGTAATTCTTTAGCAGAGAAAACTCTAGAAGATATTTATTTTACACCTGTAAATAATGCATTTGCCGGAAGGTCGTATCCAGATATGTATGGAGTTGCAATACATGCCAATATTATATCAATGATTTTAAATAAAAATTATATTAATACTATCGCACCCTGGATAAGTTCAATATTAGCTTTTTTTGTATGTTTTATGAATGTAGTAAACCTGAGAAAAGTGAAAAGAAAGATAACTGATTATTATGGTGGAATTGCAAAAATATTAATTTTTGTACAGTCAGTATTAATTTTGATTATCAATGTAAATATATTCCTAGTGTACAATTATAAGATGAGTTTCACACTTATGTTGGTTAGTCTTATTTTTATTCCCAGTACAATAATCCTTTATGATAATTTATTAAAACATCTAGCCGTATCATCTTATCAGAGAATATTTAGAAGGATAAAGAGATGAGAGTAATTTATAGGTTGTTAATTATTGGTATAGTAATTGGTTTAATGCTTAGTTTCAGTTATGCTCAAGAAAACGAATATACTGTGATGACCAAATCTGGAGATGTTTTTTTGATTAATCGAGTATCAAAGGATTTGACGGATTTGCATATTGGCGACAAATTGAATTATCATGATAACATTCAACTTAATCTTGCTGCGTATATTGTTTTAGTTGATACTAATCTTCAAAGTGTTGAACTATTTAATGAAGGGCAATATAATATTTCTACTCTTGATACCATGTTCACAGTTAAACGCAACACTATAACTGAAAATATCACCAAATTTATTCTTAATGAAATGTCTACTAGTAGTGCAAAGTATAATGATATGAAAACACTAGGTGCTGTAGTCAGAAATCCATTAAATGTAGTTGAAGTTGCGGTACCTAAATTTGGAAATATAGAAGATTCAGTCTACAGTTTTTCATGGTACCCACTGCCAAAAGATTCTGGTTACATTTTTAGGATTTTTAATCAAAATGGCAATTCTCTTTATATGAATGAAATTTTTGATACTTCCATTACTCTGGACTTATCAAATTTCAATTTTCAATTTGATAATGAATATTATTGGTCGGTATTTGATAAAACATCGTTTGAATTAAGCAAAGACAGTGTCTCATTTAAATTAATAAGTCCTAAACACAAAGAACAGATATACAATGAAGTTGAGAATTTGAAAAAAGATTTTTTAATCAAAAAGTCTCCATTCAATAACTTCATTATTGCAAGGTACCTATTAAAAAATGAATTAAATGAATCTGCAATTAAATATTTTGAAAAATGCATTCAAATTGCTCCTATGTCTGAATTTTATTGGGCAGAATACATTCAGTTTTTGATCGATGTAGGATTATCAAGAAAAGCGATGAATCAATGGAATAAAAGTCCGTTTAATATGGTAAATATAAACAATATGGATTAAGGTATGTATTTTATCGGGAAAATTAATCTTCTTTTACTGTTCACATATGCTTTGTTTAGTGTAACTACTGGACAGAATTATGGAACTGGTTTATTAATTGATGATGAATCTTTTGAAAACAATGCTAAGTCAGTTCCATTGATGAGAGGGGATTATCAAAATCTTCCCATGTCAATATCATTAAAAGAATATTCACCAACACCTGGTTCGCAAGGTTCATATGGTACTTGTACAGGTTGGTCATCCGCCTATGCTGGAAGGACTATTTTGGAAGCAATGCACAACAATTGGAACAAACAAGAAATCGATTCCAATGCTTTTTCACCGTCATATATTTATAACCAAATAAAAATTGGTAAAGGCTGTTTTGGGGGAGCTTCAATTATATCTGCACTCGATGTTCTTAAAGAACAAGGCGGATTAAAGATGAGTAATTTTGCTTATGATTGCGATTTGGAGGTGACCGATGAAAATAAAAAATCGGCACAGGAATATACAATCATTGAATATAGAGAGGTATCAGATAAAAATACAGCTGATAAAGCAATTAAAGTAAAAAAAAGTTTATCTGAATACAAACCTATTGTAATTGCTCTGGACTGTCCTAGCTCTTTTTATTCTGCGGGTGAATTATGGACTCCTAAAAAAACGGATTATAAGAGATGGTCTGTTGGTCATGCATTGTGTGTAGTAGGATATGATGATGAAAAGTATGGTGGTGCATTTGAGATAATTAATAGTTGGAGTACTAGTTGGGGTAAGGGTGGTTACACTTGGATTAAATATGAAGATTTCCAATATTTCTGCTTATTTGCATTTGAATTAATTGACAAAGTCATCCATGAGAAATATGATTGGGACTTGTCGGGGTCATTAAAATTTATTGAAAGTGGTAATCGACCAATGAGAACAACATATGGTAATTCACTTTTTGAAATGGAAAAATCATATGTCTCGGGAACCCTCTTTGAATTGTTTGTCTCAAATAATGAACCAGCTTACGTTTATGCTTTTGGTACTGATACTACAAATGTTACATATAAAATTTTTCCATTCCACAATCAAATGTTAGCTTACCTCCCTTACAGTGAAAATAATTTTGCTATCCCTGATGAAGGAAGCTATACTATGTTAGATGAAAACTCCGGAACAACTTATTATTGTTTTTTATATTCTAATGAAGAGTTGGACATAGATTTGATTTTGGAAAAATTTCAGAAAAATAATAAAACATTCGAAGAGAATCTAAAAGTTGCTTTAGGCAATAAATTAATTGATAAATCTAATATACTTTATACGGATGGAGAAACAATTACTTTCAAAGCAAAGAGCAAAAAGAAAAGCATTCTTCCGGTAGTTGTAAAAATTGCTCATTTTTAGAGTTGAGTAGAATAATTATTGAAAGAGGTTTAAATGAAGAACATTTGTCAATATCCAGTACTATTGCTTATAGGTGTTTTTATACTAAATTATGAAATATTGTCTCAATCGATTTCGAACGTGTCGTTCGAGGTATCGGGAGAGGATATTCATATCAGCTATACTTTAACTCCATCTTCTACTGATGACTTTGAAATATCTATACTCCTTAAAAGAATTAATGATGGCTCATTTAATTATTTACCTCAGAGCCTTTCGGGTGATATTGGTGAAGGTCAATTCTCTGGTATTAACAGAGTAATTATTTGGGAAGTATCTGAGACTGAGATGTCTATGTTAGATGGAGACGATTTTTATTTTGAAGTATTTGCAAATAAATTAAAAAAATCAGAAGGTATTCCCTGGTACTATTTTGTGGGAACGGCTGCTGTTGGTGGTGCTGTTGCTGCAGCTGTGTTATTAGGGGGCAAAGATGAGACGTCGTCGCCCACAACACAAAATTTTCCACTGCCTCCTGATAGGCCCTAGATTGGAGGCACATAAAATGAAAAGATGTATCACATTATTATTGGTTTTATTTTCAGTACAATTGTTTGCTCAGGTTTCTGGCAAATCAAAACCAGGCAAACTATTCGGCAAGAAAAATACTATTCAACAAAAGATAGTTAGCGAGCCTAGAATCATTATACTCTCTCCTAATACGAATCTAACTCCACTAACTATTTCGGAAAACAATTTAACAATACATGGAAAAGTAGAGGATGAGTATGGTATTAAGTCAGCATCCATAAACTTAAATCCACTGAACATTATGGGGTCCGGCGAGTTTTTCTATGAAGTGGTACTTCACGCGGGTGATAATGATATTTCTGTTGAAGTCCTGAATAATATGGGTAAAAACGCAACCAAGAGATTTAAAGTTGAATACATACCGAAAGTGGTTTTATTACCCGCTATCACTTTGATTGAACCAATTTTAAATTCAAATAATGAGTTTTTTACAACAAAAGATAAGATAAATTTAAGGGGGAGTATTGAAAATTTTAAAGACGTTACTCGTTTTCTTATTAATAACGATCCCATAAGTCTATCAAGTAATGGTGAGTATTTTTACCAACTTTCATTAAACAAAGAAGTAACACCCGTAAAAATTATTGCTGTTAATGATCAATACGAGGAATCAGAAATTAAATTTAATGTAGTACTAAGTACCTTTAATTCTACCCCCACAATTGTAATAATTGAGCCTTCTCTCCCTCAATCAAACGAGCTAAACCATAATGAGACCATTATTACAATTAGAGGAAGGATTGATGATAATTTTGATATTAGAAATATTGAGGTTAATGGTAATCTCGCAGCTTTGCTAGGGAAGAATGAGTTTTTTGCAAATATTAATTTGAATGATGGAATAAATAATATTGTCATATCGGCTACAAATGTTAAGGGTAATTCTTCTCAAAAGATATTTAAAATTATAACACCAGTTGATGATAAAGGTCCAGAAATATCAATATTAGAACCGGCTGTATCAAGGGGATTAAAAATTATAAGGAAAAAAGATGTTCTAAATATAAGAGGGAAAATCACTGATAGAAGTGGTGTACTTAATGTAACTGTAAACAATAGGGAAGTATCATTGCTTCCAAATAAAGAATTTAATTCTCAGCTATATCTTGGATTTGGAGATAATACAATTATTGTAAGAGCAACTGATAGAAAAAATAATGTAACTACTGATACTTTTTTCGTAACTAGAGAGAAGGAGAAAGTAATTAAAATCGGAAAGTATATAGCTCTTGTAATTGGCATCAATTCATATGGTGGCTATTGGCATCCTTTGCGAAATGCGGTAAATGATGCAAGTGGAGTAGCAGAAGTGTTAAAAGAAAAGTATCTCTTTGATGAGATCCATACACTTTTGGATAAGGAAGCGACGAGAAAAAATATTATTCAGAAATTTGAGTGGATAATTAACAATTCAACGAGAGATGACAATATTCTTATTTTTTATGCTGGCCATGGTCAGTTCAAAAGATCATTAAACAAAGGGTATTGGGTTCCGGTGGATGCCTCTTCAAATTCAACTGCAGACTATATTTCGAATAATGACATAAAAACATTTATTGGAGGTATTCCATCTAAACATACTTTGTTGATAACGGACGCATGTTTTGCCGGAGACATATTTAGAGGAAGCCGAGCTGAAAGTATTCCTTTTGATCCTAACAATATGACAAAATATTATAGAGAAGTTCATAATAAACCTTCACGACTTGCCTTGACTTCTGGTTCTTTAGAACAAGTTGCAGATGCAGGAAAAAACAATCATTCTATATTTACTTATTTCCTTATCAAATCATTAGAAAATAATAATCAAAAATATTTTGATGCTAGTCAGTTATTTAATGATTTTAGAATGGCTGTCACAAATAATTCTGATCAAACGCCTCAACTTCAAGTTGTAAGAGATACAAACGATGAAGGTGGACAATTTATATTTATTAAAAAAGATTAATTAACACACTGAGGAACAAACCAAATGGTACGCCAAACTAAGTTAATCTTTATTTTGGTTTTATTACAATTCCCTGCCGTATTAAACATTTATTCGCAAACTATAGTTTTTCAAGATAATATGAATGGAGATAACAGCATCTCTGGATTAGAAGCAAGAGGGTGGACAGTGACAAATGGTGATGGAGCAGGTATTCATCCGGCTTGGTTTCAAGGGAATCTGTATAGCAACGAATTTAATGCTTTTGAAGGTGGTGTGAATGATTATGTTGCGTCCGATTGGGAGGGAACAAATTCAAGCGATATAGTAGATCACTGGTTAATTTCTCCAGAACTTTCCGTTTCAGCAGGTGATACATTATCATTTTGGATAAGGTCCGGGAGCTCAAATTTTTTAGACACTCTTTTTATCTATATCTCAGAAGACGGAACTATTGGGTCATTAAATTTAGAATATTTTTATCCTGTCCCAAAAACTGAGTGGGTTCGTTCTACATGGGTATTTAATAATGCCGGTACAATTCTATTTGCATTTCGATACTATATTTTTGATTCTTCAAGTAATGGATGGTATATTGGAATTGATGACGTTAAAATAACATCACCCAGTGTGAGTTCTGGTGCAGATTTAATAGCTCAATCCTTGGCAGTTTCAGATTTTAACTGGCAGGTAGGAAGTAATATTACTACTGAGTTAAAAATAGAAAATGTCGAATTGGTATCTGCCGCTTCTCATAGCTCCCAATTATATCTTTCAACAGATCAAACAATCAATGCTCAAGATGTACCATTAGGATCAGCAATTACTTACAACTCAATAGCTGGTGGTGGCTCACAAACTGTTAGTGAAACATTTACTGTCCCTTCTATATCTAATGGAATTTATTTTTTGGGTATCCTCGTGGATATTAATAATGAAGTATCCGAAATAAATGAAAATAATAGTTATTATTGGGATTTTAAAATTGTTGTAGGATATCCTGAATCAATTACTTTAGGTCACAACGTTTCATTTGGAAATTCCTCTGATAGTTCAAGCTACAGGATGATAGGAATACCTGGTAATATAAATATCCCAATTTCTCAGACCTTATCGGGCTCGCATGGAGAGGATTGGGTTGCATATCTTGACAACGGTAACTCTACGGAATATATTATTCCATACGATGGATCAAATACATTCAGTTTTAAACCCGGCAACGGATTTTGGATTCTCGCAAATGGCAATTTATCCGTAAGTCAATCCGTGAATTCTGTGGAACTTCAAAATGTACAGATGAATACACTAACTAATGAAATAGTTTTCCCAATTTCAATTCATGACGGATGGAATATAATATCTAATCCTTTTGAGACAAATGTTAACTGGGATGATGTTAAATTGTTCAATACTGTAAACGAAGATATTCATTCTTTTAGTGGAAATTTTTCTACAACATCAAGTTTTCAACCGTACAATGGATATTATTTTTACAATGTAAATAATATTTCTCAACTTTATATACCATATTCAAGTAGTGGCAACAATCCAAATTTCATTTCAAAAATCAATGAAAAGAAAGATGAATTAACTGTATCATTGCTGACTAGTGGACTTACAAAATCACAAATTTATATTGGATTTCAAGATGATGCAAAAAATAATTATGACCATTATGATAGATTTAATCCTCCCGGTGATTTTGAAGAACACAGAATTACTATATTTAACGAAAGTTTAGAAACGGATTACAAATATTTAATTACAGACTATAGGGAAAATATGTTGAATCAAATCTATAGTTTGGTTATAAAGAATCCATTAGGAGATAGTTTTAATTTATCCTTTGATGGAATAGATAAAATTGACGGCTTGAAAATTTATTTGGTTGATCAAAATGCGAATTTTCATAATGTTAAGATGAAAAATAACATTTCTTTCAATTCAACTTCTGCCACAAATACTATGCAATTGCTAATTGGGGATGAAAGTTTTATCGAAGCACAAAAAACTGCCCTACTACCTAAACAATTCAGCTTAAATCAAAATTATCCGAATCCTTTCAATCCATCGACAAAAATCAGTTACGCAGTCCCAGAACAGAGTTATGTAACTCTCGAGGTCTTTGATATGATTGGTAGAAAAGTGAGAACACTTGTAAAAAAAGAACAACCTCAGGGAAATTATGTGATTGAATTTACCGGTAATAATATAACGAGTGGAATATATTTCTACAAATTTCAAGCTGGAGCTTTTGAAGCAACTAACAAGATGATATTGTTGAAATAAAATAACTAAACAAATTATTTTTTGTGGACTGTCTTTAATTTATGAGTAATGTGTTTTGAGATTAAAAAGAGCTTATTGAGTTATTTCGTGGCATTTATCTTTATCTATTTTTTATTAAAAAAGCCAATTACAATTAATAATTATACATTTAGTATTTTAAATTAAACTTTAACTAATTCTGTTTCATCTTAATTTTTCTTTATGCATTTAATCTTCTTCTAATACCTATAAGTTTTATTCCTAAAGTGTCTTGTAACTTATATAATCCTTTATGTGAAAATACTGAAACGATCCTTTTAATTGAATTCTGACGATCTACCATTCTTTCAATTTTACCAGCAAGTTTCCTAAACCTCTCATGTGGAATATAAAGGCTAAAACAATTTTTTGGACTTGTGTGATTGAATATTGTAGGATCATGACTTTTATCTATCAATCCATTATTTTCGCAAAATTCAAATAAAGGTGTGTAAGGGTACGGCGTAAAAATACTGTACATAATTTTATCGCTTTTGCATTTTTTCATCATTCTAACAGTATCTTTTAGTGTCTCTTCAGTTTCATGTGGAAATCCGACAAGAAAAAATGTTTGAAGTTCTATATTATGTTTTTTTATTAGATTACAGGCATCTAATGTTTCCTCAACCGTAATATCTTTTTTCATTTGAGCTAATAGATCATTATTCCCGGATTCAATTCCTATTTGAATAATACGACAACCCGCATCTTTCATTAACTCCAAAACACTTTCATTAATTAAATCAACTCTGGTTAAACAAGTCCACTTAATTCCATTGCAAAAAGTTTTTAACTGATGGCATAATTCATTAGTAAATTTTTTGTTATATCCAAAAGTGTCATCTATAAAATTAAATCTGCTTATTCCCATTCTCATTAAACTTTCAATTTCACTTCTAACATTATCGGCTGATCTAAATCTGACTTTTTTGGTCCATAATTCTTTCGAGGCACAAAATAAGCAGCCAAACGGACATCCTCTTGAAGTCATAATATGCTTAAATGCATTCATAGGATACAGTTCATAGTCAATGAGTACCTTTTTTGCAATTACGTGAGGGAAAGGAAGTATATCAAGGTCACCAATAAAATTTCTTTTATTATTTTCAATAATTTCTTTGCCCATTCGGTAAACTATACCCGATATTCCTTTTAGATCATCTCCGTTGTCTATACAGTTTAATAATTCCGCTATTGTGCTTTCCCCTTCACCGACCACTGATATATCAATTAGTGGATTTTCTAGAATTGATTTACCAGCCATTGTAGGATACGGGCCACCCAAAACAATTTTAATATTCTTGTTGTATTTTTTTGCTATTAAAGCAACATTACAGGCAGATACATAATTTGATGATACGGATGAAATCCCAATGATATCAGGATTAAACTCTTCAATGGTTCTTCTAACTTTTTGCCATACTGGTTTTGATAAATCATTTAAGTTTTTCAAATAACTATTATACCCTTTATCTGCAAGATAGCTAACTATTATTCTCTTGCCTGAAGGTATAAAATCAGCGTTAAACGTCTTTACCGACCAATTAGTATGCTGTAAGATTGAACCTGCAAGGTAAGCTTGTGCCAAAGGAAAACAAGTTGAGGAATAGGAATTATTGTGTAATCTATAAAAAGGGGGCTCGATAAGTAAAATTTTTTTCTTTTTAACCATTGCAATACATTATTAGATTTTTACTGAACAATTTTTTCAAGTGTTTATTCTTTTAGTTATTAATACTAAGAACAGAAAATAATTTCTGAAAATCGTGATAATTGTCACAAATAAAATTTTGATGGATTTGCAATTTTGTTGCTTCTCTATTGGGATGGGTCGAAAAGTTGTGAAAAACTTATCAACTGAATTTATTAACTCGATGGAATTGTTATAAAGATTTGCAAATTATCTGGTTTGACAATATTTAGGACTAAAGTTTAATTTTTGTCACCAATTGAATCACTAATCAGGTTTAAGAAGATTCTGCTTTAAAAGTAAAAAAGCCGAAAACTTAACGTAATCGGCTTTTCTTTGTAGCGGGAGCTGGACTTGAACCAACAACCTTCGGGTTATGAGCCCGACGAGCTACCAATTGCTCCATCCCGCGATATAAATTCTTTTCAATCGGATGACAAAATTAAGCTCTTTTTATTAAAAAATCAAGCACTTTTTATATTCTTTTTATATAACTATTTTAAATACTCAAAATAATATTGGTCTAGTTATAATTATGCTTACATCTCTAGAAATTAAAGATTATGCACTTATTAAAAATATTCAAGTTGAGTTCAATTCTGGTCTGAGTATTATAACTGGTGAAACTGGTGCCGGAAAATCAATTTTAATTGGTGCACTTGGGCTCTTACTCGGCGAAAGAGCTTCAACTGAGACAGTTAGAAAAGGTGCAAATAAATCTTTCGTTGAAGGTTTTTTCAACATTGGTGAAAATGAAAAAGTAAAACGATTCTTAAAGGCTAATGAGTTTGAATTTAGCGAAGAATTAATTGTTAGGAGAGAGATTTCTCTTAAGGGTTCTAACAGATGCTTTATAAATGATACTCCGGTTCAACTTTCACTAATTAAACAAATTGGTGACTTATTAATTGATTTACATGGTCAGCATGATCATCAGTCTCTGCTGCGAGTTGAAACTCATATAGACTTTTTGGATGAATTTTGTAATCTTAGTAAAGAACTTAACGCCTATGCAATAGCAAGGAAAGAACTAAATGTCACAATAGATGAAATTAAAGAACTTAAAAAAAATGAAATTAATCTCAAAGAAAAATTAGAGTTAAATAAATTCCAACTGAAGGAGATAAATGCTGTTTCTCCTGAAAAGGATGAAGATCTAAAACTTGAAAAAGAACTTAACCTCTTAGAAAATTCAGAAAAATTATTTGATATTTCGTCTCAAATTCATGCGACTATTTATGAAGATGAAATTTGTGCGTATGATTTATTAGTACGTATACGTAACAATATTGAATCAATAAGTTCAATTGATGATACATTAAAAGTAAAAAAAGAAGAGGTAGATTCAGCAATTGAATTGACTAGAGATGTTGGGGATTTTATTCGTGATTATAAAGATAAAATTGAAATTGATCCATCTACAATTGATGAACTTAGAGAAAGATCAGGAGCTATTCATTTGTTGAAAAAGAAGTACGGGGTTTCTTTAGATAATGTGATAAAATTCAAAGAAAGAATTGAAAGCGAACTATCTCTGGCAGAAAATTTTACAGATAAAATTAACGAACTTGAAAATAGAACAAGCTCACTTAGGGGAAATGTAAAAAAGCATGCATTAGCCCTTAGTGTGAAAAGAAAAAAAGAAGCTAAAAAAGTTGAGCGAAAAATAGAGGATTCATTAAAATACCTTGGTATTAATGACTCAAAATTTGGAATCATATTTACATTAGATGAGAATACATCGACTGACTATTATGTAGAATTAGAAAATAAAAAAGTTAACTTAAATAATAGTGGAATTGATGTTGTTGAGTTTTACATTAGCACCAATCATGGAGAAGATTTAAAACCTTTAGCTAAAACAGCTTCCGGTGGTGAAATATCTAGAATTATGCTTGCTATAAAAAGTGTAATGGCAAAAACAGAAAAATTACCTCTGCTTGTATTCGATGAAATAGATACTGGTGTCAGTGGAAGAATTGCTCAGAAAGTTGGAAAGGTTTTACATGACTTATCAAGAAGTCATCAAATTATTTCTATAACACACTTACCTCAAATTGCAGCTTTTGCCAAACACCATTATTCAGTTAAAAAAGATGTAACTTCCAACCGAGCTATAACTAGTATAACCAAATTAGATGAAGAAGAAAGAATAACTGAAATTGCTAAACTACTCAGTGGAGAAAAAGTTTCAAAAAGTAATATTGAAGCCGCAAAAGAGTTAATGGCATTTATAGAATAATGATATTAATTTATCTTTAAATATTTTCGATAATATATAAATCTACTTTTATATTGCGTTTTTAGTTACAATCACTATTTTAATGAAATAGATTTATTATTTTTAATAATAAATTCAAATAAAATGATCCTACACATAAAAATGGAGTAATAGATGAAAAAAGTATTACTAGTATTACTATTCTTATTTTTCACCGTCTCACTTCAAGCCCAATTTGAAGATAGGTTCAACGAACTTGAGGAAGATCTGCAGAAAGGTTACTCAACTCCTTTGGCAACTTGGACAGGAACATATCTTAATTCGGGCGGTTACTATTCTGCAAGTGTATCAAAATTGTTCGGCTTTAAGTTTAGTTTGATTGGGATGATGATATTTATTCCCGAAGATCAGCAAACTTTTAAGTTGGATGATGGTACAGAAACAGCTACTTTCTTTGGCGAAAAGGGTGCCGCAGTTGCCGGAACTTCTGGTTATCTGGTATATCCTCCTGGAATTAATCAATCTTCCGTACCAACGGCTATTCCTCAGATTGCTGTAAGCACATTAGGCACAGAACTAATGCTAAGGTACATTCCATCTATAGATATTGAGGATGTATCTTTTGATTTATTTGGTATTGGAGTAAAGCACAGTATTAGTCAGTATATTGCATTACTACCCGTGGACATTGCTGTTCAGATAATGTATAATAAATTTGCACTTGAAGGACCTGATTTATTAATAGAAACATCAAATATTGCATTTAATGCACATGCCAGCCGTTCGTTCGGGTTAGTAACATTATATGGTGGTTTACAGTATGAATCAACTACATTGGATCTTAACTATACTTTTTTAGAAAATAATACAGGTTTAACTGAAGAAGTAAAAGCTAGTATAGACGGAGACAATGGAGCACGACTAACACTTGGAGCTGCTCTACGATTGGCAGTCTTGGTTTTCAATGCAGATGTTAACATTGGATCACAGACTGTAGTTGTTGCCGGCTTAAATTTTGAATTTTAAGGAGAAATAAAATGAGAAAAAGTCTTATCAAAATTGTAATATCATTTGTTTTTATAACTTTTTTTATTGGAAGTAGTTGTGATGATTTAAGCCAACTAACATTAAATGTGCCTCTCGTAATTGAATTTATTTCAGAAGGACCAAATACAACCAGTTCAGACGAAGAATTTTTCTGTTTATCTAGCTATGAAGAATGGAGAGATAATCAAGAGGATATTGAATCTGCAAAATATTTAGCTGCATCCTACTGGACATTGGAAGGGGAAGATTTTAGCCAAACAACACCAAACCTTAGGGGGAATGTATCTTTTTCTCTTTTTGAATCAGGAATACACCTTTTCACAGTTAGTTTCGGAAATATTACGGCAGCAGATTATTTAGAAAACCCATATGTACTGGAACTAAATGAATCAGATGTGCAAGCACTAGATGATATATTATTAAATTTAGCTGGTAATGACGCATGCTTCACTTCTACACTAAATGTAACAAATATTACTGGAGACACTAATGCAAGCGGAGATTATGTGTTAAACGGAAAAGTTGAAATAGTTTTAGAAACAGAAGTAGCACTATAGTATATTTATTTTAATAAGAGGACTAGAAATAGTCCTCTTATTGTTTAATCACCTCAATAATATTCCCTAAAGTTTGTTATACTAGCAAACCAATTATTATTAATTCTCAATGAACAATCTGACTAGTACAGCAATTTATATCCACATTCCCTTTTGTGATCACAAATGTATTTACTGTGATTTTTATTCTCTTGTTAATTACGATAATATTGATGTGTATCTGAAATATTTAAAAAAAGAGATCACCCACTATTCTACACTATATTCAGAAAATAGAATAATTGATACTATATTTTTTGGCGGGGGCACACCCTCGTTTATGTCATCTAAGTATATCGGTGATATTATTCAAACAATTTCACAAAATTTTAATTTGTCTCCTGATGCTGAAATTACTTTAGAAACTAATCCCGGAACCGTATCAAAAGATGGATTAATTAATTTTAGAAAAGTTGGGATTAATAGAATCAGTATTGGTATTCAATCATTTGATGAAACCGAACTAAAATTTCTTACTCGGATCCATGATAAGCAGACCGCTATTAATACTGTAATGAATGCTGCAGATTCAGGATTTGAAAATATTAGCATTGATCTAATTTTTAGTCTACCCAACCAAACAAAGAAGACTTGGGAAGAAAATTTGAATATTGCAGTAAATTTGCCAATAAAACATATTTCAGCTTATAGTCTTATTCTGGAAAAAGGCACAATTCTAAATAAAATGATTCTTGACGGCAAAGTTAAAATGACTAATGAAAATCATGATGCGGAACTTTATAAGTATTCAATGGAATTTTTTGAGCAAAATGGATTTCTGCAGTATGAGATTTCTAATTTTGCAAAGAGCAAGTACGAGTGTAAGCATAACCTTTATTATTGGCAGTATAAAGATTATTTAAGTTTTGGAACAGCAGCACATTCTTTTGTAAATGGGAAAAGGTGGTGGAATTTTTCTAGTCTTAAAAAATACATTAACGATGTTGAGCTTAATGGACATGCTATTAGAGGTAGTGAACAGTTAGAAAAAACACAAATGATTGATGAATTTGTTATGCTCGGTTTAAGAAGTAAAGGGCTGAATTTAGATAAAGCCAAATCATATTCACCGGATTGGTATTTTGAAAAGAAGCAAATTATAAATAGTTTTATAAAAGAAAGATATCTTGAAGAAACAAATAACCTACTTAGTTGTACGCGAAAGGGCTATATGATTTGTGATGAAATTATTAACAAACTACTATAAAATTATATGTTAAAAAAAATAGCACTTCATTGGCAAATATTAATCGCTTTAGTTATTGCCGTTCTTTACGGAATTTATTTTTCCGAATATGTATACTTAATTGCTTGGATGGGAGATCTATTTTTAAGAGCTCTCAAAATGGTAATTGTTCCTCTTCTGCTTACTTCAATTATTTCCGGTGTTGCAAATATTGGTAGTGGTGAAAATCTTGGCAGAATTGGCATGAAAACTTTTGCCTATTACATCTCTACAAGTGTAATGGCAATTTTAGTTGGATTATTTTTGGTTAATATTTTACAGCCCGGGGTTGGCGCCGATTTAGGCTTTACTCAAGAAGTTGCAGGATTAGATGCTGCTCGTGGTTCTTTTGGAGATACTCTATTAAACATTATTCCATCAAATATATTTTCTGCCTTTTCTCAAGGCCAAATGTTATCAATTATATTTTTTGCTTTGTTGTTTGGTTTTTTTATTACAAAAATTGAAGCAAAAAATAGCCATAAGTTAACAGAATTATTCAACTCCGCTTTTGAAGTTATGATGAAACTAACAATGTTCATCATTAAATTCACACCTCTTGGAATACTAGGAATTGTTGCCAAGATTGTTGCTGAACAAGCAGGAGACTCTGATGCTCTAATCTCTATTGTTAGCCGGTTGGGTATCTACATGATAACAGTTCTCCTCGGATTGTTAATCCATGCAACAATAACACTTCCTCTGATTCTAAAGTTTGTTGGGAAGGCAAATCCAATAAAACAACTTCAGGCATTGAGAATTCCTTTGTTAACTGCTTTTTCTACCTCCTCATCTAGTGCTACATTGCCTTTAACTATGGAAGCTGTTGAGCACAATTCTGGAGTGTCGAACAAAATTACAAGTTTTACTCTTCCACTTGGAGCAACTATAAATATGGATGGGACAGCTTTGTATGAATGTGTAGCAGCTATGTTCATTGCTCAAGCCTACGGAGTTGATTTGTCTTTCTTTTCACAAATAATTGTAGTATTTACTGCATTGTTGGCTTCTATAGGTGCTGCCGGTATTCCCATGGCTGGTTTAGTTATGATTACAGTAATTTTAAGTGCTGTAGGTCTGCCGCTTGAAGGTGTTGGTTTGATTTTAGCTGTTGATAGAATATTAGATATGTGTAGAACAACAATTAATGTTTGGAGTGATAGCTGCGGCGCAGTTGTTATAGCAAAAAGTGAAGGTGAAATAGTAAAAGTGTAATTATAGGATTTCTTATGAAAAAAAATATTCAAAAAATATCAATAATTGGATGCGGGAATATTGGATCTGCTATCGCTTATGGTTTGGTAAAATCAGAACAATATCAATCCTCTGAGATTATTTTAACAAGAAGAAGAGTTAATGATTTATCAGAGTTATCTTTGAATGGCTTTGTAACTCTTTCAGATAATAAAAAAGCTGTAACTGAGACTGATGTTATTATTTTAGCAGTTACTCCGCAACAGCTTAATACAGTTATTGAGGATATTAAAACTGTTATTGATCCCCAAAATCATATTATCTTGTCTGTAGTTTCAGGTGCTTCAATTAAACAAATTAAGAGTCATTTAGGATTTGATATTCCTGTTGTTAGGGTTATGCCAAATACAGCAATAGCAATTCAAGAATCTATGACTTGCATATGTGCTGATGATAAAGATAATGAAGCAGTGAACTTAGCAAAAAAAATATTCGAATCGGTCGGGAAAACAATTCAAATTAATGAAGAACTAATGGGCGCTGCTACAGCGCTTTGTGCATGTGGTACGGCCTTCTTTTTAAGAGCAGTAAGAGCCGCTTCCCAAGGCGGTATTGAGATTGGTTTTCATTCTCATGAAGCTTTGGTTATGGCTGCCCAAACTGCAAAAGGCGCGGCATCAATTTTACTTAAGGAGGGGAAACACCCAGAAAGAGAGATAGACAAAGTAACAACACCTCAAGGTATAACAATTTCTGGTTTAAATCAGATGGAACATAATGGCTTTAGTTCCTCAATGATTAAAGGGATAGTTACAGCGGCTGAAAAGGCAGATAAGATATACTCTAATAATGATTAAGTGATATTAGAACTACTCTCAAATGTAAAATTGTATTATAATGCTGGGCTGAGTCCGGCATTTTTTATTGATCACAAATAAAATAAAATCACCAGAAAAGATTAAAATTGAATAAAAAAATCCTTCGTTTAGCTATACCTAATATTATAAGTAATATAACAGTTCCACTGCTTAGTTCAGTGGATACTGCTGTTATGGGGCATTTAGAATCTCCTGTTTATCTGGGCGCAATTGCTCTTGGCTCAATGATTTTTAATTTTATCTATTGGGGTTTCGGATTTTTGCGAATGGGCACTACTGGACTCACTGCCCAAGCAATTGGTTCAAAAGATGATTTCGAAGTATCTTCTATAATGTACAGATCTGTTTTAATTTCTCTCATTGCCGGATTATTTTTAATCCTTTTCCAATTTCAAATATCCGATTTAAGCTTTTATTTAATTGATGGAAGTATTGATGTTGAAAAACATGCCATGGAATATTTCAATATTCGCATATTTGCTGCCCCAGCAACTTTGGCATTATATTCATTAAATGGCTGGTTTTTAGGAATTCAAAATGCAAAATATCCTCTTTTTATTGCATTACTTGTTAATATTTTAAACATTGTCCTTAATTTATTATTTGTTTATGAATTCAACATGGATGTTGAAGGGGTTGCTCTGGGAACAGTTATATCTCAATATGTTGGAGTATTTCTCGCAGTACTAATGTTTTATTCCACTCGCAGTAATTTTACAAGTAAATTCAGTGTAAAGTCAATAATTGACAAAAAAAAGTTAAAAAAGTTTTTCCGGGTAAATATCCATATTTTTTTAAGAACACTGCTTCTAATTTTTTCTATTTCTTTTTTCACTGCAAAATCGGCAGAAATTAACAATGAAATTTTGGCTGCCAATTTTATCTTAATGCAACTCTGGCTTATTATCGCTTATGGTGTGGATGGTTTTGCATTTGCAGCAGAAAGCCTAGTTGGTAAATATTTTGGAGCAAATGATTTGACGAATCTTAATAAAACAATAAAATATTCCTTTATTTGGGGACTTTCTATTGGTTTAGTTCTAAGTCTAGTCTATATAATTTTGGGTCGTGAAATACTTTCTCTTTACACAAATCAAGAAAATGTTATTGATGTTGCTATGATATTTTTACCCTGGATAATCATTTCTCCAGTTATAAACAGTGTTAGTTTTATTTGGGACGGTATTTATTTGGGTGCAACAGCAACAAAACAAATGCTATACTCAATGGTGATTAGTACAATTATATTTTTTCTACCAATTTATTATCTAACTAAAAATATTTTGGGAAACCATTCTATTTGGTTTTCGCTAACAGTATTTATGTTAATAAGAGGATTGTCTTTAACTTTCCTATATCGAAAAAGCATTCCCAAATTGCTTGGAAAACACACCTAATCTGAGAACATTTATTATTCTCTAAATTGTTGAAATTTGTAAAAAAATGTAGTATTTTAACAATTCTCTTTTTCGCCCGTAAGGGCGATTTTTGTTTCTGTAATACTATGAAAATTGTGATTAAAAATATTGCCCAAGAAATTGCTGATGAAAATGGCATTCTGCTTATTAATTCAATTGTTAAAGGAAGCCACAAAAATCCTAGTTTTGAAATCTACATTGATAGCAAAAATGGTATTAATGCTACTGATTGTGCGAAATTTAGTAGAGAAATAAAAAACCAACTTGAATTAAAGGATTTAGCTGAACTTGATTACAAATTGGTCGTATCTTCTCCCGGGATTGACGAACCACTAAAATTTATCGAACAGTATGATAAGCATATTAATCGAGAATTTAAGCTATCTTACAGTGATGGAGAAAAAGTTAAAAGTATTGAAGCAAAACTTTTAAGAATCACTGATGATGATTTGGTGTTCAGTTATAAAAACGAAGAGATTGTAGTAAATTTTAATAATATAAAAATAGCAAAAGTTAAAATAAGTTTTTGACGACGGAGGCTTAACAAATGAATAGTTCAATTGTTGAATCATTTTCTTATATGGTTAGAGAAAAAGGTCTTGATAAAGATGTTTTAGGTGGAATTATAGAAGAAGTTTTTGGAGTATTGGTTAAAAAGCAATATGGCCTAGAAGCAAATTATGAAGTAGTTGTGAATATGGACCGTGGAGATATCGAAATATTTCTAGAAAGAGAAATCGTTGATGAAGTTGAAGATCCTGAAACTCAAATTAGCATTGAAGAAGTTAATGAAAAAGGGAATGATGACGAACTTGAAGTTGGTGAAGAATTTATTGAGAAAATTGATTTAAGCAATTTTGGGAGAAGGCACATAAATCTTGCACGTCAAAATTTAAATCAAAAAATTAGAGAAATTGAAAAGGAAATTATTTACAAAGAATATTCTGAAATGCTTGGTGAAATTGTCGTGGGTGATATTTATCAAGTGAGGAAAAATGACATCCTTGTTAATCATAATAAAAATGAATTAGTTTTGCCGCGTTCTGAACAAATTCAACGCGAGCGATATAGAAAAGGTGATACAATTCGTGCGGTTGTTAAAGAAATTAGAAAAACACCAAATGGACCAATTATTGTAATTTCTAGAGCTGATAACCTTTTCCTCAAAAGATTATTTGAAATTGAAATACCTGAAATTTATGATGGAATTATTGAAATTAAAGATATTGCTAGAGAACCAGGTGAAAGAGCCAAAGTTTCTGTTGAATCTAACGATTCAAGAATAGATGCTGTAGGTGCCTGCGTTGGTATGAAAGGTGTGAGAATCCATGCTATTGTTAGGGAATTGAGTAATGAAAATATTGATGTCATAAATTTTTCTGAAGATCCTATTGTGTACATTCAACGTGCCATTGCACCTGCAAAGATTAAACAGCTTGAAATTGATGAAGAGGAAAGAACATGTACAGTTACTGCAGATAGTGATCAAGTTTCGTTATTAGTTGGACGTAATGGTGTAAACATTAGACTTGCCATTAAATTGACTGATTATGAAATTGATATTATTAGGGAAGAAAAACAATTTGAAGAATACGAAGATGATATTGAACTTGTAAGTCTTAGAGAAGAGTTAGGAACTGAAGTTGTTGATATTTTGATAAACAACAGATTTGACACTGCTGTGGAAGTGCTTTCCGGTGGAGTTGAAAAAATAAAAGAAATAGAAAAATTTGATGAAGATAAAGCAAAACAAATCATTGAAATTATTAAAAGTCAATTTGAAGAAGAAGAATAAAAAACGGTAATTAAAATATGGCTGATGCTATCAAACCAAAAAAATTAAGAATTTACAAATTTGCTTCTGAGTATAATCTCTCAACCGATTCATTAGTAGAATTTTTAAAATCGAAAGAATATAAAGTAAAATCACATGCTTCTCTTTTGACTGATGAGATGATTGATGAAATTCGTGCACACTTTAAAAAAGATATTGAAAAATCAGAACACCATTACAGAAAGATTAATGAATTTCAGAAAAGTCTGAGTGGTAAAGAGGAAGAAGATGAAGAAGTTCCAACTACTGTAGAAGTTAAAGAGGAAGAACTGGAAGTAGTTGAAGAAATTGTAGAGGAAAAGTCTGAGCAAAGTGAGGAAGATAATGAGGTTGTTGAAGAAATTGTGGAAGATGAGGAAGTTGAGGAAGTTGAAATAGTTGAGGAAGGAAATCTTGAGGAAATAGCTATTAGTATTGAAGAAAGCCCCGAAGTAATAACTGAAGAAATTATTGATAAAGAAGTTGAAGTTGAAGATAAAGAGAAGGTTGAAGAGGGCAATAAAGTATTTAAGACTGATTCGGAGATTGCTCTTCAGAAAAATAAGACTGGATTAACAGTAGTTGGGAAAATTGAACTTCAAGATGAGAGTAAGTTATCAAGAAGACCTAAATCCAAAGATAAAAAAGCAAAGCCAGTTGAAGAGAAAAAACAAGATAAAAAAGAAACTTCTGCTGCAGAAGAAGCTAACAAGAAAAAGAAAAAATTAAAAGCCAAGAACAAATCTAAGTCCATTGAACTTAGTGAAGAAGCATTAAAGGCTAAAAAGAATAAAAAAGTTAAAAAGTTTGTTGTTGATAAGCGCCAAGTTGATGCAACTATTAAACGAACATTACAAGGTGTTGGTAATGCTGGACTTGGTGGCCGTGCTGCTGTAAGGAAGAAAAAACGAAAAGAGAAACATGATATTCAAGAGGTAATTGAAGAGCAAAAGCAAATAGAAAGAGATACGAAATTATTGGTGACAGAGTTTATTGCTGTTAGCGAATTGGCAAACTTAATGAACGTATCTGTAAGTGAAGTTATTTCAAAATGTATTGGCCTCGGACTAATGGTTTCTATAAATCAACGATTAGATGTTGACACGATAACTCTTATTGCAGATGACTTTGGATATGAAGTAGAATTTCAAGAAGAGTATACTGCAGATATTTTAGAAGATACACCAGATCTTGATGAAACACTTGAACATAGATCCCCAATTGTAACAATTATGGGTCATGTTGATCATGGTAAAACTTCACTCCTCGATTACATAAGAAAAGAAAATGTAGTTGCCGGTGAGTCAGGAGGAATCACACAGCATATAGGAGCTTATAAAGTTGAAGTTGAATCAGGTAAATCTATAGCATTTTTAGATACACCGGGCCATGAAGCTTTTACAGCAATGAGAGCTAGAGGTGCTAGAGTTACTGACATTGTAATATTGATAGTCTCGGCTGATGATGCTGTAATGCCTCAAACAATTGAAGCTATCAATCATTCTTTGGCCGCTAGTGTCCCAATAATAATTGCCATAAATAAGGTTGACAAGCCAGGTGCAAATATTGAAAGAATTAAACAGCAATTGGCTGATAGGAATATACTTGTTGAAGATTGGGGTGGTAAATATCAATGTGTTGAGGTCTCTGCCAAAACAGGACTCAATATTGATCTATTACTTGAGAAAATATTGTTAGAAGCTGAAATACTAGAATTGACTGCAAATTATAACAGAACAGCAAGAGGCACTGTTGTTGAAACTGAACTCGATAAGGGAAGAGGTATTACCTCAACAGTGTTGGTTCAGAAAGGAACAATGAAAATTGGAGATCCATTTGTTGCTGGTAATCATTATGGTCGAGTAAGAGCAATGTTCGATGAAAGAAACCGGAAGATGACTGAAGCAGGGCCCTCTACTCCTGTATTAGTTCTTGGTTTTGAAGGTCCTCCTCAAGCCGGTGATACATTTGTTGTTGTTGGATCAGAAAGAGAAGCTAGAGAGGTTGCTGTTAAACGTAGACAATTACAGCGTGAACAAGATCAAAGACAAGTTCGTTTGGTTACCTTGGATGATATTGCAAGTAGAATTGGTAAAGGTGAATTAAAAGACTTACCAATTATCGTAAAAGGTGATGTGGATGGTTCAGTTGAAGCACTTGCTGATTCTTTGATGAAATTATCAAATGATGAAGTAAGAATTCAAGTTATTCACAAGGGAGTAGGAGCTATTTCAGAAGGAGATGTACTACTGGCTGCCGCATCTAATGCAATTATTGTTGGTTTTCATGTAAGACCCCATATAAATGCTCGTAAGCTTGCTGAATCTGAAAAAGTTGATATTAGATTATATAACGTAATTTATGATGCAATTAATGAAGTAAGATCTGCTCTAGAAGGAATGCTTTCACCGTTGATATCTGAAAAATTAGTTGCTACTATTGAGATTAGAAATACATTTAAGGTGCCCAAAGTTGGAACTGTTGCTGGATGTTATGTTCAAGACGGAAAAATTAGTAGAAACCATAAGATAAGATTGTTCAGAGATGGTATTGTTGTTTATGAAGGTCAATTAGCTACCTTAAAAAGATTTAAGGATGATGTGAAGGAAGTAGATGCTGGATATGAATGTGGTTTAAATATAGCTAATTTTAATGATATCAAAGAAAATGACATCATTGAAGCATATGAAATGGTTGAGACTAAACAAAAATTAGAATCTTAATGTCCCTAAGACCAAAAAAAATATCTAGTCTTATTCAAGCAACATTGAGTACTATATTTTTAGAAAAGTTAACCGATCCTGAATTTGGATTAGTTACTATTACTAACACAAAAGTTACACCTGATCTTAAAATGGCCAAGGTTTATTTATCTGTATATGATAAAACAAAAAGAAAATACGTTCTTGAGCATATTGAATCGATAAAAGGTTTTATTAGAACTGAATTAGCAAAAAGAGTTAATTTAAGATATACACCCGAGCTAAACTTTTATATAGATGATACACTTGATTATGTTGATAAAATGAATGAAATTTTTAGCTCTATAAAAGAAAATGATAACAAAAAAGACGAAACAAATTAATATTTCTGATTTGACTGAAGGTGTTGTTCTTTTAATTGATAAAGAAAAATTTAAATCTTCATTCAATGCAGTTTATGAAGTTCGTAAAAAATTAAGTGTTAAAAAAGTTGGGCATGCTGGTACATTAGATCCAATGGCAACTGGATTATTAATCGTTTGTTCTGGTAAGAAGACGAAAGAGATATATAAATATCAGGATTTGAATAAAGTTTACACAGGAAAAATTACTTTGGGTGCTGCAACTCCTTCAATGGACGCAGAAACTGAACCAATTGAAGTGAAATTGCTTGATGATGTTACTGTTGAGCGAATTCATGAAGTAAAAAATATGTTTTTAGGTGAAATTGAACAAGTCCCGCCAATGTATTCAGCTCTAAAACATAAAGGGAAGTCCTTATACAAATATGCAAGACAGGGTATTGAAATAAAAAGAGAACCTAGAAAAACAACAATATATAATTTTCTAATCAAGGAAATTAATTTACCAGAAATTTCTTTTGAAATTGAATGTTCGAAGGGAACTTATATTAGAGTTATTGCCGATGATTTTGGAAAAAAAATGGGTTGTGGTGGGTACTTAAGTGAGCTTAGAAGATCTAAGATTGGATCTTATAGTGTTGAAAATGCTCTTACAATTGATGAGCTAAGAGATATTGAATTATTTGATCCATTAATGGCTTAGTTGAATTATTGATATGCAAATAATTACTGATATTGATAATAATTTTGAGATTGAAAAAAGTGTAGTAACTATTGGAACCTTTGATGGTTTGCACATTGGTCATAAAGAAATTATCAACACTTTAAAATCTAAAGCAGAAGAATTAGGATTAGCTAGCGTAGTTATAACTTTTTATCCTCATCCTCGTACAATTGTCGCTAAAGAGTTTAAGCTTAAGTTGTTGACCCCTCTGGAAGAGAAAAAAAAGTTATTTGAAAAATTTGGAGTAGACTATCTATTTATAGTAAGCTTTACTAAGGAGTTTTCTAAAAAAAGTTACAAAGATTTTTTTGATGAGATACTAGTGAATTCAGTTAATTCTAAACATTTGGTTATTGGTTATGATCATAAGTTTGGTAAAGATAGAGATGGTGATATAAATAAACTGGTTGAATATACAAAGGATAATAGTATTGGCATTACAGTAGTTGGCCCTAAAGAAATAGAAGATGAAACCGTAAGTAGTACTAAAATACGCAATGCATTATTAAGTGGAGATTTAGCGACTGCGAATAAAATGTTAGGCAGAAACTATTTCTTAGAAGGTATTGTAGTTGAAGGCGCAAATAGAGGCAGAACACTTGGCTTTCCGACTGCAAATTTGGGTTTGAAAGAAGATAATAAATTAGTTCCTTGCAACGGAGTTTACTTAGTAAATGTTAATGTCGTTAATTCTACTCATTTCGGCGTTGCTAATATTGGTTTAAGACCAACATTTAATCATGTTAAGGAACCAATCACGGAAGTATTTATTTTGGATTTTAATGATGATATTTATGGTAGAGAAATTTCGGTTGAGTTTATCAAACGAATAAGAGATGAAAAGAAGTTTTCGTCAAAAGAAGAATTAGAAAAAAACATTAAATTAGATGTTGAAAATGCAAGAAAAATAATAGAAGAAATTAATAAATAATTAATTCCGGTTAATTCTGGGATTATATTGTAAAATAACAAAGGAGTAAAAAAATGTCAGTAACAAAAGAAAGAAAACAAGAACTAATTAAACAATTTGGTGACGGTGCTAACGATAGTGGAAAAGCAGAAGTACAAGTTGCCATTTTAACTGAAAGAATAAATGACCTTAGAAACCACTTTTCAGAGCACAAAAAGGATCACACTTCTCGAAGAGGATTAATGCAAATGGTTGGAAAAAGAAGAAGATTGTTGGATTATATGAAAAGAAAAGATATCGAAAGATATAGAACAACAATTAAAGAATTGAATATAAGAAAATAGTGAGGATAGTTAATGATATATACTAAAGAAGTAGAAGTTGATGGTAAGAAAATTTCGATTGAGTATGGTAGATATGCAAGGCAAGCAAATGCAGCAGTTATGGTTACCAGCGGAGAAACTATGGTTTTCGTTGCTGCCACTATGGCCAAACAAGCTAGAGAAGGATTTGACTATTTCCCTCTACAAGTAGAATATAGAGAGAAAGCTTTTGCAGCTGGCAAATATCCTGGAGGATTCTTCAAAAGAGAAGCTAGACCTACTGAAAAAGAAATATTATCATCAAGATTAATTGATAGACCAATTAGGCCATTATTTTCTAGCTCATTTAAAAATGAAACTCAAGTAATTGCTCAAGTTTATTCTTATGATGGTGAGAATGATCCTGATGTATTAGCCGCAGTTGGTGCGTCAGCCGCATTAACAATCTCTGATATTCCCTTTTTAGAACCTATCGGTGAAGTCAGAGTTGCGAGAAATGACGGTAAATTCATTGTAAATCCAACAAAAAAGCAAACTGAAGATTCCGATATAGAACTAACAATTGCTGGAACTGCAAGTTCTATAGTTATGGTTGAAGGTGAAGCTAAAGAAATGAGTGAAGATGAATTACTCGAAGGATTAAGAATTGCTCACGAAGAAATCAAAAAAATCGTTGACATTCAGAATGAGTTAAGAGCAGAATGTGGAAAAGAAAAGTATATTGTTGAAGAAAAAGAAATTTCAGAAGAACTTATAAAGGATGTTAATGATTTAGCTCATGATAAATACGCTACGTTAGTTTCAACCACACTAGGCAAAGATGAACGATCAACAAAAAATAGTGAGTTAAATAAAGAAGTATTAGAAGCTTTAGCTGAAAAATATGAAGATCAAGAAGGAACTATCAAAGAAATATTGCACGATCTTGAAAAAGACTTAATGCGTAAGCAAATTCTTAATGATGGCCAAAGACTTGATGGTAGAACAACAACTCAAATTCGACCTATTACAGTTGAGCATAGTTTACTAGCTAGAACACATGGATCAGCATTGTTTACTAGAGGTGAAACTCAAAGTTTAACCACTTTGACACTTGGAAGTAAATCGGATGAACAAGTTATTGATGGTCTGGATGATGAATATAAGAAACGATTTATTCTTCATTATAACTTCCCACCATATAGTGTAGGTGAAGTTGGAAGAGTTGGATTTACTGGCAGAAGAGAAATTGGTCACGGAAATTTGGCTGAACGTGCATTGAAATATGCGATTCCAAGTGAAGATGTTTTCCCATATTCCATAAGAATTCATTCAGACATATTGGAATCAAATGGTTCTTCATCGATGGCAACAGTTTGTGCAGGCTCACTTGCATTAATGGATGGTGGTGTTCCTTCAAAAAGTGCTATTGCCGGAATTGCTATGGGATTAATATTAGAAGACGATAAGTATTCCATACTTTCTGATATCTCTGGTAATGAAGATCATCTTGGAGATATGGATTTTAAAGTAGCTGGTTCCGCTGAAGGTATTACAGCTATTCAAATGGATATAAAAATTCAAGGGCTTTCAATTGAAATAATGGAAAATGCATTAAGACAAGCGAAAGTTGGTAGAATGGAAATCTTGAAAACAATGAACGATGTTCTACCTGCTCCCAAGAGCGAATTATCTATTTATGCTCCAAAACAATTAACAACTCAAATAAATCCTGAAAAAATTGGAGCCATCATTGGTCCTGGTGGAAAAGTTATTCAAGGAATGCAAAAAGAATTTTCTGTCGATATTAGTATTGAAGAAGATGGAAAAGTCTTTATTTCTGGTCAGTTAAAAGAAAATGTACTTAAAGCTAAAGATCGTATACAGGGATTAGTTGCTGAACCTGTTCTAGGTAAAGTTTATGAAGCTAAAGTTGTTAAAATTATGGACTTTGGTGCTTTCGTTGAATTTATGCCTGGTCAACAAGGACTTCTTCATATTTCCCAGATTGATGTAAAAAGAGTGGATAAAGTTGAAGATGTACTTAAAGAAGGTGAAATGATAACGGTAAAACTGATTAAAATGGAAAATGGTAAGAGTAGCTTATCTAGAAAAGTTTTATTGAACGAAGAAACAAATAAAGAAAAATCAGAGTAGTTTATTTATTACATTCATTAAATGCTGAATAATACATTCAGCATTTTTTGTATTGTAGGTAATGTTTTTTGATATTTTTAAAACTATTTTAAAGTTGTATAAGTGAAAATTGGTAATTTAGATGTAACTGGAAATTCATTTTTAGCTCCTATGGCTGAAATTACTGATTATGCATTTAGAGCTATTGCAAAAAATAATGGGGCAGATTTAACTTATACCCAAATGGTTAGTGCTGAAGGAGTAATTAAAAATAATTTTAATACTCTAAGAATGCTAACATTTAGTAGGGCAGAAAAACCAATTGGGGTTCAGCTCCTTGGTAATGATCCTGACATCATTGGAAGAGCTGTAAGAGAATTAGTGAGATTTAAGCCTAATATTATAGACTTAAATTGTGGTTGCCCGGTTGAAAAAGTTTACGGTAAAAAGATGGGAGCTTATTTACTTTCTCAACCAGATAAATTAGGCAAACTAGTTAATGAAATGGTGAAGAATTCTCAAGGAATTCCCATATCAATTAAAATTAGACTTGGTCCTAAGGACAAAGTTAATGTTTTAGAAAATGCTAAGATTATTGAAGATAATGGAGCATCTGTAATAACCATTCATGCTAGAAAAAAAATTGATAGATATGATGTAGAAGCTGATTGGAGTTGGATTGCTAAGGTTAAGGAACAGATCAGTATACCTGTTGTAGGTAATGGCTCGATATTTAAAGCAGAAGATGCAGTTAAAATGATGAAAGATACAAAATGCGATGCAGTTTTGTTAGGTAGAGGTGCTTTAGGTAACCCATTCATCTTTAAGCAAATTCGACTTTTACAAGAAGGGAAAAAATATATTCCATCTATTGAAGATATAAGAGAAGTTGCTCTTGAACATTTGGATTTGTTAGAGAGAGAGCAAAGTTTAATTATTAGCATTGATAGAGCAAAAAAAAATATAATTTGGTATTTTAAATATCAAAATGGTTTAGAGAATTTGATTAATGATATATATTCCGCCATTGATTTTGACAGGTTAAAAGAGATAGTAAATAATCATTCAAAAAAAATATTAGATAATTACTATCCGCAAGAAAATATAGAAATAATAACTAAAAAATTTAATAATAGAGTTCTTTTTTGGTTAGCAAAAGAGGAAGCAAAAGTTTTATGATAATTTTTTATTGTTCAAATAATATTAGGTTTTTTTGATAGTTTAAATCACTTTGTACAAATAAAAAATATTAATTTAAAGAATTTGTTTAGCATTTTACTTACTTCCTTTTCATTGCGGACTCATATTGTAGGTTAAGAGAGTTTATGCAAAAAGAAATAATAATTAATTCGTCCCCATCACAAAACCGCGTTGCAATTACTGAAGAAAGTACGCTCGTCGACTTTTTTGTTGATAATCCCGAAAAAAGAAGAATGGTGGGAGATATTTATCACGGTAAAGTTGCTAGGGTGTTACCTGGGATCAGAGCGGCCTTTATTGACATTGGTCTTAAACACGATGCTTTTTTACATTTTTCTGATATTGGAGATTCTTTTCATGAATTTCAGTCAGTCTTAGATGAAGAAGATTCTGAAATTAGTGTTGATGAAGACGAAGCAAATGGGAACGTAAAAAAAGATGAGAATAATAAAAAGTCTTCTTCAATTCCCAAGTTGCATAAAGGCCAGGATATAATTGTACAAATTATTAAAGAACCCGTGGTCAACAAAGGGGTAAGAATTTCCTCAGCAATTTCAATCCCAGGAAGATTTTGTGTTTTGTTACCTTTCGACAATAAAATCGGAATATCTAAAAAAATATCGGATTATAAAGAACGGAAAAGGCTCAAGATTCTTGCTAGAGGAATTATTCCAGAAAACTGTGGGTTAATTATTAGAACCGCAGCTAGAGAACAAGATGAAGCATCATTAGAAAGTGATATTAAATATCTTGTAAATACTTGGGAAAAAATCCAATCGAAAGTTAAAAATTCAAAACCCCCAGAATTGTTGCATAAAGATTTAACAACAACAACTTCTGTTATACGCGATCTATTTACTCCAAATGTTTTAAAAGTTTTTATTGATTCAAAAAGCCTTTACAAGGAGATTAGGGAGTATGTCCAATTAGTTCAACCTGAACTTTTGGATAAGATCGAATATTATAAATCTCGAATGCCAATCTTTGACGCGTTTAAAATTGAACAACAAATCAAAACTTTGATGGGCAGGAAAGCCCCAATGCCAAGTGGTGGTCATATTGTAATTGATCATACAGAGGCAATGACTGTTATTGATGTAAATAGTGGTAGGTATGCTGCAAAGAAAGAGCAAGAATTAAACTCCCTAAAAACCGATTTAGAAGCAGCGAGGGAAATTGTTAGACAATTAAGATTAAGAGACATTGGTGGTTTAATTGTAATTGATTTTATTGACCTGGAAGAAGACAAGAACAGAAAGAAAATATATGATGAGTTGCGGAAAGAGTTTAAGAAAGATCGAGCAAAAATTGCGCTATTGCCAATGACTGATTTTGGCATTGTGCAAATTACTCGTCAAAGGGTACGACAAAATATTGTTCAATCTATTAATGAAGTTTGTTCTTATTGTTCAGGATCTGGAATAATGACAAAGCGTTCAAGTGTCATACATGATATTGATGAGTGGTTGAAGAGATATAAAACAGAAGGAAAACATAGGAGTTTAATTTTGAGTGTGCATCCATCATTAAGCAATGATCTTAAAATTGGTTTGTTTTCAACATTAAATAAGTTGCAATTTCAATATTTTTTACGAATTAAACTTGAAGATAATGAACATATAAATCCCCAAGAGTTTGAAATTAAAGTCCCAAAAACGGGTGAAAAATTAAATTAGATTGACTTCTAAAAAATACAAAAGGAGTTATTATGAAATTCTTTATTGATACTGCGAATATTGAAGAAATTAAAGAAGCTGCTTCTATGGGTTTATTAGACGGAGTTACTACTAATCCATCACTAGTAGCAAAAGAAGGTAAAGACTTTAAACAATTGCTGAATGAAATTATTGAAGTTGTTGATGGACCTATAAGTGCAGAAGTAGTTTCAACAGAATACGATGGAATGTTGAAAGAAGCTCACGAATTAGCTTCAATTCATAAAAACATTGTTGTAAAAATTCCTCTTATTCAAGAAGGTATTAAAGTAGTTAAAACCCTCTCATCAGAAGGAATAAAGACTAATGTAACACTATGTTTTACAGCATCACAGGCGTTGTTAGCTGCCAAAGCTGGTGCAACTTACATTAGTCCATTTGTAGGGCGACTTGATGATATTAGCCATTCTGGTATGCAATTAATTGATCAAATTGTAACAATTTATAATAATTATGGTTATGAGACACAGGTATTAGTCGCAAGTATTCGTCACCCCTTACACTTAGTAGAAGCTGCCGAATTAGGTGCTCATGTTGCTACAATTCCATTTGGAGTTATTAAAAAATTATTTAATCATCCTCTAACGGATAGTGGATTAGAGAAATTTTTGAGTGATTGGAAAACGTTAAACGAAGGTTAATATGAAGCGAACAAAGTTTTATAATTGTCATTTAGATCATAATGCTAAAATGGTTGATTTTGCTGGTTTTGAAATGCCAATTCAATATTCTTCAATTATAGGAGAACATAAAGCTGTAAGAGAAACTGTTGGTGTTTTCGATGTTTCTCATATGGGTGAAATTATTATTAAAGGTGACAAAGCCTTGGATTTCGTTCAACATATTACTGTGAATAATGTTGCTAAATTGGAAGATGGTAAAGTGCAGTATTCTGCCATGTGTTATGAAGATGCTGGAATTGTTGATGATCTTTTAGTGTACAAATTAGTTGATAATGAATATTTATTAGTTGTAAATGGAGCAAATAAAGATAAAGATTTTGAATGGATGAATAGGAATAATTCGTTTGGTGTTGAAATTATTGATGAATCGGATGAATATTCTCTATTAGCAGTTCAAGGACCAAATTCAAGAAAAGTAATAGAAAAAGTTTTCAATCAAGAAGTTGATATAGAGTTTTACTCTTTTCTTCAATCTTCACTATTTGGAACTCCAGTTATAATTTCAAGAACTGGTTATACTGGCGAATTGGGGTATGAACTGTATTTCAAAGGCTCTTCAGAAGTTGCTGAAAAAATGTGGAATAAAATATTTGAAATTGGTGCTGAGTTCAAAATTGTCCCAACTGGTCTAGGGTGTAGAGATTCACTTCGATTAGAGATGGGTTACTGCTTATATGGAAATGATATTGATAAAACGACTACGACATTAGAAGCCGGACTAGGTTGGATTACAAAATTAAAAAAAGGTGAATTTATTGGTAGGGAGATATTAGTCTCTCAAAAAGAAAATGGATTAAAAAAGAAATTAGTTCCAATCGTTTTTAATGTAAGAGCATTCCCGAGAAAAGATTATGAAATTCAGAAGGAAGGTAAAAATGTTGGTAGAATTACTAGCGGTACTGTTAGTCCAATTTTAGAAAAACCAATTGCAATGGGATATGTTGATATTGAATTTGCAAAAGAGGGCGAAATTATAGATGTAATGATTAGAGATAAAGCGATTTCAGCTTCGATTACTAAATTGCCATTTGTGAAAAAATGATATGAAAATTAATACTCTGCTTTCACCCCTTAATGTTGATGAATTATATTTCTCTAACAAAACAACCATTGTTATTGATGTTTTAAGAGCAACAACAACAATTGTAACAGCATTAAACAATGGTGCCAAAGAAATTATTCCAGTCGGTTCAATAGAATTTGCTATGAAGGTTTCTGGAGATACATTTTCTGGCCAAACTTTATTGGCTGGTGAAAGACATACTAAGAAAATTGATGGTTTTTCTTTAGGCAATTCTCCTTTGGAATATGTTCATGAAGTTGTAAATGGAAAAACAATTGTACTTTTTACAACAAATGGTTCAAAGGCAATTGTAAAGGCAAAATACTCTTCCAAATTATTAATCTCTTCATTTCTTAATGCCAGTTGTATTGCCGAAAACTTAACAGGTTCTGATGAAGTTGTAATTATGTGTTCCGGCAATAATGGACTGTTTTCATTTGAGGATTCTGTATGTGCGGGTGACCTTATTGCTGAACTGAAAGAATTAAATGAAGATATTAAACTTGATGATGCCAGTAAAACTTGTTACCTCTTATTCAAAAAAAACAAGAAGAGATTAAAGAAAATGCTAATGGAAACAGAACACGGAATTAAATTGTTGGAATCTGGCTTCAAAAAGGATATAGTTTATTCGACTCAAAAAAACATTTTTGATGTTATCCCAGTTTATGATGCAGGTTCTATAAAATTGATGAAATAGATAACAGTACTTTATTAGAATGGCAAAACAAAAGCAAAATACGAAATCAAAAAGTTCTTCTGATACTTTTTTTATTATTTCCCTAGAAAAAAAGAAAAAATTAATTGGCATCTTTCTAGTGATATCAGCTGTGCTAATGTTGCTAAGTATTTTTTCATATTCTAGATATGATCAAGCGAATTTAAGCTATAGTTTTACAGATTTTTTTAAAGTATTCTCAACAAACCCAGATTTTTTACATAGGGCTCAATATACTCATAACTGGTTAGGAATCTTTGGCGCCTATTTATCACACTTTTTAATTAATTCAACATTAGGCTATTTTTCAGTAGTCATCCCAATAATATTTTTTGTTTGGGGATATACGATTCTAAAAAATAGTGAAAGAAAACTTGCTCTTAATATTTCTAATTTCTTTATAATTTCTGGAATCTTGCTAGCTACTTTTTTTGGAATTCTACGTTTTGATGAGCTATTCGTTAATCAGTATGAGTTTGCTGGAAATATTGGAGATTTTTTTGGTGCTGCCTTGGGCCGGTTGTTTGGGGTTTTGGGTGGTATTATTATTCTTGCAACTGCTATATTTATTGCTCTTTTTATTGCTTTCGATTTGAGATTCAGATACTTGAGAGCCTATTTTTCAAAGCTTTTTGAAAAATCAGAAGAAAACATTAAAATAAATGTTGAACAAAAGAAGAATAAGAATCTTGAAAAAATCAAAAAGTTAACGATTCCTAAAAAGAAAAAGAAAGAATTACCTGTTGAAACAAGTGACGAAGAAATTACTAAAGAAGAGACAAAAATTAGAATTGTTAGAGCTGATGAAAAATCTAAAATTTCTAAACCCCAGATTGAACCAAAAGTAATTGTTAGTCAATCTAAACAGATTTCTGATGAAATAATTCCTGCTGTAGATAAGGAATTAGAAGATGATCTTCCCGAACAATGGGAGGAAAATATAAAATATAAAGCACCATCTTTGGAGTTGCTTGAATTCTCTGATGATGAATCTGTTGAAATATCTGAAGTTGAATTAAAAGAGAATGCCGAACTCTTAAAAGAGAAATTAAAATTATTTGATATTGATATTGATGATATTTCAGTAACTCCAGGTCCTGTTGTTACTCTTTACGAGATTGTTCCTGCACCAGGTGTGAAAATTAGTAGAATCGTTAGCCTTGAACACGATATTGCATTGGCTCTTGCTGCTCGGGGAATTAGAATTATTGCACCAATTCCGGGGAAAAGTGCTATAGGTGTAGAGATACCTAATGAAAAATCCCAATTAGTAAGTGCAAGATCAATACTTTCTTTTTTACATAAGTCAAACGCTGAGCTACCAATTGCTCTTGGTAAAACAATAGTTGGTGAAGTATATATTACTGATTTAGCTATTATGCCTCATTTATTAATTGCTGGATCAACTGGATCAGGTAAGAGTGTGGGTATAAATATGTTAATCACAAGTTTGATTTATGCAAAAAAGCCTTCAGATGTAAAGTTTGTTATTATTGATCCTAAAAAGATTGAACTTTCCTTTTATGGTAAACTAAATAAACACTTCTTAGCTATTTCCCCTGATCTAGATGAGGAGATTATTACAAATCCCTCAAATGCTCTTTTAGTCTTAAAAGCTGTTGAGCATGAAATGGAGAAGCGGTATGATAAATTAGCAAAAGCGGGTGTTAGGCACATTGTTGATTATAATAAGAAGGTTGCAAATCCGAAAATAAAACCGGTAGATACCGACAAAATGAAACACCACAAACTACCTTACATCGTAGTTATAATTGATGAGTTAGCTGATTTAATGATGACTTCAGGGAAAGAAGTTGAAGCACCTATTGCAAGATTAGCACAATTATCTAGAGCAGTTGGGATTCACCTAGTAGTTGCAACGCAAAGACCTTCTGTAAACGTTATTACTGGTGTAATTAAAGCAAATTTCCCAGCTAGAATTGCATACCAAGTTGCAACCAAAATTGATTCACGTACAATTTTAGATATGAATGGTGCTGAACAATTGTTAGGTCGAGGCGATATGTTATTCTTACCCGGTGGAGTTCCTAAACCAATTCGCATGCAAAATGCTTTTATATCAACTGATGAAGTTGAAAAGGTTACAAACTATATATACACTCAGCCTGGATTTTCAAAACGCTATTTCTTGCCTTCCATGTTTGAAAAGAAAAACTCTGATACTGGCGGTTTTTTAACTGATTTAGATCCGATGTTTGAGGATGCTGCAAGAGTTATTGTAAGACACCAGCAGGGATCCGTATCCTTATTACAAAGAAGACTAAAGCTTGGTTACTCACGAGCGGCTAGAATTGTTGATCAATTAGAAGAGGCCGGTGTTGTTGGTCCGTCAGAAGGAAGTAAAGCAAGAGAAGTAATTGTTGAGAATGAAGAGCAATTGGAAACCATCTTGAGGAATATATGATAAATTTATTCTTAATGATTTCTTTTTTATTAGCTGGTCCAAGTGAGTCTACAATTTTAAAATTACAGGCTAAGTTTGAAAGCATTAAATATATGCAAGCTGATTTTAGTCAAAACTCAAATGGCGAAAATTCTTTAATCGGTAAGATTTATTTTTCAAAAGAAAATAATTATAGAATTGAGTTAAGTAATAACATTATTATATCCAACGGGTCATCAATTTGGAATGAAGATATAAAAAGAAAAAAAGTTATAATCTCCAATATTGATGAAGATCCTCTTGCTTTTTCATTATCTGAATATATTTATGAGTACCCAAGTAAATGTGACGTTACAGAAGAAAAAATTGATGATGGGTATTTAGTAATTTTATCAGGTGAGAATACGGACTTAAAATTTAAGACTACAAAGCTTTGGGTAAATCAAAATTATTTAATTTATAAAATTGTTGTAAGCGATTTTGGAGGAAATTCATTCACATTACAATTCACCAACATTGTGATAGACAAGTTTATCGACAACTCTTACTTTGAATATATTTCTAATACAACCAATAAACTAATTGATCTCAGATAATTAATTATGGATAAAATCAAAAAAGTATTTAGTTATTTGTTTCCATTAGTCTTAATGGTATTATTTCTTTACTTGGCATTTAAAAATATTGATTTCGAAAAAGTCATTAATATTTTAAAAACAATCTCCATTTCCTGGTTACTCATTTACATTTTTGTTTGGTTTTTCTCTCATCTAGCACGAGCTTATAGATGGAAAATTATAACTCATTCCGTCAAGGAAGACATCTCTTTACTGAATCTCTTTGGAGCAATAATGGTGGGGTATGGTGTAAATTGTGTGGTTCCAAGATTAGGTGAGCTTTATCGAGGACTATTTTTAGGTAAATGGGAAAATATTTCCCGTACTTCAATGGTCGGAACGATTGTTTTGGAAAGAGTAATTGATGTCCTTGTGCTTGGTTTTTCAGTTTTAATAAGTGTTGCTATTTACTCGGGAGATCTATTAAATGATATTAGCTGGTTAGAGTCAACTTTATATTTAGGCTTTTTTCTAATATTTGTCTTAATTGGATTTTTATTTCTATTGGTAAAATTTAAAGAAAAATTTTACAATGCAATATTAAAGTTTATTGGAAAATTCTCGGTTAAAGGTGCCGATGGACTTGGTAGGGTTTTTCATTTATTGACAGACGGATTTGCAAGTCTAAAAGGTGGTAAAAGCTTTGCAAAAGTTGCTATACTTTCCGGAACAATAATGATTTTATACGGACTCACTGCATACATTGGATTCTATATCCTTCATATGGATAAACTTCAGAATGTTGATTTTTCAATGGCGTGGATTGTAATGACAATTAGTGCCTTTGGTGTTATAATTCCAACTCCTGGTGCAACAGGTTCATATCATCTTATAGTAATTGCAGTGCTCGTTGGAATTTTCAATTTCTCAAATGAAATTAGCGGAGCTTTCGCTTTGTTAACTCACGCAATAACTTATATATTATTTATTTTATCGACAATTGCTCTAACATATTTTATTAACAAAAGACAAACTGCTAAACTATTGCCAGTTGCCAATTTTATAACTGTATTTAAAACTAAGTCCGGTGAATTTTGAAAAAATATTTAATTCTTTTTTGTATTGTAATTAACTCAGCCCTTTTTGCACAATTTGATCTTGGAGCTGGTATGGGATTAAATTTTTTTAGTTCTCCAGATTTGCGAGATTATATCAATTCCACTCTATCATCAGAGGAAATGTCTTCATTCAATACATCTGCAGATTTTTTTATTGAATTAGGATATAATATTAGCGAAAAATACCAAATTAGTGCTGAATATACTTTTAATATTTATTCAGTGAACGCTAACACAGGAATTGGAATATATGATTTGCAAATAAACCAACACAAACCATCTATTCTAGCATATTATATTATTTCTGGAATTGGATATAAATTCAAGCTTGGTGGCGGTGCTGGTTATAGAATTGGTTTAACTGATGAAAAACAACAGGGAACTACTCAGGTTTTTGAAACTACAGCGAATGGATTTGGATTTCTTCTTAAAGCGCAAGGTGATACAAAGCTGAGTGGAAATTTTTATGCGTTAATTGCCGGGGAAATTAGATATGATATATACGATGATATAGAAACATTTACTCCTGGTGTTACTTATAATATTAGTTCATTTGGTTTTGCGTTAAAACTTGGAACAGTCTACTATTTTTAGAGGAAAATTGTGAGCATTATTGAAGCTATCATACTCGGAATTATTCAAGGTCTAACAGAGTTTTTACCAATTAGTAGCACTGGTCATTTAACTGTTGTTGGAAAATTGATGAATTTAATTTCACCTGAACATCCAGAACAGTGGACATCATTTATTGCTGTTATTCAATTAGGAACGTTGTTGGCTATTCTTATCTACTTCTGGAATGATTTGTGGCGAATTACTCTGGAATTTTTGCAGGATAATCTCTTAAAGAGGAAAACTTTCTCAGAACAATCTTTTAACGCTAAGATGGGATGGTATATTATTATTGGGTCAATACCAGTTGTTATTATAGGTCTTGGCTTTAAAGATGTTATTGAGGGAGCCTTTACGAAAAATTTGTATGTAATTGGAAGCAGTTTAATTGTGCTTGGAATTATATTAGCATTTGCAGAGAAAATCGGAAAATTTAAAAAAGACTTAAATGAAATAAAATGGTATGATGCTTTAATCGTTGGTTTAGCTCAATCTTTAGCTTTAATACCTGGTTCATCAAGATCTGGAACCACGATAACTGCGGGTATATTTCTTGGCTTTAAAAGAGAAACAGCTGCACGTTTTTCATTCTTGCTTAGTGTTCCAGCAATTTTAGGTAGTGGTTTGTTACAACTTTATGAAGCACTAGAATATATTGACACATCTGGCGTTGTAACACTAGTAATAGCCACGATAGCATCAGCAATCAGTGGATATTTAACAATTGGTTTTTTACTCAAATTCTTAAGATCAAATTCAACTTTTGTGTTTGTATTTTATAGAATTATAGTTGGGGTGATTGTAATATTTATGGTGTGGAATAACATAATTATTCCATAAAGGAGGCGGTTTGAAATATTTAGTTTTACTAATGTTAATTACAATTGTAGCATGTACTTCTGAAGAAAAGAAGAATAACAATGAAATAGAAAATAAATATGACAATAAAAATATAGAAGAGGTAAAAGTGAAAGAATTAATGACACTTGAAGAAAATGAAATGTTAGTTGCTCAGATCAGTACAACCATGGGTGATATTGAAATTGAATTATTTGCTGAAAAAACTCCGAAAACAGTTGAAAATTTTGTTGGACTAGCTTCAAAAGGTTACTATGATGGGATAATTTTTCATCGTATAATTGCCGACTTTATGATTCAAGGTGGTGATCCAACCGGATCTGGATCTGGAGGTGAGAGTTATTTTGGCGGATCGTTTGATGATGAGTTTCATGATGAATTAACACATAATGGAATAGGTGTATTATCAATGGCTAATGCAGGACCTGGTACTAATGGGAGTCAATTTTTTATTACACTCGTTCCAACACCTTGGTTAGATGGTAAACATTCAATTTTTGGTAAAGTAGTTAATGGGTTAGATATCGTTGAAAGTATTGGAAAAGTAGAAACTTCAAAACCATTTGATAAACCATTAAAAGATGTTGTAATGAATAAAGTTATTGTTGAAAAAAGGCAAAAAAAGTAGTTCAATAATATTAGAATTAGAAATTTCTCTAAAATTTTGATCAGGTTTCAATATTAAATAATTCTGTAAATGAGTAAATATTATTCAAATATCACCTCAATATATTCCTTGGTTTCAGATATTAAGATAGAAGATTTGAAACCATTATATTTTTTGTTTGGTGAAGATCATTTTACAATTAGCGGTGCAATAAAGGCCATCACAAAAAAAGTTAAACCTTTACTTACTTCTGATTTTGATATAGAAACTATTAGTGCTAATAAAAAAGCAAACATTTCAGATCTTATTGATCTGGCCTATACTTTTCCATTTGGATCTGAAAAAAAACTATTGATTGTTAATAATTTTGAAAACTATAATAACAAAAAACAATTGTTAGATTATATTAATGAGCCTTCAGACTCCACGGTTTTAATAATTGCTAATTACGGTTCGATCAATAACTTAAAATCAGAACCTTATAAATCTTTAGAAGCAAAGAAATTAATTTTTGAAGCTAGAGAATTAAAGGGTGGTGAATTAGAAAACTGGGTAAAAAAAAGATGTAGTCAATTAAGTTTTAATATAAGTTCAGAAAGCGTTAAAACTTTAGTTGAGATAGTTGGGGAAGACAAATCATTGATAGAAATGCAGCTTCAAAAGTTTAGAAGTTTTTTAGGTAGTAATAATGAAATTACAACTGAAGATATTAAAAAGCTATCCTCCGCAACAAAAGAATATTCCATCTTTGATTTGCTAAATTCAATTGGAAAAGGAAAGATTGCCGACTCGTTAAAAGTTATCAATAATTTGCTTGCCCATGGAAAAGATTTAGTATTTATTGTTAACATGCTTACCAAGTATTTCTCAGTAATTTCACAATCAATTGAGTTGCAACAAAGAAAATTCTCAGATATTGATGCTTCTAATGCAATTGGAGTTTCAAAATATTATTATATAAACTGTAAAAATGCTTCTTATTTTAGAAATGAAACAAAGTTAATCCAAGCTTCTAAAGCGTTATATAATACTGACTTAGCTTTAAAGACAACAGGTGTTGACCAAAAGACATTATCTGCAATAATGTTGACAGAAATATTTTCAGATAATGGAAATAATTATAGAATTAATTGAAACAATTATATTATAACAAGAGTATAAAGTACATTGAAGAAAAGACTTACTGGACTTACTGACGAAGAGTTAATTAAAGAATTTCAAGATAATAATACAATTGAAGCTTATGAAACACTAGTCAGTAGATTTAAAGATCCGTTGACTAACTATGTTTACAGATTTCTGGGTGATAGGGATATATGTACTGATATTGTTCAAGATACTATGATTAAGTTTTATTTGCATAAAGATTCATATAAGTCATTTGCAAAATTCTCGACCTGGATTTATACTATTGCTGGTAATTTAGCAAGAAATGAACTTAAAAGAAGAAAACGACGTGTAATATTTTCGCTGAACAATGATGATGAAGAAAAAAAAGTTCAAATTGAAGATACGTCATTTGTTTCTCCGGAAAGATCAACTGATAGTCAAATAAAAGGAGAAATTATTCAGAAAGCTCTTTTAAAGGTTAAGCCGGTTTATAGGGAAGTTGTTATTTTAAGAGATATTGAAGGTCTTTCTTATGAAGAAATAGCAGAAATTACTGAGTTATCTATTGGTACAGTTAAATCAAGGATAAACAGAGGAAGAAAACATCTTCAAGAGTTATTAAAAAATATATACAGTGGGTAGTTCATGAAAAAAGATCTTTACAATTCTAAGGATGCAGATTATCAACATGTAATTAAGTTGTTAAGGGAGATTCCAAAGGAAAAAGCTCCAGACAATTTCGAATATAATTTAAGTATCAAGATAAAAAACAAAAATTTTGATCTAAATACAAAGAAATCATCAATATTTCTTCCATGGAAAATCTTAATGCCAGCTGCTGGAGTAGTGGTTGCATCATTCTTATTGTTTTTTACAATATTTAGCGAATCTGATTCTTTAGAAAACCCATTTCAAATAAAACCTCAATTAAGAAATGAATTGAGTAGTAATTTACTCATGTCATCAAAAGTTTTTGGAAGTAAAAATAAGATTAACGATAACGATGTGGTTCTTAAAGAGGAAATATCGGTAGTTGATTCTGATGTTTTAGCTGAAAGCATAGTTGAAAATAAGACGGTTGATGCAGAAACAAAAGAAAATAAAACAATTTTCCCTTTTGATAAATCTACTTCAACAAACCTTGATGATTTACTCGATAAAAAAAGAAATATATCTAATATTAATAGAAGAGCGACATTGGCTGGTAGATCAAACTCTCATTCATCATTTAATGGATTTTATATTAGAGAGGAAGTTGATAAAGATTATGTAGAAGCATTGAAAGCCAGAAATGATTCGCTTAAAAAAGCTATGAAAGTAATTAATAAGAGCCTGAAATAGAAGATATTCTAAGTGGCTGTTGAAATTAAGTTTAATTATTGTTATTTTTCTTAGCTAATTTTTAATAGGGAATGTTATGAAAAAAGGAATACACCCAACATATCAGAATTGTGAAGTAACTTGTGTTTGTGGCAATTCTTTCACTACTAAGTCTACGGTTGATCATATTAAATTAGAAATTTGTTCTGAATGTCATCCATTTTTTACTGGTAAGCAAAAATTATTAGATTCAACTGGTCGAGTTGAAAGATTTAATAAGAAATACGGTATAAAAAAATAATTTTAGAGCTTTCTCATCTTATATTTGAGAAAGCTTCTACTTTCCATAGTAGCTCACATCAATAATCGTTATATTTCTATTCTTTTTATTAAATTTAACCTACTTATTTTAGTATTATTTCAGCAATCGAAAGATAATTTATGAAAATGGAAGAAATCAATATTGAACCAAGTATTAATTTGTATGCTGGTGTTCGAGGTTTAGCAGTTAAAATTATAAATAGAGTTGATAGAACGGATGCCTATCTTGATAAATTATTGGATATAGAAATTAAGCTTTCCGAATTATCCGGTAAGGATAAAGCTCTTTTATTTGAAATAGTTCACGGTGTAATCCGATGGTTAGGTCGAATTGACTGGATTCTGAATGGCTTTTACAAAGGGCAATTTTCTAAATGTATTCCAAACGTTAAGAACTCTATGAGAGTGGCACTTTATCAAATCCTATTTTTGGATAGAGTTCCTGACCATGCCGCAGTAAATGAGTCTGTTGAATTTGTCAAGAAACTGCAAGGAGAAAAGTCAGCAAATTTAACCAATGCTGTTTTACGTAATATTATTAGGAATCGAAAAGGAATTAGATATCCAAATCGTGAAGAAGATGTTGTTGGATATTTTGCGGCTTATTATTCGCATCCTACTTGGATGGTTAAAAGATGGGTTAATAGATTTGGAGAAGAAGAAACCGAAAAATTGTTGATTGCAAATAATCAAAAACCTTCCCACACTCTGAGAATAAATACCCTTAAAACTAATGTTGATGAGCTAAAAAAATTATTAAAATCGGTTGATCTTAGTTTCTACGATGGGAAATACTTAAAAGAATATCTTCAATTGTCGGCAATAACAAACATAACTAACTGGGAATATTTTCAAAAGGGATATTTTTCAATTCAAGATGAGAGTACGGGTTTCTCATGTAAAGCTCTCAATCCTCAACCAGGTATGAAAATTCTTGATCTCTGTGCCGCCCCTGGAGGAAAGACTTCATTTCTTGCTAATATGATGAATAATGAAGGTGAAATAGTTGCCTTAGACAAATTTGAGAGTCGACTTGAACTATTCAAACGAAATATTAAAAGATTAGGTGTTACAAATGTTCGTCCAACTGTAAAAGATGCTTTAGAGTTTAATGAAGATAATTTTGATGGGATTCTTGCAGATGTACCTTGCAGTGGATTGGGAACATTAACAAAGAAACCAGATATTAAATGGAAGAAAGATTTTGGGGATATAAGGAAACTTAATAAAATTCAGTTCGAACTCCTGGAAAAAGCCGGTAGCTTGATTAAAGTTAATGGTACAGTTATTTATAGTACTTGTACAATTGAACCTGAAGAGAATATAAATATTGTGAATAAATTTTTGGAAAAGTATAATAACTTTGAGTTGGTGAGTCTAAAAGATCAATTTGAATCTAATTTATTGGATGAGAACGGATGTGTTCAAACCTTGCCTAGTAAGCACAAAGTAGATGGAGCATTTGTTGCTAAACTTATAAGAAAATCTTAATTCCCGAGTGTAATTATGAGTAACGAATACCTTAAAAAATTGGCTGAAGAGTTAAAAGAGACTCGAAAAAAAAAGAGACTCACTGTTGATCAAATATTTACTAAAACAAGAATTGATAGAAAATATTTATCTGCTATAGAAGAGGGGAATTTTTCTATTATGCCGGAAGTTTATATCCGGGCATTCATTAAAGAATATTCTAAAACAATTGGGTTAGATTCTAATGAAATTTTAATAAAGTATGATAAAGCAAAAGCGGGATTAGATTTTGAAGAGCCTTTAGAAGAGGAAGAAAATGTTGAAACGCCTGTTGTCAGTGAGAAAATAAAAACCATAATTTCACCAATTACTCAATTTGAAGCAAAGACAGATATTCAAGAAGGTCGCAAGAAAACAAATTCTAATTTTTACTATGCTCTTGTCGCTATAGTATTGTTACTCTTCATTTTCGTCATTTACAAAGCATTTCTTACTGAAAAAAGTACTGAGATAATTACCGAGAAACCATTTGATGAAATTGTTCAATCTCAAAATCATTCGCCTAAAGAAATAATTGAAGAGCCTGATTTGGAGAATCAATATAAATTGGATGCAAATAAAATTGAACCCAAGAAAATTGAACAAATCAAAAAGCAAGAAAATATTGAAGAGAAATTAACTAATGATCAGATTATATCACAGCAACCAATAATAGCTGGTCAATTAACACTAACAATTGTGGGTAGTGATAAATCTTGGATAAGAGTTGTCTCTGATGAGAAAGATAATGTTGAATTTATTATTGAAAATGGTGTGACAAAAATCTTAAATGCTAAAGATAAGTTTTATTTACATATTGGGAATTCAGGTGGTATAAAGTTGTTGCTCAATAATAAGGATTTATTATTCAGTGGATCATCTGGAAAAGTAAGAAAGATATTTGTAACCAAAAATGGTATTGAATACTTAAGAAGAACACCTATTGTAAATGCAAATCAAGGATGATATTGATAAAAAGATTTCTGATTTAAGAAAACAAATCAGAATGCATGATTATAATTACTATGTCTTAGCAGAGAGCAAGATTAGTGATTATGATTACGATCAGTTATATCAAGATTTAGTTAAATTAGAAAAAGAAAATCCAGAGTTTTTAACTTTGGATTCACCTACCCAGCGTGTCGGTTCGAACTTAACAAAAGAATTTTTACAAGTGCATCACAATACACCAATGTTAAGCTTATCAAATTCCTATGAGGAAAAAGATTTATTAGATTTTGATAAGAGAATTAAAAACATGCTAAATATCAATAATGATATTGAATATGTAACAGAACTAAAGATAGATGGTGTTTCAATAAGTATTCGATATGAAAATGGTCTTTTAACCACAGCTGCAACACGAGGGGATGGATTTGTTGGTGAGGAAGTAACTAATAATATAAGAACCATAAAATCTCTTCCTCTATCTGTAAATTCCTCAAATAAAAAGATTCCATCATCATTTGAAATACGTGGTGAAGTATTTATGAAAGTTGAGGAGTTTAAAAAGTATAATGAATCTAGAGAAAAAAATGGATTAAAATTATTTGCAAATCCACGCAACTCATCTGCTGGAACTTTGAAACTACATGATCCTAAAGAAGTGGCATCCAGACCACTTGATATTTTTATTTATTATCTCCTTTCCGAAGAACAAACATTTGAAAGTCAGTCTACAAATTTGGAATTCCTCAAAGAAATTGGATTTAAAATAAATCCAATTTCAAAGCTATGCTCAAATAT
>SWCC01000153.1_pt1 | contig 120362 bp, 102 predicted proteins | sample 4692971 | NCBI WGS metagenome assembly SWCC01 (sample SAMN10267277, study PRJNA491770) | bioreactor metagenome | isolation source: DHS bioreactor inoculated with subseafloor sediment | place: Japan: off Shimokita Peninsula | collected 2006-08
CCCCCCCGGGCGCAAGCACCAGCCTGTCCGCGCCCGCATTCGCTTCGAGATAGGCGGGAAGCGACTGGATCGGCGCCACCTCGGGAACGACATTACGCCCGCACTGCTCGCAGGCGGAAATCGCCACCTGCTGCCAGTGTGCCTGGCGTTTCTGCGCCCGCTCGCCGGAGAGCCGCAAAACAGAGCGCTCGGCCTGCACCGGGATCACCCGGGCCACGCCAAGCTCGACCGCTTTCTGCACGATCCAGTCCATCTTGTCCCCGCTTGCCAGCGCCTGCACCAGAATCAGCTCGAGCGGAGACTCCCGGCTGTTTTCATGCCGCTCACCGAGCACGGCGAAACCCTGTTTTCCCCGCACCACAAGGCGGGCATCGACCTCGATACCGGAACCGTCGAACAGCACCATGGGCTCACCCTCTGCCAGACGTAATACGCGCAAGGCATGGTGAGAAACGGCATCGGGAAGGGGGACCTCGCCGTCAGGCGGGAGGGCACCATCAAAATGAAAGCGTGAAATCATCGTAAGATTATAGGCATGCACCTTCCCCCGCGGCACCTCGCCACCAACATCTTCCCTGCTCGCAGGGCATGCCGGATGCTGACGAGGCCGCGCTTTTCGTAACCCACACCCACGACGGAGTGCCTGAGATGCCCACTGCAGCACAACGCCTGGCCCGCGCCCGCGCCCTCGAATCCCTGGTTCGGGAGATCGCGCGTGACGAGATCCTGCCCCGCTACCTGAAATCCTCACGCAACAGCAAGGCGGATGGCAGCTTCTTCACCGAGGCAGACGTCGCATCCCAGCAGCGCTTCACCGAGGCCCTGCCCAAACTGATGCCCGGGCCGGTGCTCGGCGAGGAGATGAGCGCCGAAGAGCAGGGCCATCTGTGGAGCAAGGGCCGGCGTGGCATGTGGTGCATCGACCCGATCGACGGCACGACGAACTTCGCCAATGGCATCCCCTTCTTTGCGGTGTCGATCGCCTACCTCGTCGATTACGAACCCCGCTTCGGCGTGGTGTACAACCCGATCACGGACGAGAGCTTTTATGCGGCGAAGGGTGCGGGCGCCTTTCTCAACGGTACCGAACTTCCCTTGCGCAAGGGCTCCAAGCGCCTTGGAGAGGCGGTTGCGGGCGTCGACTTCAAGCGCATCAGCCACCATCTCGGGGACGAACTGGCGGTACGGCCGCCCTACTATTCGCAACGGAATTTCGGCTCGAGCGCGCTGGAGTGGTGTTTCGTGGCCGCCGGACGTCTCGACGTCTACCTGCACGGCGGACAGATGCTCTGGGACTATGCAGCCGGCCAGCTGATTCTTTCGGAGTCCGGCGGACTGGCGATGGCACTCGATGGCGGCACCCTGATGGCCGGCCCCGCGGTCAAACGCGGCGTGATTGCGGCCGCCAGCCCGGCCCTGTTCGACGAATGGCGCGCATGGCTGCAGTCGCACTCCTGAGCGCGAAAGGGATCATCGCGAGATACTGCACTGCACCATATCGCGTTATGATTTCGGCAAACAATCATCCCCGATAGCGATATGAACTCACCCGCATCAGTCCTGTCCATGCAGGACGAAAGCGCTGAACAGCGCCGATATCACCGCGTAAGGGAGATCTTCGACGAAGCCAGCGTCCTGATCGCGCCCTTTTTTGCGCGTGAGAGTCGCTGGGCGAACAGTACGCTCGACCACCTTGCCTATCGCGTTGTAAGGGATCGCTATCCCGAACTGACTGCGGCCGAGGTTCACGTCCTGGTGGTGGCATGCGCCCGCGTCTACGCGGACACCTGAGTCGACCGCTGAGCGCCCGCCCCGTCCCCAGCCCTCCTTCCGACCATCGCTTCCGGATCAGATCATGTCCCTGAAACATCCCATCATCGCGGTGACCGGCTCCTCGGGCGCAGGCACGACGACGGTAAAGCATACTTTCGAGGCGATCTTTCATCGCGAGAACGTCAACGCAGCGATCGTCGAGGGCGACAGTTTTCATCGCTTCACCCGCGCCGAGATGAAAGCGCACATCGAGGAGGCCGAGCGCGCGGGCGAACGCGGCATCAGCCACTTCGGCCCCGAAGCCAACCTGCTGGAAGATCTCGAGAACCTGTTCCGCGCCTACGGCGAATCCGCCACCGGCCGCCGCCGCTACTACATCCACAACGAAGCCCAGTCCATGCGCTGGAACCTTCCCATGGGCAGCTTCACCGCGTGGGAAGACCTCCCGGTCGGCACCGACTGCCTGTTCTATGAAGGCCTCCACGGTGCAGTGGTCTCCGAGCGGGTGGATGTTTCCCGCCACGTCGATCTGCTGATCGGCGTCGTACCCACGATCAACCTTGAGTGGATTCAGAAGATCCACCGCGACACACGGGTACGCGGCTACTCCCCGGAGGCAGTGCAGGACACCATCCTGCGCCGCATGCACGATTACGTGCACTACATCGTGCCGCAGTTCTCCCGCAGCCACATCAATTTCCAGCGCGTGCCGGTGGTCGACACATCGAATCCCTTCATCGCGCGAGATGTCCCCACGCAGGATGAATCCATGGTGGTCATCCGCTTCAAGGACCCGCGCGGCGTGGACTTTCCCTACCTGCTGCGAATGATCCACGATGCCTTCATGAGCCGGGCCAACACCATCGTAATCCCTGGCGGAAAGCTCGACCTTGCCATGCAGCTGATCCTGACCCCGCTCATCTGGAAGCTCATGGAAAGACGCCGGCAGTGGGTCTGAGTCCGCCGCTGGCGCGCCTGCCCGACTGGCCATTCATGCCGATGTGCTTTGAACGGGCCGGCCGGCCACTGTTGCAAAAGGGCTCGCCACTACCAAACACCCCCTGTTTTCGGCGATAATTCGCGTTTTTTCCAGCCGCCCCTCCCGGCTTTGAGGAAACCATGTCGCAGTCCAGAAACGTCAAGCCCCCGGTTTTCAACCCCATCACAGGCGCGATTCGCGCGCTGGCAATGGATGCAGTGCAGAAGGCCAACTCCGGCCATCCGGGCGCTCCGATGGGTATGGCTGAAATTGCCGAAGTCCTCTGGCGCCATCACCTCAAGCACAACCCGGCCAATCCGCAGTGGGCAGACCGTGACCGCTTCGTGCTCAGCAACGGCCACGGCTCGATGCTGATCTACGCCCTGCTCCACCTCACCGGCTACGATCTGCCAATCGAGGAGCTCAAGCGCTTCCGTCAGCTGCACAGCAAAACGCCGGGTCATCCCGAATACGGCTATACCCCGGGCGTTGAAACCACAACCGGTCCGCTGGGACAGGGCATCACCAACGCAGTGGGCATGGCGCTGGCCGAAAAGGTGCTCGCAGCCGAATTCAACCGCCCCGGCCACGACATCGTCGATCACCACACCTATACCTTCCTTGGCGACGGCTGCCTGATGGAAGGCATCAGCCACGAAGCCTGTTCGCTGGCCGGCACCTGGGGCCTGGGCAAGCTGATCGCCTTCTACGACGACAACAACATCTCGATCGACGGCCATGTGGACGGCTGGTTCACCGACGATACGCCGAAGCGCTTCGAAGCCTATGGCTGGCAGGTGATCCGCGACGTGCAGGGCCACGATCCGGTCGAGATCGACGCTGCGATCAAGGCGGCGCAGGCCAACACCGCACAGCCGACCCTGATCTGCTGCAAGACGGTGATCGGTGCAGGCTCCCCCAACAAGCAGGGCAGCCACGACGTACATGGCGCGCCGCTGGGTGCAGCAGAGATCGAAGCTGCGCGCGCGCTGATCGGCTGGAACCACGCACCGTTCGAAGTGCCGGCCGATGTCTATGCCGCCTGGGACGCCCGTTCGGCAGGCGCTGCCGCAGAAGCCGGCTGGAACGACAAGCTTGCTGCCTACGCTGCAGCCTTCCCCGAGCAGGCCGCCGAATTCCGCCGCCGCGTGATCGACAAGGAACTGCCGGCCGACTGGTCCTCGCACGTCGAAGCCGTGATCGCAAAGATCACCGACAAGGCAGAGACCATCGCCACCCGCAAGGCGAGCCAGAACAGCATCGAAGCGTTTGCGCCCAGGCTGCCCGAACTGATCGGCGGCTCGGCCGACCTCGCCGGCTCCAACCTCACGCTGTGGTCCGGCGCCAAGGGCGTCAGCCGCGAGACCGGTGGCAACTATGTGTACTACGGTGTGCGCGAGTTCGGCATGGCGGCCATTGCCAACGGCCTCAGCCTGCATGGCGGCCTGATCCCCTACACCGCCACCTTCCTGATGTTCAGCGAGTACGCCCGCAATGCACTGCGCATGGCTGCGCTGATGAAGCTGCGTCAGGTGTTCGTATTCACCCACGATTCGATCGGCCTCGGCGAGGACGGCCCGACCCACCAGCCGGTGGAGCAGACCGCCACCCTGCGCCTGATCCCGAACATGGATGTATGGCGTCCTTGCGACACCACCGAATCCGCCGTTGCGTGGGCATGCGCAATCGAGCGCAAGACCGGCCCGTCGTCGCTGTGCTTCTCGCGCCAGAACCTGCCCTTCCAGGCCCGCAGTGGCGAACAGATCGCCGAGATCCGTCGCGGCGGCTACATCCTGTCCGAGGCCGCAGGCGGCAAGGCGCAGGCGGTCATCATCGCCACCGGCTCCGAAGTCGCCCTTGCCATCGCAGGGCAGAAGGCGTTGCTGGAAGACGGCATCACGGTGCGTGTGGTGTCGATGCCTTCGACCAACGTGTTCGACCGTCAGGATGCCGCCTACAAGGCGTCGGTGCTGCCGGCAGGCGTGCCGCGTGTTGCGGTGGAAGCGGGCGTCACCGACGGCTGGCGCAAGTATGTCGGCCTCGAAGGTGACGTCATCGGCATCGACAGCTTTGGCGAATCGGCACCCGCCGGCGAGCTTTTCAAGCATTTCGGCATCACCACCGAACATGTGGTCCAGTCCGTAAAACAACGCATCAGCTAAGCAAGCCGTCGCTCCCGGACCGGCGCGAGAGGTGCCGGCGCCGGGGGCGTCGGTACTCGATTTTTCAGCCATTCCAGTCAGGGAGATTTTTCGATGACCATCAAGATCGCCATCAACGGCTACGGCCGCATCGGCCGCTGTACCGTCCGCGCCCTCTACGAACTCGGTCTGCGCGACCAGTTCGAAATCGTCGCCATCAACGCCTCAGGCGACCTGGCCACCAACGCTCACCTGACCAAGTACGACACCACCCATGGTCGCTTCGCCTTCCCGGTTGAAACCGAAGGCGAAAACATGATCATCATCAACGGTGACCGCATCCCCTTCTTCTCCACCAAGAACCCGCTCGACATCAACTGGGGCGATCTCGGCGTGGATGTGCTGCTCGAGTGCACCGGTGCCTACACCACCAAGGCCAAGGCCGAAGTTCACCTCAAGCAGGGCGCAAAGAAGATCCTGATTTCAGCCCCGGGCGGCGACGACGTCGATGCCACCATCGTCTATGGCGTCAACCACGACGTGCTCACGAGCGCGATGACCGTGGTCTCCAACGCCTCGTGCACCACCAACTGCCTGGCACCGGTCGCCAAGGTACTGCAGGACAACATCGGCATCGAACAAGGCCTGATGACCACCATCCACGCCTACACCAACGATCAGGTGCTGGTGGACGTGCGCCACAAGGACCTGCGCCGCGCGCGCGCCGCCGCACAGAACATCATCCCGACCAAGACCGGCGCGGCCAAGGCCGTCGGCCTGGTGCTGCCGGCGCTCAAGGGCAAGTTTGACGGCTTCGCACTGCGCGTGCCGACCATGAACGTATCGCTGGTCGACCTCACCTTCACCGCAAGCCGCACGACCTCGAAGGAAGAGATCAACCAGCTCATGACCGAAGCCTCCAAGGGCGCGCTCAAGGGTGTGCTCGCGGTCAATGAGGCACCGCTGGTGTCGATGGACTTCAACCACGACCCGCACTCGTCCACCTTCGACGCCACCCAGACGCGCGTCATGGACGGCACGCTGGTCAAGGTGCTGGCCTGGTACGACAACGAATGGGGCTATTCCTGCCGCATGCTCGACGCTGCCAAAGCCGTCGCTCAAGCCTGATCCTGCGAGGAATTCACAGCAATGAACCGTTCCCTCGTCGCACTTCTTTCGGCCGCAGCGCTGCTCGCTGGCGGCTGCGTCTCCAACCCGCTGAAGCCGGCCGAACAGCCTGCCGACAAGCCTACTGCAAGTACAACGGCAGACGGCAAGGACTATCGCACGGTCAAGTCGCGCGACGGCAGCTTCGATGGCGAGATCTGGGGCAAGCCCGCCAGGAACAGCAAGTTTACTTCGCTGCAGATCGGCATGTCGCAGGGCGAAGTCGAAGACAAGATCGGCCGCGGCTCCGACATGAAGAGCTATGTCACCGGCAAAGCCTGGATTCCTTTCTACTTCGGCACTGACGGACATCGCTTCGAGACCTACTACAAGGGTCAGGGCAGTCTGATCTATACCGGCGGCGGCATCGGCGGCGGACGTGGCGTGCTGATCGGCATCAACCACGACGCAACCGAAGACGGTTACCAGTAATCACCCAGAAGGGTCGGGCCTGTGCCCGGCCCTTCTTACTCCGGAAGTCACAACATGCCCCTGCAAGTAAAGAAACTCGCCGAGCTCGATGTGCGCGGCAAGAAGGTCTTCATCCGCGCCGACCTCAACGTCCCCCAGGACGACGCCGGCAACATCACGGAAGACACCCGCATCCGTGCCTCGATTCCGTCCATCCAGTACTGTCTGGACAATGGCGCTGCGGTGATGGTCACCTCCCACCTCGGTCGCCCCACCGAGGGCACGGTCAGCCACGACGACACCCTGGCGCCGGTTGCCGTGCGTCTCGGGCAACTGCTCAACAAGCCGGTAAAGCTGATCGCCGACTGGGTTGATGGCGGCTTTGTCGTCGAACCCGGGCAGGTTGTTCTGCTCGAAAACTGCCGCTGCAACAAGGGCGAAAAGAAGGACAGCGAAGAGCTGGCGAAGAAGATGGCCGCACTGTGCGACATCTATGTCAACGACGCCTTCGGTACGGCCCACCGTGCCGAGGCCACCACCCACGGTATCGCCCGCTTTGCCCCCGTGGCCTGCGCCGGCATGCTGATGGGCGCAGAGATCGACGCGCTGTCGAAGGCCCTGCATGCACCTGCGCGCCCCTTGGTCGCCATCGTCGGCGGTGCCAAGGTGTCAACCAAGCTCACCATCCTCAAGACCCTGGCCGAGAAAGTCGATCAGCTGATCGTCGGCGGCGGAATTGCCAACACCTTCCTGCTGGCCGCAGGCAAGCGCATCGGCGAATCCCTCGCCGAGCCGGAAATGGTGCGCGAAGCGCATCAGGTCATGGACATCATGAAAGCCCGTGGCGCCGAAGTGCCGCTGCCGGTTGATGTGGTCGTGGCGGACGAGGTCTCTGCGCTGGCGCGTGCCAACCGCATCCCGGTCGACGAAGTCGGCCCGCAGGACCGCATCCTCGACTTCGGCCCCAAGAGCTCTGCAAAACTCGCCGACATCATCGCCCATGCCGGCACCATCGTCTGGAACGGCCCGGTGGGTGTCTTCGAACACGCCCAGTTCGCAGGCGGCACGAAGATGATGGCCTCGGCCATCGCCCACTCCGAAGCGTTCTCGATTGCAGGCGGCGGCGACACCCTCGCGGCCATTGCCAAGTTCCATATCGCAGACGACGTCGGCTACATCTCCACCGGCGGCGGCGCCTTCCTCGAGTTCCTCGAAGGCAAGACACTGCCCGCGATCGCCGCACTTGAGGCGCGCTACAACGACTGAAGTCGTCGTGCTATCGAAAACGGCCATCTGCGGATGGCCGTTTTTTTGCAGCGGTATTCAGGCTTCAATTCTTCGTCAAGCGATCATTAGCGTGACACGCGGCTACCCCCCAGCTCATCACGCCGGATCAGACTCGCCACGCGTCAAGGCAAGACCAACGCATACCCTCGACGCTGCGCCCCGAATGCCCTCATTCAATGGCCTCCCCCGAACAGCAGACGATCGGACTGCCTGCGGCCATTCTGCGCACGCCGCTCCTGCTTGCGCTCGCCCTGTTCGTACGCACCATGCAGGTAGACGTCGCGTCGCTGGGTTGCACGCCTGTCGTCGAAATGGACATACACACAGGAGCAGGCCTCCTGAGTACAGGATGGAAGGGGTATGGGCGGGGCTTCGGTGGACAGGTAACGCTTGCCCTTTAACGCACGTGAGGATGCACACGCCTTGCCGGAGGCCCGCACCTCCACCGCGTGAAAGGACCGTCTGTGCGGCTGCTCACGTATGACTTCCTGATCGGGTTCGTCTCCCTCCGCCTTCTTCCTGATGATCACAAACGCCAGCAGTCCCACCGCTACCAAGGCCATCAGCATTGCTGCATTTTCCATAAAGCGTCTCCTTGCAGTTCTCTTTTCAGCATAGAACACGATATGCACATCGTCGCCCCCGCCTTTGCATTCCACACTCCGATAGAATCATGAGCCAGCCACGCCAGGGCGAGCATCCATGGCGAGGAACACAAGACAAGGAGACTGCATGCCGCGCCATACCAAGATCGTAGCCACACTGGGCCCTGCCTCAACCGACCCTCATGTGCTCGAACGCATGGTCCATGCGGGGGTGGATGTGGTACGGATGAACTTTTCCCACGGCAAGGCCGAGGATCACATTGCCCGCGCCAGCGCGATCCGCGAGGCATCGGCGCGCACCGGCCGGCCGGTGGGCATCCTTGCCGACCTGCAAGGGCCCAAGATCCGGGTGGGAAAGTTCGAGAATGGCCGGGTGACGCTCACGGGAGATGCGCCCTTCATCCTCGATGCACGCTGCGAGACCGGCAACGGCGAACGTGTCGGGCTGGACTACAAGGACCTGCCCAAGGACGTCAAACCCGGAGACGTCCTGCTGCTCGACGACGGCCGACTCAAACTGGTGGTGGAGCGCGTGTTCGGTCACGAGATCCACACCCGCGTGCGCGTCGGCGGAGAGCTGTCGAACAACAAGGGCATCAATCGCCAGGGGGGCGGACTGACGGCGCCCGCGCTCACTGCCAAGGACATGGACGACATCAAGACCGCGGCGCAGATCGGCGTCGATTTCGTCGCGGTGTCTTTCCCCAAGAGTGCAGCTGACATGTACATGGCACGTCAGCTCCTGCGCGCGGCGGGCAGCGAGGCGATGCTGATCGCCAAGATCGAGCGCACCGAGGCGGTCGCCAACCTGAACGAAATTCTCGATGCCTCCGACGGCATCATGGTGGCACGCGGCGACCTCGCCGTTGAGGTGGGCGATGCCGCCGTACCCGCGCTGCAGAAAAAAATGATCCGCGCCGCACGCGATCTCAACAAACTGACCATCACCGCCACCCAGATGATGGAGTCGATGATCGCCAGCCCGGTGCCAACCCGCGCCGAGGTCTCGGACGTCGCCAATGCGGTGCTCGATGGCACCGACGCCGTGATGCTGTCCGCCGAAACCGCCTCCGGCAAGTTTCCGGTCGAAGTGGTCGAGGCGATGAGCCGGGTATGTCTCGAAGCGGAAAAGTCGGCTGAAATCGGGCTCGACCGCGAGGTGCTGGACCGCGTGTTCACCCGCATCGACCAATCGATCGCCATGGCCGCAATCTGGACCGCCTATCATCTGAAGGTAAAGGCCATTGCCTCGCTGACCCAGACCGGCTCGACCGCGCTGTGGATGAGCCGGCCGATCTGCGGCGTGCCGATTTACGCACTCACCCCGGAGATCAGCGCGCGCAACCAGATGACGCTGTATCGCGAGGTGTATCCGCTGCTGATGAGCCAGCTCCATGTCGACCGCGACGTACTGCTGTGGGAAGCCGAGCAGATCCTGCTCGACCAGGGCGTGGTCGAGTACGGCGACCTGATCGTGCTCACGATCGGCGAACCCATCGGCACCACCGGCGGCACCAACACCCTGAAGATCGTGCGCGTCGGCGATCATCACCCGCCAAACAGCGACGAATAGGCCGCACGTGTGGTGAAATTACCGCGTCGTTTGTCTCAATCCGTGTGAGCCGGTTCCGGCTGGAGCCGCTCACGGGATAAAATGCCGCTTTATTCAACCTGACCATTGACCGGCCACCCAGCGCCGGCGACCCCCGGAGATTTCTGATGCCTCTCGTGTCCATGCGCCAGCTGCTCGACCACGCCGCCGAACACACCTATGGTCTGCCCGCATTCAACGTCAATAACCTTGAACAGGTTCAGGCCATCATGGAAGCGGCTGCCGAGTCCGACAGCCCGGTGATCATGCAGGCCTCCGCCGGCGCCCGTAAGTATGCCGGCGAAGCCTTCCTGCGCCACCTCATCGAAGCTGCAGTCGAAACCTACCCGAACATCCCCGTCGTGATGCACCAGGATCACGGCCAGAGCCCCGCCATCTGCATGGGCGCGATCCGCTCCGGCTTCTCCAGCGTGATGATGGATGGCTCGCTGCTCGAAGACGGCAAGACCCCCTCCTCCTACGAGTACAACGTCGCCGTCACCCGCGAGGTCGTGAAGTTCTCGCACGCGATCGGCGTCAGCGTCGAAGGCGAACTGGGCTGCCTCGGCTCGCTCGAAACTGGCCAGGCCGGCGAGGAAGACGGCGTCGGCGCCGAAGGCACGCTCGACCACAGCCAGATGCTGACCGATCCGGACCAGGCTGCCGACTTCGTCAAGCAGACCGACTGCGACGCGCTCGCCATCGCCATCGGCACCAGCCACGGCGCCTACAAGTTCACCCGCAAGCCCACCGGCGACATCCTCGCCATCGAGCGCATCAAGGCCATCCACGCCCGCCTGCCCAACACCCACCTGGTGATGCACGGTTCGTCGTCCGTGCCGCAGGAGCTGCTCGAGATCATTCGCCAGTACGGCGGCGACATGAAGGAAACCTACGGCGTGCCGGTCGAGGAGATCGTGCAGGGCATCAAGCACGGCGTGCGCAAGATCAACATCGACACCGACATCCGGCTGGCGATGACGGGCGCGGTGCGCAAGTTCCTGTTCGAGAACCCGTCCAAGTTCGACCCGCGCGAGTTCAACAAGCCCGCTCGCGAAGCCGCCAAGCTGGTGTGCAAGGCGCGTTTCGAAGCCTTTGGCTGCGCTGGCATGGCCTCGAAGATCAAGCCACTGTCGCTGGAGAAGATCGCTGCGCGCTACAAGACCGGCGAACTGACGCAAGTCGTACGCTGATCGCCTTCCGGCGACGAAGCTGCACAAGAGCGCGCCACTGGCGCGCTTTTTTTCGCCTCGGACACTACAGAACGGACCTGCCCCGATGAACGGACACAATCGACACTGCTTTACCTACGGTTCACTGATGACACCGCACATCATGTTCGAGGTGTGCGGAATGAAGCCGGCGGCGATCCCCGCCACGCTCGAGGGCCATCGCAGGCATCCGGTGTGCGGCGAGGACTACCCGGGCATGGTCGCCACCCGCGGGCATGCAGTCAGCGGCATGCTTTACCTCGACGTCCCACCGGCGGCGCTGGCGCGCCTGGACGCATTCGAGGGCGAGCAGTACCAGCGCAGCGCAGTGACGGTCGTGGACGCAGCGGGCAGACAACTGGCTGCCGAGGCCTACGTGTTTCGGCCCGAATACGCGGATCTGCTGCTGCCGGGCGACTGGGACGTCGCCGCATTCGAGCGCGAGGGGCGGCAGCGCTTCGAGCTCAGGTTCGTCGGCAACCGGGGCGACTGAGCGCGGCGACCGCGCCGCCGGTTTCCTTCTGCCCGAACCACTTCTCTACGCCAAGACACACCACCCTGTTGCGGCCGCGCGCCCTGCCCCTGTTCCCGCGATGTGGGCCCTGCCCTCGAGCTCCGGTTCTCATCCGGGCAGGCTGAAGACCCGGCCAGCAGCGAGTCACCCGGTGATCGCGCGCATCATCGATGCGCCGTCCGACTGCAGAAAGTCGAGCAGCGCCTCCAGCGCCGGTGTCAGCGGACGTTCGGCATGGACCAGCACATTCCACTCGCGGATCACCGGCGTGTCGACCACATCGAGCCTGACCAGGCGACCGCTCTCGACCTCCATTGCAAAGGTGTGGTGGGACAGGAAGGCGATGCCCATGCCCGCCATCACTGCCTGCTTCAGGGTCTCGTTGCTGCCGAGTTCATCTGCGGCAAGTGGCTTGACGCCGTGCGCGCGCAGAAAGCGCTCGAGGTTGCTGCGCGTGCCCGACCCGCGTTCGCGCAGCAACAGGCGCTCACCGGCGAGCGCGGCGGGCGGGATGTTGCGCCGCGCCGCCAGCGGGTGGTCGGGACGGGCAACGAAGGACAGACGATGTGGCGAAAACGGAATTCGGCGCAAGGCCATGCCACCCGGCGGCTGGCCCATGATCGCGAGGTCGGCACGCTGCTCCTGAAGCAGTGCATGCACGCGGTCGCGATTCTCCACCGTCAGGCGGAACTTGATGTCCGGGTAGCGGCGTCCGAACTCCGCCAGCAGGTGGGGCACGAAATACTCTGCGGTGGTGATGGCCACGACCTCGAGCGTTCCCGAGGCCACACCACGCATCGACTTGAGCTCCACCTCCGCCATCTCCAGTGCAGCCAGTGCCTCACGCGCCCTGCGCACGAGCACCTCCCCGGCGGGCGTGAGACGGATCTCCCGCCGCCCGTCCACCAGCACCTGACCGACCACGCTCTCGAGCTCCTTGATCTGCATCGACACGGCCGGCTGGGTGAGGTGCAGCAGGCGCGCCGCCTGCGTGAAGCTGGAGGTATCGGCCACGGCGACAATTGCACGTAGCTGCTTCATGGTCAGGCGATGTGCGAGCCTCATCAGAAAACCTTATCTCAAAACCCCAACATTCATCATTGGAGCTTATCTCAACAAAACCGTAATGTCTGCTCACCAGACCAGAGGAGACAGACATGGGCGCACCCGATACTCCGCAGCAGATTCTCGACCCGAAGAAGCGCTACCAGGCCGGCGTGCTCAAGTATGCCCAGATGGGCTACTGGGATCCGGACTACGAACCCAGGGACACCGATGTGCTCGCGGTCTTCCGCATCACGCCCCAAGACGGCGTGGATCCGGTCGAAGCGGCAGCGGCAGTCGCCGGCGAATCCTCCACTGCCACCTGGACCGTGGTGTGGACCGACCGACTCACCGCCAGCGACACATACCGCGCAAAGGCATACCGTATCGACCCGGTGCCGGGCCAGGAAGGCCAGTACTTCTGCTGGGTGGCCTACGACCTCGACCTTTTCGAGGAAGGCTCGATCGCCAACCTCACCGCGTCGATCATCGGCAACGTGTTCAGCTTCAAGCCGCTCAAGGCTGCGCGCCTCGAAGACATGCGCCTGCCGGTTGCGTATGTGAAAACCTTTCGCGGCCCGCCCACCGGCATCGTGGTCGAGCGTGAGCGCCTGGAGAAGTACGGCCGGCCGCTGCTGGGCGCAACGATGAAGCCCAAGCTCGGGCTCTCCGGCAAGAACTACGGCCGCGTCGTGTACGAAGCGCTGCGTGGCGGGCTGGACTTCACCAAGGACGACGAGAACATCAACTCGCAGCCCTTCATGCACTGGCGCGACCGCTTCCTGTACTGCATGGAAGGGGTCAATCAGGCTGCGGCACAGACGGGCGAGATCAAGGGCCACTACCTCAACATCACTGCCGGAACCATGGAGGAGATGTACAGGCGCGCGGAACTTGCCCGCGAACTGGGCTCCTGCGTGGTGATGGTCGACCTCATCATCGGGTGGACGGCCATCCAGTCGATCAGCAACTGGTGCCGCGACAATGACATGATCCTGCACATGCACCGTGCGGGCCACGGCACCTACACCCGTCAGAAGAATCACGGCGTGAGCTTTCGCGTGATCGCCAAGTGGCTGCGCCTCGCAGGCGTCGACCATCTTCATGCAGGCACTGCGGTGGGCAAACTCGAGGGCGACCCGATGACGGTTCAGGGCTTCTACAACGTGTGCCGCGACAGCGTGACGAAGCAGGATCTGCCGCGCGGCCTGTTCTTCGATCAGGACTGGGCCAGCATCAAGAAGGTGATGCCGGTCGCCTCGGGTGGCATCCACGCCGGCCAGATGCATCAGCTGCTCGACCTCTTCGGCGACGACGTCGTGCTGCAGTTCGGCGGCGGCACCATCGGTCATCCGATGGGTATCCAGGCCGGCGCCCAGGCCAACCGCGTGGCGCTTGAGAGCATGGTGCTGGCGCGCAACGAAGGCCGCGACATCGTCAACGAAGGCCCGCAGATCCTCGCCGACGCCGCCAAGTGGTGTCAGCCCCTGCGCGCCGCCCTCGATACTTGGGGCGATATCACCTTCAATTACACCAGCACCGACACATCGGACTTCGTGCCCACCGCCAGCGTGGCCTGATGGCGCCACACGAGTTCATCAGAACAGAGCGAGGAGACACCACCATGCGTATCACTCAGGGCTGCTTTTCATTCCTGCCCGATCTGAGCGACAGCCAGATCGGGGCACAGATCCACTACTGCCTGAATCAGGGTTGGGCGGTCGCGCTCGAATATACGGACGACCCGCATCCACGCAACACCTACTGGTCGATGTGGGGTCTGCCAATGTTCGATCTGGCCGACCCGGCCGGCGTCATGCAGGAGCTGCAGGCCTGCCGCGAGGCCAATCCCGGCCACTACATCCGGGTAAACGCATTCGATTCGACCAAGGGCTGGGAGACAGTGCGCATGTCCTTCATCGTCCAGCGCCCTCCCAGCGAACCCGGCTTCCGTCTGGTACGCCAGGAGACCGGAGGACGAAACCTGCGCTACACGCTCGAAAGCTATGCCGTGGGCGCAGGCACAGAGGGCGCCCGATACGCCGGCTGAAGCCGGCCGCACGCAGGGCGGAACAACGCATTCCGCCCGCACACCGAATGCTGCATGGAGGAGACCGACATGAGCGCCAGTGACCTGCAAGGCCTGACGGGCGAAACACCGCCCACATCAGATGCAAGCATCGACCTCGCCACCGAATATGCCGACGCCGGCATTGGCGACGTGCTCGAAGGCCTAGACCACGATCTGATCGGGCTCGCACCGGTCAAGCGCCGGGTGCGCGAGATCGCCGCCCTGCTTCTGGTCGACCGCGTGCGCCAGCGACTCGGGCTCACGACCGCCGCACCTTCGCTGCACATGAGCTTTACCGGCAACCCGGGGACCGGCAAGACCACGGTCGCCATGCGCATGGCCGAGATCCTCCAGCGTCTCGGCTACTGTCGGCGCGGTCACGTCGTGGCGGTCACCCGCGACGACCTCGTCGGCCAGTACATTGGCCACACCGCACCCAAGACCAAGGAGGTCCTCAAGCGCGCCATGGGCGGGGTGCTGTTCATCGACGAAGCCTATTACCTGTACCGTCCCGAGAACGAAAAGGACTACGGTCAGGAAGCGATCGAGATCCTACTGCAGGTGATGGAGAATCAGCGCGACGATCTGGTGGTGATCCTCGCCGGCTACGCCGACCGCATGGAGCGCTTCTTCGAGTCGAATCCGGGCATGAAGTCGCGCATCGCCCACCATGTGGACTTCCCCGATTACGCCAGCAGCGAACTCGGCGAGATCGCCGAACGCATGCTCGCGCAGTGGAACTATCGCTTCGACCCAGCCGCGCGCCTCGCCTTCGACGAGTACATCGCCCTGCGCCGCACCCGCCCCCACTTCGCCAACGCGCGCAGCATTCGCAACGCCCTCGACCGCATGCGCCTGCGCCAGGCCCTGCGATTGTTCGAGTCCGGCGCAAGCGTCGATGCCAGCGCTCTGTGCACGCTGAGCGAGGCCGACGTGCGCGCCAGCCGGCAGTTTGCCAGGCCGGTGACGATCACCGAACCGGCGTTTGATGCCGAACTCGACTTCGACCCCGAGCGCGGTACAGACCGCAGCGACTACTGAACCCGCACACAGAGGCCGCACCATGTTCAACATCGAGCGAAGCACCCTGACCGAATACCTGATCGACCAACGCCGTCACCATCCAGAGGCCACCGGCGAACTCAACGCCCTGATCCTGCAGGTCGCCCAGGCCTGCAAGGCCATCTCGCGCGCCGTGGCCCACGGCGCACTCGCCGACATGCTCGGCGACCATGGCAGCGCCAACGTGCAGGGCGAACAGCAGAAAAAGCTCGACGTGCTGGCCGACGGCATCTTCCTGCGTGCCACCCACTGGGGCGGCGGTCTCGCCGGCATGGTGTCGGAGGAAAACGAAGCCCCTATCCCCTTGCCCGCAGGTCACGCCCGCGGCAAATACCTGCTGGTGTTCGACCCGCTGGACGGCTCGAGCAATATCGACGTCAATGTCGCGGTCGGCAGCATCTTCTCCATCCTGCGCGCGTCCACGCCCGGCGAGGACGCAGTCGCCGACGACTTCCTGCAGTCCGGAACCCGCCAGGTTGCGGCCGGCTATGCGATCTACGGCCCCTCCACAATGCTGGTGCTGAGTGTCGGCACCGGCGTTGCGGGCTTCACCTTCAACCCGATTCTCGGCGACTTCTTCCTCACCCATCCGGACATCCGTGTGCCGGACACCACCCGCGAGTTCGCCATCAACGCGTCCAACTCACGCTTCTGGGAGCCGCCAGTACGGCGCTATGTGGACGAATGCCTTGCAGGCCGCAGCGGCCCGCGCGGCGCCGACTTCAACATGCGCTGGATCGCATCGCTGGTGGCCGAAACCCACCGCATCCTGATGCGTGGCGGGGTGTTCCTCTACCCGCGCGACAGCAAGGACCCCGGCCGCCCTGGCCGTCTGCGCCTGCTCTACGAGTGCAATCCGATCGGATTCATTGTCGAACAGGCAGGCGGTCGGGCCTCGACGGCACGTATGCCGGTTCTTGAAGTCGAACCAGAGGCACTGCATCAGCGAATCGGCTTTGTTTTCGGATCACGCCAAGAGGTTGAGCGCATCGAAACCTACCACGCCGACCCGACAGCCGGCCTCGACAGTCCGCTGCCGCTGTTCAACACGCGCTCGCTGTTCAGCGACAACCACGCCTTCTCACAGTAAGGAGGACGACCATGTCCGAACGCCATCCCATCGTTGCCATCACCGGCTCGTCCGGCGCGGGCACCAGCACGGTTCAGCGCACCTTCGAGGAGATCTTCCGGCGCGAGAACGTGACGGCTGCAGTGATCGAGGGCGACAGCTTCCATGCCTTCGACCGCAAGACCATGCGCGAGAAACTGGCCGCAGCCGAAGCTGGCGGAGAGCTGTCCCGTTTCAGCCACTTCGGCGCCGAGGCCAACCTGTTTTCAGAACTGGAGAAACTGTTCCGGACCTATGCCGAATCGGGCAGTGGCCGCCGCCGCAAGTACCTTCACAACCTCGAGGAGGCGGCCCCCTACAACCAGGAACCCGGCACCTTCACCGAGTGGGAAGAGATCCCGACCGGCACCGACCTGCTGTTCTACGAGGGCCTGCACGGTGCAGTGAAGATGGAAGGCGCCGACATCGCCCGCTTCCCCGACCTGCTGATCGGAGTGGTGCCGGTGGTCAACCTGGAATGGATCCAGAAGCTGCACCGCGACAAGAACATGCGCGGCTATTCGACCGAGGCGGTGACCGACACCATCCTGCGTCGCATGCACGACTACGTGCATTACGTCGTCCCGCAGTTCTCCCGCACCCACGTGAACTTTCAGCGCGTGCCGATGGTGGACACCTCCAACCCCTTCATCGCCCGCACCATTCCTACCGCCGACGAGTCCATGGTGGTGATCCGCTTCGCCAATCCCAAGGGCATCGACTTTCCCTATCTGCAGAACATGGTCCACGGCAGCTTCATGAGTCGGGCCAACACCATCGTCGTGCCCGGCGGCAAGATGGAACTGGCGATGCAGCTGATCTTCACCCCCTTCATCTGGCGCCTGATGGAACGGCGAAGGAAGCTGCTGTGACGACCTCCACCCAACTCAACACCAGCACAGGCGCCGCGCGGGCTGTACGCGGTGTTTGTGCAGCGATCGAGGACTGTACGCGCCCATTCCGCAGAACGCGGAACAAAGACCTCGTGCAGCCGGCAGTTGCGTCAGCCAGGGAAACAGCAGGCGTCCGTTGGCATGAGCGCGGCCGTGCCTGCGCTTCGTGGCGCACGGGGCATTCACTCCGTCGGCCTGCGGAACTCGCTCGCTGCGCTCACTCAGACAGTCCTCGGCCGCTCCGTGAATGCCCCGCACACCACTCGATAAGTGCGTGCACGACGAAGATCCGATCGGCGCCTGGCGTTCAAGCAGACAACGATAACAGCTTGAACGAGCACGCCGGCCAAGCCGGCTGTGCGGGGAATTTGTGGCGCAGCCGAGGACTGTCCGAGCCCGCAGGGCGAGTTCCGCAGGCTGCAGAACAAATACCCCGTGCAGCCGGCGGTTAGCTGCACCATCGAACGACCGCAACCGACTTCCTGATCGTCCTTACCCGGAGGAGCACTCCAATGAACATGCGCCTGTCACAAACCGCGCAGGACACCCTGTGCGCCAACGCCTTGCGTTTCCTCGCCATCGACGCGGTCGAGGCCGCGCAGTCCGGCCACCCCGGCATGCCCATGGGCATGGCGGAAATCGCCGTCGCACTGTGGACCCGCCACCTCAAGCACAACCCCGCTGACCCCACCTGGCCCGACCGCGACCGCTTCATTCTCAGCAACGGCCACGGCTCCATGCTGCACTACGCCCTGCTCCACCTCAGTGGCTACGACCTCCCGCTCGACGAGCTCAAACGCTTCCGCCAACTGCACAGCAAAACCCCGGGGCACCCCGAATACGGACTCACCCCCGGCATAGAAACCACCACCGGCCCCCTCGGTCAGGGCCTCGGCAACGCCGTCGGCATGGCGCTCGCCGAAAAACTCCTCGCAGCCGAATTCAACAGACCCGGCCACAGCATCGTCGATCACCACACCTGGGTCTTTCTCGGCGACGGCTGCCTGATGGAAGGCATCAGCCACGAAGCCGCCAGCTTTGCCGGCGTGCAACGGCTGTCGAAACTCATCGCGCTCTGGGACGACAACCGCATCTCCATCGACGGCGACGTTGCAGGCTGGTTCGGTGACGACACCCCGGCACGCTTTCGCGCCTATGGCTGGAACGTCATCGAACACGTCGACGGCCACGACACCGACGCCGTCGACCATGCCATCAGGGACGCCCGCCGGAACGCGCGCGACGACACCGGCCCGACCCTGATCTGCTGCCGCACCACCATCGGTCGCGGCAGCCCGGCACGCGCGGGGACGGCCAGCGTTCATGGCGCGCCTCTGGGCAAGGACGAGATCGCCGCCACCCGAGCCGCACTCGGCTGGGATCATGCCCCGTTCGACATCCCCGAAGAAATCCGAAACAGCTTCGATGCCCGTACAACAGGCGCCGCCAGTCAAAAAGCGTGGCAGGCACAGCTCGATGCCTACGCCCGGGAATGGCCCGAACTCGCCGCAGAGTTCACCCGCCGCGTCACCAAGCGCCTGCCCGTCGGGCTCCAAGTCCTCGCTGATGCCATCCTGCGCGGCGTGCACAACGAAGCCGCCACGCTTGCCAGCCGCAAGGCCAGCCAGCACGCCATCGGCCGCCTCGCCCGCGCCCTGCCCGAACTGCTCGGCGGGTCTGCCGACCTCACCCACTCCAACCTCACCGACTGGCCCGGCTGCGGCGCAGTGCGCGCCGACCAGGCGGGGCGCCACATTAACTGGGGCGTGCGCGAGTTCGGCATGGCCGCCGCCCTCAATGGCATCGCGTTGCACGGTGGCTACCTCCCCTTCGGCGCCACCTTCCTCGTGTTCTCTGACTACGCCCGCAACGCCATGCGCATGATCGCGCTGATGCGCCAGCGCGCCGTCTACGTGATGACGCACGACTCCATCGGCCTCGGCGAAGACGGCCCCACGCACCAGCCGGTTGAACACCTGCCCAGCCTGCGGCAGATCCCCAATCTCGACGTCTGGCGGCCCTGCGACGCGGTCGAAACGCAGGCGGCCTGGAACGCGTCGGTGATGCGGGCCGACGGTCCCAGCGTGATCGCCTGCTCGCGCCAGAACCTCCCCCATCAGGCGCGCGACGCCGAGCGCCTCGGCGACATCGCACGCGGCGGCTATGTGCTGGCCGAAGCCGACGCCGGCCAGCCTGCGATGGTGCTGATTGCCACCGGCTCCGAAGTCGCGCTGGCGATGGAGGCTCGCGCGCGGCTACAAGCCGAAGGCGTCGCCACCCGCGTCGTCTCCATGCCCTGCACCGCGGCCTTCGACCGTCAGGCCGCGAGCTGGCGCGATGCCGTGCTGCCGCCCAATGTTCCGCGCGTGGCGATCGAGGCTGCACAGCCCGACGGCTGGTGGAAATACCTTGCCGGTGCACCACGCGCCGCTGTCATCGGCATCGACCGCTATGGAGAATCGGCCCCGGCGGGCGAGCTGGCGACTCTGTTCGGCATGACGCCCGAACGCATCGTGGAAACGGCCCGCCGACTGAGCTGACACAGGATCACACCACTCGAGGAGACAGCATGACCACCAGAGTCGCCATCAACGGCTACGGACGCATCGGCCGCAACGTGCTGCGTGCGCACTATGAAAGCGGCAAACGCCACGACATCGAGATCGTCGCCATCAACGACCTCGGCAGCCCCGAAACCAACGCCCATCTCACACGTTACGACAGCATTCACGGCCCGTTTCCGCATCCGGTCGAGGTCGGCGACCGCACGTTGACGGTTGCCGGCGACGGCATCCAGGTACTGGCCGAACGCGATCCGGCGCAACTGCCCTGGCAGCGACTGGGCATCGACGTCGTGCTCGAATGCTCGGGACTCTTCACCTCGCGCGAAAGAGCCGGCGCACACCTCACGGCCGGTGCCAGCAAGGTGCTGATCTCGGCACCGGGTAGCGACGATGTGGATGCCACCATCGTCTATGGCGTCAATGAGCAGACACTGCGCCGCAAGCACCGCGTGGTCTCCAACGCGAGCTGCACCACCAACTGCCTCGCGCCGCTCGCCTTCGCCCTCCACCGCCCGCTTGGCATCGTGCGTGGTCACATGGTCACGGTGCATTCCTACACCAACGACCAGGTACTGATCGACGTCCATCACCCCGACCTGCGCCGCGCACGCTCCGCAACACAGTCGCTGATCCCGACCAGGACGGGCGCGGCGACGGCGGTCGGTCTGGTGCTGCCCGAGCTCGCAGGACGGCTCGACGGCTATGCGATGCGCGTTCCCACACCGAACGTATCCTTCACCCATTTCACCTTCGTGGCTTCACGCGCCACCAGCGTCGGCGAGGTCAACGACCTCGTGCGCGAAGCGGCCCACGGCGCCTTGCGCGGCATCCTCGGTATCAACGAACTGCCGCTGGTGTCCTGCGACTTCAACCACAACCCGCACTCCAGCCTGTTCGACGCCACCCTGACCAAGGCCGATGGCGAACTCGTCACCGTGACCGCCTGGTACGACAACGAGTGGGGCTTTTCCAACCGCATGCTCGATACAACCTGCACCATGATGAGCGCCGACTGAGCGGCTTTCGCTACCACCACGGAGACACCCGATGGCCATGATTTCACTGCGGCAGTTGCTCGATCACGCCGCTGATCACGAGTACGGCATCCCCGCCTTCAACATCAACAACATGGAACAGATCCAGGCGATCATGCAGGCCGCCGCCGCGACCGACAGCCCGGTCATCCTGCAGGCATCGGCCGGTGCGCGCAGCTACACCGGAGAGGCCTTCATCAAGAAGATGGTCGAGGCGGCCGTCGAACAATGGCCCGAGATCCCGGTCTGCCTGCACCAGGACCACGGCGCCAGTCCCGCCATCTGCCAGCAGTCGATTCGCGCCGGCTTCACCAGCGTGATGATGGACGGCTCCCTGCGCGAAGACATGAAGACCGCGGCAAGCTACGACTACAACGTCGAGGTGACGCGCCGGGTCGTCGATATGGCGCACGCTGTCGGGGTGTCGGTCGAGGGTGAGCTCGGTTGCCTCGGATCGCTCGAAACCGGCCAGGCCGGCGAAGAGGATGGCGTCGGCGCGGAAGGCACGCTGGCGCACGAACAGATGCTCACCGACCCGGCCGAAGCCGCGGCATTCGTCGCCGCCACCGGCGTCGATGCACTCGCCGTTGCCATCGGCACCAGCCACGGTGCGTGGAAGTTTTCCCGTCCGCCCACCGGTGACATCCTCGCCATCGACCGCATTGCTGCAATTCACCGCAGCATTCCCGACACCCATCTGGTGATGCACGGTTCGAGCAGCGTGCCCCAGGAATGGCTCGCCATCATCCGCGAACATGGTGGCGACATCGGCGAAACCTGGGGCGTGCCGGTGGACGCCATCATCGAAGGCATCCGCCACGGGGTGCGCAAGATCAACATCGACACCGATCTGCGCCTGGCCATGAGCGGTGCCATTCGCAGGCTTGCCGACACCGAGCGCAAGGCGTTCGACCCGCGCCAGTTCTTCAAGGCCGCAAAGGAGGCCGCCGCTGCGGTCTGCCGCGAGCGCTTCGAGGCTTTCGGCTGCGCCGGCCACGGCAGCCGCATCAAGCCACTGCCGCTGGACGCGATCGCCCGGCGCTACGCGCTCAGGCGCGCAGCCTGAAGCATCCCGGATTCCATCCGCTTCCCTGCCCGTTACGGGTTTGAGTGCCCGTCATCGTCTCGATGGCGGGCACATTTTTTCGTCGTACCCGACCCCTCTGCGGTCGGCGGAGGCCGCCGCATCGGACTGACATCCAGATCGACCGCAGCCTCCATCTCCCGATCTGGCGTCGCATCAGACATATTCCGTTTCGCATTTTCCGGGTACGCTTGTGCCTGATGATCAGGGTCGAACGACAACCCGCACTCAGTGCTGGAAGCCAGTCCCGGGAGAGTACGAATGACGGACGAACGGAACCCACAACCCGACACCGGCATCGACGACAGCCTGTATTCCGGCCTGCAGGAACTCGCAGCAAACGCTTTTCCCAAGCGCTGCGCAATCTGCGGACGGACCTATGCCAGCGTCGACGACTACATCGGCCAGACCGGCCGCGTGGGTAGCGGCCGCAGCGGACTCAAGCAAACCCTGGATGATGACGGCGAGGTCATCGTCGAACTGTTTCGCAACTGCGTTTGCGGATCGACACTGATGGACTGCTTCAACAACCGTCGCGATCGCAGCGCGGCCGGACTGAAACAGCGCGAACGCTTCGGCCAGTTGATCGAATCGCTGGTGGAACGTGGGCTTGAGTACAACAAGGCACGCACCGAACTCCTCAAGGTCATGCGCGGAGAACACAGCACCATCCTCAGGCCGGTGCCGCGCAAGACCGGCTGAAGCCGTCAAGCCGCCCACGCACGGGAGACGAGGCGTGTGAGGACCGCGTCATACGGATGACACGCACCACATCTGCACACCGCTTCATTCAGATTTCGTAAAAAAAGGATTGACTTCACGGTCAATTGGGGTAAAGTTATATACAGATTGTGCACTGCAACATAACCACCGGAGGAACACCATGGCGACCAAACCCGAATTCCAGAACCCGATCGAAGCTGTTCAGGCCCTTATGGCCGTTCAGGCTCAAACCATTGGCAAGTCCATCGAACTGCAGAAGAAGGCCAGCGAAGAGCTGATGGCTTTCTTCCAGGCCGAAGCCCAGAAGGCTACCAAGCTGAAGACGCCGGAAGAGCTGGTTCGCTTCAACGTCGATGCCAACACCGCACTGTTCAAGCTCCTGCAGTCGCAGGGCGAAGCCTTCACCGCACTGGCCACCGAAGTTGGTCAGGCTGCCATGGCCAAGTTCCAGAACATCGCCAAGTAAGTTCCGCTTCAGCGGCACCGCTTGACCAAAGCCCCGATGGCCTGCCATCGGGGCTTTTTCTTGTCCGCAGCATCGACGCGGGTGCTAGGATTCGGACCCCATGCGTATCGAACAGATCTCCCGCCGCCTGCACGAGCTCGGCGCCAAAACCTGCCATGAGCAAAGGGTGCTGCGAGGCTGGATTCAGCGCCGGCCGCTCGACGCCGGTCGTCGTCCCGCCGAGCACTTCCTGCCGCAGTCCATCCGCAACGCCCTGCCCGAACTCATGGCCGAGCTCGACGGCCTTGCACGGCTGAACTCAGCGCACCCTGGCGACGACGGCTCCTCACGCCTTCTGGTGGACCTGGCCGACGGGCAGACCGTCGAGAGCGTGCTGCTGCCGCGTGACGGTCTGTGTGTATCGAGTCAGCTCGGCTGCGCAGTCGGTTGCGTGTTCTGCATGACGGGCAAGGATGGTTTGCTGCGCCAGCTCGGCAGTGCGGAAATCGTTGCCCAGGTCGCCCTCGCCCGCAGCATGCGCCGGGTGACCAAGGTGGTGTTCATGGGCATGGGCGAACCGGCCCACAACATCGACAACGTGATCGAAGCCATCGAGTTCCTCGGTACCATCGGCGGCATCGGACACAAGAACCTGGTGTTCTCCACGGTGGGCGATCCACGTGTATTTGAGCGCCTCCCGCAGATGACGGTGAAACCGGCGCTGGCCCTGTCGCTGCACTCGAGCCTGCCCGCGCTGCGCGCGAAGCTCCTGCCGCGCGCGCCCCACATCGCCCCTGCCGAACTGGTCGAACTCGGCGAACGCTATGCCCGCGCCACCGGTTATCCGATCCAGTATCAATGGACGCTGATCGAAGGCGTCAACGACAGCGAGGAGGAGATGGAAGGCATCGTTCGTCTGCTCACCGGCAAGTACGCGATCATGAACCTGATTCCGTACAACGCCGTACCCGAACTCGAGTTCCGCCGCCCCTCATGGGAGCGCGCGGCCGAGCTGGGGCGCTGGCTGCATCGTCGAGGCGTGCTGACCAAACTGCGCCACTCGGCCGGCCAGGACGTCGATGCAGGCTGCGGTCAGCTGCGCGCCCGCTCCATCAGAATCGAGCGCCGCCGGCCAGCCCACGCTCAGAGCCCGAACGACGGAACAGGCGCCCCGGTGGCACCCACAGCATGACCCGTCAGCGCCGCATCCCTGCCGCGTGGATGCGCGGCGGCACCAGCAAGGGCCTGTTCATACTGGCAAGGGATCTGCCTGCCGACGACGCGACCCGCGACGCCCTGCTCGCTCGCCTGCTTGGCAGTCCCGACCCCTATGGCAAGCAGATCGACGGACTCGGCGGCGCCACTTCAAGCACCAGCAAGGTCGTCATCCTGGCACCCTCGCGCCGGGCCGACTGCGATGTGGATTACCTGTTCGGGCAGGTGCCGGTATCAGGCGAGCGCATCGACTGGTCTGGCAACTGCGGCAATCTGAGCGCGGCCGTCGGCCCCTTTGCCATCAGCCGGGGACTGCTGCAGGCGCCCGCCGACGGCATGGCAAGGGTGCGCATCTGGCAGGCAAACATCGGCAAACGCATACTCGCACAGGTCCCGATGCTTGCTGGCGAAGTACACGAGGCGGGCGACTTCATGCTCGACGGCGTGGCCTTTCCCGCAGCAGAGATCCGGCTCGAATTTCTCTACCCGGCAGGAAGCGGTGCGGCCGGACTGTTCCCGACGGGGCGGCTGCACGACAGCCTTCAAACGGCGGACGAGCGCATCGACGCCACCCTGATCAATGCCGGAAACCCAATGGTACTGATCGACGCAGCTGCGCTCGGACTCGATTGCAGCGCCTCGCAGGCGGCACTCAATGCCCAGCCCGGGCTCCTGGCTCGCTGCGAACGCATCCGTGTTGCGGGCGCCCTCGCCATGGGGCTGGCGGCGAACGAGGCCGAGGCGCAGGCGCGCGCTCATACGCCCAAGCTCGCCATACTCGACCGCTCGAAGGCCTTCCGCGCCGCCGACGGGTGCGCGTTCGCCGCCGACGACATCGACCTCGCCTGCCGGGTGCTGTCGATGGGCGTCTTTCACCACGCCATCCCCGGCACGGCAGCCATTGCGATCGCTGCAGCGGCGGCCATCCCTGGCACGGTGGCATCCGAGCATGCCGGCGAGCACGGCGCCGCCCCCCTCAGACTCGGCCAGCCTTCCGGTTGCACCCGCGTCAGTGTCGACGCACACCGGACCGAGGCCGGCTGGACGCTGGGCAAGGCCGTGATGAGCCGCAGTGCGCGCATGCTGATGGACGGATTCGTCTGCCTGCCAGGCTGAGGCACGCGTGCGGGTCACGCGGTCTCGACAGCCCCTGACTCAGCTTGCGACCGAGGTCGCGTTGTGGGCGAACTGCATGATCTGCGCTGCAGGCGCCGGCCGGCCAAACAAGTAGCCCTGATAGGCATCGCAGCCCGAACGCGCGAGGAAGCTGCGCTGGGCTTCGGACTCGACCCCTTCGGCAATCACGCTCAACCCCATCGTGTGCGCGAGCGCGATGATGGTGCGCGCAATTGCCGCGTCGTTCGGGTCCACCAGCACGTCGCGCACGAAGGACATGTCAATCTTGAGCTCGGTCAGAGGCAGGCGTTTCAGGTAGGACAGGGAAGAATAGCCGGTGCCGAAATCGTCGAGTGAAAACGCCACCCCAAGCGCGCGCAAGGCCTGCATGCGCACGATGACCGTCTCGACATCCTCAAGCAGCAGACTCTCGGTCAGCTCGAGCCTGAGCAAGCGGCTGGCCGCCCCGGTGAACTCGAGCGCAGACTTGACCTCGTCGACAAAGTCGGGATGCCGGAACTGGCGTGCGCTGACATTGACCGACACGGTCATGGCCGCCAGGCGCGGCACTTCGGCCCACTCGGCAAGCTGCCGGCAAGCAGCGAGCAGCACCCAGCGTCCGATGTCGAGGATCAGCCCGGTATCTTCCGCGACCGGAATGAAGCTGAGCGGCGACACCAAGCCACGCTGCGGATGATTCCATCGCAGCAGGGCCTCGACGCCAATCAGGCCGCCAGCCGAACTCACCTGTGGCTGATAGTGCAGTTCGAACTGCTCCTGCGCCAGCGCACGCCGCAGGTCGGCCTCCAGAGCGGCGCGCTCGCTGAGCTGTGCCTGCATTGCCGGCCCGTAGAAGCACAGCCGGCTGCGCCCGTCGGCCTTGGCCTGGTACATCGCCAGATCTGCCTGCTTGAAGAGCTCGTCGACATTGACCTCGTGCCCCTCGAACAGGGTCGCGCCAATGCTTGCAGTACTGCAGGTCTCATGCCCGCCGAGCTGATAGGGCTTGTTGAGCGCCTCCAGCAGCTTGGCGCCGACAAGCCGCGTATGCGCCATGGCTTCATCGACGTCGGCACTCAGGCCCTCGAGGACGAGCACGAATTCGTCGCCACCCAGCCGGGCCGCAGTATCACCCTCGCGTATCGTCGCGGCGAGGCGCCCGCCCATCTCCTTGAGCAGCAGATCGCCGAGATCATGCCCCAGCGTGTCGTTGAGCGTCTTGAAGTTGTCAAGATCGATGAACAGCAAGGCCCCTTTGCGATGATTCCGGGCACAACTGGTCAGTGCCCGCTGCAGGCGGTCGCTCAGCAGCCGGCGGTTGGGCAGACCGGTGAGCGGATCATAGAAGGCGAGTGTGTTGATGCGGTCCTCTGCGTCCCGCAGCTCCCTGACCTGCGTGTTCAGACGCTCGGCGTGATCGCGCAGCGCCAGCTGGTTGCGATGCAGCAGTTCGCGCATGCTCTCTTGCGCCTGTGCGAGCTGGGCAATCTCCGCGATCCGGCTCTGCACCGGTTGCGGCGGGCTGAAATCGAGCGCACCGATGCGCTTGCTCGACTCGGCAAGTGTCTCGAGCGGACGGGCGATGATGCGCGCCTGTACCTGGGCCACACTGCCTGCCGCAGCCAGCAACAAAAGAAGGCCGCCCGCTAGCCCAAAACCGATGACCGTCCAGGCCGGCGCAAAGTCGGCTTCAGGCGCAAGCACCAGTACCCAGAAGGTCTGCTTCCCCAGTCGATAGGGCCGCGCACTGAACAGCCAGGGCGCTCCGTTCGACTCGTAGTGCGCCACACCGATCGCCTGTCCTCTGGCACGTCGCCACACTGGCAGCAGATCGTTGACTGCTGCAATGCCCAGGGTGCCAACCGGCAGGAGCACGCTACCCAGCCATTCATCGACGGCAACACCTTCGGGTCGCCTGGGCAGCCCAAGCACGCTTTCGTCCTCGGTCATGATCAGCGCCAGCCCCTGGCGGCCGACTTCCGCTTCCAGCGTCGCAGCCGACAGGTCGCGCAAGGTCAGATCGAAGCCAATCACCAGATCCCGCCCGTCTGCCAGCATGGTGTGCCGTGACGCGGTAATGCCGGGATCACCGGTGGTGAAGAAGGTGTAGGGTCGCGTCCAATGCACGGTTCCGGGCGCCGCCTCCGTAAGCGCTCCGGTGAACCACGGGCGCTTGCGGGCGTCGTAGTCCGCGGCCTCCCGACGTTCCTGCGCCTTGACGCCCGGCGCGAGGTCGACGAAAAGCTGCATCTGGCCCCAGCGCGGGATGTCGGTCAGACGGTTGCGCCACTGCCCCTCGCCACGCTGCAGCAGCATCCAGCCCTGGCCCGTCGACGTGCCGGCCACCACCGAGGTGATATAGGGCGATGCGGTGAGAACCGGCATGAAGTAGTCGTTGAAACGCGCCGGAGTGTCTACGTCGGGCAGGTTGGCACCGATCCATGCGAGGCTGATGGCAAGCTGACGCTCTTCCGGCTCGAAGGTCTGACGCAGCCTGGCCTCGACGCGCTCGGCAGCAAGATTGAAATCACTTTCGGCAACGCGTTCGAGGACCGGCACCATGCCAAGCGCGACAAAGCCGATGGTGACCACCAGCGAGCTGCCGAAGGCGAGCAGCAGGGCACGCAGCAGCAGCGTTCGACGCAGTGAAGTGGCTGAGCGAGTAGAACCCAAGGCGGCCGTGTCTCCGAAAGGTGGTCGGATCAGCGCGAGTCCGACGATGCATCGTAACGGCTCGAGCCGGTTTCCGTCATTCAGTCGCGCCCAGATGTCCGGCTATGCGCGAGCAAGGTCAGTGCCTCCGGATACCTGAAGCAGGCTACATTGTGCTCGAACTCTGAAAAAACGGAACCGAGTACCGTTGCGAAGACACGACGCTCGTCCTCAAGCAGGCGGTTGGCGCGCATGTTTGCGTTCGCCAGATACAGCTTCATTTGCGCGACTGCAGCTTCGAACACTTCGGGCGCGCACTCAGCAGAACAGGGTTCCGCAAGCACCGGTGCCTGCGCGGCTTCTGCACTCGCCACCGCACGCGGCGGCAACCAGCGCAGCAGTGTCGAGTACAGGTCCTGCGGATCGACGGGTTTGGCCACGAAGTCGTCCATGCCCGCTGCAAAACAGGCACGACGATCCTCCTCGAAAACGTTGGCCGTCAGGGCGACGACCGGGGTGTGACGGTTGCGCGTCTGCGCCCGCAAGGCGCGCGCGGCATCCAGTCCGTCCATCTCGGGCATCCTCATGTCCATCAGGATCAGATCGAAGTCGCTGGTGCGACAGTGCTCGAGCACGGCCCGCCCGGTGGAGACCGATTCCACAGCCAGGCCGACTGCATTCAGCAGATCCAGTGCCACCTCGCGATTGACCGGATTGTCTTCAGCCAGCAGCACACGAGCGCCCGCATGCTGCTCGCGAAGGATGCGCTCGGACTCGCCGGCTGACACGGACGGGGGATTGGCCGCCGCGCCGCGCCCCCGCCTGAGCACGGCAGTGAACCAGAACGTGCTGCCCTGCCCCGGCTCACTCTCGGCGCCCGCCTCTCCCCCCATCAGGGCCGCAAGGCGGCGGGTGATCGCCAGGCCAAGACCGGTTCCCCCGAAACGCCGGGTGGTAGAGGCGTCCGCCTGTTCGAAGGCATCGAACAGGCGCGGAATCTTGTCTGCGTCCACCCCCATGCCGGTGTCCGTGACCTCGAAGCGTACGAGCAGCGCATCACCCCGGTCTTCTGCAACGGATGCGCTCAGCGACACCGAACCGTGCTCGGTAAACTTGATCGCATTCACTGCGTAATTGAGCAGGGCCTGACGCAAGCGGGTGGCGTCGCCGCACAGCCGTCCCGGCACGTCGCGGGTATCGAGCTCAACGGTCAGCCCTTTTGCCTTCGCCTGCTCGGCAATCAGGGACTGCACATGCTCGAAGACTGCGCCCAAGGCAAACTCGCTGTTCTCCAGCCGGAGCCGGCCGGCCTCGACCTTTGACAGGTCGAGAATATCGTTGATCACGGACAGCAGGTGACGCGCTGCACTGCCTATCCGGTCCAGGCGTTCGATCTGGCGCTGCTCGGGATGATCCCGGCGCAGGAGGTGGGTGAGGCCGATGATCGCATTCATCGGAGTCCGGATCTCATGGCTCATATTGGCCAGGAAGGCACTCTTGGCCTCGCTGGCCGCGTTCGCACGTTCGGTGGCATCCCTCAGCTCGGCCGTCCTGCTCGACACCAGTTCTTCGAGATGTTTGCGGTGCTGCTCCAGTTCAGCCTCGATAAGCTTCTTCTCGGTGATGTCCTCCTGCAGCGACATGTAGTTCGAGATGCTGCCGTCTTCGCGGTGGATCGGCACCACCCGGGCAAACACGGCATAGCTGCTGCCGTCCTTGCGCTGATTGATGAACTCGCCGCTCCACGCCTCACCACGCGACAGGGCTGCCCATAGTTCCTTGAAGCTTGACGCGGGCGTCAGGGTCTCGCCGAACATGCTCGCAGGCTGACCGAGCACCTCGGCAGCCAGATAGCCGCTATGCCCCGTGAAGGCTTCGTTGACGTATTCGATCCGACCCTCGAGATCGGTCACGATGACGCTCTCGGGGCTTTGCTCAACGACCTGCGACAGCTTTCGCAGTTCGGACTCGACGGCCTTGAGCGCGGAGATGTCACGCGAAATGCCGTACATCCCGGTGACCTCACCACTCGCTCCGCGCAACACCCCCTTCGTGGCAAGATACGTGACTTCGCGGTCGGGCAAGCTCACCGTTTCCTCAAAGCTCATGGTCTCCCCGGCTGCCATGACCTGCTGGTCGTTGGCCATCACCATCTGCGCGTGAGCAGGCGGAAAGAGCACGCGGTCGTCATGCCCCAGCACCTCTTCCGCATCCTTGCCGACAAAGCCGGCCGCCGCCTTGTTGAACAACAGGTAGCGGCCGCTGAGGTCCTTGGCAAAAATCGCATCGCTCGAACTCTCGGCAATCGCGCTCAGCAGTCGTGCAGCCTGCAGACGACTGCGCTGTTCCTCATGTCGGCGCCGGCTCGCCTCGGTGAGCCGCAGCAACATGTCGCGCACCACGCCATAGAGCAGCAGTGAGGTGATGAACACGAAGAACCAGCCCTTGAAGGTCTGCAGCCAGGCCTTGTCTGCGATGGCGTCGGGCAAGAGATCGAGCGCACGGTCGGAGAGCACGATCCATACGCTCGCGAACAAGGCGTAGGGCAGCACCACCCGCCAGGCGGCACGACGAAGCGCCCTGCTGTCAGAATCTGTCGCCGTTGCCGACGGGTCTGCTTCCATTCGTTCAGTCTCCTGCAGCGGTCAGGTGCCGCCTGAGGGCAGGGCGTGATGGACATCCCGATGTTGCTCCGCGATGTCGACAAATGCGTCGAATCCGCTCAGGAAGGCGTCGACCACGTCCGGGTCGAAGTGCTGTCCGCGCCCCGCCTCGATGAGTTTCCGCGCGTCGGCGTAGGACATGCCTGCCTTGTAGATGCGATCCGAAATCAGCGCATCGAAAACATCGGCAACGGCCATCAGCCGCGCCGAAACCGGAATCTCGTCGCCCCTGAGCCCGTCCGGGTAGCCACTGCCATCCCAGCACTCGTGATGCCAGCGCGCGATCTCCTTTGCCAGGGCCAGAAAGGGCAAGGGCTGCTCGATGTCCCCCTCTGCCAGTTCGATCGCCTCCGCACCAAGGCGGGAGTGCGTCTGCATGATGATCCATTCATCGGCACTGAGTGGCCCGGGCTTGAGCAGAATATGATCCGGGATACCGACCTTGCCGATGTCGTGCAAGGGCGCCGAGCGCGTCAGCAGTTCGATGTAGCCCGGGTCCAGCCTGGCTTGAAAACGCGGATGAACCTGCAGCCGGGTGGCCAGCAGGCGCACATAACCCTGCGTGCGCAGAATGTGGTTGCCGGTTTCCGGGTCGCGCGTTTCGGCCAGGTGAGCCAGCGCGCGGATCGTCACCAACTGCGTCATGTCGTTCTCGGCCATGCGCCGCGCCACTTCTGACTCGAGATCAAGGTTCCGGTTGTGCAACACTTCTCGCGCGCGTTTGACCTCAAGCTGGTTGCGCACGCGGGCAAGCACAACCGCAGGGTGAATCGGCTTGGTGATGTAGTCCGCCGCGCCGAGCGCCAGACCCTGCTCTTCGTCGCGCGGGTCGTCCAGCGCGGTGAGGAAGATCACCGGAATGTCACGTGTCGCAGGCTGCCCGCGAAGGCGCGCCAGCACCTCATAGCCGTCCAGGCCCGGCATCATGACGTCGAGCAGGATCAGGTCCGGCACGGGTCCGTGCGCACAGATCTCGAGCGCCCGCGTGCCCGAAGGTGCTGCCAGCACATCGTAGTGAGGCTGCAGCAGCGCCCCCAGCACCGCGAGATTGTCGGGCACGTCGTCGACGACGAGGATCGTTCCCCCAGCCTCGGGGAGCAAGTCAGGACTGGCATCCGTATTCTGTTCAGGCCACATGTATGAATTCCGTCATGTTCGGTCGTTCCCGGCAAGCACACAGCATGAAGCAGCACCCTGACATCGCGCAGTCCGCCACCTCGCACCTGCGTCACGGACGCGCCCGCGCGGTACCCGCCTGTCGCCCCCCATCATGGCTGGCGCCGCCCTGCCACGCCCACGCGGGCCGCTCGAAGGCTTCGGCCAGGTAGTCGATCAGCACACGGATCTTGACCGAGAGGTGTTTGCGCGAAGGGTAGACCGCGTAGACATCGATATCCCCGACCAGACATTCTGGCAGCACTTCAACCAGACGTCCCTGTGCAAGATCATTTCCCACGAGAAAATCAGGCTGTTTTACCAGCCCCTGGTGAGCGAGCGCCAGCGCACGGCAGGTGTCGCCGTTATTGGTGCGGACATGCGGTTTGGTCTGCACCTCTTGCTCGCCCTGCGGCGTCGTGAAGCGCCATACATCGCCCTGCGCTGCATAGCTGTATGCAATGACACGATGACGGGCAATGTCCTCGACCGAGGCTGGCACGCCGTGCTGCTCAAGGTATTCCGGACTGGCGCAGATCAACAGCCGGGTGGACGCAAGCCGCCGATGGACAAGGGTCGAATCCTGCAGCCGGCTGATGCGGATGACGACATCAAACCCTTCGTCGACGACGTCGACCAGCCGGTCGGAGAGGCTGATGTCGAGTTCGACATCGGGATACTTCGCCATGAACCCGCCCCACAGGGGCGCGAGGTGCTGTATTCCGAAAGAATAGGGTGCGTTGATGCGCAGACGCCCGACCGGATTGCCACTGACCACGCCCACTGCACGATCCGCCTCTTCCAGTTCGGCAAGGATCTGTTTGCAATGCCCGTAGTAAGCCCGCCCGGCCTCGGTCAGCGACAGCCGCCGCGTCGTGCGCTGCAGCAGGCGGGCACCGAGGCGGGTCTCGAGCTCGATCACACTGCGCGACACCGCTGCCTTGGACAGGCGCAGCACTTCGCCCGCCGCGACAAAACTGCCCGCCTCGACGACTGCAACAAAGCTGTTCATTTCGCGAAAACGTCCCATTGGGGCATTGTCTCGATTTCAGAGACAGTAAGTCAAACGCTCAACTATTTATCCACCCCTGAGTCGTCAATACACTGCACGCATCGAATACGCACCAGGACAAGGCGGACCCCGTGCCACTCCCTACACTCTTCATCTCTCACGGCTCACCCATGTTCGCCGTCGAGCCCGGCCTGCTCGGCCCCCGGCTTGGCGAACTGGGTCGCAGACTGCCACGACCACGTGCCGCAGTCGTGCTGTCGCCGCACTGGATGACCCGCGGGGTCAGGGTTCAGAGCGGCGCCACACTCGACACCATTCACGACTTCGGCGGCTTTCCGCGCGAACTGTATTCGCTCCAGTATCCTGCCCCTGCGGCGCCCGCGCTTGCCGCGGAAGTCATCGCGACGCTCGCCCACCACGGCATCGAGGCACGTGCCGACGCCGGGCGCGGTCGGGACCACGGCGCATGGGTGCCGCTGATGCACCTTTTCCCCGAAGCCGACGTTCCCGTCATTCAGGTCTCACAACCGGCCATCCCCTCGCCGCTCGCCTTGCTGGAGCTCGGTCAGGCCCTTGCCACGCTGCGCGAGCAGGACATTCTGTTCGTCGCCTCAGGCAGCCTCACCCACAACCTGCACGAAGTATTCGCTGAACACGCAGCGCAATCCGGCGTCGAAGCCTATGCCAGCACATTTGCCGACTGGGTATGGAAGCAGATCGATGAGGGCGCACTTGGCGAACTGCTGGACTACCGTACGAAAGCGCCATTTGCAGTCCGCGCCCACCCCACCGACGAACACTTCCTGCCCCTGTTCGCGGCAATCGGCGCGGCCGGCAAGGACTGGACGCAGAGCGCACGCATTTCGGGCGGCATCACTCACGACGTGCTTGCAATGGACAGCTTCATGTTTGGCACCGGGCCCGGCCTCGCGCCGCCGAACCGATAAACCCGACGGACAAGACGATGAACACGACCTACACACGCACTGCCGTTTCACTGCACTGGCTCATGGCACTCGGGCTGATCGGTGCATTCTCGCTCGGCGTCTACATGCACGAACTGCCGCTGTCGCCATTCAAGCTCAAGCTCTACTCATGGCACAAATGGGCAGGCGTCAGCCTTTTCATGCTGGTGCTGGTGCGCCTCGCCTGGCGCCTGCGCCACCCTGCACCGCCGCTGCCCGAGACCATGCCCAAGGCGCTGCGGATGATCGCCCATGGCACCCATGTCGCGCTCTACGTGCTGATGCTTGCCATCCCGCTTTCCGGCTGGCTGATGAGTTCGGCCAAGGGTTTCCAGACCGTCTGGTTCGGCATCGTCCCGCTGCCCGACCTGTTGTCGAAGAACGCCGAACTCGGCGACCTGCTGCAGTCGGTGCATGAAGCGCTGAACCTCAGCCTGGCCGCACTCGTCATCGCCCATATCGGCGCGGCACTCAAGCACCACTTCATCGACCGCGACGACATCCTGCGCCGGATGCTGCCGGGGAAACGACAGGGCTGATCGGCCTGAACCCCGCCCCTTATTCACCACAACAGCCCCTTGCATACGTGCAAGTGCGCTCACCCACCCGGAGCCCCTCATGAAAACAGGCACACTGCGACACTTCGCCACGGCCGCTGCCCTCTCGCTGGCCACAATCACCGCAAGCGCGGCCGAATTCACCGCCATCGATAAGGCAGCAAGCCGCTTCACCTTCCAGTACACCCAGATGGGTGTCGGCATGGATGGCAAGTTCGAACGCTTCGCCGCAAATATCAGGTTCGACCCCGCCCATCCCGAAGCCGGGCGCGCCGCCTTCGACATCGAGGTCGCCAGCATCGACACCGGCTCGACCGAGGGCAATGAAGAGGTCAAGACCAAGACCTGGTTCAACACGGCCGCACATCCGCTTGCCCGCTTCGAATCGACCGCGTTCAAGGCACTTGGAGACAAGCGCTACGAAGTCGCGGGAAAACTCACGATCAAGGGCCAGACCCGAAACGTGACCGCCCCCTTCACCTTCGAAGCGCAGGGCACGGCGGCCACCGTAAAGGGCAGCTTGAAGCTCAAGCGCAACGACTTCGCGATCGGCGAAGGCGAATGGGCCGACACCACCATCGTCGCCGATGAAATCCAGATCAACTTCCAGTTGCGCGCGCTTCAGGCTGCACCCTGAAATCGTCACTGCACCACCACTGCGCCACTTTCCCACCCTCCACTCAATCAGGACCAAAGATGAAAAAATCCCTCGCCATTCTGGCGCTTGCAGCGCCGTTCGCCCTGTTCGCCGCACCCTCGCATGCCGCGCCGGAAACCTATGCAATTGACGGCACGCATACCTTCCCGCGCTTCTCGTATTCCCACTTCGGTTTCTCGAAGCAGCTCTCGCGCTTCAACAAGACCACGGGTACGGTGACCCTCGACAAGGCCGCTCGGACCGCTGCGGTAGATGTCACCATCGACATGAAATCGGTGGACACCGGCTTCGAACTCTTCGACGGCCACATCCAGGGCAGCGATTTCCTCGATACCGCCACCTTCCCCACCGCACACTTCAAATCGACGAACGTGGTGTTCGATGGCGACAAGCCGGTCAGCATCGACGGGAACCTGACCATCAAGGGCGTCACCCGTCCGGTCACCCTGACGGTCACCTCCTTCCAAGCCATGCCGCACCCCATGCTGAAGAAGGATGCCATCGGCGCCAATGCCACGACGGTGATCAAGCGCAGCGAGTTCAACGCCGGCAAGTACGCCCCCAATGTCGGCGACGATGTCACCCTCGACATCGCGATCGAAGCCATCAAGCAGTAAGGGTTCATGCAGGCACGCTGCGTCGTCCGGCGCGGCGTGCTTGTCTGCCTGCGTGCATTGGGCAAGAATGCGGCATCCCGCCCACTCCGTGGCGCCACCAGGCCATGAACCGACGCCATGCCCCTGTTCAACGAACATCCCCTGCGCCTGTCCCTGAACGACGAGGTTCACGCCCGCCCCCCGGTTCCGCTCGACACCCCTGAGTTCGTTACTTACCTGGCCTTCCTGCACCATGAGGGCAGCGCCGGACGCGAGACCAGGCACCTCGAAGCACTGGCTGAGCAACTCGGCCTCCCGCAACCGCAGACCGAGACCGGCCACGTCTTCATCGATGCCGAATCGTTCCGCCTGAAGTGGGAGCGCCACAACGAGTTCTCGAGCTACACCTTCTTTCACCGCATCGCACCAGATGACAGCGCGGGCGAGAATGCCCTGCTGGCGGTACCGGCCAACTGGCGCAAGGACATTCCCGGCCAGCTCGTCGCCGCCACGCATATCGAGCTGCGCTCGGTCTCGGATGTGCCCCCCGATACGGTCATGGTGCAGGTTTCACCACACGGCAAAACCCTGGTGGCCGCACACGTCGCCGAAGGCGCGGGCTGGGTCTTCACCGATTTCCACATCCACGAAGATGGCTTCTCGCACTTCCTGCTGATCGACGCCGGCCTCACCCCGCGCCAGTCCGGCCGCATGGTGCAGCGCCTGGTGGAGATCGAGACCTACCGCGTGATGGCGCTGCTCGCCTTCCCGGTCGCCAAACAGGTTGGGCGGCTGCTGTCGCGCGCCGAAGACGAACTGGCGGACCTGATGGACGGGCTGGAGCAGGCGCGCAATACCGAGGACGACCGCGCTGTCCTCGCCCGGCTGACCCGTCTCGCAGCCGAGGTCGAGCGCTCGGTGGCCCGCACCACTTTCCGCTTCGGCGCCGCAGCCGCCTATTACCGCCTCGTGGGACAGCGCATCGAAGAGCTGCGGGAGGTGCGCCTGCCGGGCTTCCCGACCGTGCGCGAGTTCATGGAACGCCGGCTCACGCCGGCCATCAGCACCTGCGCCACCATCGCCCGCCGTCAGGAGGATCTCTCCGGCCGGATCGCGCGCAATTCGCAACTGCTGCGCACCCGCGTCGATATCGAGCTCGAACGCCAGAATCAGGAACTGCTCGCGCAGATGAACCGGCGCGCAAAAATACAGCTCCACCTGCAGGAGACAGTTGAAGGCCTGTCCATCGTCGCCATCACCTACTACGCATCGCAGCTGGTGAACTACATGGCCAAGGGCGCCAAGCACCTCATCGAACCAGCTACGCCGGAAATCATCACCGCGGTGTCGATCCCGGTCATTGCCGGGCTGGTGGCAATCAGCCTAAGGAGCTTGCGCAAGAAGCTGGCACAGGAATCAGAATGAAAAAACGCCAGCGAATGCTGGCGTTTTGAACTGCTTGAGACAGAAGCAATCAGGCTTGAGTCATCTTGCGACGACGAAGCACGCCGAGACCTGCGATGCCGATACCGAGCAGGGCGAGCATGCCGGGTTCCGGCACCGTGTTGCCGCCCGTCGAGCTCGTTTCGATCTCGAGCTTTCTCGTCACAGCAGCGCTAAAGTCAGCAAAATCCGCTGCAGCCTGTACAAAGCCATCAGACGTTATGACGTAATTGGTGTAGTAATCGGTGATACCCGCACCACCGATAGGCAGACCATTGACCGTGATTCCGTTGGTTGAGGCACGAACGTTGGCAGCCGTGTCACTCGTAGTAGAACTCGTTCCGTCACCAGAGACATCGATGACCAGATTGCTCGTACCCTCAAGCGCACCGCCGGCCCCAATCGCGGCCAGCATCAGGTCGATGGCACGGTTGGTGCCAGTGTAAATCGCCGTGCCGCCACTACCCGGCCGAACAAAGTTGTCGAGCGTATCCGCGAAAGAGTTAATGCCCGCAGTGGAGTTCAGCAACGCAAAACTATCGAGCGCCGTGGTGTAGAAGCCACTTGCAAAGAACACCACGTTGACGGCGGTGATGCCGAAAGCGCCACCAAGCATGTTCGACTGAATCGTCGAGTTACGGAAGGCATTGGCATAGCCATCCATCTGCAGGTTGTACTCGGCCGTGCTGACACTGCCGGAGACATCGATAACCAGCGACAGGGCCAAATCGACCGGCACGGCCTGAGCAGAAGAACCAAAGCCCATGATCGACGCGGACAAGGCTGTCAGTGCGATAACTTTTTTGAGTTTCATCATATCCCCCTAACAAAATGCAGATTGTTCAAAACCTGTTACATGGCCTTACTTAGCATAGGGCGTGCCACAATTTATAAATCAATAACTTATCGAAGTTCTATGCACGTTCTGCCCGTCAGCTGTAAAGAATCTCGACAACTGATCGTTCGATGCAAGGTATCGAGCTCCATACATCAGCCACGCCGTCGGAGCGATCGAATCGACTCAGTCAAGCCCTGCCCCGAGCTCGAAACGCAGCCAAGTCGCCAGCGAGCCCTATAATGCTGTTTTGTCCAGACGAGACATCTTCACCGTGACCTCCCCGCTTTTCGAATCCACCATCAAGAGCCTGCCGCTGCTCGGTCGCGGCAAGGTGCGTGACATCTATGCAGTCGACGCCGACAAGCTGCTGATCGTGACCAGCGATCGCCTGTCCGCTTTCGACGTCATCCTGCCCAACCCGATTCCGGACAAGGGACGGGTGCTCATCGCGATGGCCAACTTCTGGTTCGACAAGCTCGGCCATGTCGTTCCGAACCAGCTCACCGGCATCGACCCCGAGACGGTCGTCGCCGCCGACGAGCGTGACCAGGTGCGTGGCCGTGCGCTCGTGGTGAAGCGCCTCAAGCCGTTGCCGATCGAGGCGGTGGTGCGCGGCTATGTGATCGGAGGCGGGTGGAAGGACTATCAGGAAACCGGCGCAATCTGCGGCATCCCGCTGCCCACCGGCCTGAAACAGGCCGCAAAACTGCCGGCGCCGATCTTTACCCCGTCATCGAAGGCCGAAGCCGGCGAGCACGACGAGAACATCTCGTTCGCCCAGGCACGGGCAAACTGCGACGCGCAACTCAACGCCAGCCTTGCCGGCACCGGCAAGACCGGCGCAGGCCTTGCCGAAGAAGCACGTCAGGCAGCACTCGCGCTGTACACCGAAGCGGCCGACTATGCCGCAGGACGCGGGATCATCATTGCCGACACCAAGTTCGAGTTCGGCATCGATGCAGCCGGCACCCTGCACCTGATCGACGAGGCGCTGACGCCCGATTCATCCCGTTTCTGGCCGGCCGACAGCTATCAGGAAGGCATCAGCCCGCCGTCCTACGACAAGCAGTACGTGCGCGACTACCTCGAGACCCTGGACTGGAACAAGCAGGCACCGGGCCCGGTGTTGCCGGCCGACGTTGTCGAGCGCACCGCCGACAAGTATCGCGAAGCCTACACCCGCCTGACCGGGCACACGCTGGCCTGATCCCGACCCGCCCTCTCCGCAACGGAGAGGGCGGGTCGGGACAGCAAACCGGGCCGTCCGTCCTGACTGACTTCACGCACACCCCGGAATCCGCACGCAAAGCGCGAACTCGTGGCTGCAGTTCCCCTCTAACGGAGGTCCGGAACGGTTCCGCGCCAATGACGATACCGGCCGGCATCCATCCACCCGAAGGAGGTTGTCATGGCTAAGACATTTCACACTCTGGATCAGCACTTCCACCTGCCCCACGTCCGGGAGATCAAGGCAGACCGTCCATTCAGATGGCTCGCACTGGGCCTGAGCGACATGCGGGACAATCTCGCGGCCAGCCTCACCTACGGAGTCTTCTTCGCAGTCGCCGGCTACCTCATCTTGTCCTACGCAGCGAACATGCCTTACCTGTTCACTGCCGCGATCTGTGGCTTCTTTCTGGTTGGGCCACTGGCCGCCGCAGGTCTGTATGAGATCTCGCGACGACATGCTGCGGGACAGACCGCCTCGTTCTCCGACTCGCTGGCCGGCCTGCGCAAGCACCGCGAGGGGCTGATGTATTTTGGCGCCTTCTTCGCAATTGCGCTGATCAGCTGGGAGCGCATTTCGGCCATCCTGTTCGCCCTGCTGTATCAGGGCGGGGCGCCCGATCTGTCGAACTTCTACCGTGATGTGTTCCTGTCCGGCGATTACACCCACTTTGTCGTCGCCTATCTGGTGATCGGCGGCATACTCGCAGCGGTGGTATTTTCCCTGTCGGTGATCTCGATCCCGATGACCATGGATCGCGACACCGACGGCATCACCGCCGCGATGACCAGCATGCGCGCCGTTGGCGTAAACCTCGGCGCCATGGCGGTATGGGCTGCACTCATCGTGGCACTGGTCGGCATCGGCTTTGCCACCATGATGATCGGCATGGTGGTCGTGCTGCCCCTGCTCGGCCATGCCAGCTGGCACGCCTACCGTGAAATGATCGAGTAGCTGTCCGCCCATGAATTTCGCCAAGGGCGCCAATAGCGGCGCCCTTATCATTTTTTGCGGCACAATAGAAACATCAACGGCCAAGACAACCCGGACATCATGCACGAAACGCTTACCCCGAGTACCGCCAACCCATTGCTGGACTTTTCCGGCCTGCCCCGTTTCAACGACATCCGCCCCGCGCATGTCGCACCGGCCATCCAGCAACTGCTGGGCGAATATCGCAGCCTGATCGAAACCCTGACCCACGCCACGGATACCCCGACCTGGGATGATTTCGTCATGCCAATGAATGAGGCGGGCGAGCGCCTGGGCCGGGCCTGGGGCGTGGTCGGCCACCTCCACAGCGTGATGGACGTGCCCGAATGGCGCGAGACCTATAACGCTTTGCTGCCCGAAGTTTCACGCTTCTATGCCGAGGTTGGCCAGAACCTCGCCCTGTTCGAAAAGTACAAGGCCCTGAGCGAAAGCCCTGAATACGCCACGCTGTCGCCCACCCGGCAACGCATCCTCGACCATGAACTGCGCGATTTCCGCCTGTCGGGTGCAGAGCTGCCGGACGCGGACAAGCCCCGCTTTCAGGCTATCCAGGAAGCCATGTCGCAGCTCGGCGCCAAGTTCTCCGAGAACCTGCTCGACGCCACCAACGCGCACGCGGAATGGGTGGAAGACGAAGCGAAACTCTCCGGCATCCCGGCTGATGCAATCTCCGCCGCGCGCGCCGCTGCCGAGAAGGAAGGCAAGCCGGGCTGGAAGTTCACCCTGCACATGCCGTCCTACCTGCCGGTGCTGCAGTACGCCGATGATCGCGCCCTGCGCGAGCGCATGTATCGCGCCTATGCCACCCGCGCCTCGGAGCTGGGCAAGCCCGAATGGGACAACGGCCCCCTGATCGGCCGCATTCTCGCGCTGCGCGACGAAGAGGCGCGCATGCTTGGCTATCGCAACTTTGCCGAAGTGTCGCTGGTGCCGAAAATGGCCGACACCCCGCAGCAGGCACTCGGCTTTCTGCACGAGCTCGCCGCCAAGGCCAAGCCGTTCGCCGAGCGCGACCTTGAGGAACTCCGCGCCTTCGCCAGCCGCGAACTCGACATCGCCGACCTGCAGCCCTGGGATGTGGGCTACGCCTCGGAGAAGCTGCGCCAGGCACGCTACGCCTACTCCGACCGCGAAGTGAAGCAGTACTTCCCCGAGCCCCGGGTTCTTGACGGCCTGTTCGGCGTGATTCGCACCCTGTACGGCGTCGATATTCTCCCCGACCAGGCCCCGCTGTGGGATCCGGACGCGCACTTCTTCCGCATCGAGAAGGCGGGCGAACTGGTCGGTCACTTCTACCTCGACCTGCACGCACGCGAAACCAAGCGTGGCGGCGCATGGATGGATTCGGCGCGCAGCCGTCACCTGGGGCGACATGGCACCACGACCCCCGTCGCCTATCTGGTGTGCAACTTCTCCGGACCGGTGGACGGCAAGCCGGCAACCTTTACCCACGACGACGTCCTGACCCTGTTCCACGAAGTCGGTCACGGCCTGCATCACCTGCTGACGCGGGTCGACGAGCTGGCAGTGTCGGGCATCAACGGCGTCGAGTGGGATGCGGTCGAGCTGCCGAGCCAGTTCATGGAGAACTTCTGCTGGGAATGGGATGTGCTGAGCGGCATGACGGGGCACGTCGACACGGGCGAGCCCTTGCCGCGCGCGCTCTACGACAAGATGATCGCCGCCAAGAATTTCCAGAGTGGCATGCAGACCGTCCGCCAGCTCGAGTTCTCGATGTTCGACCTGCGCCTGCACAGCGAGCTCCAGCCGACTAGCGAAGGCGATCAGGCCACGGTGGCCATCGAACGCGTGATGGCACTGCTGACCGAGGTCCGCAACGAGGTCGCGGTGCTGATTCCGCCAGCATGGCATCGCTTCCCGCACAGCTTCTCGCATATCTTTGCTGGCGGTTACGCAGCGGGCTACTACAGTTACAAGTGGGCCGAAGTGCTGTCTGCCGATGCGTTTGAGGCATTTGAAGAGGCCGGCGCGGGCAAGGGCAGCTTGCTCGACCCCGAAACCGGAGCACGTTTCTGGCGTGAAATCCTCGCAGTCGGTGGCAGCCGTCCCGCCCTGGACTCGTTCAAGGCCTTCCGCGGCCGCGAGCCGCGGGTCGATGCACTGTTGCGACACAACGGAATGGTAAGCGCATGATAAGACCTGCCCTGCTCGTCCCCCTGCTTGCCCTGGGCCTGTCGGCCGCGGTGCCGGCGCAGACCACTTACAGGTGGGTGGACGCTCAAGGGCAGGTGCATTATTCAGACCGGCCTCCCCCACCCGAGATTCAGGAGCTCGAAGCCAGGCGCTTTGCAGCGCCACCACCCGACCCGACCCTGTCCTACACCTTGCGCAAACTCACGGCGGATTTCCCTGTCACGCTGTACACGGCGAGTAACTGCGGCGATTTGTGCGATTCCGCGCGCAGCCTGCTTGGCTCGCGCGCGATTCCGTACACCGAGTTTCCGCTCGCAAATCAGGCCGATCTGGCAGCCTATCGGGAGCGCTTCGGCGTACCCGAACAGGTACCGTCACTGAGTGTGGGAAGCGCGCAATTCAAGGGGTTTGAACCGGGCGCCTGGAACCGGCTGCTGAACGACGTGGGCTACCCCAAGGCGCCCTGAGCAGACACCCGCGCAGCCTGTCGCACATCACGCGGGCCGCGCACACGCCGCCCGCGAACCTTCCCGCGCGGAGGATCGATACGGGTCAGAACGGCAGCCCAAGGGCTCCGAGCGCCTCGGGGTCGAGTGGCTCGCCATTGACCAACAGCGCACCGTCCTTGTAGCGCATGTCGGTCGTCAGCAAACCGTCCTTCTCCAGCACGACCCCGTTACCCGTGATCCCGGCAATGCGTTCATTCACCGCGGCACTGACAGCCTGATCGATTTCGGCATCGGACGCATCGATTTCCATTTCGGTCACATAGCCGACAATGCTCTGACGCTCGCTCATTTCGATCAGGCGCACGAGCAAGGCCTTGGGGATGCTTACGCGCAGGCTGGCAACGAGATCGGTGAAGGGGTTCATGCCAGCCTCACCCTCGGTGCCGACGTAGTCGATCCGGGCGCCCATCTCGGCGCGGCCTTCGTTCAGGCTCGCGCCCACGCGCTTGAGCTCAATCGCGGGCGAGCGCTTCAGCATCACAGGCAGCTGCTGCATTACCGCGCCCATCAGTTCTGCCTGCTGGGCTTCGATATCGGCCGCTTCGCCGGCGGTCTGCTCGACACTGCGGGTGATGGCGTCGAGGGCGCCGGCGTCAATGCGCTCGAGGGCGAGCACGAAACTGAGGTCGTCCACGGTCTCACCGCCGCCGACCATCTGCTTCACGCCGAAATCGACACTCATGTTGACCACCTCGCCATCCAGCGCGGCCTGGGACTCGATCTTCAGTCCGTCGAGATTGAAGCTTGCCTCACCGCCGCGCGCGCTGAAGCTCGCGCGACCGACGCTCAGCGCCGAGGGACCGGTCCAGAACCGGTACTGTTGTGGCCGGGCGGAATCGAGCGTCAAGGCAAGATTCTCGACAACCAGTACGTTGCCATCCGGATCGCGAACGTCGAGCAAGGGCAGGTCGATGCGACCCTTCGCCTGCTGGCGGTCGGCACTGATCCTGATCTCGCCATTGATGCCGCCCCAGACCAAGTCCATCGCCTCGCCCGCCTTGCCACGGTAGTCGGGCGACGAGATACGGTGCTGCATTTCGCCCCCCCAGCCGACCAGCGTCAGCACTTCAAGCGGGGATCGACCCTGCAGCGCGGCGTCGAATCCTTCCTTCAGGTCAGCGGGAAGCACCATGTCCGAACGAACCTGCGCTGCGCGTCCTGCGGGAAAGGGACCATGGTCGATGTGGTGCGTTACGCGAAAGTCGATCGGCTCTTCGCCATCGTTCAAGGTCCACAGCGTGTGCGCTTCGGCACCAAAGATGCCGCGCTTGTAGTCGAGCACCCGGATCTGCACCGCGGGACTGCTCATCGCCGTCATGCTGTCCCTGAAACCGGTTTCGATGTTGCCACCGATCGCGTAACTCCCGCCGACCAGCGCCAGTGCTGCCGCACCGATCGCACCTGCTGCCACAACTGCCTTGCCCATAACGTCCTCTTTAACCCGGAAAGCTTCGCGCATTCGCGCGAAAGGGCGTCATTATCACCGCATGTTCCGGCTGGCGGCATGCGGATCGCACAAATAACGCGCAAAAGTCGTCAGTCGGACGCGGCTCAACGCGGCATCATCCGCACCCGCCCCATCTCGGACAGGGGCTTGGGTACGCCAAGATGAAAGCCCTGCCCATAATCGACGCCAACTTCGCGCAAGACCTCCAACACCGACTCGTTTTCCACGAACTCTGCAATCGTGACCAGACCCATTGTGTGACCGATGGTGTTGATGGCCTGCACCATGGCACGGTTTGTCGGGTCGGTCGCAATATCGCGCACGAAGGAGCCGTCGATCTTCAGATAATCGACCGGCAGCGTCTTCAGGTAGGCGAACGAGGACAGGCCGCTGCCGAAGTCGTCGAGCGCAAACGCACACCCCAGCTTTCTGAGCTCGCCCATGAAGCTCACCACCCGTGACAGGTTTGCCACCGCCGAGCTTTCGGTGATCTCGATGCAGATCGAGCCCTGCGGAAGCGCTGCCCGCACCAGGCCGGCACAGATGTCCTCCAGCAGACGCTCGTCACTCAGGGAGTTTCCCGACAGGTTGATGCACCAGGTGCCCTCGACCCGGCCCTCCTTGCGATAGGTGTCGCTCACCCATGCCAGTACGTTGCGGAACACCCACTCGTCGATGCGCGGCATCAGGTTGTAGCGTTCTGCCGCCGGAATGAAGCTGCCCGGGCTGATCAGACGCCCGTCCTCCTCCAGCCGCACCAGCACCTCGTAGTGAATTGAGTGCGCCCCCGAAAGCGGCACGATCGGCTGCACGAACAGTCGCAGCCGGTCTTCGTCGAGCGCGCCGTGCAACCTTGCGACCCATTGCATCTGGCCGTGGCGCTCCATCAACTGGTCGTCGTCCGGGCGGTAGACGTGCACCCGGTTGCGCCCGCCCTCCTTCGCCGCATAACAGGCGGTATCCGCAGCCGAGAGGATGCGGCCCATCTCGCGCTCGTTCTCCGTCACCGGCACCAGCCCGATGCTGACCCCGATCGAGAACGATTTTCCCTCCCACGCAAAGCGGTAGGCACGGATCGCCTCGCGGAAACCCTCTGCCATGGGAATGGCCTTCTCCACCGGGCAGTTGAAGAAGATCACGCCGAACTCATCCCCGCCCAGGCGCGCGAGCAGATCTGCTGCGCGCATGCGTTCGCGCATCAGCGTACATACCTGACGCAGCAGTTCGTCACCGGCCACGTGCCCGCAGGTGTCGTTGACGACCTTGAACTGGTCGAGATCGAGATAACACAGGATGTGCGTTGTCCCGGCAGGTACGCCAGGCGTCAGGAGGTCGGCAAGCCGGCGTTCGAATTCGCGCCGGTTGGGGATGCCGGTCAGCGCATCCTGACTGGCCTGCCGGGTCAGTTCGCGCGTCAGGTTCAGGGTTACCGTGACGTCCTGACATACGAGCACCACGCCGATCAGGTAACCCAGGCGGCTGCGAATCGGGGCGGCGGAGTCCTGCACCGGAATGCGCTCCCCGTCCCTGCGCACGAGCAGGCCATGATCGGGCGCCCGCATCTCGCGGCCGTGCGCGAGCACGGTGCGGACCGGATTCTCCAGCGCACGCCCGGTGAGCTCCTCTTCAAGACAATAGATGTTCGCGATGTTGCGCCCCTTGGCCTCCTCCAGCGTCCACCCGGTGAGGCGCTCGGCCATCGGGTTGAGGTACTGCACCGCGCCGGTCTCGTCGGTCGTAATCACGCCATCGCCGATCGACGCCAGCGTCACCTGCGCGAGGTCACGCTCGTGCTGCAACTGGTCGGCGATCTGGCGGCGTTCGGTCACATCCCGCATCAGTCCGGTATAGACCGTCTCACCCTGTGCGTGGCCCTCACTGACCGAGATCTCGAGCACACGGGGCGCCTTCCCCTGCCGGTGCAGTCGAAGCTCCATCTTGTCCTGCAGTCCCATCAGCCGTTCGACCTGACGTGCCGGCCGCAGCGGCGGGTCGCCCAACAGATTGGCCAGCGGCATGCCGACGGCGTCTGCGCCCTGCACCTCAAGCAGTTTCTCCGCGCCCGGATTCAGGCTGCGCAGGAGCCCGTCCTGGCCAAAGGTGACAATGCCGTCGCGCACATCGCGGATGATGGCGCGGGTCTGCCCCACCGCGCGCTCCAGTGCCTCCATCATGCGGTTGTATGCGGAGGCAATCTGCCCGACTTCGGTAAACGGCTCCACCGGAACCCGTACCGACAGTTCGCCGGTCTTTTCCTGCACCTCCATCGCCTGCAGCAACTCCAGCAGCTCGGTGCGCGCGCCATGCTCGGACACATTGAGACCGAGCACCTCCTCCTCCGCAGAGACACGCAGGGGAATGAGGCGATCCAGTCCGCGCAGCAGCACCCAGGCCAGCCCGAAAGACCACACGCCGCACGTAACCACCCCGAGCAGCTGCACCAGAAACTGCTCCCCGCGCCCGAGGCCGGTACCCAGTGCCAGCGGGTCGGCAAACAGCGCAACCGCGAGCGTGCCCCATATGCCTGCCGCAAGATGCGCCGGGATGGCGCCGACGGCGTCGTCGACGCGATATCGCAGCAGCAACTCATGGCAGGACACCATCGCCAGCGCACCGCCTGCGCCGACGATCAGTGCGGCGCCGGAATCGAGCACATGCGCCCCCGCCGTCACCGCGACCAGACCTGCAATGCCGCCATTCAGGGTATGCACCACGTCGGCGTAGCCGCGCTGACGCCAGCCCAGGGCCAGACCTGCGAGCACGCCCGCCACCGCTGCCAGCACGGTATTGACCAGAATGCCCGGCACCCGTCCGTCGAGCGCCAGCGTGCTGCCGCCGTTGAACCCCAGCCAGCCGAACAGCAGGAGCATGACACCGAGCATCGCCAGCGGCAGATTGCCACCCGAGATGGGCTGCTCCCTGTCCTCCGCATCAAAGCGCCCACTGCGCGCGCCGATGATCAGTACGCCAGCCAGCGCCACCCAGCCTCCGACGCCATGAACGACGGTTGAACCCGCGAAATCGACAAAACCGATGGCAGCCAGCCAGCCACGTTCGCCACCGAGCGCACCGCCCCAGGCCCAGTGACCGAACACCGGATAGACCAGCCCGCCAATGATCGCAGCCACACCGAGATAGGCTGAAAAGCGCATGCGCTCCGCAACGGCACCGGAAACAATCGTCGCAGCAGTCGAACAGAACATGGCCTGAAACAGGAAGAAGGCGGCCAGCGCGCTCGTGCTGCCATGTCCGACCGAAAGCATGAAGTGGTCGGTGCCGGTCAGTCCGGCCGCAGACGAGCCAAACATCAGTGCGAATCCGAACGCCCAGTAAAGCGCCACCGCAACCGCAAAGTCCACCACATTCTTGATCGCGACGTTGATTGCATTGCGACTGCGGGTGAGCCCCGACTCGAGACAAAGGAAGCCCGCCTGCATCAGAAACACCAGGCCCGCGCACAACACCACCCACATCACATCAATGTCGACCGCACTCATCGGATCATCCCGTTCCCCGTGCCTGCAGCACGGGATGGGGCAATACGCCCCATCGACCGCACCATGCTGGTGCATCCAGCCGGTCTGCACACAGTGCAGCCGGACCTTCGCAAGTTGTCAGCAAGAAAGGTGCCGCCCCAAGTCCTGCGCCGGCGCTCATGGCACAATAGGCGCTGTTCCCACTGTCCGTCGCAGCGGTCGACCCGACGCAAGCGCGTGCGCGTCGCCCGGCGCCATAAGAGTTTCATGAAAATCGCCACCTGGAACGTCAATTCACTGAAGGTCCGCCTGCCTCACGTCCTCGACTGGCTCGCGGCAAACAAGCCCGATGCCCTGTGCCTGCAGGAACTGAAGATGGAGGACAAAGCCTTTCCTGTCGCCGAACTGGAAGCAGCGGGCTATCGCGCAGCATTCATCGGACAGAAGACCTACAACGGCGTCGCGATCCTGAGCCCGAAGCCGATGGACGCCGTCGTCCGCAACATTCCGGGCTTCGAAGACGAACAGAAGCGCATCATCGCCGCCACCATCGACGGTGTCAGGGTGATCTGCGGCTACTTTCCGAACGGTCAGGCGGTCGGCTCCGACAAGTTCGAATACAAGCTGCGCTGGCTGTCGGCCCTGACCCAATGGGTCGGGGAAGAGATGCGCGAGTATCCGAAACTGGTCCTGACCGGCGACTTCAACATCGCTCCCGAAGCGGCCGATGCGCATCCCGACTGGAAGGACGAGATTCACGTTTCAGAGCCCGAGCGTGCGGCCTTCCGCGCACTCACCGCACTCGGCCTCATCGACGCCTTCCGGCTCTTCGAGCAGCCCGAGCGCAGCTTTTCATGGTGGGACTATCGAATGATGGCCTTCCGGCGCAATTTCGGTCTGCGCATCGATCACATCCTGGTGTCGCCCGCGTTGCAAGCCGATTGCAGCAGTTGCACCGTCGACAAGGCGCCGCGCAAGCTCGAGCGTCCCTCCGACCACGCACCGGTCGTCCTCGAACTCGCAGGGTGAGCACCTCATGACGAGTGCCGAGCGCCTGCAGAAGAACTATCCGGTCATCGACGAACTGTCGCCCGCTGCACGCTCGCGCCTGCTCGACGCCGCACGATGGATGGAAGTGCCAGCGGACACGCTGCTTTTCGACGACCATCAGTCCTGCGAAGGTTTCCCTTTCGTGATCGAAGGTTCGGTGCGGGTCGCCAAGTGCGCCCCCAATGGCCGGGAGCTTCCGCTCTATCGCGTTACGCCAGGCGAAACCTGCATCATTTCCTCGTCCTGCCTGCTCGGCAACGAGGACTACAACGCCCGCGGCATCACCGAGACCGACACCCTGCTGATGCTGCTGCCGAAGCAGGTGTTCGATGAACTCCTGGCCGAGCCGGCTTTTCGCGGCTTTGTCTTCAACCTGTTCGCCGAACGCATTGCCGATCTGATGCAACTGATCGAGGAAGTGGCTTTCCACCGCCTGGATCAGCGCCTTGCCACCCTGCTGCTGGGCAAGGGACGTATCCTGCATACGACGCATCAACACCTCGCAGATGAACTCGGCAGCGTGCGCGAATTCGTCAGCCGCCTGCTCAAGGGCTTTTCCGCACAGGGTCTGGTCAAACTGTCGCGGGAGCAGATCGAGATCCTCGATCCTGCAGGTTTGCGCCGCATTGCCAGCGGCGCCGACAGCCGCAGCCCCTGACTCGCGGTTCGGGGCAAGCGCCGCCATGCAGCTGAAATCGCCCGCTATGTATCCCTGGTTACAGACCCGGCGTCATGCCGCGTGCTCCAATGGCGTCACTTTCCCCTTGGAGCACATCATGAAATCGAACGTGGGCAGCATGGACAAGATTCTTCGCATCGTTGCCGGCATCGTGTTGCTGGCACTGGCCATCATGGGCATTGGTGCGCCGTGGACCTATATCGGCATCGTGCCGCTGGCCACCGGCCTGCTGGGCTGGTGCCCCGCCTACACCCTGCTCGGTGTAAACACCTGCCCGATGAAGAAACAGTAAACTTCACGGCACACACGAAAAAGCCGGGCGAGCCCGGCTTTTTTCACGCCAGTTTGCCCGCCCCGCTGCAGTAGTTGGCGATGGCGACAAACTCGGCAACCGACAGGCGCTCGCCGCGCAGCCCGGGATCGAGCCCCAGCGCAGCGAAGCCTGCCTCATCGAGAAATTCCCGCAGGGTGTTGCGCAGCGTCTTGCGCCGCTGACCGAAGGCCGCAGTCACAATCGCGCCGAGCAGGGCTTCGTCCCTGGCAGTCAGCTCCTCAGCCGGCAGCGGCACAAGGCGCACAATGCTCGACATCACCTTGGGTGCCGGACGAAACGCACCTGGCGGCACATCGAACATCCGACCCATGCGGAACCGGTACTGCAGCATTACAGAAAGGCGGCCGTAGTCCTCGGTCCCCGGCTCGGCCACCATCCGCATCACCACTTCCTTCTGCAACATGAAGGTCATGTCCTGCACCTGCTCCGCAAAGGCCGCGAGGTGAAACAGGATGGGGGTCGAGATGTTGTACGGGAGGTTGCCGACGATGCGCAGCGGATCGCCGAGCGTGCCGAAATCGAACTTCAGCGCATCGCCCTCGTGGATGCTGAGGCGTTCCGGAGAGTAGCGTTCGCGCAGGCGGGCAATCAGATCGCGGTCAATCTCGACGACATGCAGATGATCGATACGCTCGAGCAAGGGCGCAGTCATCGCGCCCAGGCCGGGCCCGATCTCGACCATGGTCTCGCCCGGCTGCGGACGAATGGCATCGATGATGCGACGGATGATGTTGGGGTCGGACAGGAAGTTCTGACCAAAGCGCTTGCGTGCGCGATGGCCGTCTGTTTCGCGATCGTTGCTCATGCGGATTTCCGTTTTGAGGCCGCCATCGAAATCGCCAGCTCCACCGCAGCAAAAAGGCTGCCGGGGTCGGCGCGACCGCTGCCGGCCAGATCAAGTGCCGTGCCATGATCGACCGAGGTCCGGATGACTGGCAGGCCCAGGGTGACATTGACGCCGCCGCCGAAACTGGCGTGCTTGAGCACGGGCAGGCCCTGATCGTGATACATCGCCAGTACCGCATCGCCCTGTGCCAGCGTGTGCGGCACAAACAGGGTGTCGGCCGGCAGCGGGCCGACCAGCAACATGCCTTCTGCGCGCAGATGATCGAGAACGGGCGTAATCACCTCGATCTCCTCACGCCCCATGTGCCCGCCTTCGCCTGCGTGCGGATTGAGGCCGGCCACCAGAATCCGGGGGGTATCGAGGCCGAAGCGGCTCACCAGGTCACGATGCACGATACGCAGCGTCCGTTCGAGCAGCGCCGGGGTAATCGCAGCCGGCACCGCAGACAGCGGCAGATGGGTCGTGGCAAGCGCCACCCGCATCCCGCCGCCGACCAGCATCATCACCACCAGCGGCGTAGAAGTCTTTTCCGCGAGATACTCGGTATGGCCGGTGAAAGGTACTCCGGCGTCGCAAATCACGCCCTTGTGCACCGGCGCAGTCACCATGCCTGCAAACTCGCCCGACACGCAGCCCTGCACGGCACGGTCAAGCAGGGCAAGCACGTAGGGCGCATTGTCCGCATTCAACTCGCCAGCCACCGCAGGGCTGGCAAGCGGCTGATGCAACACGTCGATCATCCCCGGTTCGGGGGCAAGTCCGGGCTGGTAAGCGCGCACCTGGACTGCACTGCCGATGCGGGCAAGGCGCTCTTCGATCAGCTCGGCATCGCCCAGCACCACCAGGTGGGCAGGCCACTCACGGTCGGCCAGGCTGGCACAAAGCTCCGGACCGACGCCTGCCGGCTCGCCACTGGTGATCGCGAGCACAGGAAAATCGTCGGTCACGATGTTCACTCGCGTTCCAGTCGGTAGTCGACGTACGTGCTGTCACGCAACTGACGCAACCAGTCCTCGTATGCGGCCTCGGCCTTGCGCTCACGCAGGATGGCACGCGCCGCGTTCAGCTTGCGCTCTTCGGTCACGTCCTGCACGCGCCGTTCCGTCACCTGAATCAGGTGCCAGCCGAAAGGCGAGCGCACCGGGGCGCTGATGTCGCCGGGTTTGAGGGCATTCATCGCACGCTCGAACTCGGGCACGGTGTCGCCCGGATTCACCCAGCCCAGATCTCCACCCTTGGCCGCCGACAGGTCGGCAGAGTTGGCCTTCGCAAGCTCACCAAAATCCGCGCCATTGACCACGCGCTCACGAAGTGCGAGCAGACGGGCCTCGGCTTCGGTATCGGAAAGCACCTCGGAAGTCTTGATCAGGATATGACGGGCACGGGTCTGTTCAAGTTGCTGCGGGCCAGCCGCCGCGCCGCCGCGCTTGTCCACCAGTTTGACGATATGCAGGCCGGAGGCACTGCGCAGCACCGGCGACAGCTCGCCCGGTTTCAGGTCGCGCGCGGCATCCGCATAGAGTGCCGGCAACCGGTCGCGTTCGCGCCAGCCAATGTTGCCACCGCTGATGCCGTCGGACGCGTCCGAGGTTTCAGCCGCCACGCGGGCAAAATCCTCGCCCGAACGCAGCCGCGCCATCACCTTCTCCGCACGCTCGCGCAGCCGGGCGATCTGCTCCGGGCTGGCACTTTCGGGCGCGCGCAGCAGGATGTGCGCGAGCTGGAACTCGATGCCGGAGAAGGCATCCGGGTTGTTGGTCAGGAAATTCTCCACTTCCGCATCAGTGACGACCACCTTGTTGTCGACCTCACGCTCGCGCAGTCGGGTCAGCACGATCTCGGTGCGGATCTCATCGCGAAACCGGCTCCAGCTCACGCCATCGCGCTCGAGCGCGGCACGCAACTCGGTCGCCGACAGCTTGTTGTTCGCGGCAATGCGGGCGATCGCGCGCTCAAGCATGCCGTCGTCGACACGCAGCGAGGTATCGCGAGCAAGTTGCAACTGCGCACGCTCGACAATGAGTCGCTCAAGCAACTGGCGCTCGAGCACCTCAACAGGCGGCAACTGACCGCCCTGACGCTGAAGCTGGCGCGTCGCCTGTGCAACACGCTCGCGCAGTTGCAGGGCGGTGATCACCTCATTGTTGACGACGGCGACGATACGATCGACCTCGACTGCCTTGACAGCGGCATGAGCCGGCAATGCGAGTGCAGCACAAGACAGGCCAACTGCCACCAGGGCACGGGAACGGGACAGGAATCGGTTCATGGTTTCTCTATGAAATGGGCCGCAAACGGTCATTCGACGCCGAAGACACGGTTACCGCCGGGCTCGTTGATCGTGCCATAGCCCGGCACGCTGCGCTTGATCAGGTTGACCGGACTGGTGCCGATGCTGGCGAGGTCGTTGAGTTCAAGTTGAATGAAGACCGACTTGGTCACATCGTCGGCATCCGTGGCAAAGCGGTGCATCGCCACACGCACGACCCAGCACCCGCCATCGTACTCAATGCCGCCAATCGCTTCGGTCAGACGATCTTCCTTGAGCGAATGCGTGAGGCGGGTCACACCGTACCAGCGCCCGCCAAGTGGCCACTGGCCGGAGATATCGAGGTCACGCAAGGTGTCCTTCGTATAGCGGTAGCTCAGGTTCAGGGTCTTGGCAAAGCCGGGCTGGTAACGCAGCGTGGTGTTGAAGCGCTCGGTACGGTCGTCGCGCGGGTTGTACTGCCACAGGGACTCAAGCGTGGTATTGGCCGCGACACTGCCGCTGAAACCGGCCAGGACGTCGGCCTGTTTGCTGGTGCGCGCGGTTTCGTTCTCAACCAGCGTTCCACTCTCGTCGTAGTAGTTGCTCGTGACGCGCTGATCCTCGAAGTAATAGCGCTGACCAAGCAGAACCTTCATCCACTCCGCACCGGTCTCGGGATTGATCAGTCGCGAGGTTACCGCTGCTGTCAACTGGTTGGCGTTGGCAATACGGTCGCTACCGGAGTAGAGGTTCTCGGAAAAGATCTGAGCAAAGCCAAAGTCATAGGTACTGGTGTCAAACAGCGGGATATCGTCCTGATAGCGGTAGGCCGTCTTCAGGTAGTACAGCCTCGGCTCCAGCGTCTGGATGACATCGCGGCCAAAGAAATTGGCTTCACGCTCGAACGTCATGCCCGAATCGATCGAGAAAATGGGAATCGAGCGGGTAATCGAATCCCGCAGCGTTGCCGTCGGATCGCGGTCTATGTCGTAGCTGGTGTAATGCACGCCGATCTTCGGCGTGATGTAGTAACCGGAACGCTCGATCGGCAGCGACAGCTGTGGATAGGCCACGAAACGGGTGGCGTCGGGGTTGTCCTCGTCCGGGTGTGAAAAATTGACGAACTCGCTGTTCCACGCAAAATTCAGTCCCGCTGGGAGATCAGGGCGCGATGCATTGAGTTGCAACTGCGGCAATCTGCGATACGGCGTGGTGACCGTTTCATCCGGATCGGGATTCAGGGTCTGATAACTCTGCACCAGTGCAGATGCACTCCACCACTCGCTGCCTGTGTAGATCAGACGCCCTTCACGCAGCAGGTTTACTTTGGAGGCGATCGAGATGTTGGAGCTCAGATCTTCGAAGTAATCGTCATCTGAGACCCCGTTCAGGTCGAGCGAGCCATACAGTGCCGGCGTAATCCATTGCTGGTGCTGGAGCGAGCCGAGCGTGCGCTCTTCGCCAGTCTTGTTGTCGCGTGACAACCACTCGGCACTCACATCGCCGCGGTAGGTTTCACCCATGTAGCGCACTTCACCACCGAGCTGAAGCCCGCGCTGGCTCATCCAGCGTGGCGTGATCGTCGCATCGTAGTTGGGCGCAATATTCCAGTAGTACGGCACGGCCAGGTCGAAACCGGTGGTGTTCGAGTAACCGATGGTCGGTGGTAGCACACCCGACTGCCGCTGACCAGCAAGGGGGAACTCCGCCCACGGCATCCAGAACAGCGGTACACCCTGAAACACGACGGTGCTGTCACGTGCGACACCCATCTCACGATCGTAGTCGAGCGACATGTCCCCCGCCTTGATGTACCAGTCCGGGTCGTCGACGCTACAGGTGGACCAGGTGGCATTTTCGGCACGGTACTGGTTCTCGCCCTCAAAGTAGAGGACGCTCGCGCGCCCGCCACCGTTGACCTCTCGCGGCGGGTCACCCGGCTCCAGCGGTTCGCGGGTTCGAACGATCGAATAGCGCGGGGCATCGAAGGAGCCGGTACGCTCACCCAGCACGATCGAAGCCGACGGACCGGACATCTCGTCCCTGCCCTGGCGCAGACGCACGTTGCCTTCGGCCACGGCCTCATCGGTCGGCTCGCGGTAGATCAGTTTGTCGGCGGTCAGCAACATCTCACCGCGCTGCAATTCGGCATCACCATCGGCAACCAGTTCGACCGCGCGGGTGCCGCTGATACGAACCGCGCTGATTTCCGTTGCCCCGGACGCCGGCTTCGTGCCCGACGATGCCGGCTCCGGACGGGTCGGCACGGGTGCAGTCGGCACCGCCTTCGTCGCAGTCGTGGCGGCAGGCGCACTTGCGGCCTTTGCACCAGCGCCAGTCGGCGCTGCCGGCACGCGAGCGGCCGGCGCAACCGGCTCAACCCGCTGCACGGCCTGCGGCTTCACCTCGCGCACCTCGACGCCTGTGCTTGCCGCTGCAGCCGCTTTCGGCGTCGTCTCGGCACCGGATTTCGTGCCCCGTGCGGTAACCGGGTTACGAATCAGGTCCGGCGACACCACCAGCGCCGGCATGTCGGCAGCCATGGCAGAGCCGGACATCCAGCACAGCAGTAGCGGAATCAGTCGCATCCGCGTGTTCAAACCCAAGTCTGGCAAAGCGAACCCCAGTCGGCAGAATGTGAGCGACTGCCCGCACAGGCAGCCGTATTGATAAACTCGCGAATTCTACACGAACGATCGCGGAGAACCCGCTTGCCCAGACTCGCCCAACTCCAGCACTGGCTCGACGGCCAGCTTTCCGGCCGCAGCTACGAGCTCAGCCCGGCCTCGGCCGATGCCAGCTTCAGGCGCTATTTTCGCATTCGTTTCGCTGACGGCAACCCCAGTCTGATCGTGATGGATGCCCCGCCGGCGCAGGAAGACTGCCGCCCGTGGCTGACCATCGCCGGGCTGTTCCGTACTGCCGGCGTGCACGTTCCCGACGTGCTCGCAGAGGATCTGCAACAGGGCTTCCTGCTGCTCTCGGACCTCGGCAATACGACCTATCTGTCTGCACTGCAGGCGCCCGGATGCGACCAGATGCAGGCCGCCCACCTGTATGCAGATGCAATCGGCTCGCTGATTGCAATTCAGGCCGCCAGCCGCCCCGACGTACTTCCAGAGTACTCCGAGGCGCTCCTCCGGCGCGAGTTGATGCTGTTTCCAGAGTGGTATATCGGCCATCACAAGAAGATGGCGCTGGATGCCCGGGACGAGGCCACGCTGATGTCTGCCTTTGACCAGATCATCGCGGCCAACCTTTCGCAGCCCCGGGTATTCGTCCACCGGGACTACCATTCACGCAACCTGATGAAGATCGAAGACGGCATCAACCCGGGCATCATCGACTTTCAGGATGCAGTGTACGGACCGATCACCTACGACCTCGTGTCCCTGCTCAAGGACGCCTATATTCGTTGGGACGAGGACTTTGCACTCGATATTCTGGCGCGTTACTGGGAAATGGCGCGCCAGCTCGGCCTCCCTGTGCGCGAGGATTTCGGCGACTTCCATCGCGATTACGAATGGATGGGCGTGCAGCGCCACCTGAAGGTGCTCGGCATCTTCGCCCGGCTGTGCCATCGCGACGGCAAGGAGGCCTATCTCCAGGACATGCCGCTGGTAATGGAATACCTGCGCAAGGCCTGCGACCGCTATCGCGCGCTGGGCCCGCTGCTCAAGGTCATCGACAAGCTCGACCCGGTTCCGGTCCAGTTCGGCTACACCTTCTGATGAAAGCCATGATCCTCGCCGCCGGTCGCGGCGAGCGCATGCGACCGCTTACCGACACCTGCCCGAAACCGCTGCTGACGGTGGGCGGAAAGCCGCTGATCGTCTGGCATATCGAACGCCTGCGCGACGCCGGCATCACCGAACTCGTGATCAACCATGCCCACCTCGGGCAGCAGCTTGAAGACACACTTGGTGACGGACAGGCACTCGGCGTTCGCATTTCGTGGTCACCGGAAACCCGCGCACTCGAAACCGCCGGCGGCATCCGCCAGGCCCTGCCCCGGCTCGGTGACGGCGCCTTCATCGTGGTCAATGGCGATGTATTCTGCGACATCGACTTCACAGCCCTGAAGGCGACCGCGGCCAGACTCAACCCCAGCGCCGACCTCGCCCACCTTGTCCTGGTCGCCAACCCCGAGCACAACGTCGATGGCGATTTCGCGCTCGATGCGGGACGCGTGCGGACCCACGGCACGCCGCGTCTCACCTTTTCCGGTATTGGCGCCTATCACCCGCAACTTTTCGATGGGCTCACATCAGGCATTCCAGCAAAACTCGCCCCGCTGCTGCGATCGGCAATGGATGCAGATCGGGTCAGTGGCAGCCTGCACCCGGGCCAGTGGATCGATGTCGGCACCCCTGAACGCCTGCAGGCGCTCGACGCTGCACTCTCCCGCGGTGCGCCCTGAGGCATGCCGCACCTTTTTCCGAATCGGCGGTCGGAGCCTGAGTCGCCGACCCGTGCCATAATTTCGCCATGAATGCTCTGACAGATCCCTTGCACCTGGACACCCTTCCCTTCCGTGCCCGTCGCGAGCGCCTGCTGGCGCGAATGGATGCAGCCGGCGGCGGCATTGCCATCCTGCCCACCGCACCGGAACGCACGCGCAACCGCGATGCGCACTACCCCTATCGCCACGACAGCTACTTCTACTACCTGAGCGGCTTCCGTGAGCCGGAAGCGGTACTGGTACTGATTGCGGGCGATGCGCCGAAGCAGATTCTGTTCTGCCGCGAGAAGAACGAAGAGCGCGAAATCTGGGATGGTTACCGCCACGGGCCGGAAGCGGCCAGCGCGCTGTTCGGCTTCGACGAAGCGTGGACCATCGGCGAACTCGAAAAGCGCCTGCCCGATCTGCTCGCCAACCAGGCCGTGCTGTGGAGCGGACTCGGATACGACAACGAGTGGGACGCGCGGATCATGAGCGCACTCAACGCCGTGCGCGCCAACGCCCGCACCGGCGTCACGCCACCACACTCGGTGCGCGACCTGCGCGCCGACCTCGACGAGATGCGCCTGATCAAGGACGCCAGCGAACTGAACACCATGCGCCGCGCCGCGAGCATTTCCGCCGCGGCCCACTGCCGCGCGATGCAGGAGACCCGACCGGGCCGCTTCGAATACGAGATCGAGGCAGCGCTGCTGCACACCTTCCGCTCGAACGGAAGCCAGGCGCCCGCCTACACCTCGATCGTTGCCAGCGGCGCGAACGCATGTGTGCTGCATTACGTCGAGAACGAGCGCCGCATGCGCGACGGCGAACTGCTGCTGATCGATGCCGGCTGCGAACTGGACGGCTACGCTTCCGACATCAGCCGGACCTTCCCGGTCAACGGTCGCTTCAGCGGCCCGCAACGGGATGTCTACGAGCTGGTGCTGGCCTCTCAGCATGCCGCACGAGCAGCCATCCGGCCCGGCGCACACTGGAACGAGCCCCACGAAGCCGCTGTCGAGGTACTCGCCCGCGGCATGATCGACCTCGGCCTGCTCCGCGGCAGTTTTGACGAAGTCATGGAAAAGGGCGAGTACCGCCGCTTCTACATGCACCGCACCGGGCACTGGCTGGGCATGGACGTGCACGACGCCGGCGAATACAAGCTTGGCGGCGAGTGGCGCCCACTCGAGCCGGGCATGGTGCTGACGGTCGAGCCCGGCTGCTACATCCGCCCGTCGGCCGACGTGCCCGAGGCATTCTGGAACATCGGCATCCGCATCGAGGACGACGCAGTCGTCACCGCAGAGGGTTGCGAATACATCACCGATGGCGTGCCGCGTGAAATCGATCAGATCGAAGCCCTGATGCGGGACCAGGCCGATGCAGCGGCATGACCTCCTGATCGTCGGCGCCGGCCCGGTTGGCCTGGCACTGGCACTGTTTCTGAAAGACGCCGGACTGGACATCATCCTGGCCGACGCGCGGGCCGCAAATGCGGCCGCCGAGGACCCCCGCATCCTCGCGCTGGCACATGGAACCCGCCTCAGCCTGGAGCAGCTCGGCGTGTGGCAGGGCCTGCCGGCCACTCCGATCAAGACCATCCACATCTCGCAACAGGGCAGCTTCGGCCGCGCCATGCTGCATGCTGCGGACTACGATATTCCCGCGCTCGGGCACGTGATGCCGGCCGGTGCGCTGGCTGGCGCGCTGCGGCGCAAGGTGGACGAAGCCGGCATTCCGGTACTCGACGGCACCGAGGTCAGCCATCTCGCGCCAGGCGCGGACGACGTTATCGCCAGCCTCAAGGGACGGCACGCCGGCACGCTGTCCGTGCGGCTGGCCGCCTGTGCCGAGGGCGGCATGAACGCTGGCGACGATGACATGGTCGAGCATGACTACCACCAGCATGCGCTGATCTCCCAGGTCGCCGTCACCGGTGGCCACCACAACACCGCCTTCGAGCGTTTCACCAGCGCAGGACCGGCGGCCTTGCTGCCCTGCGCACAGGGCTTCGCAGTCGTCCATGTCGTCGCCGCCGACGCCGCCGACAGCCTGCTCGAACTCGACGACCACACCTACCTTTCCCGCCTGCAGGCCATTTTCGGTCATCGCGTAAGCCTGACCGCCGTCAACGATCGACTGCGCTACCCACTGCTGCTGCGCTATCGCAAGACCCCGGTCGGGCAGCGCACGGTGTGGCTCGGCAACGCGGCACAGACCATGCATCCGGTGGCTGGCCAGGGCTTCAACCTTGCCCTGCGCGACGTGCGCGCATTTGCCGACCTGTTGATCGAACGTGGCGACGACCCCGGCAACACAGCGCTGCTGGGCGAATACGGCAGCACCCGTGGCCTCGACCGTCTCGGCACGATCCGCTTCACCGACAGTCTGGTGCGGCTGTTCAGCAACGAAATCGCCCCCTTGCGCCACGCCCGTGGCGCAGGCCTGTTCGCCCTCGATCTGTGCCCGCCACTGCGGCACTTCGTGGCCAAGCGCATGATGTTTGGCGCGCGCGCCTGGCCGTAAACCGGGCTGCGGCAAAGCAGCCAAAGCCGGCGTGAAGGGTTGCACCCGCGCCACGCTGCCCCCCAGCGCCCCCGGCATGGGGTAAAATGCCGCTCTTTTCCCGCCCGCCTCAGCCCATGCAGTTCGCCGGATTCACCTTACGCAACAACCTCTTTGTCGCCCCGATGGCCGGTGTGACCGACCGTCCGTTCCGCCAGTTGTGCAAGAAACTGGGGGCAGGCGTTGCCGTATCCGAGATGGTGACCTCGAACTCGCTGCTGTACGGCAGCGCGAAAACCCAGCGTCGCGCCAACCACGACGGCGAGGTCGACCCGATCTCGGTGCAGATCGCGGGAGCCGATCCGGCGATGATGGCCGAGGCCGCACGCCACAACGCCGACCGTGGCGCCCAGATCATTGACATCAACATGGGCTGCCCGGCAAAGAAGGTGTGCAACGTCATGGCCGGCTCCGCGCTGATGCAGGACGAGCCCCTGGTTGCCCGCATCCTCGAAGCCGTCGTGAATGCAGTGCCGAACACCCCGGTCACGCTCAAGTTCCGTACCGGCTGGAACCGCGAGAACAAGAACGCACCGACCATCGCCCGCATTGCCCAGGAGTCTGGCATCCGTGCGATCGCCATCCATGGCCGCACCCGCGCCGACCAGTACATGGGTCAGGCCGAGTACGACACCATTGCACTGGTCAAGTCACTGGTGAACATTCCGGTGATCGCCAACGGCGACATCACCACCCCGCAGAAAGCCAAGTTCGTGCTCGACTACACGGGCGCCGATGGCGTCATGATCGGGCGTGCCGCACAGGGCCGGCCGTGGATCTTCCGCGAGATCGAGCACTTCCTGCGCACCGGCGAAGAACTTCCGCCCCCGCTTGTCACCGAGATTCTTCAGGTCTGCCGCGAACACCTCGCCGACCTCTACGCCTTCTATGGCGAAGAGACCGGTGTGCGCATCGCGCGCAAGCACATCTCCTGGTACACCAAGGGCCTGGTCGGATCGGCGGCTTTCCGCCACACCATGAATCAACTGCCGGACGTGTCGGCACAGCTTGCTGCAGTAGACGAGTTCTTCGGTCGTCTCGCGGAAGCCGACACCCGCCTGCGCTACGAAGAAGAACTGCCTCAGGAACTTGCCGCATGAGCCGCAGCAACGAGATTGCCGATTCCGTCTTCCGTACACTCGATCAGTACTTCCGCGACCTCGACGGCGAACGTCCGGCTGCGATCTACGACATGGTGATCCGCAACGTCGAGCGCCCGATGCTCGAATTCGTGCTGCAGCAGGCCAAGGGCAACCAGACCGTGGCCGCCGACATGCTCGGCATCAACCGCAACACGCTGCGTCGCAAGCTGACCGACTACGACCTGCTCTGATGCACAGGCCGCGCCTGCGGCTGCGAAGCAGCACGCCGTAATGGCGCCGCGCCGCAACACCGATTTCCGATTCAACTCTCCAAGCCAGGCCCCACGATGAAAGTCACCCAAGCCCTGATCAGCGTTTCCGACAAAAGCGGCGTGCTCGAATTCGCCCGCGAACTCGCCGGACTCGGCGTCAAGCTCCTGTCCACCGGCGGCACCGCCAGCCTGCTGCGTGAAGCCGGCCTCGACGTCACCGACGTGGCCGATCACACCGGCTTTCCGGAAATGCTGGACGGCCGGGTCAAGACCCTGCACCCCAAGGTGCACGGCGGCATCCTCGCCCGCCGCGACCTGCCCGAGCACATGGCGACCATCGCCGAGCACGACATCGGCCGCATCGACCTGGTTGTGGTGAACCTCTACCCCTTCCAGCAGACCGTTGCCCGCCCCGACTGCACGCTTGAGGATGCGATCGAGAACATCGACATCGGCGGCCCCACCATGGTCCGCGCTGCAGCAAAGAACCACGGCAATGAAGCCGGCGGCGTCGGCATCGTGACCGACCCTGCGGATTACGCCGACATCGTGACCGAGCTCAAGGCCGGCGCGGGCAAGCTGAGCTACAAGACCCGCTTCGCTCTCGCGGTGAAAGCCTTCACCCACACCGCACGTTACGACTCCGCGATCTCCAATCACCTCACCGCACTGGTCACCAACGAAGTCGGTGACGTGTCGAAGCAGACCTACCCCGAGCGCTTCCAACTCGCCTTCGACAAGGTCCAGAACCTGCGCTACGGCGAGAACCCGCACCAGAGCGCGGCCTTCTACAAGGAGCCGAATGCGCCCGAGGGCTCGATCTCCAGCTACGCACAGCTGCAGGGCAAGGAACTGTCCTACAACAACATTGCCGACGCCGATGCAGCGTGGGAATGCGTCAAGGCTTTCGACACCGGCGCCTGCGTCATCGTCAAGCACGCCAACCCCTGTGGCGTGGCGATCGGCGCTACGCCGCTCGAGGCCTACAAGAAAGCCTTCTCCACCGACCCGACCTCGGCCTTCGGCGGCATCATCGCCTTCAACAGCGAAGTCGATCGTGCCGCGGCCGAAGCCGTTTCCGCCCAGTTCCTCGAAGTGCTGATCGCGCCGTCCTACACGGCTGAAGCACTCGAACTGCTGCGTGCCAAACAGAACGTGCGCGTGCTCACCTGCCCGCTGGGCAAGCCTGCCGGCGCCTTCGACTACAAGCGCGTGGGCGGCGGCCTGCTGGTGCAGAGTGCGGACGAAGCCCGCATCCAGATCGCCGACCTCAAGGTGGTCACCAAGCGTGCGCCGACCGAAGCAGAGATGCGCGACATGCTGTTCGCCTGGCGCGTCGCCAAGTACGTCAAGTCGAACGCCATCGTCTATTGCCGTGACGGCATGACCATTGGCGTCGGCGCCGGCCAGATGAGCCGCGTGGATTCTGCCCGTATCGCCAAGATCAAGGCGGAGAACGCCGGCCTGCAGATCGCCGGTTGCGTGGTGGCATCGGATGCCTTCTTCCCCTTCCGCGACGGTCTCGACGTCCTTGCGCAGGCTGGCGCCACTGCGGTGATCCAGCCCGGTGGCTCGATGCGTGACGCCGAGGTGATCGCCGCTGCCGACGAGCAGAACATCGCGATGGTGCTCACCGGCTTCCGCCACTTCCGTCACTGATCGCCCCAGGAGCAGCACATGAAAGTCCTCGTCATCGGCTCGGGCGGGCGCGAACACGCGCTGGCCTGGAAGCTTGCCCAGTCGCCCAAGGTCACGCGCGTTCTGGTCGCCCCCGGCAACCCGGGCACCGCGCGCGAACCCAAGCTGCAGAACGTGGCAGCAACCGAAGTCGCCGACCTCGTGGCGCTTGCCCGCAGCGAGCAGGTCGGCTTCACCGTGGTCGGCCCCGAGGCACCGCTTGCAGCCGGCGTGGTCGACGCCTTCCGCGCCGCCGGCCTGCCGATCTTCGGGCCGACGAAGAATGCCGCCCAGCTCGAGAGTTCCAAGGACTTCGCCAAGCGCTTCCTGCTGCGCCACGGGATTCCGACCGCGAAGTATCAGACCTTCTCAGACGCCGCCGAAGCCCATGCCTACATCGACGCCGAAGGCGCACCGATCGTGATCAAGGCCGACGGCCTTGCCGCAGGCAAGGGCGTGGTGGTGGCGATGACAGCGGAGGAAGCCCACGCTGCCATCGACATGATGCTGCTCGACAACAAGATGGGCGACGCCGGCGCACGTGTCGTCATCGAAGAGTTCATGCAGGGCGAGGAAGCCAGCTTCATCGTGCTGGCTGACGGCAAGAACGCACTGCCTCTGGCCACCAGCCAGGACCACAAGCGTCTGCTCGACGGTGACCAGGGCCCCAACACGGGCGGCATGGGCGCGTACTCGCCCGCCCCGGTGGTGACGCCTGACGTCCACGCCCGCGTCATGCGCGAAGTCATCCTGCCGACGCTGGCCGGCATGACCGCCGACGGCCTGCCCTACACCGGCTTCCTCTATGCCGGTCTGATGATCGATGGCGAAGGCAAGCCACGGGTGGTCGAGTTCAACTGCCGCATGGGCGACCCCGAAACCCAGCCGATCATGATGCGCCTCAAGACGGATCTTGCCGATCTCATCGAAGCAGCCATTGCCGGCAAACTCGATCAGATCGAGGCCGAATGGGACCGCCGGGTCGCGCTCGGCGTGGTGCTTGCCGCTGCGGGCTACCCTGACAGTCCGCGCAAGGGCGACCCGATCACCGGCCTGACACCCGCTGGCGAGGACAGCACACACGTCTTTCACGCCGGCACCGCCGAACGCGACGGTGAAGTCGTCACCTCCGGCGGCAGAGTGCTGTGTGTGACCGCGCTCGGAGACAACGTGAAGGCGGCGCAGAAGGCGGCATACGACCTCGCGGCAACGATTCAGTTCGATGGCTGCCAGTACCGCCGCGACATCGGCTATCGTGCAGTTGCGCGCAAAGGTTGAATCGGGTCAAACAAGGACATATGCCACGGCGGTATGATCTTTACACGGGTTATGCTTGTATAGGTGCGGTCTGGATACAGCTGACCGCGACATCCCCATCAAGCGCAGGAAGGAGAAACCGATGACCCTTAAGTTCGAGATCACCAAGTCCGCCGGCGGCGAGTTCTTTTTCAAGCTCGTTGGCGAAAACGGCAAGACCCTGGTTCGCAGCGAGGGCTACAACGCCAAGGCAAGCTGTACCAATGGCGTCGAATCGGTCCGCAAGAATTCGACCGAAGACAAGCGCTATGCACAGAAGACCGCATCCGACGGACGTCCCTACTTCAACCTGACCGCCACCAACGGCCAGGTCATCGGCACCAGCCCGATGTTTGCAGACGCAGCCGCCTGTGAGGCCGCCATCGCTGCAATGAAGACCGGCGCTGCTGCTGCGGCCGTAGACGATCAAAGCTGAGAATTAATGACCCCGAGCACCGTCAAGCCCTACTTCACCGATCTTCAAACCCGGATCGTCACCCGCCTCGAACAGTTCGACGGGCAGGCGTTCAAGGCAGATGGATGGGAGCGACCGGGCGGCGGTGGCGGTCTGAGCCGTGTCATCGAGGAAGGCAACTTCTTCGAGCGCGGCGGGGTCAATTTTTCGCATGTCATGGGCGACGGCATGCCGGCTTCGGCCACCGCTCACCGGCCGGAACTGGCCGGCAGGCGCTTCGAGGCAATGGGCGTGTCGCTGGTCCTGCATCCGCGCAACCCCTACTGCCCCACGGTGCACATGAACGTGCGCTGCTTCGTCGCCCTGGCCGAAGGCAAGGATCCCGTGTGGTGGTTTGGCGGCGGCATGGACCTGACGCCTTATTATGGCTACGAGGATGACGTCCGCCACTTTCACGCGACCTGCAAAGCGGCGGTCCTGCCGTTTGGCGGTGAGGCCGAGCATGCGCGTCTGAAGGAATGGTGCGACCGCTATTTCTTCCTCAAGCATCGCAACGAACCCCGCGGCGTCGGCGGACTCTTCTTCGACGATCTTGGCGCTGACGGCAAGACCGATTTCGACACCGCATTCGGCCTGACGCGATCGGTTGGCGACGCCTTTATCGACGCCTATCTGCCCATCATCGAACGTCATCGCGACGCGCCCTATGGCGAGCGCGAACGCGACTTCCAGGCATATCGCCGCGGTCGCTACGTCGAATTCAATCTGGTTTTCGACCGCGGCACCCTGTTCGGCCTGCAATCGGGCGGACGCACCGAATCCATCCTGATGTCGATGCCGCCCATCGTCAAATGGCGCTACGACTGGCACCCCGAAGCCGGTTCGCCGGAAGCCCGCCTCTACGACGTCTTCCTGCAGCCCAAAGACTGGGTGTAAGCACCCCGCAGGGCGCTCGCCCTCGTCAGTTCGGATACACCACTTCCACCGCCTCGGGCGGCAGCCACTCGCGCAGGCTCTCGAGCAGGCTTTCCTCCAGCCGCACGCGCCAGCCGTCGCCAAAAGGCAGTTCCGCCTCGGCCACGGCGTTGCGATAACGCACCTTGACCGGGCAGCCGCCATCGCGGAACGGCGTCAGCAAGGTCTGCAGACGGTCGGCCGTTGCCGCCGCGCCGCCACTCTCGCCCACTTCACCGTTGAGCTTCAGTTGCAGCGCACGCGCGAAACGGCTGCGCGCCTCACCCAGTGTCAGCAGCTTGTCGGCAATGATGCGGAAACCGCCCGAGAACTCGTCATTGCTGACCTTGCCCTCGATCACCAGCACCTCGTCGGTGACGATCTTGCCGCGGTTGGCATCGAGCACCTCGGAATAGACCGCCACCTCGCGTGGCTGCGTGCCGTCGTCGAGCAGCACGAAGGCCATCTTGCCGCGGTTGCCCACCTTGGTCCGCACCTCCATCACCACACCCGCCATCATGGTCAGGTCGCGCGACGGCTCGATCTGGGCCAGCGTGCGGCGCACGAAGCGGCGCACCTCGCCCTTGAAGGCATTGAAGGGGTGACCGGAGAGGAAGAAGCCGATCGCGGTCTTCTCTTCCTTGAGGCGCTCGCGCTCGGTCCACGGCCTCACCTTGACGAACTCGACCCCCGCCCCTGCCGCCTCGGGCATCATGTCGAACAGGCCCCCCTGCATCGCATTGGCAGCCACCTGCTCGGCGGCCTCCATGGCCAGCGACACGGTCGCCATCAGTTGCGCGCGATCGAGCCCCTTGTGCCCCTCCAGCGTATCCATCGCGCCCGAGCGGATCAGGGCCTCGATGACCCGGCGATTGGCCAGACGACGGTCGACACGCTCGCAGAAGTCGAACAGGTCGCGGAAGGGTGCGCCTTTCTCGCGCGCCGCGATGATCGCGCGCACCGCCGGTTCGCCCACCCCTTTGACCGCACCGAGACCGTAACGGATCACCTTGCGATCGACGGGCACGAAGCGGTAATCGGATGCATTGACGTCGGGCGGCAGCACCTCGATCTTGTTGGCAACGGTATCTTCATAGAAGATCTTCACCGTGTCGGTGTTGTCGAGGTCGGACGACATCGTCGCGGCCATGAAGGCCGCGCAGTAGTGGGCCTTCAACCACGCCGTGTGGTAGGTGACCACCGCATAGGCCGCGGTGTGCGACTTGTTGAAGCCGTACTCGGCGAACTTCGTCATCAGGTCGAACAGTTGCTCGGCCAGTGCCGGATCGTAGCCCTTCTGCTTCGCACCGTCGGCAATCGTGGCGCGGTGCTTGGCCATCTCCTCGGCTTTCTTCTTGCCCATCGCCCGGCGCAGCATGTCCGCCCCGCCAAGGGTGTAGCCGCCGATGATCTGGCTGATCTGCATCACCTGTTCCTGGTACACGATCACGCCGTAGGTCGGCTCCAGGCAGGCCTTGAGGTCAGGGTGGAAGTAGTCGATCTCCTGCTGGCCTTTCTTTCGCAGGATGAAGTCATCCACCATGCCCGAACCGAGCGGGCCGGGGCGATAGAGCGCGAGCACGGCGATGATGTCTTCGAAGCGGTCGGGCGCAAGCTTCTTGAGCAGCTTCTTCATGCCGTCCGATTCAACCTGGAAGATCGCCGTGGTATTGGCATCCTTCAGGATCTGGTAGGCCGCGGGGTCCTTGAAGCCGAGGCTCATCAGGTCGGGGCGCTTGCCGGTCTCGCGCTCCACGTACTGCAGCGCAAGCTCGATAATCGTCAGGTTGCGCAGGCCGAGAAAGTCGAACTTCACCAGGCCCACGGCTTCGACGTCGTCCTTGTCGAACTGCGACACCGGGGTCGCATCGTCGCCATCGGCGATGTAAAGCGGACAGAAATCGGTCAGCTTGCCCGGCGCGATCAGCACGCCGCCGGCGTGCATGCCGACGTTACGCGACAGGCCCTCGAGCGGCAGCGCCAGACTCCACAACTCCTGCACCGATTCGCCGTCATTGCCGTCCTTCATCATGTCGCCGATCTGCGGCTCCATCTCGTAGGCACGGGTCAGTGAAACCGGCTTCGCACCTTCGACCGGCACCAGCTTGGACAGCCTGTCGCACAGGCCATAGGGCAGATCCAGCACACGCCCCACGTCGCGCACCACAGCCTTCGAGGCCATCGTGCCGAAGGTGGCGATCTGGCTGACCGCGTCCTTGCCATAGCGCTCGCGCACGTACTCGATCACGCGATAGCGGTTGTCCTGGCAGAAGTCGATATCGAAGTCGGGCATCGACACCCGCTCCGGGTTGAGGAAGCGCTCGAACAGTAGCGCGTACTCAAGCGGATCGATGTCGGTAATATCAAGCGAATAGGCCACCAGCGAACCGGCACCGGAACCTCGCCCCGGCCCCACCGGCACGCCATTCGCCTTGCCCCAGCGGATGAAGTCGGCAACGATCAGGAAGTAACCGGGAAAACCCATCTGGATGATGGTGTCGGTTTCGAACTTCAGCCGGTCCTCGTAACGCTGACGCTGGCGCTCGCGCTCCTCCGGGTTCGGATAGAGCTGGACAAGCCGGCGCTCGAGGCCGTCCTTGGCCTCCTGCACCAGGAAGTCGTCCAGCGTCATGCCTTCCGGCGTCGGGAACTGCGGCAGGAAATTCTTGCCCAGCTGCACCGTCAGCGAGCAGCGGCGTGCAATCTCGACTGCGTTCTCGAGCGCCTCGGGGAGATCGGCGAACAGCTCGCACATCTCGTCCTGGCTCTTGAGGTACTGCTCTTCGGTAAAGTCACGCGGACGACGCTTGTCGGCCAGCACATAGCCCTGTGCGATACACACGCGGGCCTCATGCGCCTTGAAATCCTCGCGGGTGAGGAACTGCACCGGATGCGTCGCCACCACCGGCAGGCCGAGCTTGTTCGCCAGCACCAGCGCCTGGCGAATATAAGCCTCGGTGCCGGGATGTCCGGCGCGCTGCAGCTCGATATAGAAGCCGCCCGGAAACATGCGCTTCCAGTCGGCCGCCAGCAGTTCGGCGATCTCGGGGTTGCCGTTGACCAGGTTTTGCCCGATATCGCCCATCATGGCGCCGGAAAGGCAGAGCAGATCGCTCGCGGCACCGTCTTCAAACCACGCGCGGCGCAGTTCTGCCCGCCCGCGGTGCTTGTTCTCCAGATAGGCTCGCGTCAGCAGTTCGGACAACTGCCCATAACCGTTGCGGTTCTTGCAGATCAGCAGCACGCGATAAGGCTTGTCGCGCTCGACCTCGTTCTCGATCCAGACATCCGCTCCAACGATCGGCTTGATGCCCTTGCCGCGGCAGCCCTTGTAAAACTTGACCATCCCGAACAGGTTGGCGAGATCGGAAATGCCGAGCGCAGGCATGCCGTCTGCAGCCGCAGACGAAATGGCCTGATCGATCTGGACGATACCGTCCGTGATCGAGTATTCGGTGTGAAGACGGAGGTGAACGAAACGGGGGGAATGTGCGGAACTCATGGGCGCAATTTTACCCGAGCGACGCCATCCCCCCCGTACTCGGGAAGAAAAAGTCCGGTGCCGTCATGCCGCCACCGGACCCAAGTCCAGCTTCAGTCCTTGCCGGGCTCGTCCTTGCGCAACTTGGCCAGCCAGTACTCCATCTGGCGACCCGCCGCTTCACGACCACCCAGCCCGAAGGACAGGGCCACCGCCACTGCAACCGCACCAAAGCCCAGGCCAAAAGCCAGATTGACGATATCGTCAGCAATGCCCATGGCACGCAAGCCCATTGCAATCACCAGTCCGAGAATGGCGACGCGGGCAATGCGTGCCAGCCCGCTTGTATGCTCGCCGCTGGCCCGGTTGATGGCCTCGGCAGCGAGATTGGCGAGCCAGAAACCGGCAACGAGGATCACCGCGCCGAGCAGGATGTCGCCACCGAACTGAACAAACATCGTCACCAGTTCGCTGATCTGACCGAACCCCAGTCGATTTGCCGCTTCCACCACGGCAAACAGCATCGCAAAGAACAGCACCAGGCGCCCCACCAGCGCCGATGCGGTGTGTCCTTCGCCAATCGCGTGCCCAAGACCCAGCTTCGCCGGCAGCAGGTCGAACCCGACGCCTGCGAGCAGTCGCGCAACCAGACCGGACGCGAAGCGGGCAACGAACCAGGTCACGCCCAGAATCACCGCCGCCGCCAGGATATTGGGCACGGCACCAAAAAACTGATCGAGCATGCTGATCGCCGGGGCGGACACGGCCTCGATCTTCAAGGCGTCGAGTGCTGCGATCAGGCTTGGCACGAAGACCAGGATGAATACCAGCACGCCGGCAAGGCGCGACAGTTTCACGGTCTCATCCAGCCCAATGCATGTGCCCAGCCTGTCTGCGCCGGCAGCCGCAAGGAGATTGCTGACCAGCCCGCGCAAGACCCTGGCCACCAGCCAGCCCACGAATCCGATGACCAGCGCGGCAAAGATGTCGGGCACCATCGACAAGGCGCGATCGACCATGCCCTGCACCGGCTCAAGCAGGCCCTGGAGCTGAAAGGCACCGAGAATGGCCGGCAGGAACAGCAGGATCACCAGCCAGAACGCGACATTGCCCATGTTGGCGCTCATCGGCTCCATGCCGGCCTCGGTTGCGAGGCGCTCATCCAGCGTGGTTGTTGCCAGCATCTTGCTCGTGAGCGCCCGAAGGACGGTCGCGAGCACCCAGGCGACCACCGAAAGAATGGCGCCCGCCAGCAGATGCGGCAGGTAGGTGGTGATCTGGGCCAGCAAGGCCGCGAACGGAGACGACAGACTCTCCAGATCGAGGATGTTGAGTACCGCGACGACAGTAATCAGCAATACCAGCCCGAACAAGCCAAGGCTGAGCATCGACTCAAGATCGAATGCCTGCCCGGTGCCGCTCTGAAGCTTCTGGTTGACGCCCGCGACCCGCAATACGCGGCGGCTGCCCGCACGGACAAGGACTGCGGCAAACCAGCCCAGCGCCAGGATGGCAAGCGCACCGAGTATGCCCGGCAGGCTGCCGCCCAAGGTCGATTGCAAGCTCGAAATCAGCGTGTTCTGTTCCATTGTTGTCGATCTCCCTGGTCGTCATGAGATGAGAGGTAGCACACGTGACGCCATTCCGTTGCGCCAAATGCTGCACCGCGTCATACCGGGAACATATGCCAGACCCGACAACTTTGCAACAAACACAAACTCACCAAACGACCCGGGCCGCCGCAGACAGGTCAGGGCAACAGAATGCTGGAACCCGTCGTCAGGCGCGCCTCAAGCTCGGTATGCGCACGGGCAGCTTCGCTCAGCGGATAACGCTGGTTGATCTCGATCTTCAGCTTTCCGGTACTCACGACATCGAACAGATCAGCCGCCATTGCGACCAGATCGTCCCGCTCCGCGGTGTAGGTAAACAGTGTCGGACGGGTCAGGAACAGCGACCCCATCTTCGCCAGCAGACCGCAATCGAAAGGAGGGACCGGGCCGGATGCTGCGCCGAACAGCACCATCATGCCCATGGGCCGCAGGCAGGCCAGTGAATCCATGAAGGTATCCGCACCGATCGAGTCGTAGACCACCGGCACACCGCGTCCGCCGGTGATGGAGCGGACCTGTTCGGCGAAGCGTTCGCGGGTATAGACAATCGGATGATCGCAACCGTGGGCGCGTGCGATCTCGGCCTTTTCGTCCGAGCCGACCGTACCGATCACCGTCGCCCCGAGCGCCTTCGCCCACTGGCACACCATCAGTCCCACCCCGCCCGCAGCGGCGTGGATGAGGATGGTGTCGCCCGGCTGCACGCGATACGTGCGGCGCAGCAAATACTGGGCGGTCAGGCCCTGCAACATCATTGCCGCGCCCTGCTCGAACGAAATCGACTCGGGAAGCGCAACCAGACGGTGTGCAGGAATGTTGCGAACTTCGGCATAGGCACCGAGCGGGCCGCCCGCATACGCGACGCGGTCACCCACCTTGAGTCCATCGACCTCGTCACCGAGCGCTTCGACCACGCCAGCCCCCTCAAGCCCGATGCCCGAAGGCAAGGGGACCGGATACAGGCCACTGCGGTGATAGGTATCGATGTAGTTCAGGCCGACGGCGTGGTGGCGTACGCGTGCCTCACCGGCAGCGGGCGCGGCGGGGTCGAACGACTCCCATTGAAGGACTTCGGGCTTACCAGTCTGATGAAAGCGGATGGCGTGCGTCATGGCGGTCTCCTGGCGGGCGCACCCGCTGCGGAAACCGCCGGATGACGCCTTATCTTACGATCGAAACCCCGATTCTAAACTGAGGACCACGGCCCACGTTGTAATCGAGCAGCGTCTCGCCGTACCCGTTGAAATACTGCAGATGCGCAAACGCGCCGACCCCCGAAAACACGCTCTGGCGCAGCGGATAGGACAGATCGAGCTGCGTGCTGCCCACGCCTGCCTTGCCCTTGCGCAACAATGCGGAAAGCATCAGACCGTCGTCGCTTCCCAAGCGCAAACCGAGCTGGGCGTAGCCTCGGTAATCGGTGATATCGGGATTGTCGTCCTTGTCGATATAACCCCAGACCTTGGGCTCAACGCCCAGATAGGTGCGACCGTTCGGGAAGTAGTAACGGGCATCGATACGCGCAAACAGGGTATCGATACTGCGCGAATCCTCTTCATCGCGCCCGTTGGATTCGTGCTCGTAACCGGCAGCCAGTGCGACCGAATTCCCCTCGCTGGGATCGGACAGCTTCCACTGATAGAACAGCGAAGGCCGGAAACTGGTATCGCGAAACGGCTTGGACTCCGATGAGAGGTCCCACAACGAGGTCTGCGTAAAGCCGAAATACAGACCGCGCACCAGCGGAAAGCTCTCGGCCACGACGCCCTGATCGTCGAACAGACGGTAGCGGAAGCTGATCTGGTAGCGCGCCGACTTCGGGTCGGTGCCGCCGACGACGAAATACATCGGCTCGTGAAAACTCAGCGCGGCAGGGGCTACGGGCTCATCCGAACGCTTCTGCTGGGTCACCGCCCCGGCCTTGGCGACGTTGCCCGCCTGCGCGGACGCGGCAGGTGACCGCAACGCGGCCCCGGAATCGAAAATCAGCCGTGCAGAAGGCGACTCGAGCAGGGAAAGCGTTGCCATGCCGACCACTTCGCCAGGCCATTGGCCGATGTAGCGCCGCTGCGTTTCCCCGAGAGAGCTCGCCCGCACGAGTTCGACCGCAATGCGCGGCCCGCCGTCCGGCAGTTCAACCTGAGCCGGCAGGCGCTCCGGCCACACGCCATCCACCGGCGCACCGATGACAATCAGTTCAAACGACTGCCCGGGCACCACTCGGGGCTCGGGCGACGCAAGCAACCAGCCCCCCGCCTGCGCAGGCGCAACCGCGACCAGCGCAAGGGGAAGCAGGCTGGCCCGCACGAGGCGGGCCACCAGACCGGACTCAGCCACCCTTGGAGCGCCTCAGTTCGGCGGCATCGACCACTGCCAGCGCGGTGATGTTGACCAGGCGACGAACCGTGGCCGACGGCGTCAGGATATGCACAGGCTGTGCAGCACCCAGCAGAATCGGACCAACAGACACGCCGTCGCCGTTCGCCATCTTCATCAGGTTGAAGGAGATGTTGGCTGCGTCGAGGTTGGGCATCACCAGCAGGTTGGCATCTGCCGTCAGCGCCGAATCCGGATGCAGTTTGGCGCGGATCTCGGGCGACAGTGCTGCATCGCCGTGCATCTCGCCATCGCATTCGAGTTCGGGTGCCGTGGTACGCAGTATCTCACTGGCTGCACGCATCTTGCGCGCCGACGTCGAATTCGAGCTGCCGAAATTGGAGTGCGACAACAGGGCGACGCGCGGTTCGATACCGAAACTGCGCAACTCGGCAGCCGCCATCAGCGCGATCTCGGCCACTTCATCCGCATTCGGGTTCTCGTTGACGTAGGTGTCGGTCACCGCAAGCATGCGCTTGGGCAGCAGCAGCAGGTTCATCGCCGCAAACTGCTTGGCGCCCGGCTTGAGGCCGATGACGTCCTGCACCTGTCGCAGGTGATAGTCATAGGTCCCGAACGTGCCGCACACCAGCGCATCCGCATCGCCACGACGCAGCAGCATCACGCCGATCAGGGTCGTGTCGCGACGCATCTTGGCCTTGGCCAGATCCGGCGTCACGCCGTCACGGGCCATCATGCGGTAGTAGTCGTTGCACAGCTCGCGATAGCGCGGATCGGATTCCGGATTGACGATATCGAAGTCGCGCTCGGGCACAAGGTTGAGGCCGATCTTCTTGATCCGCATCTCGATCACGCTGGGGCGACCGATCAGGATCGGACGTGCCAGGCCTTCGTCGATGGCCACGCGCGCGGCATGCAGAACGCGCTCGTCTTCGCCCTCGGCGTAGAGTACGCGTTTCTGCTCCATCGGCACGCGCTTGGCTGCGGAGAACACCGGCTTCATGACAATGCCGGTCGTGTACACGAAATCGCTCAGCGTTGCCGCGTACGCCTGCATGTCCTCGATCGGATGGCTCGCAACACCGGAATCCATCGCAGCCTGGGCCACTGCCGGCGCGATCTTCACGATCAGGCGCGGATCGAAAGGCTTGGGGATGATGTAGTCGGGACCGAAGGTCAGTTCCGCGCCGCCATAGGCCGAAGCCACGATGTCACTCTGCTCGGCCTGAGCCAGCTCGGCGATCGCCTTCACGCAGGCAAGCTTCATTTCCTCATTGATCGTGCTGGCGCCCACGTCGAGCGCGCCACGGAAGATGAAGGGGAAGCACAGCACGTTGTTGACCTGGTTCGGGAAGTCCGAACGCCCGGTCGCCACGATGCAGTCCGGGCGCACCGCCTTCGCATCAGCGGGCAGAATCTCAGGATTCGGGTTTGCCAGCGCGAAGATCAGCGGCTGGTCGGCCATATTGGCGACCATCTCGGGCTTGAGCACGCCCGCGGTGGACAGACCGAGGAAGACGTCGGCACCAACGATGGCATCGCCCAGTGTGCGCGCATCGGTGACCTGAGCATAACGGGCCTTCGTCGGCTCCATCTTCTCGTCACGCCCCTGGTAGATCACGCCCTTGGAGTCGCAAACGTAGACGTTCTCACGCTTCAGACCAAGGCTGACCATGAGGTCGAGGCAGGCAATGGCGGCCGCGCCGGCGCCGGAACACACCAGCTTCACGGTGGAGATGTCCTTGCCGACGACCTTGAGACCGTTGATCAGGCCCGCCGACGAGATGATGGCCGTGCCATGCTGATCGTCATGGAAGACCGGAATCTTCATGCGCTCGCGCAGCTTCTTCTCTATGTAGAAGCACTCGGGCGCCTTGATGTCCTCGAGGTTGATACCACCCAGCGTCGGCTCAAGCGAGGCGATGATGTCGATCAGCTTGTCGGGGTCATTCTCGTTGAGCTCGATATCGAACACGTCGATATTGGCAAACTTCTTGAACAGGCAGCCCTTGCCTTCCATGACCGGCTTCGACGCCAGCGGGCCGATATTGCCCAGTCCGAGCACTGCAGTGCCGTTGGTGACCACGGCAACCAGGTTGCCACGGCTGGTGAGTTCACGTGCCTGTGCGGGGTCTGCGACGATGGCATCGCAGGCTGCTGCCACACCGGGCGAATAAGCAAGCGCGAGATCGCGCTGGTTGGTCAGGCCCTTGGTGGGCACGACCGAAATCTTGCCGCGTGTCGGCGCACGGTGATAGTCCAGGGCCGCTGCGATGAAATCCTGATCCATGAGTTCTCCCTCTCGGTACAGTATGGTGTTCTTGTGAACATCCGGACAGGACAATAGGCGCGTGCCCTTGTCCTGCCAATTGCGATCATCCGCAGCGTTTTCTTTTTGCTCTGGCGCGAGCTGCCTTGCCACGGACCGGACCCGACCGGGCCCGCATGCCGAGCGCCCCGGGGAGTAGGCTGCAACGGTCATGAATAACGAGTCGGAAGTTTAGCGCAGCGCTCGCGGCTTGGGCAGGTGTGCCCTGCGCAAAACAGCTATCCGGGATAGGTTTGCCGATTTTTGGCACAATGCCGCAACAACCGGAGGGGAATCGACAATGCGACGCGTGGTGTTCAATCAGAAAGGTGGGGTCGGCAAATCCACCATTACCTGCAATCTGGCAGCAATCAGCGCCCAACAGGGCAAGCGTACGCTGGTCATCGACCTCGATCCGCAGGGCAACTCCACGCAATACCTTCTCGGCGTATCGGGCGACTCGCTCGACAGCACACTCGCCGACTTCTTCGACCAGACGCTCAACTTCAAGCTCAATCCGAAAGCCACCGGCGACTTCATCGTCGCCAGCCCTTTCGACGGCCTGCACGTCATGCCCTCCCACCCACAGCTGGAAGAGCTGCAAAGCAAGCTGGAATCGCGCTACAAGATCTACAAATTGCGCGACGCACTCGACGAACTCGCCGAGGAATACGACTGCGTCTATATCGACACGCCGCCGGCGCTCAACTTCTACACCCGCTCGGCCCTGATTGCCGCCAACGCCTGCCTGATCCCGTTCGATTGCGACGACTTCTCGCGCCGCGCACTGTATTCCCTGCTCGAGAACGTGGAGGAAATCAAGGCCGACCACAACCGCGACCTGAAAGTCGAAGGCATCGTGGTGAATCAGTTCCAGGCCCGCGCCAGCCTGCCACAGAAAGTGGTGCAGGAGCTGATCGACGAGGGTTTGCCCGTACTTGAGCCCTACCTGTCGGCCTCGGTAAAGATCAAGGAATCACACGAACAGGCCAAGCCGATGATCCACCTCGAGCCCAAGCACAAACTCGCGCAGGAATTCGTCTCCCTGCACGACAATCTGGCACGCAAGTACGGCGCCTGAGCGGCGTGGGCATGCACAGGCCCGCCGCCACTCCGGAACGCACTCAGGCCGGATCGAGCTTGGCCACTGCGAGCAGAAGCCACTTCATCCCCGCCGAGCCGAAGTTCACCTGAACACGGGCGTCACTGCCACCGCCCTCGGCGGCGACGATCACGCCCTGCCCGAACTTGGCGTGGCTCACGTTCTGGCCGATGCGCAGACCGCCGGGCAAACTGGCAAACGCCGGCCGCGGTTCGCGCTGCGTTGCCGCCGGTTTCGCGGACGACGTGAAGTAGGCTCCCCCTGCGCCACCAGTCGCACCGCCAAGCGCCGCACGCGGACTCGGCGGACTGAGCCACTTGGTGAGCCCGGCCGGAATCTCCTCAAGAAACCGTGAACGCAGGTTGTAGCGGGTCTGGCCATGAAGCATCCGGCTCTGCGCGAATGACAGGTAGAGTCGCTCCCTGGCGCGAGTCACCGCCACATACATCAGCCGCCGCTCCTCCTCCAGCCCCTCGGCTTCGAGAATGCTGTTCTCGTGCGGAAACAGCCCCTCTTCAAGCCCGGACAGGAAGACCACATCAAATTCCAGACCCTTGGACGAATGCACGGTCATCAACTGCACCGCATCCGCGCCCTGGTCCGCCTGATGATCGCCGGCCTCGAGCGACGCATGGGCAAGGAAGTCCGCAAGCTGACGGTGCTCGCCGGCATCGGCGGACTCCGCTCCGGGCGCGCCCGCCTGCTGCTCCGCAACGAAGTTGGCGGCCGCATTCAGCAGTTCGTCCAGGTTCTCCAGGCGCTCGCTGCCCTCTTTCTCGCTTTTGTAGTGATCTCGAAGACCGGAGCGGTCCAGCACGTGATCGATGAGTTCGGGAAGGGTCAGCGGCCCGGTATCACGCCGCAGATCCTCGATCATCCTCAGGAACTGACCCAGCGCGGTTCCCGCCTTGCCCGTCAGGTGCGGCACGGTGGCATACAGGCTGGTGTTATAGGTGCGCGCGGCGTCCTGCAGCACCTCGATCGAGCGCGCTCCAATGCCACGCGTGGGAAAATTCACCACCCGCGCAAACGCGGTGTCATCGTCCGGATTGGCGATCAGGCGCAGATAGGCAAGCGCGTGCTTGATCTCCTGGCGCTCGAAAAAGCGCAGGCCGCCATAGACGCGGTACGGAATACCGGCCGAGAAAAGGCGGTGTTCCAGCACGCGCGACTGCGCGTTTGAACGGTACAGCAGCGCAATCTCGGCGCGGGAACGTCCATCGCGCACCAGGCCCTGTATTTCCTCCACGATCCAGCGTGCCTCGTCAGAGTCGGCATAGGCCTCGAACACACGGATCGGCTCGCCCGCCCCCTGGTCGGTCCACAGATTCTTGCCCAGGCGGTGCGTATTGAAGCGGATGATCGCATTCGCCGCATCCAGGATATTGCTGTGCGAGCGATAGTTCTGCTCGAGCCGAATGACGTTTTTCACCTGAAATTCGCGCTCGAAATCGCGCATATTGCCCACTTCAGCGCCACGAAACCGGTAAATGCTCTGGTCGTCGTCCCCCACGCACAGCAGGGCTGCGCCGCCCTCGGCACCGTCTGCTGCCAGCAGCTTCAACCACCGGTACTGCAAGCGGTTGGTGTCCTGAAACTCGTCGACCAGGATGTGCCGGAAGCGCCGCTGGTAATGCCTACGAATCGGTTCATTGCGTTCGAGCAACTCGTAAGTGCGCAGCAGCAACTCCGCAAAATCCACAACAGACTCGCGCTGGCACTGTGCCTCATACTCCTGATAGAGCTGAACGCGCTGCTTTGTAAAGTCGTCCCAGGCTTCGACGGCATGGGGGCGGTTTCCCGCCTCTTTCTGGCCATTGATGAAGTGCTGGAGCTCACGCGGCGGAAATTTTTCGTCGTCGACATTCAGCGCCTTCAGCAAACGCTTGATTGCGGCCAGCTGATCGGCAGAGTCAAGGATCTGGAACAGCTGCGGCAGCCCGGCATCACGGTGATGGGCGCGCAACAACCGGTTGCACAGACCATGGAAAGTGCCGACCCACATGCCACGCGGACTGACCGGCAGCATTGCACCGAGACGGGCGAGCATCTCCTTTGCCGCCTTGTTGGTGAAGGTGACCGCCAGGATGCCGGACGGGTCGACCTGGCCGGACTGGATCAGCCAGGCAATGCGGGTGGTCAGGACGCGGGTTTTTCCAGAGCCGGCGCCCGCGAGAATGAGGGCATGCTGCGGCGGCAGGGTAACGGCCTGAAGTTGTTCGGGATTCAGATTGGCAAGCAGTTGGGACATGAGTTTTCCTTTACTGCCGCCATTCTAACCGCTGACCTTGCACAGCCCGCTAGCGCGGGACAGGAGCGTGCGAGCGCTCCCATCTATAACTAATGGACTAGTGTTGCGATTTTGAGACAGGCGCTTGATCCTCTGTAACTGCTGCGATAGGCTTGAATTGTGCACAGCAACAAATTGATGAACTTTTTCACGTTTTATTTGCCAGATACCTTCTAGAATGGTTCATAAGAAGCCATCAATACTTAACGCAGCACAGCATACGGAGCGCAAAGCACAGGCCCACAAGGCCCCTAAAGCGCACGCAGGCCTACCCCGGCCATACGGAGAACACAGATGAAAGCACCCAAACTACTTCCCTGGTACGCCCGCAAGGCCGGCGTCCCCATCGAGCGCGCCAATTCCCTTTGGCGCAAGGCAGTCCGCGAAGCCACCGCCGAGACCGGCTGGGTTGGCAACGCAGAGTACTGGGGTGCAGCCATCGACATATTCCTCAACCTCCTCGACGCCGAGAAGGAAACCCTGTGCACGCCCTGTGTCACGCCCATTCTTCGCAGCCAGCAGCGCATGTGGAACATGCCACTGACAGCGATGGAAGACATGTTCAAGGCCATGTCGGCCAACTGGCAGCGCCAGACCGAGATCAAACCCCAGAAGGCGGCCTGAACAGTACGAATTCAAGCGCAGCGCCCCAGCGGCGACGCCCACCCCATCCCTCCCTCTCCTTCATCGGAGATTTGGCATCCGGCCCCTCCGCCGGGTGCCATTTTTTTGCCGAAGCGCGTAAAAGGCCGGCTTTCCTGCGCCGGACAGGAAAAGGAATTGGCACTCAGACCCGACTGCCCGAGCGCCAGCACCGGGCTTCGCGATATACTTTCGCGTTTTCAACGCTTTGAGCGCACGCACCCCGCCCATGCAGGACAAATACCAGCCCGCCGCCGTCGAAACGGCCGCCCAGCAACACTGGGATGCCACCTCGGCCTTCCGTGTATCCGAAGATGCCAGCCGTCCCAAGTACTACTGCCTGTCGATGTTCCCTTACCCGTCGGGCAAGCTGCACATGGGACACGTGCGCAACTACACCATCGGCGACGTACTGGCGCGCTTCCACCGCATGCGCGGCTACAACGTGCTGCAGCCCATGGGCTGGGACGCTTTCGGCATGCCCGCCGAGAACGCGGCCATCCAGAACAACGTGCCGCCCGCCAAATGGACCTACGCCAACATCGATTACATGAAGACCCAACTCAAGCGCCTGGGCTTCGCCATCGACTGGTCGCGCGAAATCGCCACCTGCACGCCCGAGTACTACCGCTGGGAGCAGTGGCTGTTCACCCGTCTGTACGAGAAGGGCCTGATCTACAAGCGCCTCGGCACGGTGAACTGGGACCCGGTCGACGACACCGTGCTCGCCAACGAACAGGTCATCGACGGCCGCGGCTGGCGTTCCGGCGCGCTGGTGGAAAAGCGCGAGATCCCCATGTACTACATGAAGATCACCGCTTACGCCGACGAACTGCTTGAGGCGCTGGATGGCCTGTCCGGCTGGCCGGAGCAGGTCAAGCTGATGCAGAAAAACTGGATCGGCCGCTCGGAAGGGGTCGAGGTGCACTTCCCCTACGACCTGTCGACCATTGGTGCATCCGGCGTACTGAAGGTGTTCACCACCCGCGCCGACACGCTGATGGGCGCAACCTACGTCGCGGTCGCAGCCGAACACCCGCTCGCCACACAGGCGGCTGCAGGCAACGCTGAACTGGCTGCCTTCATCGAAGAGTGCAAGCGTGGCGGTGTCGCCGAAGCCGACCTCGCCACCATGGAAAAGAAGGGCATGCCCACCGGCCTGCGTGTGGTGCACCCGATTACCGGCGAATACCTGCCGGTGTGGGTCGCCAACTACGTGCTGATGGGCTACGGTGAAGGCGCGGTGATGGCGGTTCCAGCCCACGACGAGCGTGACTTTGCGTTTGCCACCCGTTACAAACTGCCGATCACGATGGTCGTGCGCTCCACCCGTGACGCCTACGAACAGACCGTATCGCCGTGGATCGACGCCTATGCCGAACCGGGCCGACTGGTCAATTCCGGCAAGTACGATGGTCTGCATTTCCAGGATGCGGTCGATGCCTTCGCTGCCGACCTCGAAGCCAAGGGCCTGGGCAACAAGCGCGTGCAGTACCGCCTGCGCGACTGGGGCATTTCGCGCCAGCGCTACTGGGGCTGCCCCATCCCGATGGTCCACTGCGACGACTGCGGTGACGTGCCCGTACCTGACGAGCAGCTGCCGGTAGTGCTGCCCGAGAACGTCGAAGTGACCGGCCGCGGCTCGCCGCTGGCCAAGATGGCCTCGTTCTACGACTGCAGCTGCCCCAAATGCGGCAAGCCGGCCAAGCGCGAGACCGACACCATGGACACCTTCGTCGAATCGTCCTGGTACTTCCTGCGCTATGCCTGTGCTGACAGCACCACCGCAATGGTCGATGAGCGCGTCAATTACTGGGCGCCGGTAGACCAGTACATCGGCGGCATCGAACACGCCATTCTGCACCTGCTCTACTCCCGCTTTTTCACCCGCGCCATGCGCGATTGCGGCCTGGTGAACGTGTCCGAGCCCTTCGCCAACCTGCTCACCCAGGGCATGGTGGTTGCCGAAACCTATTACCGCGACCTCGACGGTGGCAAGAAGCAGTGGATCAACCCGGCCGACGTCACTGTCGAACGTGACGAGCGCGGTCGCATCGTTGCAGCCAAGCTCACCAGCGACGGCCTGCCGGTCGTGATCGGCGGTGTCGAGAAGATGGCGAAGTCGAAGAACAACGGCGTCGACCCGCAGGCCCTGGTGGACCAGTACGGTGCGGATACCGCACGTCTGTTCACCATGTTCGCCGCCCCGCCCGACCAGCAGCTCGAATGGTCCGACTCCGGTGTCGAGGGTGCGTCGCGCTTCCTGCGCCGGGTATGGAACCTCGGCCACGTTTTCAGCAGTGAAATGCGTGCAGCACTGCCGGCCCAGCGCCAGATGGCAGCGGGCACGCTGCCGGCGGCACTGGCCGACGTTCGCCGCGAGATCCACACCCACCTGAAGCAGGCCAACTACGACTTCGGCAAGCACCAGTTCAACACCGTGGTGTCGGCGGCGATGAAGATCCTCAACGCACTCGAAAAAGCGCCGCGCGACAACGCTGCGGCGCACGCCGAGCTGACCGAAGAGGGTCTCTCCATCCTGCTGCGCCTGCTGTCACCGATCACGCCCCATATCGCGCATGCGCTGTGGAAGGACTGTGGCTACGGTGAGGACATCCTCGCCGCAAGCTGGCCCGAGCCACTCGAAGCAGCACTCAAGCAGGACGAGTTCGAACTGATGGTGCAGGTCAACGGCAAGCTGCGCGGCAGCATCAAGGTTGCCGCAGCCGCCAGCAAGACCGAGATCGAAGCGCTCGGACTGGCCTCCGAAGCCGCACAGAAGTTCATGGAAGGGAAGCCGCCGAAGAAAGTCGTCGTCGTTCCCGGCCGCCTGATCAATATCGTGGTCTGAGGACGCACTCATGCACTCCAACTCTGCCCGTCGCCGCCTGCTCAAAGCAGGCGCGGCACTCGCAGCCTCAGCCATGCTTGCCGGCTGCGGCTTCCACCTGCGCGGGCCTCAGCCCCTTGCCTTCTCCACCCTGCATGTCAGTGTCAGCCAGTTCTCCGACCTTGGCTCCGCGATCCGCCGCAAGGTGGAACACAGCGGTACAACGACGATTACCGAGGATGCGAGCAAGGCCGAAGCCAGGCTTCAGATTCTTGCAAACGAGCGTGGCCGCGAAATTCTCAGCCTGACGAGTTCCGGGACGGTACGCGAGTACCAGCTTACGCAGCGTATCCGTTTCCGCCTCATCGACAGCAAGAACACCGAGCTGATCCCGCCCACGAACATCTCGGGGCAGCGCGAGTACACCTTCGACGATGAAGAGGTGCTCGGCAAGGAGCAGGAAGAAACGCTGCTCTATCGCGACATGCAGGCCGATCTCGTGCAGCAGATCATGCGTCGCCTGGCGGCCTATCGCCGACCCCAGTGAACCTCAGGCCAGACCAGCTCGCAAGCCAGCTCGACAAGCCGCTGGCGCCGCTCTGGGTGCTTTTCGGCAACGAGCCCCTGCTCGTGCTCGAAGCCGGCGATGCAATCCGGGCAAGCGCCAGGCGCCAGGGCTTCTCCGAACGTGAAACGCTGGTCGTCGGCCAGGGTTTCCGCTGGGAAAGCCTGACCATGGCAGCCGGCAACATGTCGCTGTTCGGCGGCGAAAAGCTGGTCGACCTGCGCATTCCCACAGGCAAGCCGGGCCGCGAAGGCGGGGACGCACTGCAACGCTACCTCGCCCACTTGCCTGCGGGCGTGCTCACCCTGGTCACGCTCCCCGAACTCGACTGGCAGACGCGCAAGACAGCCTGGTTCAAGGCACTCGGCGAGCACGGCATCATCATCGAGCTCAATGCGCCCGAGCGCGAACGCCTCCCTGCCTGGATCGCGCATCGCCTTGCCGCCCAGCAGCAGTCTGCCGACCCCGAGGCACTGAGCTTCATCGCGGACCACGTCGAAGGCAACCTGCTTGCGGCCCACCAGGAGATCCGCAAGCTTGGCCTGCTCCACCCGGAAGGCAAGCTCAGCCTCGAACAGATTCAGGACGCCGTCCTCAATGTTGCACGTTACGACATCGACAAGCTGCGGCAGGCGGTACTCGAAGGCGACCCCGCGCGTTGTGCGCGACTTCTGGAAGGGCTGAAGGGAGAAGGCGCCGCACCGCCGCTGATCCTGTGGGCGCTCGCCAACGAAACCCGCAGTCTCGCCAGTCTGCGCGCCGGGCGCGATGCGGGGCAGCCGCTCGCCGCGCTGTTCAAGAGCGAACGCATCTTCGACAACAAGCGTCAGCAGGCACTCGGCCGGGCGCTGGAGCGCCTGAACCAGTCCGGGCTGCGCGCCGCGCTGATGCACGCTGCGCGCATCGATCGCATGATCAAGGGGCTGGTCGCTGGCGATGTCTGGGACGAGTTTCTGCAACTGGCGCTCCGGCTCGCCCGCCGATAAGTTCAGTGAGCGGATTGCACAAGCGAACCACACGAAGCGCTTTCAATGCTTTAATTCCTGTTTGGCTCTAGCGCTGCGAAGATACAGATGGACATCCAGAACTACATGCAAACTCTCGGACGGCAGGCCCGTGCGGCATCCCGTCTGCTGGCTGCGGCTTCGTCCGAGGCCAAGAACACTGCCCTGCTGGCCATGGCAGCCGACATTCGCGCACGCGCCGCCACCCTGCTTGCGGCCAACGCACAGGACCTTGAAGCTGCGCGTCGTGCCGGTCTTGAGCCGTCCATGATCGACCGCCTGACGCTCACTGAGAAGGGGGCCGAAGCCATCGCCATCGGCCTCGAACAGGTCGCGGCCCTGCCCGACCCGGTCGGCGAGATCACCGACGTCAAGCGCCGCCCCTCTGGTATCCAGGTTGGCAAGATGCGGGTACCGCTCGGCGTCATCGGCATCATCTACGAAGCCCGTCCAAACGTGACGGCGGACGCTGCCGCGCTGTGCCTCAAGTCTGGCAATGCTGCCATCCTGCGCGGCGGCAGCGAGGCCCTGCACTGCAACCAGGCGATTGCCGAATGCGTGCGCAACGGACTCGCCGCAGCCGGCCTGCCCGAACATGCGGTACAGGTTGTCGACACCACCGACCGCGCTGCCGTCGGCGCCCTCATCACCATGCCCGAGTTCGTGGACGTGATCGTGCCGCGTGGTGGCAAGGGCCTGATCGAACGCATCTCGCGCGAATCCAGGGTTCCCGTGATCAAGCACCTCGATGGCAACTGCCATGTGTACGTTGATGACGAAGCCGATCCGGCGCGTATCGTACCGATCGTCGAGAACTCAAAGACCCAGCGCTACGGCACCTGCAACACCGCCGAGTCGCTGCTCGTTTCGCGCACCGTGGCCGACCTCTGCCTGCCCGCCATCGGCACCATGCTCGCCGGCAAGGGCGTCGAGATGCGCGCCTGCCCGGAATCGCTAGCGCTGCTGACAGAGGCCGGCATTGCCGCCGACAAGCTCGTGGCCGCGACAGAGCAGGACTGGAGCGAGGAGTACCTCGGACCAATCATCGCGGTGAAGATCGTTGCCGGCCTGGATGAAGCCATCGAGCACATCAACACCTACAGTTCGGGGCACACCGAGTCGATCCTGACCGAGAACTACACGAACGCCATGCGCTTTCTGCGCGAGGTTGATTCGGCCTCCGTCATGGTGAATGCGTCCACGCGTTTCGCAGATGGTTTCGAATACGGACTCGGCGCGGAGATCGGAATTTCGACCGACAAGATTCACGCCCGCGGCCCCGTCGGACTTGAAGGCCTGACCAGCCAGAAGTGGATCGTTTTCGGCAACGGAGAAATCCGCCGCTGATTGCGCTCGAAGCACTATCGGACCGTTTATCGAACGGATAGCATTGGAACGCCCGTCATTGCACGGGCGTTCCGCTTTCAGCCCCGTGATCGACGGCGCATCCGCACTCGCTGCGGGGACGGCGCCAACACCCAGGTAACACGATGCCCACACGGCAAGCCCGACAGCACGCATTCGCCGCCGTGCTGAACCTGCCCTTCGGCAAGTTCGGCATCCGCATTGCCGGCGATAGCGTCACCGAGATGGTATTCCTGCCGCCAGACACACCGGTGCAAGCACCGTGTTCGCCGCTTGCTGCAGCCGTCGCCGACCGCATCCGCGCCTGGATCGCTGCTCCACAACAGGCACTGGTGCTCCCCCTCGCTGCGTGCGGCACGAGCTTTCAGTGCCGGGTGCGAGCGGCACTGCAGGCCATCCCGCCGGGCGAGGTGCGCACCTACGGCGACGTTGCCCGCATGCTCGGCAGCGCCCCACGCGCCGTCGGACAGGCCTGTGGCGCCAACCCGTTTCCGCTGGCTGTCCCCTGCCACCGCGTTGTCGCAGCGAACAGCATCGGCGGCTTTGCCAACGCCCGCGACGGCTATCTGATTGCGGCCAAGCGCTGGCTGCTGAACAACGAAATGCAATGAGCCGGACACCTGCGCCCCCCCTGCCCGACACCTTGCGTGATGAGCTTGACGCCTTCGTCGACACCCTGTGGCTGGAACACGGACTGGCGCGCAACACCCTGTCCGGCTACCGCAGCGACCTCGCCTTGTTCGGCAAGTGGCTCGCTGCGCGCGGCATTCCCCTTCAATCGGCACCGGCAGCGGAACTGAGCGCCTATCTGGCCGAATTCAGTCTGCGCGCCAAGGCCACCAGCCAACGCCGGCTGCTATCGGCCTGGCGGCGCTACTACCGCCATCTGCTGACGCAGGGCCGCATCAGCGAAGACCCCACCCTGCAACTGGATTCACCCTTGCCCTCCGACCGTTTTCCAAAAACGCTTTCGGAAGCCCAGGTCGAAGCCCTGCTTGCCGCCCCCGACACCGACACCGAACTCGGCATCCGGGATCGCTGCATGCTGGAAGTATTGTATGCATGCGGCCTGCGCGTTTCCGAATTGACCGAGCTCAAGCTGTTCGCAATCAGCTTGAACGAGGGGGTGATCCGCATCATGGGTAAAGGCAGCAAGGAACGACTCGTTCCGCTCGGTGAAATTGCTTCCGAATGGATTGCCCGTTACGTTGGCGGCGCCCGTAACACCTTGCTCGCCGGACGCAATTGCGATGCCATTTTTGTCACCCGGCGCGGCAGCGGCATGACAAGACAGATGTTCTGGCGGATCATCAAGCAATACGCCGTGCAGGTCGGCATTCCGGCACAGCGTATATCACCGCACACGGTTCGACATGCGTTTGCCACCCACCTGCTCAATCACGGCGCCGATCTGCGGGTAGTGCAAATGCTGCTCGGGCATGCGGACATTTCGACCACACAGGTTTATACGCATGTCGCCCGCGAACGCTTGAAACAGCTTCATCAACTTCATCACCCGCGTGCCTGAACCAGGAGACTGGCGGATCTTTTGCCAACTCGCAGCCATTAATGACCGTCACGCGATATTGCCGTCATCAGGAAATCCGATCATGAGCAAAATTGAAAAACACGCACCGGAAACACCCGCAACCCGCTTCTTGCGACAGCACGGGATTGCCCACTCCGATCACCTCTACGAATATGAAGAGCACGGCGGGACGGAGGTCTCTTCACGTGAATTGAATGTGTCCGAACACGCCGTAATCAAGACCCTGATCATGGAAGACGAAAACGGCCAGCCGCTTGTCATGCTCATGCACGGGGACCACAAGGTTTCAACCAAGGAACTGGCGCGACAGACCGGCCACAAGCGCATCGAACCTTGCAAACCGGAGGTCGCCAACCGCCACTCGGGTTTTCTGATCGGCGGAACCTCGCCTTTTGGCACCCGCAAGAAAATGCCCGTTTACATGGAAAAATCGATTCTCGACCTGCCGCTGATCTATATCAATGGCGGCAAGCGCGGCTATCTGGTCGGCATCCACCCGCACGATCTGATTCGCGTATTGCAGGCCCAGCTTGTTCAAGTTGCAAACTGAGCGCTTTGCACCAGTCCTGGCGCGGACGAATTGATACCTGCAAAACGCAAATTATCCGGGTTTCAGAAAAAACGTTTTATTTTCAGCGTGGTTTGCTGTCAGAATACGCCCGTGCAATTGCATTAAACAGCAGGATCAACATCCCCACATTCAACGTGTGGACATAAGCCGGAGAGAAATCATGGAACTTGGCAATCTGTCGCTGACCGAATTGCGCCGCCTGCAATCGAAAGTTGAAACCGAAATTCGGCGCCGCAGCGACACTGCGCGACGCGACCTGATCAAGCGCATGCAGAAGATGGCAGCCGAGCAAGGTCTGTCGCTCGATGACGTGCTCGGCACCTCGAGCCCGGAGAAGGGTGCGGCAAAGCCGGCTAAGGCAGCCAAAGCACCGAAGGCGAAAAAGCCCGCCAAGGTCAGCGTCATCAAGTATCGCAACCCTGCCAACCCGGATCAGGGCTGGAGCGGTCGCGGCCGCAAGCCGCAGTGGGCACTCGACTGGCTCGCGCAAGGCAAGTCGATCGAAGAACTCGCGGTCTGAGAATTCACGCAAATTCAAACCCGGCTACGCCGGGTTTTTTTACGTCCCTCTATTTCAGCTCATTCCAGGCGGCAGGGTAACGCCCTCCCTTCCGCGCTGAATGAATACGCCAACCCGACGCACACCTTTCATCACACCGATTTTCGCGATGCGAATCTTTACCCACGGCGCACCGAACTCCTCGAACAGCAGGTTCACGACGAATTCGCCAAGTGTCTCGATCAGATTGAAGTGGCGCTCGGCCAATTCCCCCCGGATACGCTCGATCACTTCCGCATAATTGATCGTATCCGCAATGTCGTCCTGCTCCGCGGCGGCATCGGGCACCCCGAAGGTCAGATGCAGCTCGACTGTCTGCGGCGCGATCTTCTCTCGCGGATAGATGCCCACCCAGGCCTGCACCCGCAACTCTTCGATGAAGATGAAATCCATGTCGTTTCCCGATTAGAATCGCCGCAATTCTAGCCGGATGCTCAGGCTGCTTGCGCACGATGTGTGGCGCGAATCACAAGACCACCTGAACTCAGGGGTCACGGAGAAATGATGTCTGTCCTGCTTTTGCTTGTTGCTGCCTACCTGCTCGGCTCCATTCCTTTTGCGCTGGTTTCCAGCCGTCTGTTCGGCCTGCAGGATCCGCGCAGCTACGGTTCGGGCAACCCCGGCGCGACCAACGTATTGCGCAGCGGCAACAAGGCCGCGGCAGCCGTCACCCTGATTGGCGACTGCGTCAAGGGCTGGGTTGCGGTGTCGATTGCACTCAAGCTGGGCTTCACTGCACCTGAAGCGGCGCTTGCCGGCTTTGCCGCCTTCCTTGGCCACGTATTCACGATTTTCCTGCGCTTCAACGGTGGCAAGGGGGTCGCCACCGCACTTGGCGTACTGGCCGGGATCGACTGGCGGATTGCGCTTGCCTGCCTTGCAGCCTGGCTGCTGATCGCCGCTGCGAGTCGATACTCGTCGGCTGGCTCGCTTGGGGCAGCCATTGTCTCGCCGATTGCCGGCTACCTGCTGCTGGGCGCAAATCCGGTCATCGCCGTGCTGCTTGCCATGAGCGCGGTGCTGATCTGGCGTCACGCCGCCAATATCCAGCGTCTGCTGGCCGGCACCGAAGGCCGGCTGGGCAGCAGCAAGAAAGGCTGAGTTACCCCCACTTGCCAGCCTCAAGAACTACCCTCCGGCTGGCGTCAGCAGTTCTGCGAGCGGCCAGCGCGGCCTGATCCGCACGCCAGGCGCCTGCTCCGGACGAGCACCGCCAGCGAGACGCAACGCGCCCGCAAAGGCAATCATCGCGCCGTTGTCGGTGCACAGCGCAGGTTCGGGGTAGTACACGCGAGCCCCACGTCGACGTGTGGCGCTATCGAGCCCGGCACGCAACTGCACGTTGGCTCCCACGCCGCCTGCCACGACCAGCGACTTCAGACCCGTCTGCTTCAATGCCGCCAGCGACTTTGCGGTCAGCACTTCCACTACCGCCTGCTGAAAATCCGCGGCCAGATCCGCCGCCCACTCGGCTTGCCATCCGGGCCCCGAGACCACATTAAGGACGGCAGTCTTCAGGCCGCTGAAGCTGAAGTCCAGGTCTCCCGAATGCAGCATCGGCCGCGGCAGCTTGAAGCGCCCGGGGGTCCCCTGCAGCGCCAGCGCCGCCAGCTGGGGGCCGCCCGGATATCCGAGCCCGATCAACTTCGCCGTCTTGTCGAAGGCCTCGCCTGCGGCATCGTCGAGCGATTCGCCAAGCAGCGTGTAGGCACCGACGCCGGTCACCGCCATCAACTGCGTGTGCCCGCCCGACACCAGCAAGGCGACAAACGGAAAATCCGGTGGGTCCGCAGCAAGCAGTGGCGACAGCAGGTGCCCCTCAAGGTGATGCACGGGGAGCGCCGGAATGCCGGCCGCCATCGCCATCGACTCGGCCACGCTCGCACCCACCAGCAAGGCGCCTGCAAGACCGGGCCCTGCCGTGTACGCGATGGCGTCTATTGCTCCGATATCGAGGCCGGCCTCGGCCAGGGCCTGCCGCACCAGAATGGGCAGACGCCGGATGTGATCGCGCGAGGCGAGTTCGGGCACGACCCCGCCGTACACCGCGTGCAGATCGATCTGCGAATGCAGGCTCTGCCCAAGCAAACCCGCCTCGGTGTCATACACAGCAACGCCTGTTTCGTCGCACGATGTCTCGATACCCAGTACCTTCATTCCCTGCATTCCCGGTCGTCAATGCGCCATTTTACCTTCCGGCGAGGGCTTTTTCGGCAATGAAACATACCAAGATGCTTGCCAGAGTCTGACTAACCCGCTATATTTGCGATCTTTCTGCCCTCCAGACACTCAAGGAAGTAAGCAATGCCGGGTATCCGCGTCAAGGAAAACGAGCCGTTTGAAGTCGCTATTCGTCGCTTCAAGCGCACGATCGAGAAGACCGGTGTGCTGACTGAGCTGCGCTCGCGTGAGTTTTACGAAAAGCCCACCGCCGAGCGCAAGCGCAAGCTGGCCGCCGCGGTGAAGCGCAATCACAAGCGCCTTCGCAGCCAGACGCTGCCGCCGAAGCTCTACTGATCCCGCACCGGTTTTTTACCGGTTGCCTGCACGCCGGGCGAAGATCTTCATGATCTTCGCCCGGCGTGATATTTTTTCTGTTCGATGATTCCTCAGTCTTTCGTTCAGGATCTGCTCGCCCGCGTCGACATTGTCGACGTCATCGAGCGCTACCTGCCTCTCAAAAAGAGTGGCGCGAATTATTTCGCCTGCTGTCCGTTCCACGGCGAAAAATCAGCCTCCTTCTCCGTCAGTCCAAGCAAGCAGTTCTATCACTGCTTCGGTTGCGGCGTGCACGGGAGCGCAATTGGCTTCCTGATGGAGTACAGCGGCCTCGGCTTCGTTGACGCGGTCAAGGAACTTGCAAACCAGGCCGGGGTTCAGGTGCCGGACGACGGCAAGCCGGGCCAGAACGCACTTGACGACGGCAATGCCAAGCTCGTCGATGCCATGGCAGAAGCTGCGCGCTTCTACCGGGATCAGCTCAAGCACGCCCCCGAAGCAATCGACTACCTCAAGCGCCGCGGCCTCTCCGGCGAGGTTGCCGCCCGCTTCGGCATCGGCTTCTCTCCCGATGAGTGGCAGGCACTCCAGCGCGTCTTTCCCGACTATCAGAGCAAGCACCTGGCTGAAGCCGGACTGGTCATCGACAACGACCAGGGCCGGCGCTACGACCGCTTCCGCCACCGGATCATGTTTCCGATCCACGACCGGCGGGGCCGCATCATCGCCTTTGGCGGCCGCGTGCTCGACAGCGGCGAACCTAAGTACCTCAACTCGCCGGAAACGCCGCTGTTCGAGAAAGGACGCGAACTCTACGGCCTGTACCTGGCGCAGAAGGCCATTCGGGACGCCAGCTTCGCACTTGTCGTCGAAGGCTACATGGACGTTGTTGCGCTTGCCCAGTTCGGCGTAGACAACGCGGTCGCAACCCTTGGCACGGCGACCACCCCCCACCACATCACCACCCTGCTGCGCCACACCGACCGCATCGTATTCTGCTTCGACGGCGACGCCGCAGGCCGCCGGGCCGCATGGCGCGCGCTCGAGAACGCACTCGAAGTACTGCGCGACGACACCACGCTCGCCTTCCTGTTTCTGCCTGCCGAACACGACCCCGACTCCTTCGTGCGCAAGGAAGGCGCAGACACCTTCCGCAAGGCCGCCGCGAGCGCATCGCCACTGGCCAGCGTACTGCTACAGGAACTCAAGGAGCGCTGCGAACTGGACACCGCAGAGGGACGTGCGCGCCTGATCCATGAATCGCGCCCGCTGGTCACCCGCATTGCCGCACCGATGCTCCGCCTGCAGGTCATCAAGTCGATTGCCGAAGCCGCCGAGATGACGCAGACCGAGGTTGAGCTTGCGTTCGGATTCAAGCCGGCTGCACCACCGCGACAGAGCTTCCAGAAGCAGGACTTCAAGCGCGGACCGCGCCGGACCGAGCCGCTTCGCCCGCAAGGCCGACGCAAGCCGCCATCGACCATCGGCACCCTGCTGCGCCTCATCCTGCAACACCCCGAGCGCGCAGCACGACTGCCGATCGACCTCATCCCGGACGACTCCGCAGAGGGCCGCGCGATGATCGCCATCATCGACCTGGTCAGCCTCGGCGAACCGATCCCGGCCGGCGGACTTGGCGCACTGATCGAACGTTTTCGCGACACGCCGCACGGCGACACGCTGGCCAGACTGGGAACGGAACAGGACGAATCGGAGTTCGAAGAGTCCGTTGTCGAAACCCTGTTCGAGGACACCTTGCGCAAGCTGCAAGGCGACGCAATTGCCCGCGAGATCACCGAACTGCTGGAACTGTCGAAGCAGGGAGCGCTCTCAGCGGGTGACCGACACCGCCTGTCTGAACTTCTGCTGGAAAAACGGAACCTTGCCAGCGCAGGCAAAGTCTCAGATCTATAGTATAATTTTCGGTTTACCCATTTATTTCGCCCTGATTCGAGGAGTGCCATGGCACGCGAGAAAGCCAAGGATACGCGCAAGGACAGCCCGAAAGGTCGCACTGCCAAGGCCAAGGCCAAGGACAAGCTCGCGCTGATCATCGAAAGCCCGGAAATTGCGCCGCTTGATGCCGAGGTCCGTCGCACGCGACTGAAGACCCTGATTACCCTCGGCAAAGAGCGTGGCTATCTCACCTACGCCGAGATCAGCGACCACCTTCCTGACGATGTCGCCGATGCCGAGCAGATCGAAGGCATCATTGCAACGTTCAACAACATGGGCATTCAGGTCTACGACGCAGCCCCCGCTGCCGAAGATCTGCTCATGTCGGACAACGTCGCCTCCACGGTGGACGAGGACGTCGCCGAGGAAGAAGCCGAGCAGGCACTGTCGACCGTCGACTCCGAATTCGGCCGCACGACCGACCCTGTGCGCATGTACATGCGTGAAATGGGCACCGTCGAACTGCTGACGCGCGAGGGCGAAATCGAGATTGCCAAGCGTATCGAGGACGGCCTCAAGCACATGGTTCTGGCCATTGCTGCGTGCCCGACCACGATCGCCGAGATGATCGACATTGCCGACAAGGTCATCCGCGAGGAGATGCGCATCGACGAAATCGTCGATGCCGTGATCGACCCGAACGCGCCGACCGCCGAAGAAACCGCCGCAGCGGCAGCCGAGGCAGCTGAAGAAAGCGCCGACAGCGACAGCGACGATTCGGACGACAACGACAACGACGACGACAGCGACGACGACAGCGACGGCGACAGCGAAGGCGCAGCCAATGCAGCGTCGCTACTGCAGCTGAAGACCGATGCGCTGGCCCGATTCGAAGCCATCCGCGGCCACTACGAGCAGATGATGAAGGTGCTCGCGGACAAGGGCTCGCAGGACAAGGCTTACCTTGAGTACCAGCAGCTGATCTCTGAGGAACTGATCAACATCCGCTTTACGGCGAAGTCGATCGAGCGTCTGTGTGACTCCGTTCGCCGCATGGTTGAGCAGGTGCGTGGCCACGAGCGCCACATTCTGCAGCTGTGCGTCAATCGCGCAGGCATGCCGCGTCAGCACTTCATCAAGATTTTCCCTGGTCACGAAACCGACTCCGACTGGATCGACAACGAGCTCGCCTCGAACAAGAACTATGTCGACGCCCTGTCGCGCGTACATCCGGCGATCACCGAAGAACAGGCGAAGCTGCTCGACCTGCAGGACAAGATCGGCATCCCGCTGAAGGAGCTGAAGGACATCAACCGTCAGATGTCCACCGGCGAAGCGAAGATGCGCCGCGCCAAGCGCGAGATGACCGAAGCCAACCTGCGCCTCGTGATCTCGATCGCCAAGAAGTACACCAACCGCGGTCTGCAGTTCCTCGACCTCATTCAGGAAGGCAACATCGGCCTGATGAAGGCCGTCGACAAGTTCGAATACCGTCGCGGTTACAAGTTCTCGACCTACGCCACCTGGTGGATCCGTCAGGCCATCACGCGTTCGATCGCCGACCAGGCACGCACCATCCGTATCCCGGTGCACATGATCGAAACGATCAACAAGATGAACCGCATCAGCCGTCAGATCCTTCAGGAAACCGGTGCCGAGCCTGATCCGGCAACGCTGGCCGAGAAGATGGAGATGCCGGAAGACAAGATCCGCAAGATCATGAAGATCTCCAAGGAGCCGATCTCCATGGAGACGCCGATCGGCGACGACGACGACTCGCACCTTGGCGACTTCATCGAGGACACCGCAACCCTGGCGCCTGCCGAAGCTGCGATGTACTCGGGTCTGCGTGATGCCACCGGTGAAGTGCTCGACTCCCTGACCCAGCGCGAAGCCAAAGTGCTGCGCATGCGTTTCGGCATCGAGATGAACACCGACCACACGCTGGAAGAAGTCGGCAAGCAGTTCGACGTCACCCGCGAGCGTATCCGTCAGATAGAAGCGAAGGCCCTTCGCAAGCTGCGTCACCCGAGCCGTTCGGAGAAGCTGCGCAGCTTCCTCGACAGCGACGCGTAACACGCTATCGCCTGTCAGGTAGCCCTGACAGGTAAAAGGGCCTCTAGCTCATGCCTGGTTAGAGCAGCGGACTCATAATCCGTTGGTGCTGGGTTCGACTCCCAGGGGGCCCACCAAAGAATCAAGGGGTTAGAGATCATTTCTCTAACCCCTTTTCTTTTTTTGCAGCATTCTTGCTGCAATTGAACCGTTGCTGGCGATACCTGCCCTCGCTCGAACAAGGCGGACGATGGCAGGATCACGGGCCGGATCGCACGAGTCATCGCAATCAGGCCGTCAACGCCGGCTGAATCGCGCTTCACTGGCTCTGACTTACTTTCACTCGCACAGGAGATCTGGAGATGTCGGCATGAGGACCAACCTGCAAGTGCCCTTTGCTGAAAAGGATGAGGCCAAACAACTCGGCGCGCGCTGGGATCCGAAAGGTCGGGTGTGGTACGTCAAGGACACAGCCGACCTGACGCCTTTTGCGCGATGGCTCACGGCCTCCGCACAACAGCCGAAGCCTGCCTCTGGCGCGAAGCCGGATGCCCGTGGCCACACGCAGCTGTCCCCTGTACTCAACACCGGCGCTGGGTTTTTCGTGCTGGCGTGCGACTGCCTTCCATGGGAAGGGTGCGCGAAGTGCCAGGACGCGATTAAGAAGCACGGCTGGGGCGCGTGACGCCAGCCTCACCGCAGCCATGACGACTGAAGCGCCCCAGTGGCGGAGCGTGGCACAACCGCCATCAACCGCCAGCGCATGCACCAGGCCACAGCCAGCTGTCGTTCAAGGGCACACGGATGTCCGGTTTTAAGGGCGCGGCCCCGCTTTCTCAGGCAGCGAGAAAGTCGGCACCCGGCACCGGACGACCCAGCAGATAGCCTTGCAACTCGTCACACCCGAGCTCCACGAGCTGATTGCGCTGCGCCTCCATTTCGACGCCTTCGGCAATCACCCGCATCCCCAGGCTGTGGGCAACCGCGATGATGGCGGACACAATCGCAACCCCGCTCTTGCCTGTCAGCATGGCGCGCACGAAGGTCTGATCAACCTTCAGCGTGTCGATGGGGAAGTGCTGTATGTACGCGAAACTCGAATAACCGGTGCCGAAGTCGTCCAGCGCAATCGTGACCCCGAGCCCCTTCAGACGCCTGAGCATTTCCTCGGCCTGATCCACCTTGCCCATCAGCATGCTTTCAGTGAGCTCCAACTCCAGCAGCGCCGGATCGAGGCCCGTCTCTTCGAGAATGGCCGCCACCCTCTCGGGCAGGTTTGCAGAACGAAACTGCCGTGCCGAGACGTTGACCGCCACGCGCAATGGCCGGCCCTCAACCTTCCAGGCCAGCGCCTGCTCGCAGGCTGTCCGCAACACCCATTCGCCGATCCGCTCGATCAGGCCGAGGTCCTCCGCCAGCGGAATGAAGCGTGCGGGCGAGATCGCGCCAAGCTCGGGGTGCGTCCAGCGCAACAAGGCCTCCGCGGCAATGACCTGGCCCGTGGTAGCACTTGCCTGCGGCTGGTAGGCCACTGACAGCTCGCCGTTCCCCAGCGCGTGGCGCAGCGCCTGCTCGAGCATCAGCCGGTCCTGCACCTGCTCATTCATCTCCGAGGTAAAGAAACGTATGGCATCGCGCCCAGCCGCCTTGGCCTGATACATCGCGATGTCAGCACGCTTGAGGAGCGTCTCGCCCTCATCACCATCGCGCGGAAAGAGGCTGACCCCGATGCTGGTCGTGACAAAGAACTGCCGACCTTCGATTTCGACCGGGGCGGTCAGAATCTGCTGCAGCCGGCACAGCACCGCATAGGCCTGCTCCTCACCATCGAGATCGGGAAGCAGCACGACGAACTCATCGCCCCCCTGACGGGCTGCCGTATCGCCGTCCCGGAGCACGCTCCGCAAACGTTGCGCGACCTCGCACAGCAGTCGGTCACCCATGCGATGACCGAGGTCGTCATTGATGCGTTTGAAGTGATCCAGATCGAGATAGGCAACCGCCAGCACGCACTGGTGGCGCTTTGCGGTGATGATCGCCTGCTCCAGCCGGTCATCCAGCAAAGCGCGGTTGGGCAGGCCGGTCAGTGGATCGAAATGCGCCTGATGCTCGAGTTGCTGCAGATAGCGCATGCGCTCGGTGACATCCTTGATCACCAGTACCACGCAGTCGCTATCCTCGCCCCGAACCGGCTCAACCGCGCACTCGGACCAGAAGCTCGCCCCGTCGGCCCCGAGCCCTTCGAGTTCGAGCACCGACTCGCGCAGGGAACCGAGCGCGCCCTCCAGCGCCGCGACGCCGCCCCGATCGAGAACGCCAAGCACGTCCGACGTGCGCCCGATGAGTTGCTCCCGTGGCAGCGCAAGGATTTTCTCGGCGGCCGGATTGACATCGCGAATCACGAAAGCACCGTCTTCGGCATGCAGGATGAGCACGCCGTCACGTGTCGTCTCGATCGCACGCTCGCGCAGGATCAGCGCACGTTCTGCGGTCTTGCGCGCCGCCTCGCTGCGCAGGCTCATCAGACCGTAGCCAAGATCCTCCGCCAGCTCCTTGAGCAGTGCGACACCACCGCGATCGAGGTCGCGAACGCTGCTTGCGCCGATGGACAGCACGCCCAGCAGGCGCTCTCCTCCGTGCAGCGGAAAGGCAATCATGGCCTCGCACCCATCCTGCACCGCGGCATCCCTCAACACCGAATCGAAGTCCTCGCCGGAGGTCAGATGCACCGGCTCGCCCGCCTGCAACGCACTCAACGCTGGCGCCCGTACCTGCCCCTCACCCGCATCCAGCACCGCGCACAGACGCCGCGCTTCGCCTTCCGACGCAACACGCCTGAGTCTGCCGTCGGCCTCCATACAGTCGATCATGGCCAGCCGGAACCCACCTGTATGCACCAGAATGCGACAGATGGCAGAGACCAGGGCCGACTCGTCCTCGGAATGAACGAGCGCCTCGTTCCCTCTGCTCAGGGTACGGAGCGTGCGCTGCAAACGCAGCATCGGCCGCATCACCATGCGTTCGATGGTGACTTTCAGGCTGACCATCAGAACGACGGCCATCAGCACCATGGCCACGCCAACGGCGTAGCGCAGCCGCACCGCACTGCGGCCAAACTCCTCGACGTAGCCACTGGCGCCCACGACCCAGTCCAGCGACTCGCTGTGCTCGAACGCCACCAGCTTGCTGCGGGGTTCGGTTTCTCCACGCTCCAGGTTCTGCCAGTCGTAGGCGATCACGCCCTGCTGACTCGCCAGCATGTTCGAGACAAGCTGCTCGCCGACTTCATTTAGCGGAGACCGCGGGTCATCGCCCTTCTGAAGCGGGTGGGAGATGAAGTGGCCGTATGTGGGCCCCGGATTGGCGTCGACGACGTAGAGATAACCGCTATCTCCGATGACAAACGTTCGCAGCCGCTCACGCAAGGGTTTCAGGGCGCGGATGAGATCCACCCCGACCGCCATCGCGCCAACCAGCCGCCCCCCGCCATCACGCGCCGGAAGCACCTCAAGCAGATAGTGCCGATCCCGAATCATGACCCGGCCACGCCAGCGCTGCCCGGCTTCGAGCAAACTGACGGATGCGGGCTCCAGTTGCAGAACCGGCGCCACCGCGTCATCGCCCCACTGCGTCGAGGCGATGACGCGAAACCCGTCGCGTTCGCGAGAGAGCACGGCCGCAAGCGTGCCGCGCAGGTCACCGCCATAGCGCGCCAGCTCGGCAGACCGCTCACTCACCGGCACGCCGTCGATGAAGAACTCCGGCGCACTGCCTGCCTGCGGCGTCCCCGAGTAGGCGCCCCCAAAGCGCAAGGCCATCGCATCGGCAAGCTGGGTAAGGCCATTCCCGAGCGTGGCGAACTGCGTCTCGACGAGATCGTGCGCCAGGCGGCTCAGGGCCTTGAGCTGGCGCTCGGCCTCGGCGCCGGACTGCCGCACCAGATAGCGGTCTCCCATGACGAGAACCGGCAGCATGACGATGCCGACGATCACGATGACGATCGCCAGCAACTTGCCACGGAGTCCTTGATGCGAGGTCTGAACCATTAAATATCCATTCATTTACCGCTTTGCACTGCATCTTACCCATTTTGGGGCATCGACAGCGACGCAAGAAGGGCTTATTCCTCCCCAAAGACCATGATTGCAACAGTGCCGGGAGCGCCACACGACCAGCGAGTGCGGTAAGCTCGGGCGCCAACCCGAATTTTCCCGTTCAGATCCATGTCTTCCGAGTTCGAGCTGATCCACCGCCACTTCACCCGCCCCACGGCGCATACCGACCTTGCCGTCGGCGATGATGCAGCACTGATGCGCCCGCGCCCGGGCATGCAGCTGGCGGTATCGACCGACATGCTGGTGGCCGGCACGCATTTCTTCCCCGACACCGATCCGCACGACCTTGGCTGGAAGACGCTTGCGGTGAACCTGTCAGATCTAGCCGCCATGGGTGCGGAGCCGCGCTGGGCCTTTCTTGGCCTGACCCTGCCGGGCGCCGACGACACCTGGCTCGCGGCGTTTTCGGCGGGCCTGTTCGCCTGCGCATCGCACTACGGCGTTGATCTTGCCGGCGGCGATACCACACGTGGGCCACTCACACTGAGCATCACCATCCTTGGCGAACTCCCTGCGGGCAAGGCCATCACGCGGGCTGGCGGTCACACCGGTGACGATATCTGGGTCTCCGGGCAGCCCGGACTGGCCGCACTCGGGCTCGCAGCCCTGCAACACAGGATAGACCTTGGCCCGACCGGACGTGAGCACTGCATTCGCGCTCTGCAGCACCCCACCCCCCGGGTCGAACTCGGCCTGGCGCTGCGCGGCGTCGCCAGCGCCATGCTTGATGTCTCGGATGGCCTGCTCGGCGATCTCGGCCATATCCTCGAGCGTTCGGACTGTGGCGCCGAAATCGACATTGCCCTGCTCCCTCTGGCCGAACTGCGTGCGACGGGGGCCGACGAGGCCCAGGCGCGGCGTGCGCTGCTCGCCGGTGGCGACGATTACGAACTGCTGTTCTGCGCCCCCGCCGAGTGCCGTGACACCGTGCACAAGATCGCTCATGAGCAGGGCATTGCATTGCACCGCATTGGCCGCCTCACCAGCCACCCCCGCCAGTTGATGCTGCGCGAGACCGATGGCCGTCTGCTTTCTCCCATGCTTTCCGGATACGACCACTTTGCCTGAAACACGCCCCACCACGCGCTTGCTGCTGAGCCACCCGGCCCATTTCATTTCACTCGGATTCGGCTCGGGGCTCTCGCCCAAGGCCCCGGGCACGGCCGGCACACTGCTGGCATGGCTGCTCTACCCCTTGCTGCGCACGCCGCTGTCGGAAGCAACCTTCCTCGCGCTGGTGTGCGCGCTCTTCGTTGCCGGCATTCTCGCAGCCGAGCGCACCGGACGCGCGCTCGGCGCCTCCGATCACGGCGCCATCGTCTGGGACGAAATGGTCGCGATGTGGCTCGTCCTCGCCTTCACACCCGCAAGCCTGATCTGGCAGGCCGTTGCAGTGGCGCTGTTCCGCCTGTTCGACATCACCAAGCCACCGCCCATCCGCTGGGCCGACAGCCGGGTCAAGGGCGGTTTCGGGGTCATGCTCGACGACCTTCTTGCCGCGGGCTACACCCTGCTCTCGCTTGCCGTACTCGTTGCCATTTTCGGCGCCTGAACCCATGGACAACACGCTAGAACAACTATCGGCCCGCGTCGGCGAGGCCCTGACCCGCAAGGGCTGGATGCTGGGCACCGCAGAATCCTGCACTGGCGGCTGGATTGCCGAGGTCGTCACCGCCACGGCGGGCAGCTCGACCTGGTTCGACCGCGGCTTCATCACCTACTCGAACGCGGCAAAGATCGACATGCTCGACGTCGGCACCGGGACGCTCGCCGCGCATGGCGCGGTGAGTGAAGCTACGGTTGCGGAGATGGCTGCCGGCGCCCTGAAGCACAGCCTTGCCAGTATTACCGTCGCAGTTTCAGGTATTGCCGGGCCCGGTGGCGGCAGTGCGGCGAAGCCGGTGGGCACGGTTTGCATCGCCACTGCGCTGCGCCGGGGCGATGTATTCCCCACCACCCGCCACTTCGACGGCGACCGGGAAGCCGTGCGGCGGCAGACCGTCATTGCCGCACTTGAAGAGGTACTTCGCCTTACCGATTCGGACAGCAGCATCTCAGCAAGCTCTGTGCCATAATTCGCGTCTCACTCAGGAAGGACCACTCATGGACGACAACAAGGCCAAGGCGCTTGCCGCCGCGCTCTCTCAAATCGAGAAGCAATTCGGCAAGGGCTCGATCATGCGGATGGGCGACGGCAGCATCGAGCGCGACATCCAGACCGTCTCCACCGGCTCGCTCGGGCTGGACATTGCCCTCGGCCTGGGCGGCCTGCCGCGTGGCCGCGTAGTCGAGATCTACGGTCCGGAATCGTCCGGCAAGACCACGCTGACCCTCCAGGTCATCGCCGAAATGCAGAAGCTCGGCGGCACCGCATCCTTTATCGACGCCGAGCATGCGCTCGACGTGGGCTACGCCGAAAAACTCGGCGTCAACATCGACGACCTGCTGATTTCCCAGCCCGACACCGGTGAGCAGGCGCTCGAAATTGCCGACATGCTGGTGCGTTCGGGCGGCGTGGATATCGTCGTCATCGACTCCGTCGCCGCACTGACTCCGAAAGCCGAAATCGAAGGCGAGATGGGCGACCAGCTGCCGGGCCTCCAGGCACGACTGATGTCGCAGGCGCTGCGCAAACTGACCGCCAACATCAAGCGCACGAACACGCTCGTGATCTTCATCAACCAGATCCGGATGAAGATCGGCGTCATGTTCGGCAGCCCCGAAACCACCACCGGTGGTAACGCGCTCAAGTTCTACGCTTCGGTCCGCATGGATATCCGGCGTACCGGTGCCATCAAGAAGGGCGACGAAGTCGTTGGCTCCGAAACGCGCGTCAAGGTCGTCAAGAACAAGGTCGCGCCGCCGTTCAAGGAAGCGCACTTCGACATTCTCTACGGAGAAGGCATCTCCCGCGAAGGCGAGATCATCGACCTCGGCGTGACTTACAAGATCGTCGACAAGTCCGGCGCCTGGTATTCGTACAACGGCGACAAGATCGGCCAGGGCAAGGACAACTCACGCGAGTTCCTGCGCGCAAACCCGGCGCTGGCTCGCGAAATCGAGAACAAGGTTCGCGCAGCGGTCGGACTCGGCGAAATGGCCGCGCTCGGTGGCGCGGCACCCGTCGCTTCCGAAGCCTGATCTCCGCCCCGTCCGGACGCTGACCCCTGATGGGCGAGCCGAGTCTGCGCGAACGCGCGCTGCGCCATCTCGCCCGTCGGGATCACTCGCGGGCGGAGCTTGCGCGCAAGCTGTCTCCATATGGCAGCGCCGAGGAGATCGAAGCCGTACTGGTTCGCATGAGCGAACTCGAACTGCTCTCCGACACCCGTTTTGCCGAAGCGTGGGTTCGCAGCAAGGCTGCCCGGTTTGGCAGCCAGCGGCTGCGCCACGAGCTCGCGAGACGTGGCGTATCGAAGGACTTGATCGACGAGGCCATCGAGAGCGAATGTGTGGAATCCGAACTCGACCGCGCCCGTGCAGTGTGGCAGTCTAGATTTGGCCTCGCACCTGACGATCGCCGCGAATGGGCGCGCCAGGCGCGTTTCCTGCAAACCCGTGGTTTTTCCACTGACGTGATCTGCAAACTGTTGAAAGAAGCCCCCGATGAGTCTGCTTAAGGTCACCGGCCTGCAAAAGCGCTACAAGGCGCGCACAGTCGTCCATGATGTTTCGTTCGAGGTTGGCTCGGGCGAAGTGGTCGGCTTGCTGGGCCCCAATGGCGCAGGCAAGACAACCTGCTTCTACATGATCGTAGGTCTGGTGCGCGCCGACGGCGGCGAGATCACGCTCGACGACGCACGCCTGACCGATCTGCCGATCCACGCTCGCGCACGCCTGGGGCTGTCCTATCTGCCGCAGGAAATGAGCGTGTTCCGCAAGCTCACGGTCGCCGAGAACATTCGTGCAGTGCTCGAGCTCCGCGGGCTGCCGGTGGCGCAGATCGACGAACGCCTGGAAGAGCTGCTCGAAGAACTTGGCATTGCGCACCTGCGCGACAACACCGCCATCTCGCTGTCCGGCGGAGAACGCAGACGGTGCGAGATTGCACGTGCGCTTGCCACCGACCCGCGCCTCATCCTACTGGACGAGCCTTTCGCAGGGGTCGACCCGATCGCCGTACTCGACATCCAGAAGATTATCCGCTTTCTGAAGGAGCGCAATATCGGCGTGCTGATCACCGACCACAACGTGCGCGAGACACTCGGCATCTGTGACCGCGCAACCATCATTACCGACGGCCGCGTGCTTGCCAGCGGCAAGCCGCCCGAGATCATCGCCAACGAACAAGTGCGCCAGGTCTACCTCGGCGAACACTTCCGCCTCTGATTCCGGCACGCCCCGACTGGCATCATGAAACCAACCCTTCAGCTCAAGCTCTCGCAGCACCTGACGCTCACCCCGCAGCTGCAGCAGTCCATCAAACTGCTGCAGCTCTCCACGCTCGAGCTCAACCAGGAAATCGAACGCTTTCTGCTGGAAAACCCGATGCTCGAGCGTGAGGACGGCGACGGCAGCGACTTCGCACCGTCCGCTGTCGGCAACGATGCGCAGCCCGCAACCGAGACCCCGCGCGAGACCAGCACCGAGACCACCCAGGAAGCCGAGCCCCGCAACGAGAACGAATCGGCCGACTTTGACGAAGGCATGGACTGGTCAGGCGCCGGCAGCGGCGCCAGCAGCAAGAGCGACGACGACGAGGACAGCGACTTCCAGGAATTCCAGGCCGCAGGCACCTCGCTGCGCGACTATCTCGATCAGCAGGTTGCCCTGTCCCCGCTGACGGACCGTGACCGCATGCTGGTGCGCTTCATCATCGAAGCGCTCGATAGCGACGGCTACCTGCACCAGGAACTCGAAGACCTGCTCGAACTGCTCCCGCCCGAACTCGACTACGACCTCGACGACCTCGCGATTGCCCTGCGGCACGTGCAGCAGCTCGAACCGGCGGGCATTGGCGCACGCACCCCCCAAGAGTGCCTCGGCCTGCAGCTGCGCGCCATGCCAGCAGGCAGCTGCCGCGACCTGGCGCTGGTCATCGTCGAACAGCACCTCGAGCTGCTGGCCGAACGCAACTTTGCAAAGCTCAAGCGCCTCACCGGGTGCGACGACGACGCCCTGCGCGATGCCCAGGCGCTGGTGTGCCGGCTCGACCCGCATCCGGGCTCGCAGCATTCCAACGAAGAAACCCGCTACGTCCTGCCCGATGTCGTGGTGCGCAAGATCCGCAACCGGTGGACGGTGTCGCTCAACGCAGAAGCCATGCCGCGCCTGCGCATCAACCAGCTCTACGCCAGCCTGCTGCAGCAGAACCGGGGCCAGGGCGGCGGTCTGACCGGCCAGCTGCAGGAAGCACGCTGGCTGATCAAGAACGTACAACAGCGCTTTGATACCATTTTGCGTGTATCTCAGGCCATCGTTGACCAGCAGCGACAGTTCTTCGATCATGGCGAGGTGGCAATGCGTCCATTGACCCTCAGGGAGATCGCGGACCAGCTCGAGCTGCATGAATCAACCGTATCGCGCGTCACCACCCAGAAGTACATGGCGACGCCGCGCGGCGTATTCGAACTCAAGTATTTTTTCGGCAGTCACGTTGCCACCGACACCGGTGGTGCGGCTTCTTCCACAGCGATTCGTGCCTTGATTCGCCAGCTGGTGGACGCCGAAGACAGAAAGAAACCCCTGTCCGACGCAAAGATTGCCGATCTGTTGGGCCAGCAGGGTATCGTGGTCGCACGGCGCACAATCGCCAAATACCGCGAATCACTCAATATCCCGCCGGTCAGTCTGCGTAAAACGCTTTGATACCAAGAGGAGTTAACATGAATCTCAACATCACCGGACACCACGTTGAAGTGACACCGGCCATCCGCGAGTACGTCTCCGGCAAGCTTGACCGCGTGATCCGTCACTTCGACAACGTTACCAGCGTGAACGTGATCCTTTCCGTTGAGAAACTCGACCAGAAGGCTGAAGTCACCGTGCACGTGCGCGGCAAGGACATTCACGTCGAAAGCGCCGACGCCGACCTCTACGCTGCCATCGATGCGATGACCGACAAGCTCGATCGCCAGGTGCTCAAGTACAAGCAGAAGAGCACCGATCACCACCACGACTCGCACAAGCACCAGACTCCCGAGGCGTGATTTTTCACCAGGCCTTTCGGACCCGGGTGAAGTTATAATCCGCCGCTCAATTTGGCGGTCCGGCTTTGCCCGGGCCTGAGAGACCTTTCAGCGTTGCGTCCGCTCCGGCGGCGTTGCGTGAGCCCCAAAGCGCATGAGCCTCATCTCCCAACTCCTGCCACTTTCGAACGTGGTTGCCGACCTCGACGCCAGCAGCAAGAAGCGCGTCTTCGAACAGGCCGGCCTGTTGTTCGAGAACAATCAGGGCATCGCCCGCAGCATGGTGTTTGACAGCCTGTTTGCGCGCGAACGCCTTGGATCGACCGGCCTCGGCCAGGGCATTGCCATTCCCCACGGCCGCATCAAGGGCCTGAAGGACGCAGCCGGCGCGTTTCTCCGTCTCGAAGCCCCGGTGCAGTTCGATGCGCCCGATGGTCGTCCGGTGAACATGCTGTTTGTTCTGCTGGTACCCGAACAGGCCAACGAAACCCACCTTCAGCTCTTGTCGGAGCTGGCGCAGATGTTCAGCGATCGCAGCTTCCGCGAACAGCTGCAGGCCGCACCCGACGCACAGGCGCTCCACACCCTGTTCAACGACTGGGGTACCGATGCGACAAACGAGCCTCTCGCAGCTGTATGAAGACAACCGCGAACGTCTGCAGCTGACCCATGTCAGCGGCAGTATCGACGCGGTTCTCTCTGTCGCCGAAGAGCGCATCTGGCCAGCCGACCTGATTGGCCACCTCAACCTGATTCACCCTACCCGCCTGCAGATTCTCGGCGCAGCCGAGCTGGCCTGGGCGCAGCGGCAGTCACGTGACAAGGTCGCGCACCACCTCAACGACATTCTGTCGGCACATCCGCCGGCCTTCATCCTGGCCGACGGCTGCGAAGTGCCCAACATCGTCCATGGCGTCTGTGCGGCGCACAACGTCGGGCTGTTCACCACACCGCAGCCGGCTGCCGGGGTCATCGACCAGTTGCGCCTTTACCTGTCGCGACAGCTCGCTGAAAAGGTGTCGCTGCACGGCGTGTTCATGGACGTGCTCGGACTTGGCGTGTTCATCACCGGCAACTCCGGTGCAGGCAAATCGGAGCTTGCGCTGGAGCTGATCTCGCGCGGTCACGGCCTGGTTGCCGACGATATCGTCGAATTCTCGCGGATCGCACCCAGCGTGCTCGAGGGCCGCTGCCCCGAACTGCTGCAGGACTTCATCGAGGTGCGCGGACTCGGCATTCTCAACATCCGCACCATCTTTGGCGAAACCGCCTGCCGCCGCAAGATGCGCCTGCGGCTGATCTGTCACCTCGAACGTCGCCAGCCCGGCCAGGACGACCCAAGCCGGCTGCCCATGCAGCGCGAGCAACAGAACATCCTCGGCGACGCGATTCCCCGTGTCACCCTGCCGGTTGCCGCCGGTCGCAACCTTGCGGTCCTGCTCGAGGCCGCGGTGCGCTCGACTATTCTGCAACTGCGAGGGGTGGACTCCACCCAGGAGTTCATCGAGCGCCAGATCAAACTGCTCGAAGCCGACCAACCGGACGGCCCCGCCTCCGACCGCCCCGGTTAAGGGCAATCCCTCTTGCGCCGCGATGTTTTTTCGGGCACTGCGCTTGCCGCAGTGCCGCATCGACTGCTACCCTCAGCCCCTTTACCGCAGTGCCCTCGCACAAAGCCAAAGCCATGACCGCCGCAAGCCCGGATTATCTGGAACGTATCCTCAACGCCCAGGTGTACGACGTCGCCATCGAGACGCCACTGGATTTCGCCAGCAATCTCTCCGCCCGAATTCACAATCAAGTGTATTTCAAGCGCGAAGACATGCAGCCGGTGTTCAGCTTCAAGCTGCGCGGTGCGTACAACAAGATGGTCAAGCTGTCGCCGCAGGCTCTGCAGCGCGGGGTCATCTGTGCTTCGGCGGGCAATCATGCCCAGGGTGTGGCGCTGTCGGCGAACAAGCTCGGGGTCCGTGCGGTCATCGTCATGCCCAGCACCACGCCGCAGATCAAGATCGACGCGGTCAAGGCCAGGGGTGGTGAAGTCGTGCTGGTGGGCGAGTCCTACTCCGACGCCTACGCCCACGCGCTCGAACTGGAGAAGGCCGAGAAGCTTACCTTCGTCCATCCTTTCGACGATCCGGATGTGATTGCGGGCCAGGGCACCATCGGCATGGAAATCCTGCGCGCCCACCCGCAGCCCATCCACGCAGTGTTCTGCTGCGTGGGCGGCGGCGGCCTGATTTCCGGTGTCGCAGCCTACATCAAGCGTTTGCGCCCGGAGACCCGGATCATTGGTGTCGAAGCGGTCGACGCCGACGCAATGACGCGCTCGCTGGCCGCTGGCAGGCGGGTCGCGCTCGATCAGGTGGGCATCTTTGCCGATGGCGCTGCCGTCAAGGAAGTGGGCCGCGAAACCTTCCGCCTGTGTCAGCAGTACGTCGATGAGATGATCCTGGTCGATAACGACGCAATCTGCGCCGCGATCAAGGACGTGTTCGAGGACACCCGCTCGATTCTCGAGCCCGCCGGCGCGCTTGCGGTTGCAGGCGCCAAGGAATACGCGCGCCGCAACAAGCTGCGCGACAAGCACCTGGTCGCGATCGCCTCCGGCGCCAACATGAACTTCGACCGTCTGCGCTTCGTGGCCGAGCGTGCAGAGCTTGGCGAGCAGCGCGAAGCCGTGCTCGCGGTCACCATTCCGGAACACGCAGGCTCCTTCCGCAAGTTCTGCAGCCTGCTCGGCAACCGCAACATCACCGAGTTCAACTACCGTTATGCGGACACCGAGAAGGCTCACATCTTTGTCGGCGTGACCGTACATAACCGCAACGAAGCCACGCGACTGGTGGAAATGCTGGCCCGTCACGATCTGCCGGCAGTCGACCTGACCGACGACGAACTGGCCAAGACCCACGTTCGCTACATGGTCGGCGGGCGCGCGCCGCAGGCAACGAACGAAGTGATCTACCGCTTCACCTTCCCCGAGCGCCCGGGCGCCCTGATCAACTTCCTGTCCAATCTGCGTTCGGACTGGAACATCAGCCTCTTTCACTATCGCAACCACGGCGCCGACTTTGGCCGGGTCCTGGTCGGCATGCAGGTTCCGCCGGAAGACAACGGCGCCTTCGATGCATTCCTCGAGCGCCTCGGTTACGAGTATGTCGACGAGACTGCGAATCCGGCCTACCGCATGTTCCTGTCATGAGCATGGCAGGGTGGCAGACGCCATCCTGCCCGCACGCCTCGCACCAGGCCGGCTGCTGTCACATTCCGGCGCTTGATAACTTAGTCCTTTTGTAATAGAAATGAGCTTGCCGGAGCCGGTCCGGCGACATGCGCACCCCGTCGGCGTGACGGAGGCGCGCGCCCCTGCAGCGCAGTGCCACTGAGGCACGCAGCTGCATTGAGGATACCCGTGACCTCCCCGTTCCGTCTTCAACTTGCTCGCTGGCTTCTCGTGCTCCTCGGCACCACCCTCGCTCAGGGCATCGCCTTCGACGCGCACGCGCATCAAAGCCGTCTTGATCGCATCCTCGACGAGAAGCGCGTCCGCGTCTGCATCTGGCCAGAGTATTTCGGGATGACATACCGGGATCCGGCGACCCACGAGTTACGCGGGATCGACATCGATCTCGCGCTTGAGCTTGGCCGGGAACTGAATGTCGGCGTCGAATTCGTCGACAGCAGCTTTCCGCGCCTGACGAAGGACTTGCTCAACGATAACTGCGACGTCGCGATGTTTGGTGTCGGGATCACGGCCGAGCGCGCGGAAGAGCTTCGGTTCACCTCCCCTTACCTTGCGAGCGACATCTATGCGGTTGCCCCGCGCAGCAGCCGGCGAATCAATCAGTGGGACGACATTGATCAGCCGGGGGTTATCGTGGCCGTCGCCAAAGGCACGATCCATGAACAAGTCATGATCGACAAGCTTCGCCACGCCAGGCTTGCGGTACTGGGATCGCCGCACGCGCGTGAGGAGGCCGTCGAATCCGGGCGTGCCGACGTGTTCATCACCGACTACCCGTTCGGCCATCGCATGGTCGACAGGTCAGACTGGGCGCGCCTGATTTCGCCCGGCACGCCTTACCACATCACCCCCTACGCATGGGCTGTCGCACCGGGTGACGCCCCGTGGTTCAAGCGGCTCGAAACCTACCTCCGTGCGATAAAGCACGATGGCCGCCTGGTACGCGCCGCGCGGCGTCACGGGCTCGAGCCCATCGTCATCACCCGCTGAGCGCAGCCGCCAGATGAACGCACGACGCCGCAGGCGCCTCGCTGACTTCGGTTTCTTTGGCCTGCTGAGCGTCTGCGCGCTTTTGGCCTGGGCCGGTTTCGAGTACCACTTTTCGCGTGTTCTGGAAGACGTACGCACTGCGCACGAACAGATTTCGCAGCGCGACACCCGCCACCTGAACACGCACATCGGACATCTGCTACGGAACGTCGATCTCAACCTGAGCTCGCTGGGAAGCGCCATCACCACCGCTGAGCAATCACCTGAATGGACCAGGCAGCTCGACTCCGTGATCCGGCACATCCCCTACCTGCGCTCGCTCTCGGTGGTCGACGCAGACGGCAAGGTCATTGCGAGCACCACCCCCGAGAATCTGGGAGCCGTACTCAGTCTCGACAGCTACCACCCCAGCAATCGTGCCCCCGGAGACGTCCTCCAGATCGGCCCGCCACACGCCGGACGCGATCTTGCCGACGCTCGACCGACAGGCGACCCGCAGACGCCGACACCCGACCAGGGCTTTATCCCGATCGCACGTTCGTTCGGATCGGGAGACGCGCGCCCGCTTACGCTGCTCGCCACCCTGGAGCTCGACTACCTCCGACGCATTCTCGCCGATTTCAGAACCACGCCTGGCGATCGCGTCAGCCTCTTCCGGCTCGACGGAATGCAGCTGCTCGATACCTCTGTCGCGGACACAACGCTGCAGCAGGTCGAACAAGCGCTCGCCCTGCGCTGGCAGGGTGGCGAAACCGCAGGAATACAGACACTGGACGGCGAACAGGGGCAACAGCTTGTAAGCTACCAGCTCAACGAAGGTCTTCCACTCGCAGTCGTCATCAGCAGCGTGCTCGACGAGGCGCTCGCAGGCGCGTATGCCGAGAGCCGCAGCAGCGCACTCGTTTTCCTGCCGCTGAGCTTGCTCGGACTCGGCGGTGCGCTGGCCGCCTATCTGTACTTCCGCCGCGCAGGACAGCATGAACGAAGCCTGCGCCGTCGTGCGGAAGCACGCCGCCACCTTCTCGAAAGTGCGCTCAACGCGAGCGCCACCGCCGTCGTCATCACCGGCACCGACGCGCGCATCGAGTGGGCCAATCCGGCCTTCACCGCCCTCACCGCCTTTGAACTGAGCGAGGCGATCGGGCGCATGCCCAAGGAGCTGGTGCGCTCCGGCCAGCAAAGCCGCGAGTTCTACGAAAACATGTGGAACACCATTCTCTCGGGCGCGGTCTGGCGCGGGGAGCTCGTCAACCGGCGCAAGGACGGCAGCCTGTATGACGAGGCGCTCACGATCACCCCCGTGCGCAATGAACTTGGCGAGCTGTCGCATTTCATTGCCATCAAGGAGGACGTCACCGCCGCCCGCGCCGCGCGCAAGGATCTGCAGGCCGCCTACGCCCGGCTGCAGACTGTGGTCGACCACTTCCCCGGCGCAGTGATCATGGAAGACATGCAGGGACAGATCACGCTGCTCAACGACAAGGTCTTCGACCTGATGAATATTCCGCGCCCGCCAGGTGATCTTGCGGGCACCTCGATCCATGACCTCACCCTCGCCGCCAGCAAGCTCAGCCTGGATCCGACGACGTTTGCACAACGGCTCGACATGCTGCGCGAGCGCGCACAGACCGTCTATGGTGAAGAGCTGGCACACCGCGACGGGCGCTGGATTGAGCGTGACTTCATTCCGATCCGGAGCACGGGCAGCACTGACGCGCTGCTGGGCTTCCTGCGCGTCTATCGCGATGTGAGCGCGCGCAAGCAGCAGGAGAAAGCCCTGTGGCTGCTTGCCACCACCGACCCGCTGACGGGTGTTCGCAACCGACGCGCGTTTCTGGACAAGGTGGATGCGGAGCTGGTTCGGGTGCGCCGCTACCGCAACGACGCAACGCTGATGATGCTGGACCTCGATCACTTCAAGCGCGTCAATGACCTGCACAGCCATGCGGCGGGCGATGCCATGCTGTGCCATGTTGTAAGGCTTGCACACTCGCTGCTGCGAGCATCCGACCTCATCGGCCGCCTCGGCGGCGAGGAGTTCGCGATCCTGCTGCCGGCGACCGGTCTGCAGGGTGCGCTCGAACTGGCCGAACGCCTGCGCAGCACGCTTGAGAACACCCCGCTGGTCTACCAGAACCGCGACATCGGCGCGACGACCAGCATCGGCGTCAGCCTGCTGCAGGCTGGCGACAGCAGTGCAGAGATGATTCTCGCCCGCGCCGACAGCGCGCTCTACGCCGCCAAGCACAACGGCCGCAACCGCGTGGAGCGGGCCTGAAGCCGAGGCCCCCCGGGCACTCCCTGCTCAGGCGTCGCCGGCCCGAAACGCGCCAGCCTCGGTCAGCAGCCAGTCCATCGCCTTGTCGTGGACCTGGGGCAGCACGGAATCAACCCGCCCCAGCTCGAAACCGACCCCGACAGTGACGGTTCGCATGACCGCCAGCGTGCGGTCGAAATACCCGCCGCCATAGCCAAGGCGAAAACCCTGCGCATCGAAAGCGTTGAGCGGCACCAGCACCACGTCGGGCACGACAGCCGCCCCCTCGGCAGGAAACGGAATGCCATGACGATCGGTCTGAAGCGGCATGCCGGGTTGCCAGCAGCGAAATATCAGGGGTGCGTCCTTCTCCAGTACGACCGGCAGGGCGGCGCGACGGTCCGCGTCGCCTGTCAGCCAGCACGTCACCCATTCGCGCAAGTCGGGCTCTGCGCGATACGGCCAGCAAAAGGCCAGTACGCGGGGCTGCAGCACGGCGGCGAGCTGGTCGAGGTGGGTTTCGAGCAGGCGGACGAGCGCGGCACGGGACGCCGGCGTAAGCGCTTCACGGGCCGCCAGCGCATGATCGCGCAGCGCGCGTCGCCGGGTCTGGATATCGTCGGAAAGGGCGGGGAAACTGGCAGTCACTGTGATATGGTGATTCGATCTTAAACGGGGATGTTACGGGATGCACAAGGCTTCATGGGGAATGCTGTTCGCAGCATGCCTGGTATTTGCGACGAGCGCTTTCGGGCAACAGGGAGAGGCGCGAATTCTCGCCGCCCGGGAGGCCATCCGCACCGGTGATCGCAACACACTGGAACGACTGGCGCAGCAACCCGACACCCATCTGCTCGACCCCTATGTCCGGTACTGGCTGCTGCTCAACAAGCTTGCCCGCCCCGACGCCCCTCCCACAACCGAACTGGCAGATTTCCTGATGCAGGAGGCCGGCTCTGTGCTTGCCGAACGTCTGCGCGCCGACTGGCTGCGAAGACTCGCCAAGGACAGCGACTGGGCCGGTTTTCTGCGGCTATATCCCGATCTGCAAAGCCCCGACCGCGAGATGCGCTGCCACCACTGGACCGCCAGGCTGATGAACGGAGATCGCGGCGTGCTCGCCGACGTCGCCGCACAATGGCACGACCTCACCGACGCACACAGCGCCTGCGACACCGTGTTGCGGGCTGCGATCAGCAGCGGGGACGTGAGCGCCGACGACGCTTGGTGGCGCTTCAGGCGACAGGTCGAAAATCGCAATACCGGCAATGCACGCAGCACGCTTGCGTGGCTCGACGATGGCGACAGCAGCGCACTTGAACAGGCGATGAAGAGCCCTGCGCAATACCTCGACCGCCTGCCCGGCAATTTCGCCACCAATCGCGCCAGTCGTGAGCTGGCGCTGGCCGCACTGGTTCGCCTCGTCCGCGAAGACATGCCCGCTGCGCACGTGCGCCTGATCCGCCTGCAGGACCGGCTCGGCGCCGATGACCGCGCCTATGTCTATTCGGCCCTCGCGCTGCGCGCATCGTGGGCGCAGGACAGAATGGCCAGAGACTGGTTCGGCGCCGCCGGCGACATCCCGATGACGGCCGAACAGCGCGCGTGGCGCGTTCGTTCCGCACTGCGCGACAACGACTGGAACGCAGTGCTCGGGGCAATCGGGCGGCTGAACGCCGACGAACAGCAGGAACCCGAGTGGATCTACTGGCGCGCCCGCAGCCTTGCCGGCCTCAACCGTCGTGCCGAAGCCGAAGCGCTCTATGCCCGCATCGCAGGCGAACCGCACTTCTACGGCATGCTCGCGGGCGATGAACTCGGCCGCCCCTTTGTTGTTTCGCCCCATGCCACGGCATTGAGCGCGGAACAGCTTCGCCTCGCCGAGGACGATCCCGGTCTGCGCCGCGCCATTGCTCTGTTCCAGCTCGACATGCGGACCGAGGCCGTGCGCGAGTGGAACTGGTCCTTGCGCGGACAGGACGAGGTATTCCGGCTCGCAGCCTCCCGCCTCGCCCTCAAGTACGATATTTTCGACCGCGCCATCAATACCGCCGAGCTTGCCAATCCGAAAGGGGCCTTTGATCTGCGCTTTCTTACCCCGTATCGGGATCTCATCGAACCGCAGGTCCGCAGCCAGGGGCTGGACATGAACTGGGTCTACGGCCTGATGCGCCAGGAGAGCCGCTTTGTCGTCCCCGCGCGCTCGAGTTCCGGTGCACAAGGCCTGATGCAGGTGATGCCGGCCACGGGCAAGTGGGTCGCAGGCAAGATCGGCATGAGCGGCTACCATCAGGGCCTGCTGTCCGAGCCCAACACCAACGTGCAGCTCGGCACCAGCTACATGCGCCTCATCCTTGAAGATCTCGACAATCATCCGGTGCTGGCCAGTGCGGGCTACAACGCCGGGCCGGGACGCGCCAAGCGCTGGCGCGACGCGCGTCCGCTGGAAGGTGCAATCTATGTCGAAACCATTCCCTTCGACGAAACCCGCGACTATGTAAAGAAGGTCATGGCGAATACCGTGATCTATGCAGCCATGCTCGACGGCCAGCCACAGTCGCTCAAGGCGCGGCTTGGCACCATTGCACCGCGGCCGGACGCACAATGACCCCATTCACATTAGCCGCTAAACTCATGCACTACGCGCCGGAGCAACAATCACGATGATTCCACAACGTGTCGTTCTGATCGGCGGTACCGGTTTTCTCGGCACCGCCATCGCCAACAGGCTGGCTGAAGCCGGCGTCAGCGTGCTGATTCCGACGCGCCGGCGCAGTCGCGCGGGGCGTGTATTGCTCCTGCCCAACGTCGAGGTGATCGAGGCCGACTGCCATGACGAGGCAACCCTTTCCAGCCTGTTTGCCGACGCCGATGCCGTGGTGAACCTCGTCGGCATCCTGCACTCGCGCAGTGCGTCGCCCTACGGGCCCGATTTTGCCCGCGCCCATGTCGAACTCCCGGAAAAGATCGTAGCCGCCTGCAAGACAGGCGGCGTGCGACGGCTCATTCACGTCAGCGCGCTCGGCGCCGATGCCGATGGCCCCTCCGAGTACCAGCGATCCAAGGCCGCAGGCGAACTCGCCATCCGCGCCGCCGCGCCCGAGGCCGAATGGACCATCCTGCGACCGTCCGTCATTTTCGGCCGCGACGACAGCTTCCTGAACCTGTTCGCGAAGCTGGCCTCGGTCTTCCCTGTCCTGCCGCTTGGCGGCGCAAACGCCCGCTTTCAGCCGGTCTATGTGGAAGACGTTGCCGAGGTGGTGTGGCGCTGCCTCACCGACACTGCGGCCAACGGCCAGACGCTGGAGCTTGCCGGGCCAAGCGTCTACACGCTGCGCCAGCTGGTCGAGTACGTCTCCGCGCTGGTCGGCCACCCGCGCCCGGTCATTCCGCTTCCCGAGGGCCTCGCGATGTTTCAGGCCAGGCTGATGGAGCTCGCTCCGCAGCCCCTGATGAGCCGTGACAACGTGCGCTCGATGCGTGCTGACAACATTGCCAGCGGCGCACCCCTGCCCTTTGGCCTGGTCCCGACCGCGATCGAGTCGGTGGTGCCGGGATGGCTGGGAAAGGCAACGCAGCGCGCCCTGTATAACCCCCTGCGCCGCCACGCGCGTCGCTAATCCCTCCCTCTGACGGAGTCACTGATGAAACTGATCATCGGCAACAAGAACTACTCGTCCTGGTCCCTGCGCGCCTGGCTGGCAGCCCGTGCCGGAGGATTCACCTTCGAGGAGATCCGCATCCCGCTGTTCATTCCGGGCAGCCGTGAGCACATCCTGTCGCATTCGCCGTCGGGCAAGGTTCCCTGCCTCATCGACCATGGTTTCGTGGTCTGGGATTCGCTCGCGATCGGCGAATACCTGGCGGAGAAAAACCCCCAGCTGTGGCCGGCCGAGGTCACGGCGCGTGCCGTTGCGAGGGCGGCTAGCGCCGAGATGCATTCCGGATTTGCGCACCTGCGCGAACACATGCCGATGAACATCCGCAAGGACTACACCGGCAAGGGGCACACCCCGGAGGTTGACGCCGAGATCGCCCGCGTAGTGGCAATCTGGAACGACTGCCGCGCACGCTTCGGCAAGGACGGCCCCTACCTTTTCGGCCGCTTCAGCATTGCCGATGCGGCCTTCGCCCCGGTCTGCTACCGCTTCAAGACCTACGGCGTGAAGCCGGAAGGTGCTGCCGCGGAGTACCTGGCCACCATGCTCGCCAATCCGCACATGCGTGAATGGGAGACTGCGGCACTGGCCGAAACCGAGTCCATTGCCTCAGAGGATCTCTACGGCTGATGCGTGCATTCGTTGTTGGCGGCGCAGTGCGCGACGCCCTGCTCGGACTCCCGGTAAAGGATCGCGACTGGGTCGTGGTGGGTGAGACGCCGGAAGCCATGCTCGCGCGTGGTTTCCGTCCGGTGGGCAAGGACTTTCCGGTCTTTCTGCACCCGGCCAGCAACGAGGAGTACGCCCTCGCCCGCACCGAACGCAAGAGCGGGCGAGGCTATACCGGATTCGTGTGCCACGCCTCGCCTGACGTCACCCTCGAACAGGACCTGCTGCGTCGCGACCTGACCATCAACGCGATTGCGCGTGATGCAGAGGGCAAGCTGACCGACCCCTATGGCGGCGTTGCCGATCTGAATGCGAGGATCTTCCGTCACGTCAGCCCGGCGTTTGCCGAAGATCCGGTGCGCATCCTGCGCGTCGCCCGCTTTGCAGCGCGGTTCAGTGAGTTCAGCCTCGCACCCGAGACGCGCATGCTGATGCAGAACATGGTCAGCGCGGGCGAAGTCGATCACCTCGTGCCTGAACGCGTCTGGCAGGAACTGTCCCGCGGCCTGATGGAGGACACGCCGTCGCGGATGATCCGCATCCTGCGTGAGTGCGGCGCATTGGCGCGCATCCTGCCCGAGCTGGACGCCCTGTTCGGCGTGCCGCAACCGGAGCAGCATCACCCGGAGATCGACACCGGCGAGCACGTGCTGATGGTCATCGACGCATCGGCCCGCGGCGGGCACCCCCTTGCGGTGCGCTGGGCCTGTCTGCTGCACGATCTTGGCAAAGGCACCACTCCGGAAGCCATCCTGCCCCATCACTACGGTCACGAAGCACGTGGCGAGCACATGGCACGCGCGGTATCGGAACGCCTGAAGGCACCGACCGAATGCCGCGACCTCGCGGTGATGGTGGCGCGCGAGCACGGCATTCTTGGACAGATCGACATCCTGCGCACCGAAACCGTCGTCAAGGTCATCGAACGCTGCGATGCGCTGCGACGCCCAGAGCGCTTCAGCCTGATGCTCGATGCCGCAGCATGCGACTATCGGGGCCGGGGTGGCGAGCGCGCAGCACCGTGGCAGCCAGGCATACGCTGGCGACAGATGCTCGACCGCATGCGCGCCATCGACGCTGGCAGGATCGCCCGCGAATGCGCAAACAAAGCACAGATTCCTGAGCGCATCCATTGCGCACGCCTGGCCGCGGTCAAGGCAGTTCGCGCAGAGACTTCCGCCGCTGACTGAGCATCATCACACGGTCACGAGTTCAGATCGCGCGCAAGATGAGCCAGGCAAGCAGGGACAGCAACACCGTCGTGGTGAAGGGGAAGTGATAAGCTTTGCCTCTGAAACGGAATGCAAGATCTCCGGGCAGGTGGCCAAGACGCAGGCGCTGAGCCGTGCCGGGCTGAATCAGGCCGGTGAGCACCACGATCAGCATGACCACCACAATCCACTTGAGCATCAACCACTCCACGCAAAGATGCCGGATTAGACCCCTTCAGGGGCGAACACCGCAACCAACAGAGTCGACAAGAAATGATCACCCTCCATACCTGGGCCACGCCAAACGGTCGAAAAGTATCGATCGCGCTGGAAGAACTCGGACTGGATTTCGAAACCCGGGCAATCGACATCACCCGGAAAGCCCAGTTTGCACCTGAATTCGCTGCGCTCAACCCCAACAACAAGATTCCGGTGCTCGTCGACAGCGAAGGTCCAGACGGTCAGCCGTTCACGGTGATCGAGTCCGGGGCAATCCTGATCTACCTGGCCGAAAAATGTGGCCGACTGCTACCCACTGATGCGCGCGAGCGCAGCGAGGCCTTGCAGTGGCTGATGTTCCAGATGGGCAGCGTCGGTCCCATGCTTGGTCAGGTCCATCACTTCCTGCGCTTTGCGCCGGATGTCATTCCTTACGCAATCGACCGCTATTCGCGAGAAGGCGCGCGTATCTACGGCGTGCTCAACACCCGCCTCAAGGGCCGCGACTGGCTGGCCGGCAGCACCTACTCGATCGCAGATATTGCGACTTACCCCTGGATTGCCCGCCACGAGTGGCAAGGTATCGACCTTGCCCGATTCCCCGAGGTGCAGCGCTGGTCACAAGCCATGGCTGCACGCCCGGCAGTGCAGCGCGGCATGGAGATTCCCCAATGAATGCAGCATCACGCTTCGGCGACCTTGAAGTCCTTTGTCACAGCCCCGAGAAGGGCACGCCCCACCCCACCCCGCTGCTTTTCGTCCACGGCGCCTATACCGGCGCCTGGTGCTGGGAAGAGCATTTCCTGCCCTGGTTCGCAGCCAAGGGGTGGACAGCCTACGCAGTGTCCCTGTCAGGACATGGAAAGAGCCTGCACCACGACCACCTCGACTCACTGTCGATCGATGACTATGTCCGCGATCTGACCCAGGTGATTGAGCGCCTGCCGAGTGCGCCAGTGCTGATCGGTCATTCGATGGGTGGCATGGTGGTGCAGAAATACCTCGAACGGGCCAAAGCGCCGGCAGCAGTGTTGATGGCTTCGGTACCGCCACAGGGCCTGATGGGGTCGGCTTTCGGGCTGATGTTCAAGAAACCGCACCTGCTGGCCGATCTCAATCGCCTCATGAATGCAGGAGAAGCTCAGCTGGAGAGCCTGCGCGAAGCCCTTTTCCATCAACCGATCGAAGAAGCAACGCTGCGCCGCTACTACGCGCTGAGCCAGGCAGAGTCGCACCGCGCGATCTGGGACATGACGCTGTTCAACCTGCCCCAGCCTGCGCAGATGCACGATGTGCCAATGCTGATCCTCGGTGCGAGCCACGATCAGCTCATCCCACCCGACCAGGTGCATATGACCGCCACCACCTACGGACTAACTGCCGAGATCTTTGACGATATCGGCCACGGGATGATGCTGGAACACGGCTGGGAAGGCGTCGCGAAGCGCATCGCCGAGTGGCTCGAGTCACAATCGCTTTAAATCCCTTGGCTGACGGCGACCTGCTGCGGCAAAAAAGCCACACCCCGTGCTTTTTTTCCTCGCCAGCCGGTCGCCAAATTGTCATGATTTGCTCAAAGACGCGAACACCACGTCTTGAACATTGCACCATCGGCCCAATCTTTGATTCAAGCCCGCCATAAAGCGGCCGTTAATGAAATCAGGAGACCGGGATATCCGGTCACTTTGCGGAGGCCATCATGGTGATCTACATGGACATGCAAACCGGCAAGGGAATTCGGGAAGCCGGCAGGATTGACGAGGAAGTCCTTGGCACTACCAGGCATCCTCTCCCCGACGCAGCCCTTCAGCTGCAGGAAATCGACTTCAGTCAGCCAGCGCGCAACATGCCGCCGCCGCGCGACATCGAAGCGCTCCTGAACGCAATGAGTCACCAGGGCGCTTAATCAGCCGAAACGCCGGGCATCCGACAGGCAGTACCCGCTCGCAGCGTATCAGAGAGTATGCAGACGGTCGCCGCGAGCGAAACCGAGCAGCGCTACGTCGATGCCCCGGCCGACGGCAAGCACCTTGAACAACTCGCCCATCTCCTGCGGCGTGGTCAGCCGTTGCGCGGCGCGCGCCGCGCGAACATAGTCGGCCGACCCTTCTGGGCCGCGTCGTGCCAGGCAGTCCAGCACCCCGCAATTGAACAGAAACTGTGCCTGGCTGGTGTAGCCCAGCACTTCCAGCCCGGCGTCGTACGCCGACTCGGCCATCGCGGTGAAATCCACGAATTCGGTAATGTCGTTCAGCCCCGGCCACAGGAAGGGGTCGGCGTGCGCATGATGGCGGTAGTAGCACAGCAAGGTGCCGTTCGAGCGCGACGGCAGATAGTACTCGGCGCGCGGATAGCCATAATCGATCAGCAGCATCGCCCCCTGCAGCAAGCGGTCTGCCCATGAGGCCATCCAGGCCTGCCCGGCCAGGTTGATCTCAGTCAGGTATTCGCCCTCTGCAGGCGCCGGCAGTTCGAGCGCGCGGGCCGCTTCGAGCACCGCCCCCTCGGCCGGACTGTCACCCCAGCGAAACACCGCTCCATCTTCGCTCTCGGTCAGCACGACACCGCGCTCGAACACGCCGTCAGCGCGCGACACGACCAGATGCACCGGCATCACATCGAGCACTTCATTCGCGACCACCACACCGGAGAACTGCGCGGGCAGCGCATCCAGCCACTGGACGCGCGCGGCAAGATGCGGCGTCCGTTGCGCGAGGGTGTCGAACTGGCGTTCCCTGAGTTCTGCCGAAAGTTCGAGGATGCCATAGCTGAGCGGGAGCGCACCTCGGCGCTCAAGCTCAAGCAGGAGATCGGCTGCAAGCAGTCCGGTCCCGGCACCGACTTCGATCACCTGCATCGCACTGAGCTGCATCACCTGCTCGACCTGACTTGCAAGCGCCTGGCCAAACAGGGGCGTGAGCTCAGGCGCCGTGATGAAATCGCCCCCC
>SWCC01000462.1_pt1 | contig 119689 bp, 123 predicted proteins | sample 4692971 | NCBI WGS metagenome assembly SWCC01 (sample SAMN10267277, study PRJNA491770) | bioreactor metagenome | isolation source: DHS bioreactor inoculated with subseafloor sediment | place: Japan: off Shimokita Peninsula | collected 2006-08
AGACGGGTGCTGGCGAGATCGACCGAGCGCAGCGCCCATTCGGGCAGGTCGGCGGGCTGGGCAAAGACGGGGGCGCCGGGGGTGTGACTGGCCATGCTGTGATTCCTTGTGTTCTTCTGAGTGTTCGCTGCAGCGGGGTTGAGCGGGGATATTCCATGCAGTGCGGCCCGATGTCTACCGGGCTGCACGGTCAGCCTGCACGCAGCACCTTATGCAAACAGAGCGTCGAGCCGGAAGCGGGCGATCTTTGCGATCTCCCCGAGGCAGGTGGAGAACTCCGTCTGCGTGTCGTGCTGCAGCCGTGCTTCGATGGCTTCCATGATCTGGTAGCGGGAACGGCCCTTGACCGCGATCACGAAGGGAAAGCCGAAGCGCTCGCGGTAGGCCGCATTGAGTGCGCGCAGGCGCTGGAGTTCCTCGGCGCTGCACTGGTCGAGACCGGCGCCGCGCTGCTCGCCGGTGGATGCCGCGGTGAGCGTGCCGGAGGCGGCTTCCTTGCCTGCCAGTTCGGGGTGGGCGCGGATCAGTGCCAGTTGTTCGGCTTCGCTGGCGCCGGTCATCGCGTCGACCATCGCCGCATGCAGTGCGTCAATCGTGGCAAAGGGGCGGGCATGCCAGCTGCGCTCGGCAACCCAGGGCGAATGTTCGAAGATGTCGCCCAGACGGGCAACGAAATCCGGCTGAGACAGTTCGGATAGAGTGGTCATGGCGGCGTCGGCAGAGGAGGTCATGGTCGCTTGCTTCCGGATCAGTGTCGCTTGCATCGGGTACTCAGTCGGGCGGTGTAAGGGGCAGGGGTTGAAGGGGGTGTTCAGTGTTCGTTCAGTCGGCCAGCCGGGCGCCCTGGGCAAACCAGGTGGCGATCAGGGTGCGCTCGTCGTCTGTGAGCTGGGTAAGGTTGCCCAGTGGCATGTAGCCGCTTGCAACGGTTTCAGCGATTTTTGCTGCATGCTGACCGATCTGCTCGGGCGTTTCCAGCATCACGCCTTTGGGAGCCTGCGCAAAGCCGTCCCAGGTGGGCTGTGCGGCGTGACAGGTGACGCAGCGCTTTTCGCTGATCTGCTGAATCGTCGCAAAGCTCACCTTGTCGCCATCGGCATTCACCGCCTTGGGCGCCATCAGCACGATCAGCAGGCCGATGAGCGCCACGCCGGCAGCGGGCAGCCACCACTTCACCTGGCCGCGGTGACGCAGCACGAAGAACTGGCGGATCAGCACGCCGGCGATCATGATCACCGCGAGCACCAGCCACCCGTACTTGTTGGCATAGGTCATCGGGTAATGGTTGCTGATCATGATGAACAGCACCGGCAGGGTGAAATAGGTGTTGTGCACCGAACGCTGCTTGCCCACCATGCCCGGGCGCGGGTCGACCGGCTGGCCGGCGCGGATCTGCGCCACCATCCGTTTCTGGCCCGGAATGATGTGGAAGAACACGTTGGCTGCCATCATGGTGCCGAGCATCGCGCCGACGTGGATGTATGCGCCACGGGCCGAGAACAGCTCATGCAACACCCAGTTGCACACCATCACCAGCACGAATACCAGCGCAGCCAGCAGCGTGTCGCGCCCCATCAGGTTGCGGCACATCAGGTCGTACACCGCCCAGCCGCCGGCGAGAAAGGCGATCGAGATCAGGATGGCGGTGGCCGGTTCGAGCGCCATCACCTGGTTGTCGATGAGGTAGCTTGAGGCACCGATCCAGTACACGATGGCGAGCATGCCCATGCCCGACAGCCAGGTGGTGTAGGCCTCCCATTTCGACCAGTGCAGGTCTTCGGTCAGGGGCTCGTCCTTGGGGCCGGTAAGGAACTTCTGGCTGCAGTAAAAACCGCCCCCATGCACGCCCCACAGTTCGCCGAATACGCCGCGCTTTGCATCCTGCGGCTTCTTGGGCGGCTGCAGCGAGGTGTCCAGCATGACGAAGTAAAAGGACGCGCCAATCCATGCCACGCCTGCGATGAGGTGGAGCCAGCGCATCAGCAGGTTGGCCCAGTCGAGAAGGTAAGCTTCCATCGTTGTGATTTTCCGTGTGCCGGCAATCGCCGGGTCAGCTGCCGCGGTAGGTCGAGTAGCTCCACGGCGAGACCAGGAGCGGGACGTGGTAGTGCGCGGCGGGGTCGGCGACGCCGAAGCGCAGTACCACCTCATCCACGAAAGGGGGTTCCGGCAGTGTGGTGTCGAAGTGGCGGAAGTAGTCGCCGGCGCCGAACACGATCTCGTAGCGGCCGGCTTCCAGTGCCGCGCCTTCCAGCAGCGGCTGATCGCAGCGACCGTCGTCATTGGTGACGACGCGAGCCACTTCGCGGCGCTCGCCGTCGAGGCGGAATACTGCGACCGCAATGCCCTTGCCGGGCTTGCCATTTGCCGTGTCGAGCACGTGTGTGGTGAGTCGTCCCATGTCGGAATCTCCTGAAGCCGTCGTTAACCGGAGTTTAAGGGGGCTGGCGCGCGGCGAAACCCGAAAATTGCAATAAGCGATATGCGCTGCAGCAAATGTCGCAGGCCGAAACCTGTGGCAGCGCTTAAAACCCTGCAACGGCAAGGCTCGGCCTCAAGCCTGGGATTTGCGCGGCGCAGCTCAAGCCGGACGGTGCCGGCAAAAAGCGGCAGATGTTGCCGGTGCTGGCGTAAAAGGTCTACGCGCCATAAAGGGCAGGGTATGTGCGCGTGTGTGATGAATGTGCGTAAAAACAGGCGCTTGAACGGTGTTCTGTCGGGTGTTCATCCAAGTCGAATGGGCACCGCAGCCCTGGCACGAAACTCGCAATGTTGTGTCTGAATGCAGACCGTTGTGGTCTGCCGGCATCAAACGGAGGTTTGCGATGGCTGACTCGATACTGCGCCCGGTGACACTCGCGCCCGGACTGGTCGGGAAACCCGCGCCCTGCGATCTCTTTGACGTGCGCGGCACGCTACTGCTGCGTGAAGGGGTGGAGATCAGCCCGTCGATGAGCGTGGGCCCGAGCGAACGCCGCCTGTACTGTCGTGCGTCGCAAGCCCCGCGCGTCTCAGATGCCGAGCCGCTCAAGGTTCTGCGCGACATCGGCACTGCACTGGCCATGCTCGACGAACTCATCATCAGCGGGCAGCAGGTCACTGGCGCAGAGTTTCTGTCGCTTGCGAGCGAAACCTACGCCACCTGGATGATCGACCCCGACGCCTGCATCGGCTTCGCAAGAATGGAGCAGTACGACCGTCCGAGCGTCTGCCACGCCATCCTTGCCGCACTCTTCGCGGCCGAACTTGCGGCTGCGCACGGCTTCACCCGGCAGGAGAGCATCGACCTGATCGGCGCGGCCCTCACCATGAATCTCGGCAGTCTGCGTCTGCACGACCGCATGTTCGCTCACGTCGGCCAGCCCGACCCCGAAGCCCGCGCAGACATCGACGCACACCCGGCGCTGGCCGCACACTTGCTCGACCGCATCGGTGGCATCCCCGAAACCTGGCGCACTGCCGTCCTGCAGCACCACGAAAGTTTCGACGGTAGCGGCTATCCCTTGGGCCTGATCCGCACCGAGGTCTCGTTGCAGGGCCGCATGCTGCGCGTGACCGACGTGCTCGCCGCCCGCCTGCACGAACGCAAGCGCCGCGGCCCGCTGTTCTGGAGCCTGCACCAGGCCCGCGACCCGCAGCGTCTGCTGCAGCACGTGTTCGGCCCCGACCTCGAACGCCTCGATCACATCCTCGCGCGCCTGCTCATGGGCCGCCTCAGCAGCTTCCCGCCGGGCAGCGTGGTGCGCCTGTCGAATGGCGAGATGGGCATCATCAGCCGCCGCACCGCAGAAGCCGACGGTACTCCGCGCGAAGTGCTTGCCTTCCTCGACCCCAGCGGCCGCCCGCAGCACGTGCCGCGCCCACGCCGCATCGGCCCGCGCGACTGCCGCATCCAGGGCTACGCCCACGACGACCAGCCCCGCCTTCCGCCCTACGACTGGCAGTCGATCTGGGGCTATCAGCAGGCGGCCGCCAGCACCAAACTGATGTAAAACCGGGCACGAATGTCTCGGAGTACGTTTTTGCGGCCTCAAAGGCTTGAACACAGCCGCGAGCTGTTGTATATTCCGCGCTCTTCGCTGCTGTAGCTCAGTTGGTAGAGCAACTGATTCGTAATCAGTAGGTCACCAGTTCGATTCCGGTCAGCAGCACCAAAAATCAAGGGCTTAGAGATTTATCTCTAAGCCCTTGTTCTTTGTGTAGACGCCGTGTAGACATCCGGCTTGTCCAAATTTCAGCTGTTTTGGGTTCTGGAAGTTACATTTTGTGACACCAACCAGTCTGACTCATGGTTCCAGTTCCCCATCGTTGCATGTGCAGGAACTTGGTCTTAGCCAACGAATCATTGTCAGCCTACCGATCGTCTCTGATCGCAACTTCGGCACTGACTGACTTAACAGGAACTTGCAGAAGTTCATCGTTTGGTGCTGAGTAGGAAAGGAAACACCGTCCGCGAGAACTCAGTTCCCACTCTACCAAGACAGTGTCTCCCTCCTTGATCTGTCCAAGATCCGAACAGGCGATTACGGGTCGGACGTCTTCCAAGTAGATGCAGAGCGGGGGCAATGTAATAGTCTGCCCAAACGCGCAAAATTTCTCTCGATCCTGCGACACATGAGCGACAAAATAACTTCCTTCATCGGCCACTAGTGATCGAATGTTCTTTGCGTCTTCGCCTGCTATCAGGGTGCAAGTCGGAGGCTTCGAAATGGCGCCGCGTTCAAACACTCTCGTCCCACTCAGGATATGCGCAACCTCCCGAGCGTGTTCAACTTCTTCTACGCTAATCTCTTGATTGAGAACCATACAAACGCGTTCGTTAAGCTTTGTTGCAACGGTTCTAACGTAAGATGTATAACGCAATATTTCAGCGGTGTCGCCGAAACGGGAGGGGAGTGCTGTGTCACCGCTGCTGCCTCGCGATACTTCCAGCCCTTCTACCTCTAGCACTGTCTGGACCTTCCATCCGCTGGATAGCCGGCTGAAGAGTTCTCTCAACTTCTCAAAGTACGGAAGAGAACGAACATCAACCCCATTCCATTTCTCGAATTGTGCGGTAAACGTCAGTTGCTCCTTATCTCCCGGTATCAGTGCCGCTTTGCTTGAGACAGCAAGCACTCCTCCAAATGCCGTGCCTCTGAACGTAACCGATTTCTTTCCGATGAAGAGCTTACCGCTGACATGACAAAAATCTTCCGGGTCGGTACCCTCCGAGGGCGAAAGCCCAAGTTTCAGAGTCGCATCTTTGCTGTGGTGGCTGCCAATGGTTACGTGCGTGCTCTCCGCATCCATTCCAGAAAAGATATAGTCAAATACCGGAGAGCCACGGACAGAAACGTCCTTTGCAGGGAGTACGACGGGTTCGCCATGATCCATCAGCTCTGTTAGGCCGTTGCTCCAGTTCCGAGCCAATGTTGGAGGAATTTGAAGCTGAACTTCAATATTCTCTAGGGCATGAACCCCAAAAGTCGTCCCTTCCTTGCTGTACGATGTTTCGACTCTTAGACGAGGATCAATCGTACTGAATGCAAGTTCTGTTGCATTGTGAACATTTGGTATCGCATTGGGGAGGATTCTATTTGCCGCGCCGGTAAGGACTGCAACGAGTTCGGCTCTGCTGTCACTTTCGGAGGGTAGTCGGCGCCCCTTCTCGCTGTCCGCGGCCTGTTCGGCATCATGTTTCCATGCTTTAAGGAGGTTTGCCGGGTATCCGTTAGGGTCGATATCGATTTTTGTTGCACAATTTGAGCACAACCATATGGCATTGCCGATTGATTTTCGATCCTCGCTTTTCATTTCCTGGTCATACCTCGGGCCTCCAGGAGCTGCAGCGTGGATGTGCGCGGCCTTGCCGATGCTGGCTACGTCCTCGGTTCCGTGACCGGGTCCAATAGTCGGTACGCGGCAATGTGGATTTGAGCACCTATGAGCAACGCGTAAGCGAAGACGCTCAATTACCCTTTGTGGAAACTCGTCTCTTGTAGTCTTTGATCTCATTTGATAGGTGAGTTGTTTCAATTTTCAAATGAACACTAGGGTCACAAACGGGGCGATTTCATGATCCAGGGGGTAGTGTTGAGAGCTAGTGCCTTGCATGTCCTCGGAGTATTAGTTTTCTGTCATCGAAGAGGTCGTCGAATTTTCTTCAGACTTGAGAAGATTCTCCACGAGCTTTAAGTCTTCGTATGAACGCTTAGCCCATGCCGAATATCGTGTATCAAGATATGCTGCTTCTCCTAGAAGACCTGCGAGCTTGCGCGATAAGGCAGCTTTTTCAGCAAGCCTGATTTCACTGTCAATCGCAGCTACAATGGCGCGCGCTTTCCGGAAACGTGAGTGCGGTACCTGAATCCGCCCTCTGTAAATGACTACCCCTGTCACATGCATACTATGATTTCGGCGATAGACTCTAGTCTTGCTTAAAGATAGTCGATGACCGTTCACATAGACTATTGATGAAACGACACGCTTAAATCCCGTAGGAATAAAGTTTCCTGAAAAAGTGATATCGTCCATATAGCATGTGAAAAGCAATTCATGCTGTTTGGCCAACTCATCAAGTTGATCAAAAAGGGGCTTGTTTGAATATAGGGAGAGAAGTGGGCTTAAAGGACTTCCGGTTGGAAGTCCCCCTTCGAAAGTTGTTATCTTAGTCAGAAGTCGAGCTACATCAGGAGCACATTTAAGGTCGTCGTGAAAGAATGAGAATGTACGACTGGCAGATGTCGATGAGTAAAAACTCTTAATATCGAACGTTGCAATGCGCTCTCCATTCAGATGTTCAATCGCATTCGAACGGTATGACCTTCGCTTGACTGCAGCGTGAGTGTAATGAGGTGGCGAGATTCCTCTAAGAAGCTTAAGAATCCTTTCATGAATCCTCCGCATCTGAGGTTTGGGATCTTGAACCCACCTTTCTCGCCGCACCTTACCAGTGAACGGACAAATCTCTTCTTCAAGCTTGAAGGTTCTGTAGTTGGCCGTACTTTCCGAAATTCTAATCAGGTCATCAAGAGAAACCAAAAGAACGCTAGCTAAGCGTTGTTTGGATCCAATTTTATAGAGAGCACATTGATTAATATCGAATGGATCACGCTTTCTGCCTAATTTTCTTGCTCCCTGATTTATTGCCATTTTTTTCCTCGACCCACTGGAGCAATGCAACCACTTTTCGTGCTGCCCCAACGCGGATCTTTTCAGTTGCTCCAGGGTTTTCAAGGTTCTCGGAAAAGAACATCAATGATGATAGCGGGACATCAAAGCGGTCACTATATTTTCCAAGCAATTCTAGTGATGGTTGCTTTTTTCCTGACTCGATCTCCGAAAGGTGAGAGTTAGACACACCAAGTTGGGAGCAAAGCTGGGTTTGAGATATGTCGTGATAAGCACGAATTAAGCGCAATGCTTCGTTCAGCATATGAGGTCTCTCCGATTGAAGAGTAATAATAGCGGGGTGAGTCTGCTATGAAAAATACTGAATCAGCTTGCAAAAAGCGCCATAGCACTTGTCGATTGCACTGAGAATCTTAGTGAACAGTCGAACAAAGGACAGAACACTCTTCAAAATCGCCAGCTTGTCAGGCTTCTTCGTTTCAGACGGTCGTAACTCAACGGTTTTTCTACTTTGCATTTTTCTTTCCTTTATGTTGTGACGTACAGGCACCATGCCTATACGTCTCTCGCACACAACATAAAGATACAAAGCACGGAGCGAGTTACGCTTTTCCCCCTGCTGTATCACCTGCTTCTGGCTCTCGCCAGAAGCAGTCTTTCCCCTCAGCCGTGCAGGTCCCGACCAGCGGTGCCCACAAGACCAGGGAAATGTTAGAGGACTAGCCTCCACGGAGCCTACGCCCCAACTGCCACGAGATTTGTGTCTCCGTTACCGCTGTGCGAAGAATACAAAAGTGGTTCGCTAAAGTCAAACAAATTTCGCTGTAGGCGAAAATGGATGTGAGTTCGCGAGATTTTCCAGCAGTCGGGATGATTCTGTAGTAATGACTAGCAGCTCGTTGAGGTCAGTGGTTTTGGGGTTCGGTTTGATATCGAACTCTTCTTGGTGAGGGGTAGTTAAATGAAGCACCGTACAGTTATTGACAGAACTCCAAGGAGGCAAACCCTCCATCCCTTCATGCGCCGATGACCACTCGGGCGGTGAGCAGGTGATCTCAGATCGTCCAGGCGTACAGTTTTGCGTTTTCGGCTTCTGCATAATCCGCCAGGTCTCCAGGCGGGTCGGAAACACAATATTGTCGAAGCTGACGCCGAAGGTTTGCAGGCCGATGGGCTCGCCGTAGCGGCCCGGTGTGGGGTTATCCCGTTTGGCCAGCGATATCTGAAGCTCCTTCCGGGGCTGCTGGGGGCCGCCGAGTAGTTCGACGAATTCGGCCCAATTTGCGTCGTCGGCAGCACGCGCGAGTTGCCCGACGAGGCCGGGTGTCTGTGCAAGATGCGGCGCATGGCGAAACTCTCGCCACAGGCTGACGGGCGGTCCGCCTACCTGCTGGAACTGGCGAATGCCCCAGGTCGAGGACCAGGCGGCGACACGTTGCGCGAGTGTGCCCGGTGCCTCCTTGCCGTCAGTTGCTTCGAGGCCATGCCCGTCGATGTTCTTCGAGATGTACTTCGCAACATAGCCGGTGGCAGAGCCTTTGTTCCGGTCGATCACTTCGACCTGGAAACGGTGCTCTTGTGCCCCTTGTTCGTCTGGACTGTCCTTCAGTGCATAGGCCCTGACGATGTCCTCCATCGCCTTCCGGCTTTCAGCGTCGATGAACAGCAGCATGTGCCAGTGAGGGGTGCCGTCGTGATGGGCTTCGGTGATGCGGAAGCCATAGGGGCGAATGCCCTGGCGCTGCCAACTCGCGCGGATCTGGCTCCATAGCCTGGTGAGGTAACTTTGCGCCGCACGCGGTGTTGAGTCCGGATCGAACTTCGGATTTGGCGCGCCACTCTTGCCCAGGTGCGCGTGCATGTAGGACGGACAGGTTACGGTGAGAAGCAAGGCTTCATGTCCGAGCTTGATCGCCAGTTGATCGAAACCATAGATCCGAACCATGAACTCGGCGCGGCGGTTCGCAGGATTGGATAGAGAGCGGGCGACAATTTCGTCCAGGGCGATCTCGTTGCCACTCTCATTGACGGCAATGAGGCTTGCGAGCGTCAGTTGGTTGCGTTTGCGCTGTTGTTGGTGTCGTGCAAATGTGGCGTCGCTTACGTAGAGCCCGGCGAAGCGGTGAACCTGGTGCAATCGGATGGCTTCGGCTTCCAGTAAGCGGCCGTGCACGACGCGTAGCTTTCGACGCCACCAGGCATCGTCGGTCAGTCGGGCAAGCGTGCCGATGGGCAGATGTTGGGGCAACGTAGGGGCGGAGGCGGGCGGCCGCAACGTAGGTGCTACGGGTCGTAGGTGCTGCGTTGCGGTTACGGGCTTCGTCGTAGGGGCGATGTGCGTAGCACTGACGTGGGGCAGGGCGGGAGCGCTGAGGAATTGCTTAAGCCCTGGCGGCGGACAAATCTCGTAGCTGCGACATATCGCCAGAAGCTGGCGGGCGGCATGGTGATGGCTTCTTGCCGCGACCAGTGCATGGCGGCAGGTGTTCGCTACTCGTTTAGCCAGTGCGACCACGTCGCCATCGCTCGCGCTGGGGGCAATCGCCAGCCCGGCGATGCGCTCTGTGAGTTGCAACAGATAGACGTTTGCCTGTTGCTCGCCCTGTTCATTCCACAGCGCGCGGTAGTTCCGGGCGACGGGTAGCGCGAATCCTTCGGGGATGTGTTCGAACTGCTGCCGGCGCCAGTAGCGATCCCAGCCGTCAGCCTTTTCGAGATCCCAGAGCAGGCGTTCGGCAGGGCTGGTATCTGGCGACTGCGTTTGCAGTACCGGAAAGCCGCGCATGCCTTACGCCTGGCTGGTGGATTGTCTGACTTGTGCCGTGATGTAGGCGTCGAGGTCTTCCGGGCGGTAGCGAACCGCGCGGGCACCGAGCTTGATATAGGGGATGCGGGCACCGGCCCAGCGGTCTTTATCCAGGAATGCTTTGCTGACGCCGAGGAAACGGGCGGCTTCTTTGGTGGTGAGGAGTTGGGTTTTCATTGCACACCTTGTCGTCTGTTGGTTGGTGTGCAAAGGATGGCCGCTGCGTCGATGACAGCGAACCTCCAAGCCGGGCTAGGGCATACCGAAGCCCGGCTTGGGTACATTGGAGCCGTAGCGCCGGTGGCTACGTGTGAGCGGGGCTAGGACGCGATCAATTTACGATGTGCGCCGATCCACTTCTCGAACCGCTTTTGCGGATCATCCGTACTCAGCACGGGCTCACCATCAAAGAGGAGGCGGGTTTCATTTTCGAAGGTGATCCGCCCAGTGTGCTGAAGTTCTTTAAGAATCAGGCGCGCAGCCTCGCGGTTCGACTTTGCAGTGAAGCGCGCTTCGTACAGGCCGAGAACGGCTTTTTCCAGCGGCTTCGCCGTGGCGCGTCGGGCTTGGCCTCCTCGGCTTGCGCTGGCTCTCCGCTTCTCCTGCTCGGTGCGGTGGCGCGCGCCAATTGATACGGCACGCAGGGCCGCGTAGGCATAGTGATCAAGGTGCTCGGCAAGCAGGCTTTCGGTTGGTCTCAGTTCGACAGGTGCGGCGTCATCGAGAAAGCGCTGCTCCTCGGAACATGCCTGTTCGATATAGGATAGGGCCAGGACCGCAAACAGTTCGTGCGGTTTCAACTGCCCGGGTGCTGCGATTCCATGCAGATCAACCTGGTCAATATTTGCTTCAAGCACGGCAACCTCATCGGCGCATGGCCACGCGTCGATGATCTCACCAGATTCGAGCGCAACCTTCATCGACGGAATGGCATCCTCTGTGGGGCGGGGAAACCTGAAACCGGGCTGGCGCCATGCATGTTCGAGCACCTGCGCGATAGCGCGAACGTCCTCAGCCTTGCGATCCGATAGCAGCTGGCGCGCAAGATAGAGCGGCTCGAATAATCGTGTTCCGAGTCGTGCCGACAGAACCCCGTCGATCGGGTCGAAAGGGGTAAATCTGCAGTTCAACATCTTTGAGTCTTGCCCGTCAGGCTTTCCCGTCGATCTGGAGCGCTGCGGTTACCCGCGCCAGTAGCTTGGGCGTGACGTCGAAATTTCGCCCTTCGATCCTGCTGATGTAACCCTGCGTGACCTTCAAGCGTGCGGCGAGCTCCTGTTGCGTGAGGCCGGCTTCGACGCGCGCGGCGCGGATGGGGTTGGCGATGTAGTCGGATACGACAAATGGCACCAGTTCATCGTCAGCACTCGCAGGCTTGCGCGACCGGTTGAGGGTCAGGGCGACGTATTCATCATAAGGAATGACCGCGAAGGCGGGCTTGCCCTTGTCGAAGAGAATCTGCGGTTTGCTGCTCATCGGTAAATGTCCTTTCGGTGTCCGACCTTAACGATCTCCAGGATGCGGATGCTGTCGTCACGGCAATACTTGACGCGGTAGTTACCGACCCGCAGGCGAAAGCCCGCTTCCGGGTCGTTCGTCAGCGCCTTGACGTCCAGCGCCGGATTGTCCGGGTTATGGGCGAGCAGGCCGATGGATTCAGCAATCCGTTCCTGGACCGTGGCGGGAAGCTTTTTCAGTTGCTTCTCGGCGCGGCGAAGAATGAGAACACTATAGCGCATGGCAGGTAATATTAGTAATAGTCTGGTTGTCTGGCGTCACGAACCGTTGGCGCGCAATGGAATCACCGGGGCGCTCTCAGTCCGGCCGGTGGCGCGATCCAGGTAGTCCGAGATCTTCTGCATGGGCGCGCGCAGCCGTTCGGCATCCGAGATGATGTAACCCGCCGTGACGTCGTTTCGCATCTTGTGGTTTACCAATCGCTTGATCGCATAGGGCGGAATGTCCAGGCTCTCGGCAACGGTAATAAAGGTGCGGCGCAGGTCGTGAAGGGTAAAACTCACGTCAGACGCTGCGACGACCTTCGTTATCTGGCGCTTGGGCTCGATGAGGTGACCGGCTTTACCGTCCCCTGGAAAGACGAAGTCGTTGCGTGCCATCGACTGGCGGCGCTGCAGCAGGGCGAGTACCGAGGTCGGCAGCGGCAGCACATGCGGCACCCGGTTCTTGGTATCGGCAATGCGCAAGGTGCGGTCCCGCAGATCAACCTGGTCCCAACGCAGGCGCGCGGCTTCCTGTCGGCGCAGTCCGGTGTAGAGCATGAACTCCAGGTAATCGGCGATGGTTTCCGCATCGCCTAGCGTTTCGGCGCGCAACGCATCGACGGCCGCATACCAAGGCGCGAGTGCCCATACCTTGATGACCGTTTGGCGGCGCTCGTTGTGAAACCAGGCGCGCGTTTGGGTGAGGCGGGCGACCGGGTTTTCTGTAATGAGTGGGCGCCCGGCACCGTCCTCATACTGAGCAATGGCGAAATTGAAGAGCGAGCGTAAAAAGCGCATTGCCAGATTGGCATAGGCTTCGCCCCGTTGATCGCCCATCTCCTGGTGCAGCTTGACCACGGTTGCGCGGGTGATGGCAACGAAAGGGCGAGTCTTCCAGGGAGCAAAGGCGACTTCAACCAGTCGGCCATAGTCGTAGAGGGTGCGTTCCTTGAGCGGGCGTGCTTTTGAGAAGTCCGCGAAGACTTGTTCAAGCGTGAGTCCGCGCATGCGTTCGCGTTCGCGCTCGGCTACAGGATTGTGACCGATGGCGAGTTGCCCGAGCACCTTGAGCGCGGCCTTGCGTGCCTGCTCGCAGGTGATCTCACCGAAGCGCCCGAGCGTGAGCCGTCGCACCTTGCCGTCGATGCGCTTTTCCAGGATGAAGGCGCGGGCACCACTCGCCATGATGCGAACCCCGAAACCCTTGAGTGCGGCGTCACGCAAAATGAGCTGTCCGGAGGCCGGAAGAGGGGTCTTATCGACCACCGTTTTGGTGATGTTGACCGACTGATTGTGGCTCTGTGTAGACGCCATGTAGACATTTCCCGTAAAACACCGGCAAACACCGGTGCATGCAATCTACAGAAAACATCAGTAAAAACAATGGTCTATATAACAATGTCCAACAACGGGAAATTCCGTAAAACACGGAGTTCACTAATTCGTAATCAGTAGGTCACCAGTTCGATTCCGGTCAGCAGCACCAAAAATCAAGGGCTTAGAGGTTTTCCTCTAAGCCCTTGTTCATTTTTCGAAGCCGTGCGGATATCCGGTTCGTCGAAACTTCATTCACAGGTGGCGTAGAGGTTGCTCCAGCAGAGTGGGCCGACCTATCACCTGAACAGCCGTTCGGCATTGCGGTAGGCGATCTTCTCTGCTGCCTCGGCGGGTAACTGCTTCAACCAGCCCCGGTAAGTCGCCATGATGCTGGCGTAGTTGTCCCAGCGTTCGTTCACCCAGGTATCGGAGCCGATCAGGAAGCGGTCCGGGTACTTTTCAAACAGGCGTCGCCATTCCGGCGTCAGTTGCCCGCCTTCGGTGATCCCATAGCGGTAGGACAGCTCGCACCACAGTCCGGGATAACGTTGAAGATAGGCTTCGACCTTGGCCGGGTCGGTGGAAAAACCGGTGTGTGCCCAGATGATTTGTGCCTCTGGACTGTGGCGGTAGAGAATCTCCAGCGCTTCGTCGTCGGCGTGAGCGTGCAGATAGAGCTTGTGCTCCACTGCGAACGCGACGGTCTTTTTGACCTGGGGCGCTTCGGCGGCACGACCGGTGAGATGAAACTCGCCGATGCCGCGGTAATAGCCGCGCTTGAACTCGGTGGCAATCAGTTCTTCGGTCTGCGGATCGCTCATCCACGTCTGGATGTCCGGACGTACGCGGTAGGGGCGGATGAATGGCACTACCCACAGGTCTTTCGACTGTGCCTCATAGAGCGCACGGGTGCCGTCATTCGGGCGACTGGTCGCGAGGATGCCCGTAACCCTGTTTTCCCGGAACAAGGCCAGCACACCCTCAAGCGGCAGATGCGGTGCCGGTTCCCAGTTGTAGTGCAGGTGCGCATCAAAAACGGGGAGGGTGGTTTCCGCGGTCACAGCGTCGGCGCCGTATGTTGGCGCCGCAATTCCCAGTGCAAGACAGAACGGCAGAAAACACAGGCAACGAATCCGCTTCATGATGATCTCCCGCTCGTAATGATGGCGTGGCTTCAGTTGAATAATCAGCATGAGTCCTTGTGCAGGGCATTGGTTCCTGCCTTCGGATGAATGTCTTCATTCGCGAGCAATGAAGGGCTGAGTTCGACGGATGGCTGAAGCTGGAGAATTCTTCATCGATCGATTGACTCTGACCCCTTTGATCTGCGGCGGTGCGCGAACAGGGTCATCTGCGGTCTTCCCGTCGAGTTTGCACGGGATCTTGGTGACGTCAATAGAGATGCGTCGCAGCCTCACCAAGTCAGCGCGCTTGTTCTGGAACCGGAAGTTGGTGCTCCAGTGGTGCTGCACCAACTGAGCGTACCAGCATGCGAGGGCCCTTCAGTGATAGGAGCGCTGTTTTCAGTTCGTGTTCAGGAGCCTTCTGCCCCGGACCTCTTGGTACTTCGACGAGTCGCAGCAGTACCGGCTGACCATTGCGGTAGGTGGCCCAGTCGCCCTCGACGAAGCGCAGCGTGCCTGTTTGATGCAGGGCATCGCGGCTGGTGGTGGCGTCGAATCCCATTGCGCCCTCAGGCGCTTCGAAGACATGAACTTCCTTCCAGTGCTGATAGCCGCGACGAGAAACGATGCGGCTGAGCGCGTTGTCGCCGTTGCGGATCACGCTGTCTTCCAGCAGGGCTTCGACCCGGACAAGCCGATACCGTCCATCCGTTCCCTGTTCTAGCAGCGATACCGCGTCGAGCTGCACCATGCGCCGGGCGAGGCTGTCTTCTGGTCCGAGATCGAGTGCTTCGATGCGCTTGGACCAGTCCGCAGCGTCCTTGCCCGTCTTCATCACTTTGAGTGGCAGCTCTTCATCCTCCAGGAGCGCTTTCATTGCGTCGGTCAGCGTGTGTTTCGCCACGGGCGGCAGCGTTTCGGGGAGCTGTTTGGCGATGGTCGACGCGGCTTCCGGTGCGGATTTGACGATGATCGGCACGGTCTCGTCGCCGAGTTTGGCAAAGGCCATGACGATGGCAAAGGTGATGATCGCCACCGGCTTGATCAGTTTGAAACTGATCCAGTCCGGTACGGTGAAGCCCTCGCGCGGGGCTGATTTCTGCGTTGCCTGACGCGGCCGAAGCAACCAGATGGATAACAGGCCAAATGGCAGCAGGATGATCACAAGACCGATAACGACCGCGTACAGCGGCGCGGGCACCCGCCCATGCAGAACGCAGGGCACTGACTCAAGCGCTGTCGCCGGGCTTTCGTCCGGGGCATACATGCGGGTTGCGGGCGAGGCGCACTGGCTGCTGCGCTGACCCGCGATGTCGATCCGTATCGCGCCATTGGGTGCGTCTGGCAACACGAAAACACCGGGGAGTTCATCGAGCGGCACCAGGGCAAACAGACGCGGTGCGGGCCGGGGGGTGAGTGCGTCGCCTTGCGCGAAGACCGGGATCAGATAGTTGTCGTCAACCCGGCGCATCAGCCAGCGCCCCTCGCTGGCGATCACCCCGCGCGTCACCGACAGGTAGTCACGCGCTTCATCCACCGCTGCAATCGAATCCACGGTCGCCGCTGTCAAGGTGGCGTCCCGGCCGAGCTGCGCCGACAGGCCGAGCAAGGCTACGCAAACCGAGAGGATGACCAGCAGATAGCCCAGCGCGCGTCTCATCGCATGCCCCTGACGCAAGTCAGCTTGAACTCTAGCAGCTCGATCTGTCAGGTCCAGCTATTCAGGCGACAATTCCGCTGTGGGTGGAGGGCACGCCATCAGCCTTGCGACGCAAGGATCAGTGCTCTTCCCGGGGCCGACCGCTCAGCTTACCCGGACCTCGACCTCCATCCCTGCGAATGCGTCAGGCGCGCCAAGGTAGCTGCCCGACACCGGCATCAGCTGCCTGATGTCGCGGGCGACGGCGACCGGAACCAGGTTGAAACCGCCGATACTGCGGTTGGTCGGGTCGAAGTTGATCCAGCCCGCCCCGGGCACATAGACCTCGGCCCACGCATGGGTGGAGCCGGAGCCCGAGGAGCCTGTCGCAGTGCTTTGCGGGTCGTACAGGTAGCCGGACACGATGCGGGCGCCCATGTCCAGGCTGCGCACTGCTTCGGCAAACAGTACGGCGAAGTCGCGGCACGACCCCCTCCCGCGGTCGAGCGATTCGTTCGGCGTCTGGGTGCCTTCGCTTTCGCGCACCTCGTATTGCAGGGCTTCGGATACGCCGTGGCTGATCGCCTTCAGCAGTTCCAGCGTGTCGGGCGCGGGACCCTGCACGAATGACCGGGCCCACTTCTGGAGGCGCCCCATCGGATCAAGGTATTGCTGGATCGCGAGGGCGCCGAGGTCGGCGCGATCATCGTTCGAATAGAAGAAGGGAAAGTTGATGGCCGTCGCCGCAATATTGAAGATCGGCCAGGGGTTGCCGGTGAGGTTCAGTTCGATGTTGCTTTCGATCTGCAACGTGTCGGTCATGCCGGAGAAGGACGCCGTCGCAACCGCATTGCCCGACACATCGTGCGCCCAGGTGATTGACGCGTCGGGCGATACCTTCAAGGTGTGTGACATGAGCTGCAGCTCGCGACTTTCTCTCGGGCGCAGCATCAGCCGATGCGGGTTCAGGCTGACCGCGGTGCGATAGTGATAGACCGTTGTATGACTGATTCGAATTTGAGTCACGGCGGTGCGGCCTCCTGAAGGACTTCCAGACTAACACTTTAAGCGGACGCGAACCGGAGACAAACGGCCACCTGCGGCTCAGCGATAGAGGCGCTCGATGTCGTCGAAACGGTCGGTGCCCCAGAACGGTTCGCCGTCGATCAGGATGAAGGGCGAGCCGAACACGCCGCGCGCAAGGGCATTCTCGGTTTCGTGCCTCAGGCGATCCTTGATGTCCTGCTCTTGCGCGCCAGCCGCCGCCGCGTCGCGGTCGAATCCGAGGCTTGCAGCGACATCCAGCGCGACGTTTGCGTCGGAGGTGTCCTTGCCGTCGATCCAGTAGGCCCGGTAGGCGGCCTCGACGAAGGCACCCATCTTTTCCGGGGCTTCGCGTTCAACCCAGTAGGCCAGGCGCGACGGGGGGATCGGGTTGGCGGGGAAGTTGGCTGGCACCCTGACCTCGGCAATGCCGTCCAGTTTTGCGCGCCTGAAGAAGTCCTTGAAGACGTAGTCCTTCTTCAGCGGATGGTCGAGCGGCAGGCCGCCGTGTGCCTTGTAAACCGCGCCGATCAGGAACGGGCGCCAGTTCACGTCCCGCCCGATGGCTTTGGCCAGGGCGGTGACCTTGCGGCTGCCGAGAAAGCCAAAGGGCGAGGCGAAGTCGAAATAGAAATCGAAGGATTTGCTCATGATCTGTCTCCTGTTCCCGGGGTCACCATTGTTCTTTATAGGGACGCAGGTCCATTTCGAAGGTCCATGCGCTGCGTGGCTGCCTGTGCAGTTGCCAATAAGCCTCGGCGATATCGTCGGGACGAAGGATGCCGTCTGGCATGCGCGCCTCGAAGATGTCGGGGAAAAGTGCCTTGGTTGATGGGTTGTCGATCAGGCCATCAATGATGACGTGGGCGACATGCACGCCCTCGGGGCCGAGTTCCCGCGCCATGCTTTGTGCGAGCGCGCGTAAGGCATGTTTGCCGCCGGCGAAGGCGGCGAACCCGGTGTTTCCGCGCAGACTGGCCGAGGCGCCGGTGAAGAGGATGGTGCCATGGCCGCGTTTGCGCATGGGTTCGACGACCTCGCGTCCGACCAGAAATGCCGCGAAGGCGCACATCTCCCAGACCTTGCGGTAAACCTGAGCGCTTGTTTCCTCGATCGGGAACCGCACATTGCCGCCGACGTTGAAGATACAGGCCGTGATCGGGCCGATCTGTTCGGCCTTTGCCACCAGCGCCCTGACCGCATCCTCATCGCGCGCGTCCGAGTGCACGGCGGTTGCGCTGCCGCCGGCGGCTTCGATGTCTGCCACAAGCCGGGAGAGGTCCCCGCGCCTGCGACTTGCCACCACATGCAGGCCTTCTCGTGCGAAGCGTCTTGCGATCGCACCGCCGGTGGCATCGCCTGCGCCGACAACCAGGCAGACTTCGGTGGGGGTGGGGTGAGGGTTCATGGCTGGGCTCCATTCCGTGTGTCATGCATCGAAGCGTGCGTTTCACCTGAGGTCGCAGGCCGCGCACTGCGCTGCCCTTTGACGGGGCAATCGTTGTTCATGGGCCGTTTCAACCGAGGTCACGCCGTATCAGGCGAAAGGTGGTGTCTATTGCCGCGGTGATCTGATCCGGCGGGAGATTTCGACGACTGGACACGCGCACGCCTTCATTGAGCAGCATCAGAAGATCGGCCAGGTCCGACGCGCGCTTCGGCTCGCAATGCGCGTCGATCAGGCAGCCTTCGAAGGCTGCCTTGAATGCATCAAGATGGGTGCTTGCGCGGGCGCTGAGTTCGTCGTCCACGTCGGCCATTTCCAGAACGGTGCTCACCAGCATGCAGCCCCATTGCGATCTGTTGCCCCGAGGGGCAGTGAAATTGCGCACGAAGAAACTGTGCAAGGCTTCGAGTGGCGGCATCTCGGTGCGCGACTGGGCAATCATGTCGATCGAGCGCTGGGCAAACAGGTCCAGACAGGCCAGAAACAGGCTGCGCTTATCGACAAACGTGGCGTAGAAACTGCTGCGGCTGATCGCCATGGTGTCGAGCAGATCTGCCAGCGACGTTGCCTGGTAACCCTTGCGCCAGAACAGCACGAGCGCACTGTTGCGCGCCGTTGCCGGATTGAATTCGATTGTGCGAGCCATGTTTTCATAGTGGAACGGCCGGTACAGAATGTCAAACGCAGATGGGATCTGCGGCCCTGGCCAGCGCCCGGCTCACCCTTTGTGAGGAAGGGCCAGCGGTGGGGCGTTGTGCGACCTTGAGCGCCAGCGCAGCCGACCCCATCCGCAGCGCTCATTGCACTCCGCCTGCGATCAGCTAGATTGAGATGCAGGGGTGCGACGATCGTGCGCGCGCCTGATCTGTTCGTTGACCTCAATCGGGAGGGCATCATGAAGCGGACAAGCAAACGATTTCCGGGGCTGATCATTGCGATCGCCCTCGTGTCAGCATTGGGCCTGAGACCGGCATTCGGGCAGGTGGGCACCCATGCCGGATCGGCGGTGGCGATTGGCAAGGGCGAGGCATACGCCATGGTCCGGACCGGCGCGAACGGCGCGGTGACCTCGATCGGCGTGGTGATGACGGCAGCAGCGCTAGACGGTTTGCCGACGAGGGTGCCAGGCGAGCGTTCTGACGTTCCCTACCTGTTGCCAATGCCGGCGAGCGGGCCGAAGACCGTTGTCGATCACGTGGTGGTGAATTGGGAGCCGACCGGTCATGCGCCGTCTAAGGTCTACGACGTGCCGCACTTTGACTTCCATTTCTACGTGGTCGATCGCGGGGAGGTGGAAAGGATCGTGTTTGCCAGCCCGGATGAATCGGGAGCCCCGGATCAGCAACCGCCCGCTGAGTTGATGGCGGCCGGTTACATTCTGCCGCCTGGTACTGCGAAGTCGAAGATGGGGGTGCATGCGGTCAACCCGGCAAGCGGGGAGTTTCAGCAGCAGCCATTCAACGCGGCGTTCATCTACGGCTATTACAACAAGCGGCTGACCTTCATCGAGCCGATGGTCTCGCTGGCGTATCTGAAATCGAAACCGTCGGTTTCGCTGCCGGTGTCACGGCCGGCGAGGTATTCCTGGCCCGGTGCCTATCCGTCGTCGTATCGGGTTGCGTTTGACGAAGCGCACCAGGTGTACGAGATCGCGCTGGAGGATCTGCGGTAGATTGCCTGCACGGTGCGCCGAGCGTCAGCGCGATCCCGTGCTCAGACCACGATCTGCTGCGCCGTCGCACCAAGGGCGTCGCTGGCGAGGCTTTTCAGGCGATGAGCTTCAGGCCGGTCATGTTGGCTGCGCCGCCTGTGCTGTGGCGGGGGCCTGGCCACCAGTGGAGATCGACGTTCTCCGGAATCTGTTGAGTCTGTGCAAGCCGGAAATTGCCGAATCGCGGGTCGGAGGTGACCTCCCTGTCGATCCAGTGGGGCAGCACGATCGACGCGCCCTCGTGCGGCAGTTCGATCTCTGCGACGACGAGTCCGGCATGCTTGCCCTCGAAGACGTCCACCTCGAAGGTCTGCGTGTGGAAATGCACCAGGTAGCGTGTCTTGCGAACGATGCGATCGTTGCAGTAGGCCGACAGCATGCGGACAGCATCGGCGATGGGAATGGGGTATTCAAACTCGTCACGCGTGATCCCGGAGCGTGGCCCCTTGATGGTCAGAAAGGCACGGTCTGCGCGAATCCTGACACGCGTACTCATTGCTCCTTGCTCTTTGGCGACATAGCCCTGAACGATGTTTTCGCCCTGAGCATCCTGCAAGAACCTGATGTCGCGCACGAGGAACTTGCGTTCAATCTCGAGTGCCATTTGGGGGCTGCCGCTTTTGCTTTTGAGTAAATGGATTCTAGCAGATGACGGGTCGCTAAAATTGACCTTGATCAGAGAAGCGCGCCCCCGGCTTTTTCGCCGGAGGTGTGCCTGCAAACGCAGCATGCTCTGGTCAGGTTCGCCGTTCGACCAGTTCCCGAACCGGTGCGGGCAGCAGGGCACGCAGGCGATGGCTGATGGTGGTTTCGTGGCGCTGCCAGACGACCCCCAGATAGACGACGCCGAGACCGATGAGGGTGAGGACGACCGGAAACAGCATGCTGTCCTTGAACACTTCGTTTGCCAGGTGCGCGAGGTAACCCGCCGCGCCGAGTCCGCCGAACACGGCAAAGACTCTGCGCGAGAGGGTGGCGCCGACGGCTATCATGACCAGGTTGATGCACATGTAGATGAACTTGCTGAGCTCGCTGTCGGAGTTCATCGACGACAGCCCGCCCCAGAACGCGATGACGCCAAACAGGTAGAGCCAGAAGGCGTAGTCCCTGACGTGTCGGGTTCGTACGTCCACCCAGAACGCAAGCAGGACCATGAGCAGGCCAAACCAGAGCGAAACCAGTTTGCGCAAGGCCCATCCGTGGTCGGCGTCTGCCGCGAGGAAGGGGGCGAGATCCATGCTCATGTACCAGAGCGTGACGGCAACCGGCATCACGAGGAAGGGCAGGCGATAGCGCCATAGCATGATCACTCCGCTCGCCAGGGTGGCGAACTCCATGAGCATCCAGCGCCAGTCGATGTGCGTATGGTATTCGCGGAAGACGCGGCCATCGGCCCAGAAGCCGAGGGCGGATTGCAGTCCATAGACCGCCAGCGGTGTCAGGGCGACAGCAAAGGTCGCCGTGATGCCGGCTGGGATCGGCAGGCGGTGGCGCTTGAGGAAGGACTCGGTGAGCCACAGGCCTGCACCGGCATAGGCCAGCGCAATGAAGAACAGACCCCATCCACCGAAGCGCTCCCAGCCGATGTTCATGAACAGACTCATCGCACCGATCGCGATCAGCCCGCCAAGGTAGTAAAGGATGTGGGTGGCGCGAAAGCTCGGGGTATTGCTGCCCTGCGCGAGCAGGAAGGTCCAGAGTTGGTCGGCCTGCTGCTCGGTAATCAGGCCCTGCGTGGTCGCATCCTTGAGATGGCCCCGATTCAATTCCATGCTGACTCCCGGAAGACAAAAACATCATTGCGCACTAGTTTGTCATACATGAGCCCGATTCTTCGAGCCGTCGGGTCGCACGCATTCCATTCATCGAGCGCGCCCGCATCGGTCACTTTCGGTGCTGCGCAAGGAACGCGCGTATGCCCGTTTGCCTGGGGGCGCTGCCGGAGCATGCGGACTGAGATTGACACGCAGTGTGAGGTGTCACGATAATCCAAGCCTTCTGCGGGAGAGAGAGCTGCGAACATGCAGTCTCCGCCGAAGGCGCAAGCTCCCATAATCGCTCAGGCATACGGAACCGCAGAGATCATTCGCCGACTGGAGAGCAGTCGAGAGTCACCCCGGTGGCTTTCGTCTCACCGAAGGGGCTGGTCCTGAAAAGGGCTGAAACTCTCAGGTAAAAGGACAGGGGGAGAGGCGCAACGGACCACGCACGCGTGCGTGATTCGTCTTCCAACGGAGTCGCCCCCTGATGTACCCGAGCCTTGCAAGCCTTTTCCAGCCCCTGGCTGCGCAAAAGGTTGATCTTCTGCTTTTCATCTATCTGATTGCCATCGCCGCCGAGGCCATGTCTGGCGCCCTTGCTGCGGGCCGCCGCAACATGGACATATTCGGTGTTGCCGTGATTGCCTTCGTGACCGCGCTTGGTGGCGGCACCATCCGCGATGTCGTGCTGGGCAATTACCCGATTGGCTGGACGCAACACCCCGCTTACGTCTATCTGGTGATCTCGGCGGGGCTGCTTACGACCTTGATCGCGCCCTACATTCACCGCATGAAGCGCGCTTTCCTGATCTTCGATGCAATGGGCCTGATTGCTTTCTCGCTGATTGGTTGCAACGTCGCCCTCAACCTCGACTACCCGATCGTGGTCGTTGTGATGTCCGGCATGCTGACGGGGATCTGCGGCGGCATTCTGCGCGACGTGCTGTGCAACCAGGTGCCGGTCGTGTTCCGGCGCGAACTCTACGCGAGCGTTTCGCTCACTGTGTGCGCCTTGTTCCTCGTGCTGCGCGCAGCCGGGCTCGATTCCGACCTCAATACCGCGATCTGCTTTGTTGGTGGCTTCATGTTCCGCATGCTTGCGATCCAGTTCAGCTGGCGCCTGCCCACCTTCTCCTACCAGCAGCGCTGGGACTAGCGCGGGCACTTTTCCGAATGCCTGCGGGGACATGGCCGCCTTGACCCTGCTCCTTTCGCAAACTAGCCTCAGTAGTGTGTGTTCGATGATCTTTCAGCAAATTTGCTGAAACTCGGACAGGTGCCAGACCTGTCGTACGTATCGGGTCGGAAGGGCATTGTCGCATCTGATCACACTGAATCTGGTATGGCCGGTCGAGCCTGCAGGCTGACTTTCTGGCTGTCAATTGCCGCTTGATAACCCAAACCTGCAAAGGAGGACATCATGGCAAACTGGCAGATCGAAGGGCAGTACATGGAGACATGCAACTGTACCTATCTGTGCCCCTGCGCCGCGTCGAACCTGACCGCGCAGCCCACTGAAGGCGACTGCAAGGCCGCTATTGCGATGCACATCACCAAAGGGCAGAAGGACGGGCTCAAGCTCGACGGGCTGTCCTTCGTCGTGATGCTGCATTCGCCGCACGCGATGGCAGAGGGCAACATCGTGGTGGGCCTGATCGTCGATGAGAGTGCGTCGGACGCGCAGGTCGAAGCGATCAGCGCCATCGCGACCGGTGCTGCCGGTGGGCCGATGGCAAACCTGGCACCCCTGGTCGGCAGCATGGCGGGGGTTGAGCGACGGCCGGTTACTTTCGACGTCGATGGCATGAACTTTGCCGTCAAGGCCGGTGAGCTGGTCGACCAGGCTTGCGAAGGGGTTGCCAGCGGCGTGCGTCCGGACGAGCCGCTCTTCCTTGAGAATACCGTGCATCCGGTCAACAGCAGGTTGGCGCTGGCCAAGGCGACACGCTCCATCTTCAACGTGTTCGGGATCAACTGGTCGGATACCACCGGCACGCGTAACGGCCACTTTGCGCCCTTCGCATGGACAGCCTGAGCGCTGCCAGCCACGGCGACGGCATCGAAGTCGTATTGCGCAAGGATCGCTGGCTGGCGATCCTTGGGCTGGGCGCGGTGGTGTTGCTGTCGTGGCTCTACCTCTGGCACAGCGCAGCGGGAATGGATCACGCAGGCATGGCGATGGAGGGCATGCCGCGCGCCACGGACGCCACTGCGCTGCTGCTCACCTTTGTAATGTGGACGGTGATGATGGCCGGCATGATGCTTCCCAGCGCAGCCCCCACCATCCTCATCTACGGCACCCTGGTCCGAAAGAACGGTGCGGTGGGCAAGGTCCTGCCGGGGGTGTGGGTCTTCGCGGCAGGCTATCTGCTGATGTGGACGTTGTTCAGCATCGTGGCCACGCTGCTGCAGGCGGGGCTTGAATACGCTGCGCTGCTCACGCCCGAGATGGCAACAGCGAGCGCAGGGCTTGGCGCAGCGGCCTTGATCGCCGCAGGGGGCTATCAACTGACACCGTTCAAGGAGGCCTGCCTCGGCAAGTGCCGCAACCCGCTCCAGTTTTTCATGACGCGCTGGCGTGACGGGGCAGGCGGTGCTTTCAGAATGGGGCTCGAACACGGCGCCTGGTGTGTCGGCTGTTGCTGGGCGCTGATGCTGTTGCTCTTCGTGGCCGGCGTCATGAATCTGATCTGGGTCGCCCTGATCGCCGCCTTCGTCTTCGTCGAGAAGGTGTTCCCCGGCGCGCGCATGCTTACGCGCGCCTCGAGTGCCGCACTGATCCTGGCAGGATTGTTCCTGCTCACGAGGATTTAGGAGAACTCCCGACGTCTCGTCACCCGGTCGAATCCGGGTGCCCTGCGAAAACCTTCCTGATTGCCAAAGCCGTTGAAATGCGAGTCGTGCGCTCAGTTCAGCGCTTGCTCTGGCTGACGGAACGCGTGCACTGTTCTTAGGGTAGAAGCTTGTTGGGGTGATCCAGATGGATCACCCCAACAAGGGCCTCCTGCCTCAAGTCACTGCTGGATGGACTGGATGTAGTAGACGAGTTCGAGGATTCTGCCGCGTACGACTTTTTCGTACTCGCCAGCATAGCCACGGGGCGTGCCCGGTTGGTCCATCAGGTAGCGATTGCCCCACACGGGCATGGCTCTATCACCGTGCACTTCGATGGCCGCTCTGCCGTCGATGACCTGGAAGACCCTCAGGAAAGGAAACTCGCCGGCTTTGCGACTTGGGTAGAGTGCAGTGCTGTTCCTCGAAATTGCCGTGAGGTCCGTCGGTTTCGGCGTCAGGAACTTCGCCAGTGGACCGTCCCCCCGGCCGCCTACGCCGTGGCACGAAAGACAGGACATGCGGTATTCGTCAGAACCAATGGTTTCTTCTTCCGCCATGACGTTGCCTGCACCGAGCGTCACCAAGGCAATCAGCCCGACTCCGCATGACTTCGCAATGCGCTTTGCCGTATTGAATTGAGTCACCGTTTATCCTCCTCGTTGTCCAGAATCTCGAAGTGATCCTGATTGCGCGGAGAGGCATCGTTTTGCGTGTTGAAATCTTGATCCGATGAATACGTTCATCCTCCCCCGCACGGCCGACCGTTGCGGAATGCAGCGTCCGACACTTTCACGATAGGGAATGATGCGGGTGAGTTCCATACCGCGACTACGGTATTCTCCCGCCCGGTTGGCGGGTGGCTCGGCGAGGCTGTGCCGGTGTCATGCGCAACAGGCCGGGCTCAATGCCTGTGGCCGTGGCCGTGCTTGTGGTCGGGCTTTGCTGCAGGCTGTTCGGGCGCCGCCTTGGGGTAGCGGATGACGGTGACGGTTTCGTCGGGCTCGAACCAGAACTCGTTGTTGGGCGGGTCGAAGCGGCCGATGGTCAGCACGATCAGTCCATCGACCTGATTGACGCGGGTGATGGTTTCCCATGCAAACGTGGGGTGGGGGTTGGTGCCGGGACCGTCGTAGATGTGGTCCTCGGGCTGGACTTCGGATGCTGGGATCGAAATTCTGTTCGTCATGGCTCCTCGCTTTCCGGCGCAACGGTGTTCAGGCCCCGGCTATCACCAAGCCATGATGCGCTTTCCGGTGCGCTTGCGCCGGACTATCGGAGCGCAGCCGAGGTGGCAGCCAATCCCGGAGCCGCAGTGCCGGCTGGCGGTTCATCCTGTGTGCAATGCAGCATCAGCCTTGATTGCGGGGGGAACGGTGGTTAAAATTTCAATCCCTTGCTGATCCTTGCGGGTTCCCGTGGGCGCAACGTGTTTTCGTGGTCAGCAACAGAACATGCACACAGGCCAGTCCAGCGGACTGGCCTGTGTGCTTTTTGCAGGTTTCGCCCAAGGAGGCGCCTTGCCCGTACTGATAAGGCCGGAACTGTTCGTGTGCTTTTTCGCTGGCGATTGCCAATGGACCTGCCGGAGAGATGGTGTAGCCGGAGGAACGGCAATCACGCGTTTCGCCACGGGTAGTCAGGCTTGAGTACGAACTCGGCGCCGTCTCCGCAGGGGGGCCGGACCTGGCCCTCTTCGATGCGGGCACTGGGTCACCGCAACTACCGCTACTACTTCTTCGGTCAGGCGGTGTCGGTGCTGGGCTCGTGGGTTCAGCAGGTGGCGCTGTCGTGGCTGATCTACCGCCTGACGGGGTCCGTTGCCCTGCTCGGGGTGACAACCTTCGCGGCGCTGCTGCCCATGCTGCTGGTGGGGCCGCTCGCGGGTGCGTGGATCGACCGTCGCGACAAGCGGCGTCTGCTCATCCTGGTGCAAGGGCTGCTCGGCCTGCAGGCGGCTGCGCTCTCGGTGCTCACCGCTATGGACGCAATCGGCCCGAACCTGATCGTGACCATGTCGGCGACGCTCGGGCTGCTGAACGCATTTGATGCGCCGCTGCGTCAATCGCAGATCGGGGTATTCGTCGCCAACCGCGCCGACTTGCCCAATGCGCTGGCGCTCAACGCAATGCTGTTCAACTCCGGCCGCTTTCTCGGGCCACCGCTCGCTGGCCTGGTGCTCGGTTTGACCTCGGAAGCAGTCTGCTTTGCGATCAACGCGGTGTCGTTTTCGGCGCTCGCCTTTGGTGTCAGCCGCATCCGGGTTCCGGAAGTGCCGCGCGCGGTGGGTTCGATGAGCCAGGTGTTTCGCGAAGGGCTGAGCTATGTGTGGACCGAATACCCGGTGCGCATGCTGATTTTCGTGCTGGCAACGGTGAACCTCACCGCGTCGAGCTATGCCGTGCTGCTGCCAGTGTTTGCCAAGGATGTGTTCGGCGGCGACGCACGCATGCTGGGCTGGCTGTGGGGTGCAGCCGGGGCGGGAGCGTTTCTGGGAACGGTGTTTCTGGCTACACGCAAACACATGCTCGGTTTGATCACGGTGGTGCTCGGCGGGGCCTGCATCAGCGCGCTCGGCTTGCTCGTGTTCTCCCACAACCAGACCTTGCTGATTGCGCTGCCTTCGATGGCTGCGGTGGGTTTTGGTATCTCGGTTTGCAACGTGGGTGTGAACATGCTCCTGCAGAGCATGGCGCCCGATCACCTGCGCGGGCGGGTGGTGTCCTTCTTCAGTTCGACCCGTTTCGGCCTTGATGCCATCGGTGGCCTGCTGGCCGGTCTGCTCGCGGCGCGCACGGGCGTGCAGATGGCGACGCTGATCGAAGGTGCCGTGCTCGTGCTGTTCTTCATCTGGACGCTGCGAATCTTCGGGCGCTTGCGCACCGAAGTGAGCCTGCGTGCGGGCGATGGTCATTGATTTGCAAGGCAGGCGTGGCAGGGTGTGCTGCGTCTTTCCATCAACCGGTTCAGTTTGCGGAGTTGCTGCATGAAGTATGGTGAGTTTGATTCGGATGCCCTGATGTTCATCACTAAGCGTCCCGAGATTCTGTTTGAGCGTGGCGAAGGGTCGTGGCTGTTCGATTCGACCGGCAAGGCCTATCTGGACTTCATTCAGGGCTGGGCGGTGAACTGCCTTGGGCATTCGCCAGTCGAGATTCGCGACGCGCTGGTCGCGCAATCGGCAAAACTGATCAACCCCAGTCCGGCCTTCTTCAACGGGCCGATGATCGAACTGGCGGGGATGCTCACGGCACATTCGACGTTGGACCGGGTGTTCTTTGCCAACTCGGGCGCCGAGGCCAACGAGGGCGCGATCAAGCTGGCACGCAAATGGGGGCGGCTCAAGCGCAATGGCGCGTGGCAGATCATCACCTTCGATCATTCCTTCCACGGCCGTACGCTCGCGACCATGTCGGCTTCGGGCAAGCCGGGCTGGGATACGCTCTACGCGCCGCAGGTGCCGGGTTTCCCCAAGGCTAAGCTCAATGACCTGGCTTCGGTCGAGGCGCTGATCTGCCCCGAAACCGTGGCAGTGATGCTGGAGCCGGTGCAGGGCGAGGGTGGGGTGATTCCGGCTGATCCGGCCTTCCTCAAAGGCCTGCGCGAGCTGACGCGAAAACACGACATTCTGCTGATCGTCGACGAAGTCCAGTCCGGCATGGGGCGCACTGGGCGCCTGTTTGCGCACCAGCACGCCGGCATCGAGCCCGACATCATGACCCTGGGCAAGGGCATCGGCGGCGGGGTGCCGCTGGCGGCGCTGATGACGACCGAATCGGTGAGCTGCTTCGAGCCCGGTGATCAGGGCGGTACCTACAATGGCAACCCGCTGATCAGCGCGGTTGGTGTGGCCGTGATGCGGCGGCTGACGTCAGCCGGCTTCATGGAGGCGGTGGTCGCGCGCGGAGACTACCTGTCGCGGCGCCTCACTGAACTGTCGCAGGCGCACGGGCTGGGGGGCGAGCGCGGGGTGGGACTGCTGCGAGCACTGGTGCTTGATCGCGATCGCGGTCCGGATCTGGTGAAGGCGGCGCTCAATGCGGCGCCGACCGGGCTGCTGCTCAACGCGCCGCGTCCGAACCTGCTGCGGTTCATGCCTTCACTGACGGTGTCCGAGGCTGAAATCGATCAGATGATCGAGATGCTCGATGGTTTGCTGAAAGCCTGATTCATATCGGTCAGCCGAAAAAACGCCGGGTCCTGCCCGGCGTTTTCGTGTGAGCACATCCGCGCGGTCAGCGCAGCAGTGCGGCGGCGTGGTGACGCAGGTGGTCTTCGATGAAGCTGGCAATAAAGTAGTAGCTGTGATCGTAGCCGGGCTGCAGTCGAAGGGTGAGCGGGTGGCCTGCCGCTGCGCAGGCTTCGCGCAGCGCTTCGGGCTTGAGCTGCTCGGCGAGGAATCCGTCGGCTTCGCCCTGATCGACCAGGATCGGCAGGCGCTCGCTGGCCGTGGCGATCAGCTCCACCGCATCCCAGGCTTTCCATTGCGCACGGTCGGCGCCGAGGTAGCCGGTGAAGGCCTTCTGGCCCCAGGGACAGTCCACCGGGTGGCTGATCGGTGCAAAGGCGGACACCGAACGATAACGCCCGGGGTTCTTGAGCGCGCAGATCAGGGCGCCATGTCCACCCATCGAATGCCCGGAAACACCCCGCACGGCCGTGACAGGCAGGTGTGCCTCCACCAGCGCCGGCAGGTCGCTCACCACATAGTCGTACATCCGGTAGTGGCGGTCGTAGGGGGCGGCGGTGGCATTCACATAGAAGCCGGCGCCGTGGCCGAAGTCCCACGCGCCATCCGGATCGCCCGGTACATCGGCGCCGCGCGGACTGGTGTCGGGGGCGACAATGGCAACGCCCAGTTCGGCCGCAACCCGGTGCGCGCCGGCCTTTTGCATGAAGTTCTCGTCGCTGCAGGTCAGGCCCGACAGCCAGTACAGCACCGGTACCGGGCCGTGCTCGGCCTGCGGTGGCAGGTACACCGCAAACACCATGTCGCAGCCGAGCGTGGCCGAGGCGTGACGGAAGCGCTTGTGCCAGCCGCCAAAGCTGCGGTTGGCGCCAATCTGCTCGAGTGCTGTGCTCATCGTCAGAACCGGATCACGGTGCGGATGCTCTTGCCTTCATGCATCAGGTCGAAGGCCTTGTTGATGTCCTCCAGCCCCATGGTGTGGGTGATGAAGGTATCGAGCGGAATCTCGCCCGCCTGCGCCCTGGCGACATACCCCGGCAGTTCGGTGCGGCCGCGCACACCGCCAAAGGCCGAGCCGCGCCACACGCGACCGGTGACGAGCTGGAAGGGGCGGGTGGAGATTTCTTCGCCGGCACCAGCCACGCCGATGATGATCGATTCACCCCAGCCCTTGTGGCAGCACTCGAGCGCCGAGCGCATGACCTTGGTGTTGCCGATGCACTCGAAGGAGTAGTCGACGCCGCCGTCGGTGAGGTCGACGATCACTTCCTGGATCGGGCGGTCGTAGTCGAGCGGGTTGATGCAGTCGGTGGCGCCGAGCTGCTTTGCGATCTCGAACTTGGACGGGTTGATGTCCACGGCGACGATGCGCGAGGCCTTGGCCATGGCGGCGCCGATGATGGCCGACAGGCCGATGCCGCCGAGGCCGAACACTGCGACGGTGGCGCCGGCTTCAACCTTGGCGGTGTTGAGCACTGCGCCGATGCCGGTAGTGACGCCGCAGCCGAGCAGGCAGACTTTTTCCAGCGGCGCGTCCTTCTGGATCTTGGCGACCGAGATTTCCGGCAGCACTGTGTACTCGGAGAAGGTCGAGGTACCCATGTAATGGAAGATGGGCTTGCCGTTTTTGCTGAAACGGCTGGTGCCGTCCGGCATCAGACCCTTGCCCTGGGTGGCGCGGATGGCCTGGCACAGGTTGGTCTTGCCCGACAGGCAGAATTTGCATTTGCCACATTCCGGCGTGTACAGCGGAATCACGTGATCGCCGACGGCGACCGAGGTGACGCCTTCGCCGATGGCTTCGACGATGCCGCCGCCTTCATGGCCGAGGATGGACGGGAAGATGCCCTCCGGATCTGCGCCCGACAGGGTGAAGGCGTCGGTGTGGCAGACGCCGGTGGCCACGATCCGCACCAGCACCTCACCGGCTTTCGGCGGGGCGACGTCGACCTCGGTGATTTCGAGCGGCTGCTTGGCAGCCCAGGCTACGGCGGCGCGGGACTTGATCATGGTGTGTTCTCCACTGGTGACTTAACCCGCTATTGTAGGAAACAGGGAGTCGGGGATAATCCCCATTTTGGCAATTCATTGTTGTTCATGGTCAACAATGACCGGAGTGTGTCTGTGAGTCGATGGGAGGGGGTGGATGCTTTCGTGGCCGTGGCCGAAGCGGGGCACTTTGCTGCAGCGGCAGAGCGGCTGGGGGTGTCGACCTCGCACGTGAGCCGTGTCGTGGCGCGGCTGGAGGAGCGGCTGCAGACGCGGCTTTTTTACCGCAGCACGCGACGGGTGAGTCTGACCGAAAGCGGGCATACCTTTCTGCAGCACTGCCGCCGTCTGCAGGACGGTTTCGACGAGGCCCTGCATGCGGTTCAGGATCTCGGTGGCACGCCCAAGGGGCTGCTGCGCATGACCTGCGCGCTGACCTATGGCGAGCGCTTCATCGTGCCGCTGGTCAATGACTTCATCGAGCGCTATCCGCAGGTAAAGGTCGATATCGAGCTGACCAACCGCACGCTGGACATCGTGCAGGAGGGCTTCGATCTGGCGGTTCGGCTTGGGCGTCTGGCCGATTCACGGCTGGTCGCGACCCGGCTTGCGCCGCGCAGGATGTATCTGTGCGCCGCGCCGTCCTATCTCGAGCGCAGAGGCGCGCCGCATCGGCTGGAGGACATCGCCGACCATGACTGCCTGCTCGGCACCTCTGACAACTGGGTGTTCCAGGCGGGCGGTGAAGCGCTGACCATGAAGGTCCGCGGCAACTGGCGCTGCAACAGCGGCCAGGCCGTGCTTGACGCGGCCTTGCGTGGCTTCGGCCTGTGTCAGCTGCCCGACTACTATGTGCTTTCCCACTTGCAGGACGGGCGCCTGCGGGCCTTGCTGCCCGAGAATCAGCCGCCGCACACGGCTGTGTGGGCCGTGTTTCCGCAGCAGCGGCATCTGTCGCCCAAGGTGCGCCTCCTGGTGGACTATCTGCGTGATGCACTTTCAATGCGTCCGGAATACCGTGTGTCGGCACCGGGTTGAGCAGTCGTCGGGGCCGGTCTGTCAGGTTGACGTTTACGTTAACTGGAACTATGTTTCGGGGCTGGATATTCCGGTTCAGGCCGATTAGAGAGGGAGCAGACAATGAAGATCGAGAATGGCGTGTTCGTGGTTACTGGCGGTGGTTCGGGTCTGGGTGCGGCAACGGCCCGCATGCTGGTCGAGGCGGGTGCCAAGGTGGTGCTGGCCGACGTCAATCGCGAAGCGGGCGATGCGGTGGCAGCGGAACTCGGCGTGGCTGCAACTTTCGTGACCACCGACGTGACCGACGAGGCGAGCGCAAAGGCTGCGATCGATCTGGCGGTATCGGCGTACGGCGGCCTGAACGGCCTGATCAACTGCGCCGGTGTGGCGCCGGCCGAAAAGGTGGTGGGCCGCGAGGGGCCGCATCGTCTGGAGTCGTTCTCGCGCACCGTCGCGATCAACCTGATCGGTTCGTTCAACATGATCCGTCTGGCTGCTGATGTCATGAGCAAGGCCGAGCCCGATGCCGGCGGCGAGCGTGGCGTGATCGTCAGCACCGCCTCGGTGGCCGCATTCGACGGCCAGGTGGGGCAGGCCGGTTATGCTGCGTCGAAGGCCGGCGTTGTTGGCATGACCCTGCCGGTGGCCCGCGAACTGTCGCGTTTCGGCATCCGGGTGATGACCGTCGCACCGGGCATCATGGAAACGCCGATGCTGATGGGGATGCCGCAGGAGGTGCAGGACTCGCTGGGCAGGATGGTTCCTTTCCCCTCCCGTCTGGGCAAGCCGGCCGAGTTTGCCAGCCTCGTGCGCCACATCATCGAGAATGCCTATCTCAACGGCGAGGTGATTCGCCTCGACGGCGCCATCCGCATGGCGGCCAAGTAAGCTGCGTCGTTGCGCCGGGGCTGGTGCGGTGCCGGAGTCGCGCCAGCCTCATTTCACTTTCCTCTGCGCGAGCGCATTGGTGGAGCAGGGCAAATGTGCTAAAAGAGCGCTTCTCTTTAGCGTACCCCGGGCTTGCCGGGGCCGTCACCGGCGTTCCCGCTGTTCATGAATTCAGATCAAGCATCTCCCGTCGCGGTGGAAGAAGATCGCGACTGCTACCACTGCGGCCTGCCGATCCCGCCAGAGACCAGTCACTACGTGCGTATCAACGGCAAGAACCGGCGCATGTGCTGCATTGGCTGCGAGGCGGTCGCCGAATCCATTGTCGATAATGGTCTGGTCGACTACTACCGTCATCGCGATGCGATGCCCGAGACCCGGCGCGAGGCGATGCCCCCGGAGCTGCAGGAGCTCGGCCTGTTCGATCACCCCGAGTTCCAAAAAAGCTTCGTGCGCCCCATCGGTGAGCACGAGCGTGAGGCTTCGCTGATCCTCGAAGGCATTACCTGCGCGGCCTGCGTCTGGCTCAACGAGCAGCATGTGGCGCATCAGAAAGGGGTGTCGGCGGTCGAGATCAACTACGCCACGCGTCGTGCGCGAGTGCGCTGGGACGAGCGCGAGATCCATCTTTCCGACATCCTCGCCGCGATCCAGGCGATCGGCTACCGCGCCTATCCCTACGATGCGACACGTTCCGAGCAGATCGCCAACAAGGAGCGGCGCTCCATGCTGTGGCGGGTGTTTGTGGCCGGTTTCGGCATGATGCAGGTGATGATGTATGCGCTGCCGGCCTATATCGCCACCGAAGGCGACATGACGGCGGATATCGATCTGCTGATGCGCTGGGCAAGCCTGCTGCTGACACTCCCGGTGGTGCTCTATTCGGCTGCGCCGTTCTTCCAGCGTGCGCTCAGGGACATCAAGCTGCGCCGCCTCGGGATGGATGTACCGGTGGCGCTGGGGGTTGGCAGCGCGTTTCTCGCCAGTGTCTGGGCCACGCTCTCCAACGGGCCGGAGGTGTATTTCGATTCGGTGACGATGTTCGTGTTCTTCCTGCTCGGTGGCCGCTACCTGGAGATGCTGGCGCGGCAGAAGGCGGTACGCGGGGTGGAAGAGCTGGGCAAGGTGCTGCCGGTGTTTGCCGAGCGCTTGCCGGACTGGCCGGCGCCGGCCGCCGAGCGGGTGCCGGTGTCGCAACTGGTGCCGGGCGATCGCGTCAGGGTGCGCCCGGGCGAAGTGATTCCGGCCGATGGTGTCGTGATCGACGGGCAGGGCGAAGCAAATGAAGCCTTGCTGACTGGCGAGAGCCGGCCGGTATCCAAGCGCCTGGGTGATCTCGTCACCGGGGGCAGTATCAACATCTCCAGCCCGCTGGTGGTGAAGGTGGAGCATGTGGGCGACGAAACCCGCCTTGCCGCCATCTGTCGCCTGATGGAGCGGGCCGCGATCGAAAAGCCTGCGATCGCCGCCCAGTCTGACCGGGTTGCGGTGTATTTCATCGTCACCCTGCTCGTGCTCGCGGGAGCGACCGGCGTGGCGTGGTATTTCATCGATCCGCAGCGCGCGCTGTGGGTGTTTGTTTCCGTGCTGGTGGTGGCCTGCCCGTGTGCGCTATCGCTTGCGACCCCGACCGCGCTGACGGTGGCAACCGATTCCCTGGCACGAATGGGGGTGCTGGTGACCCGAGGGCATGCGATCGAGACGCTTGCCCGCGCCAATCATTACCTGTTCGACAAGACCGGTACGCTCACCCAGGGCAAGATGAGTCTGGAGGAGGTCGTTCCGCTGTCGTCCATGTCAGCGCTCGAACTCTGTGCGCTCGGCGCGGCGCTGGAGCAGGGCTCTGAGCACCCGATCGCGGCCGGCGTACGCGATGGCGCAGGCGCGGCCGTGTTGCCGGCGGTCAGCGACGTTGTGGCAATCACCGGGCAGGGGCTTTCCGGCCGGTACGCGCAGGGCGAAGCGTGGATCGGACGCCCTGATTACGTTGCCGGTTGTCTCGGCTTGCCCGTGCCTGCTGCACTCGATGCGCTTGAGCAGAAGGGTGGTACGGTCATTGCACTGGGGGGGGGCAGCGGCTGGCTGGGCCTTTTCCGCCTCGCCGATGTTCCGCGTGCAGAGGCCGCAACACTGACCCGCAAGCTCAGCGACGCGCACGTTCCGATGACCGTGCTGTCTGGCGATGCACCCCAGGTGGTCCGCGCGGTGGCGCATAATCTCGGAATTGGCGAGGCGCATGGCGGCATGACGCCGCAGGACAAGCAGGCCTTCATCGCCGACCTGCAGTCGCGCCCGGGTGTGGTCGTGGCCATGGTGGGTGACGGCGTCAATGACGCGCCGGTGCTGGCACAGGCGCACGTCTCGGTAGCGATGGGCGGGGGGACCGATCTGGCCCGCAACCAGGCGGACATCGTGCTGTTGAGCGAAAATCTGGCCGATCTCGGCGAGGGTGCCGATCTTGCACGCCGCACGCTGAGCATCATCCGTCAGAACCTGTGGTGGTCGTTTGCGTACAACTTCACCTCGGTCCCGCTCGCCATGGCCGGACTGGTGACGCCGTGGATGGCGGGCATCGGCATGGCTGGCAGCTCGCTGCTCGTGGTACTCAACGCATTGCGGCTGCAGCGACGGTCGCACAAGAGCAAAGGCAGGTAAGCGTGGAAAGTCTCTACATCCTGATTCCGCTGTCGGTGGTGCTGGTCTTTGTCATCGGCATGCTGTTCTGGTGGTCTCTGCGCAACGGGCAGTATGACGATCTTGAAGGGCCGGCCTATCGACTCCTGATGGACGACAAGGACGAACTTCCGGATGAACGTTGCAATGCAGCAACTGAGGGAGAGACACGCACTGATGGCAAGATCGAAAAAACCGACAGCAAACAGGGGCATTAAGCGTTACCCGTTTGATCTAGGTCAACGGCCGCTTTGAGGCAGTAGGCATAATGCCGACATGGTTTTCGGATGTGCGCAGTGACGAACTGCGGTGATCTGAAAGGGTATTTTTGTCTCTCTGTTGGGGTTGGGGGTGCGTTCAAGACGCACCCTTTTTTTTCGCCTGTACCCGATCGGTGCGCAGTATTCTGCCGTATACCGCTGAAATGCCCCGATCCGGTGCCTGCGTGCTTTCCCCGACCCGTGCGGTGCAATACAATGTTGATCTGTGTCAAATTGTAGATCCGGTCGAGCGGTATCCTTGCCGCGGATGACGAGTTACATGCCGTGATCTGAACAGTTGTACCAAGGGGTTTTTAATCAAAGAGGTGATTTCACATGCAATCGCAAGCGACTTATAACTACAAAGTCGTGCGCCAGTTCACCATCATGACGGTGGTGTGGGGCATCGTGGGCATGCTGGTCGGTGTCATTGCCGCAGCACAGCTCGTGTGGCCTGAACTGAACGTGCACGAGTTCCTGCACTTTGGCAGGTTGCGTCCGCTGCATACCAACGCGGTCATTTTCGCTTTTGGCGGATGCGCGTTGTTTGCAACGTCCTACTACGTTGTGCAGCGTACCTGTCATACCAAGTTGTTTGCGCCTGCACTCGCCGGTTTCACCTTCTGGGGCTGGCAGCTGGTCATCGTTCTGGCCGCAATCACCCTGCCGCTGGGTTACACCCAGGGTAAGGAGTACGCCGAGCTCGAGTGGCCGATCGACCTGCTGATCGCCGTGGTGTGGGTGTCCTACGCCGTTGTGTTCTTCGGTACGATCGCCAAGCGCAAGATCAGCCACATTTACGTGGCGAACTGGTTCTTCGGCGCCTTCATCCTGACCGTCGCGCTGCTGCACATCGTCAATAGCGCTGCCATCCCGGTGTCCTTAATGGGCATGAAGTCCTACTCGGCCTATGCCGGTGTCCAGGATGCCATGATCCAGTGGTGGTACGGCCACAACGCGGTGGGCTTCTTCCTGACCGCCGGCTTCCTCGGCATGATGTATTACTTCGTGCCCAAGCAGGCTGAGCGTCCGGTCTATTCCTATCGCCTCTCCGTGGTTCACTTCTGGGCACTGATCTTCACCTACATGTGGGCGGGTCCGCACCACCTGCACTACACCGCGCTGCCTGACTGGACCCAGTCCGTCGGCATGGTGTTCTCGCTCATCCTGCTGGCTCCGTCCTGGGGCGGCATGATCAACGGCATCATGACCCTGTCGGGCGCCTGGCATAAGCTGCGTACCGACCCGATCCTGAAGTTCCTGGTCACCTCGCTGTCGTTCTACGGCATGTCCACGTTCGAAGGTCCGATGATGTCGGTCAAGACCGTGAATGCGCTGTCGCACTACACCGACTGGACCGTTGGCCACGTGCACTCCGGCGCACTGGGCTGGGTTGCGATGATCTCGATCGGTGCGGTGTACTTCCTGTTGCCGCGTCTGTACGGCAAGACTGAGATGTACAGCACCAAGCTGATCAACACCCACTTCTGGATTGCGACCATCGGTATCGTGCTGTACATCGCCTCGCTGTGGGTTGCCGGTGTGATGCAGGGCCTGATGTGGCGTGCAACCAACGCGGACGGCACCCTGACCTACTCGTTTGTTGAGAGCGTCAAGGCCAGCTACCCGTTCTGGACGATCCGTCTGGTGGGTGGCGCCCTGTTCCTGGCTGGCATGGTGATCATGTTCTACAACATGGTGAAAACCATCGCCGGTGAGAAGGCATACAACGCGCCCGTGATTGCACCTGCGGCTGCACACGCCTAAGCGGAGAACAAGAACATGGCACAATCGAAACACGAAAAGATCGAACGTAACGTATTCCTCATGATCGTCCTCACGCTGATGACTGTCAGCGTGGGTGGTCTGGTGGAAATCGTTCCGCTCTTCTTCCAGCACACCACCACGTCACCGATCGATTACAAGGGCAACGAGCTCAATGTAAAGCCGTACGATCCGGTGCGCCTGGTCGGTCGTGACATCTACGTTCGCGAAGGCTGCTACAACTGCCACTCGCAGATGATCCGTCCCTTCCGTGCAGAGACCGAGCGTTATGGTCACTACTCGGTCGCGGGTGAGTACATTTACGACCATCCTTTCCAGTGGGGCTCCAAGCGTACCGGTCCTGACCTGGCTCGCGTCGGCGGTCGTTATTCCGACGAATGGCAGAAGGTTCACCTGCTGAACCCGCGCGACGTCGTGCCCGAGTCGAACATGCCAGCCTTCCCGTGGCTTGATCGTCCGGTCAAGGGTGACGATATCCAGGACAAGATGCGTGCTCTGAACAAGGTCGGCCTGCACAAGTACAGCGACGAGGAAATCGCCGCTGCGCCTGCTGCCCTCGAGGGCAAAACCGAGCTTGATGCGGTGGTTGCCTACCTTCAGGGTATGGGTACCGCACTTAAGAACGTAAGGTAAGGAAAGAGGACGCGCCGTGGAAATCAACGACCTGAGAATCATCGTAACAGTCCTGGGTTTTGCCTGTTTTCTGGGGATTTGTGCGTGGGCATACAGCCGTCACGCCAAGACTGGTTTCGATGAGGCGGCGCGCCTGCCCCTGACCGATGACGATCTGCCGGTTTCGAATGACCGGCTGGAAAAGGAAGGAAAAACAAATGGCTGACTTTATCAGCGGTTTCTGGAACATGTACGTGATGGGTCTCGTGACCCTGAGCATCCTGTTCTGCGTTTTCGTGCTGGTCTCGAACATGACCAAGCGCGAGCCGGGCGAAGTCAAACTGCACGGTCACGTGTGGGATGAGACCCTCGCGGAATACAACAACCCGCTTCCGCGCTGGTGGTTGTATCTGTTCTGGATCACCATCGTTTTCGGCATCGTGTATCTCGTGATCTACCCCGGCTTTGGCAATCACAACGCCGATCGTGGCGAGCACAGCCAGTACTATGCAGAAATGAAGGCCGCCGACGAGAAGTACGGCCCCATCTTTGCCAAGTACCAGGACATGGATCTGATGGCGGTTGCGGCGGATCCCGAAGCCAACGCGATGGGCAAGCGCATGTTCCTGACCTACTGTGCGCAGTGTCACGGTTCTGCTGCTCAGGGGGCCAAGGGCTTCCCGAACCTGACCGACGACGAATGGAACTGGGGCGGCGAGCCCGACACCATCAAGACCACCATTGTGGGTGGGCGCATGGGCGTGATGCCGGCTTTCGGTGCTGCGCTTGGCGGTGAGGGTGTCAAGGACGTAGCAAACTACGTCCGCTCGCTCTCGAACCTGGCTCACGATTCCCTGCGCGCCCAGCGTGGCAAGGAAGTCTTCGATACGAACTGCGTGGCGTGTCACGGTGCGGATGGCAAGGGCAACCCGATGCTGGGTGCGGTCAACCTGACCAACAAATCATGGTTGTATGGTTCGTCTGAAGCGACGATCATCGAAACCGTGACCAACGGTCGTCAAAACCAGATGCCTGCGTTCCAGGAGTTCCTTGGCGATGCCAAAGTTCATCTCCTCGCGGCATATGTGTTGAGTCTTAGCAAGGAACAGAAGTAAGCAGTGCGCTCCGGGGGCTTATGCCCCCGGAGCCGTTTTCAATCATAAAAATAAGAATCCACTAATAAAGCGATCATGAACAGCACAGCCCCGAACTCTCAAGCCAAGGTCCCACCTCCACCACCTGAACAGGATTCCCTGTACGCGGTACGACAGAAGGTCTACATGCGCGCGGTTACGGGCATCTTTGCAAACTGGCGATGGGCGCTCGTCTGGTTTACCCAGATCCTCTTCTACGGATTGCCCTGGTTGATGTGGAACGATCGCCAGGCCGTCCTGCTGCATCTGACAGAGCGAAAGTTCTATATCTTCGGCTGGGTGTTCTGGCCCCAGGACGTGTTCTTCCTGGCAATCCTGCTGATCATTTCCGCCTACGGTCTGTTCTTCTTCACTGCGATTGCCGGTCGCCTCTGGTGTGGCTACGCGTGCCCGCAGACGGTGTACACCGAGATCTTCATGTGGATCGAGCAGAAGATCGAGGGTGACCGCAACAAGCGAATCAAGCTCGACAAGGCGCCGCTGAGCGCGAAAAAGGTCGGGATCAAGCTGGCCAAGTACGGTGCGTGGGCCGCGGTCTCGATCTGGACCGGATTTACCTTTGTCGCCTATTTCTCGCCGCTCAGCGAGTTGCTGCAGTCGGCCACGACCTTGAGCTTCGGCCCGTGGGAGTTGTTCTGGATCCTGTTCTACGGTGGTTTCACCTACCTGTTTGCGGGGGTCATGCGTGAGCAGGTGTGCAAGTACATGTGCCCGTACGCCCGTTTCCAGAGCGTGATGTTCGACCCCGATACACTGGTCATTACCTATGACGACGCACGTGGCGAACCGCGTGGTCCGCGCAAGAAAGGTGCTGATCCGAAAACACTCGACAAGGGCGATTGCGTCGATTGCGGCATCTGTGTCCAGGTCTGTCCGACGGGTATCGACATTCGTCAGGGCATGCAGTACGAGTGCATTGGTTGTGCCGCCTGTATCGACGCCTGTGATCAGGTGATGGACAAGATGGAGTATCCGCGCGGGCTGATTCGCTATTCGACCGAGAATGCGATCAAGAAGGGCTGGGGCAACAAGGAAATCATTGCCCACGTGTTCCGGCCGCGCACGCTGATCTACGGTTCGGTCCTGATCTTTATCAGTCTCGCCTTCGTCTGGGCGCTCGCTACGCGTGACCCCTTGCGCGTCGACGTGATCCGCGATCGCGCGTCGCTTGCCCGTGAGATCGAAGGCGGCATGATCGAAAACGTGTACCAACTCCAGGTGATGAACATGACGGAGAAGGCGCGTACCTTTGTGTTCTCGGCCTCCGGACTGGAAGGTATCGCCATTGGTGGCGAGCATCGCATGGAAGTTGGCTCTGCCGGCACGCAAGCGGTGACCCTGCAGGTCCATGTCCCGTATGATTCGGGCAAGCCCGGCGCGAACGAAGTCTTCTTCGAGGTCTACGCTGAAGATGAACCGAGTCTCAAGCTGCGCGAGAAGACAACATTCCTGTTCCCTCGCTGAGACTTCCTGACAATGAGTGTATTAGTGTCCGAAAAGAAACCCGACCCCTGGTACAAGCAGGGCTGGCCCTGGTTCCTGATCGCGTTGCCGGCAACCGCAGTTGTCGCCGGTACCATCACCATGGTGATCGCAGTCAGAACCTGGGACGGGCTGGTCGTTGATGATTACTACAAAGAGGGCAAGGCGATCGTTCAGACGATCGGCCGCACCGAGCGGGCACGTGAGCTGGGGCTGAAGGCCCTGGTTCAGGTGCGCAGCGAATCGGTACGCATCGAGGTGGCGGCTGCCGACATCGACAACGTACCTGGTGTCATTCACCTCACGATTGCACATCCGACCCAGGGCGGCTCCGATCAGGAGCTGGTCCTGAACGGGCAGGGTGGCGTGTTCGAGGGCGCTGTGGCGCCCCTGAGCACGGGCCGCTGGTTGTTTCAAATCGAAAATAAGTCCCGCAGCTGGCGCATGAACGGGGCCGCTTACCTCCCGACAGAGACGGAAATCAGGATTGATCCATCTGGTTCTTAACCCGTCGAAGAAGGAGTCTCATCATGGCCTGGAATGAATTGTTCAGCACCGATATCGGTCTGCTCAGTCTGTTCACCATCGGTTTTGTACTGGCGATGGCGGTGTACATTTATCGTTTTGCCAAACGGCATATTGCCGAGGATGAGCAAAAAGAGAGAACATTGGGGCACCATTCGTAATTCAATGAGTTGGCTGGCTGTAGTCGCCAAACGCAGGCTGGCACACATCGATTCCTGCTGGCTTGCGTAGTGCTGCTACCAGTGCTTGTCAGATGCTGGAGCAGGTCCCGTTTCATGGCACGGTAAGGAGGAGTTTCCATGCAGAAATTGATTCAGATTCTGTGGCCGTCTTTTCTGGTGGCTGGCGTGGTGGAGGCGATATTCTTTACCGTGATCAACCCTCGGGAGCTGTATTTTTTCGGGTCGCCGGTTCATCTAGATATGCTTTCGACTTATTCCATCGGTTTTTTTGCATTCTGGCTGATCTGTGCGGCATCCAGCCTGACAACGGTCTATTTTCAACGCACGGCGTCGGAAATCAATCACCTTGAGTCAAAGCAGTAAGCGGTCTGCGCTGGCCGTGATCTGAGCCGCGCCCGATTGGAGCGCTTCATGGTTTCCGCAGGAAAGCGTGGAGCAAAAAAGGGAACGGCCCGCACAGCGGGCCGTTCCCTTTTTCTTGCTGGATCGCTGCTATCAGCGATAGACCAGTACCGGCGTCGTACCGTGTGTCAGCACTTTCTGTGTTTCGCTTCCGAGCAGCAGGCCCGCGATGCCTTTGCGCCCGTGAGAAGCCATGAAAATCAGATCGCAGCCGTGGCGTTCCGCTGCGTCGATGATTGCCTCATAGGGCACCTCATTGACCAGGGTGTCGGTTGCGGCGAGAACACCGGATGCATCCGCGACTGCTTTTGCGCTCGCCAGAATGCGTTCGGCTTCCTGTTGTGCCGACTTGGCGAACTGCTCGGGCGTGGTGGGGTCTATGAGAGCACCTTCGCCGTAAATCGGCATCGGGAAATCCGGTTGGGCGTAGAAAAAGGTGATTCGTGCGCCCGCATCTTTGGCGAAGGACACAGCACGTGATACGGTGCCTTCAGAGAGGGGCGAGCCGTCGGTAGGTACGAGAATATGTTTGAACATGTAAGTACTCCATGGGTCGCGGTGTGTATCCAATTATAGCCACCGATGCATCGCTCCCGGGCTTGATCAGGGTCAACCCCGCATCAGACGGGAAGGTTGATGCTGTTATCGGAGGTGCATCATGGACATCACGTTTTATGGCGCGGCCGGCGAAGTCACCGGTTCCTGTGCAGTGGTCCGGCATGACGGCGGTGCCTTCATGGTCGACTGCGGCATGTTTCAGGGGGGGCGCGAGGCCGGGCTCAAGAATCTCCGGGCGCTCGATTTCGACCTCGATTCCATCGATTTCGTCCTCCTCACGCATGCGCATCTCGATCATACGGGGCTGGTTCCGCGGCTGATCGCCCTTGGATACAAGGGACGGTTGCATGCGACGGATGCAACGGTCGATCTGCTCGGCGTCATGCTGCTTGATTCGGCATACATCCAGGAAAAGGAGTTCGAGTGGGCGAGTCGTCGCAACCGCTCACGTCACAGACGCCGGAGTTCCGCCGCGGCGCCGCTGTACACGGTCGAACAGGCACGGGCCAGTCTGCACCGGCTTCAACGCGTCCAGTACGATGCGCTCATACACCCCGGAAAGGGGGTTTCCTGCCGCTTTCGCGATGCAGGGCACATCCTGGGGTCTGCGATCATTGAAGTGGATGTGATGGAGGGCGGCGCCACGCGACGACTGGTCTTCTCGGGTGACCTCGGTCAGCCCGACCGCCCGGTGTTGCGTGATCCCTATCAGGTCCGCGCGGCGGACTACCTGTTTATCGAAACGACGTACGGCAATCGCGCTCACCGCCCCTTGAACGAGACCGAGGACGAACTCGTTCATGCCCTCAATGACACGCTTCAGCGCAAGGGCGGCAACGTCATCATTCCGGCCTTTGCGGTCGGGCGTACCCAGGAGGTGCTGTTCATCCTTGCAAAGCTGGTACGGGCGGAGAAGGTGGCGCGACTCGAGGTCATCGTCGATTCGCCAATGGCGACGGCGGTCACTGATCTCACGATGCAGCACGAGGCACTGTGGGATGACGAGACCCGTGAGCTTTCTTCCTGGATGAGGGCGAATTCCGAGCGCTTTCACCTGCGGTTTGTCGCCGACGTCGAAGAGTCGATCGCGCTCAACCATCAGCGCGGCGGGCTGGTGATCATCTCGGCAAGCGGCATGTGCGATGCCGGGCGCGTGAAGCACCATCTGCGATACAACATCGACCGCAAGGAGTGCTCAGTCATCATCGCCGGTTTTCAGGCCGCTGGCACGCTGGGGCGGCGACTGGTGGACAAGGCACGCGTCGTCACGCTTTTTGGCGACAAGGTGCCGGTGAGGGCGGATGTTTATACGATAGGCGGCTTGTCCGCGCACGCGGACAAACCTGCGCTGCTCGAATGGATGCATCATATTGAAACGCAGCCGCGGCAGACTTTTCTGGTGCATGGCGAAACCGAGGCACGTGCGGCGTTTGGCGCTGCCGTGACCGAGCAGCTGGGCTGGTCCGGCTTGACCGAGCCGGTCGCCGGAGAAACCTATCATCTGAATTGAGGTGACAGCCCAGTCTGTTTACCGCTTGAGATTCAAGGAGCAAGAAATGGCCAGAGCAAGCAAGAGCACAGGCAAACGGCCTGCATCGGGCAGGACCGGAAGGCGTGCCGAAGATTTCAACCCGGGACAGGTCGTCAAGCGCGCCATGCGCGAACTCCATGACGGCGTGGAAGGTACGGTGGATCCACTTGGAATGGCCGCGCCGCTCGTCCATGCCCAGCTTGCATGGCTGGCGCATCCACAGGAACTGGCGGAGCGCTTCACCCGGCTGTCGACGGACCTGTGGAAACTGCAGCTGCACTCGGTCAATCGCATGCTCGGGCTGGCGAGTTCGGATCCGATACGTCCTCACTCCGACGACGCGCGTTTTGCCGATCCCGTATGGACGGAGTACCCGACCTGGGATTTGAGCAAGGAGTGGTACCTCGCTTTCACCCGCAACATGCAGGACATGCTTTACGACACCCCCGGGCTGGCGAGCAAGGAGCGCAGGCGGGCGGCATTCTGGTGGCGTAATCTGCTCAACGCGATGGCCCCCACGAATTTCTTGTGGACCAATCCGGTAGCGATGCGCAAGGCCGTCGAAACCAACGGTGAAAGCCTGACCAATGGCTTCAAGAATTTCCTCGAGGACCTCAAGGCCGGCAATGTCCGGATGACCGACCCGGACGATTTCCATGTCGGCGAGAATCTCGCCACGACGCCAGGCGAGGTGGTCTTTCGCAATAACCTGCTGGAGGTGATCCATTACGCGCCGACGCAGCCAAAGGTGCATGCGAAGCCGATCGTGATCGTCACGCCGTGGATCAACAAGTTCTACATTCTTGACCTGGTGCCGCGCAAGAGCATGATCCGCTTCCTCCTCGATCAGGGGATGGATGTCTTCATCACGAGCTGGAAAAACCCCGGCGCGTCCATGCGCGATTGCAGTTTCGACGATTACCTCACCGAAGGCGTGCATGCCATCATCGAGTGCGCGCGAAGCTTCACCGGGCAGGACAAGGTGCATGCAGTTGGCTACTGCATCGGAGGCACTGCACTGTCGATGTACATGGCATGGGCAAACCGCCATTTCCCTGAGGATCAGGTGCCGGTTGCGGACTGGACCCTGCTCACCACGCTTGTCGATTTTCACAAGCCGGGCGACATCGAGGTCTTCATCGACGAAGCCAGCATCCGCTACATCATCGACAACATGGCCAGCAAGGGCTATCTCGATGGCAAGGAAATGGCATCCGCATTCCGCCTGCTGCGCTCGAACGGCCTGATCTGGCATTACGTGGTGCAAGGCTGGCTGTACGGCGAAACGCCGCCGCCATTCGACGTGCTGTACTGGAACATGGATACCACGCGTATGCCGTACGCGATGCATTCGTGGTACCTGCGCGAGCTTTACCTGAACAACAAGCTGATCCATCCCGACGCACTCGAGGTGGCGGGTGAGCCGCTCGATCTCGGCCGTATCACGCAGCCGCTCTACGTCGTTTCCGCAGAAGACGATCACATTGCGCCGTGGCTGCAGACTTTCCGTGTGGTCAACCATGTCACCGGTCCCAAGCGCTATGTGCTCTCGAGCTCAGGCCACATTCTCGGCATCGTCAATCCGGTCGTCACGCCGCCCAAGCGCAAGTTCTGGGCCGGTGAAGCGCATCGTTCGGATACGGCCGAGCAGTGGCGCAATCGCACTGAAGAGCAGGCGGGCAGTTGGTGGACCGACTGGATGGACTGGGTCAAACCCCACGCCGGAGAGCTGATCGAGGCGAGGCCGGCGGCAAGCGAGCAGTTTCCTTCGTTCGCACCGGCGCCAGGAACCTATGTGCTTGAGTCCTGAGCGCTGACGCGTGAAGGCTTCGGCTTTCAGCACCCGGGTATCGTGAAAAACGGCCTCTTGTTCGTTCAAGAGGCCGTTGCTTTTCGGGGGACGGCAAGGACTTGAGCGGGCGAAGTGCTACCCGCTGTAGCGCGACAGTGCCTGCGGATTGTGAAGCGTGATGCGCTTGCCGTGAACGGTGATGAGTCCATGGTCTGCCAGGTCGTGGAAGATCCGCGAAAGGGTCTCGGGCGTCAGGTTCAGGCGTGACGCGATGACCTGCTTGCTCGTGGGCAGGGAGATGTCGCAAGCCTTGGTGCCGTCCTCTTCGGTTTGCTGGAGGAGGTAGCCGATCACGCGCTGTGTGCTTGAGCGCAGGGAATAGGTTTCTACGTCGCGCACCATGTTATGCAGGCGGACCGCCATGCCTGCCAGCAGCTTGCGTGCAAACTGCGGATCCTGATCGATCAGGTCGGATACGACGTTCTGGCCGATATGAAGCAGCGACATGTCGGTAAGCGCTTCGGCAAAAACGGGGTAGGGGCGGTTCATGAACATCACCGCTTCGCCAAAGCTTTGCTGCGGCCCGACGATTTCGACCACTTTCTCGTTGCCCTGAGCTGACGAGAAACCGAGCTTGAGCTGTCCTTCGGTGACGAAATAGAAACCGTGGGCAACGTCGCCGCGCTGGAACAGCAGTTCGCCCTTGCCCAGGCGGCGTTCGCGGGTATAGCGTGCAACACGTTCCAGCTCACTCTCCGACAGCTCCCCGAACAGGGAGATCTGACGGAGCTGGGTAAGGATGTCTGAGGCGGTCTGGTTCATTCCGTGCTCCTGCATTTCACTTTCGATTCTAGCCTGCGTGGCCGAATCCTGTTTGTTCTGTCATTGTTCGGTGCCCGACCAGGGCGCACCGGTCAGCATTTTCCCCGAGGAGGAACGAAAGATGTATCAGGCGATCAAGCACATCCACGTCACCTGTGTGATTCTGAGCCTTGCCGGCTTCGCGCTCAGGGGAGTGTGGATGCTTGTTGATAGCCGTCTGCTCACACATCGTCTGACGCGCGTTCTGCCGCATGTGGTCGATACCGTGTTGCTTGGCAGTGCGATCACGCTGGCGGTGATGATCGAACAGTACCCGTTGCAGGCACCGTGGGTGACCGCCAAGGTCATCGGCCTGATCGTCTACATCCTGCTGGGCGCCGTTGCCCTGAAACGTGGCCGAACGCGCACCGTGCGCGGGGCTGCGTTCGTTGCTGCGCTGCTCGTGTTCAGCTGGATCGTGTCGGTCGCGCTCAGCAAGAACGTCGGCGGCTGGTTCGCCGCCTTTGCCTGAGCGCGACAGTCCGGGGCTCAGCGCGCGCCGGGCTGGTGCTGAATGAGTTTCTTGAGACCGTCGTTGTCGAGAATGCGGATATGTTTCTGCTGCACCGCGACGAGGCCGTCTTCCTGAAAGCGGGAGAAGGCACGCGAGACCGTTTCCAGCTTCAGGCCCAGATAGGAGCCGATCTCTTCGCGGGTCATGCGCAGGTGAAACTCGGCGGCCGAGAAGCCACGAGCGGTGAAGCGCTGCGACATGTTGAGCAGGAAGGCCGCCAGACGCTCTTCCGCGCGCATGGAGCCCAGCAGCATCATCACGCCGTGATCGCGCACGATCTCACGGCTCATGACCTTGTGGAACTGGTGCTGCAGGCCTTCGATCTCGCGCGACAGTTCTTCCAGCTTGGCGTAGGGAATGACGCAGACTTCGCTGTCTTCGAGCGCAACCGCATTGCACGAGTGGAGCTCGGTGCTGATGCCGTCGAGACCGATAATCTCGCCGGTCATCTGAAATCCGGTGACCTGCTCGCGACCATCTTCGAGCAGAACGTCGGTCTTGAAGGAACCGGCACGGATCGCATAGATGGCTTCGAAGAGCTCGCCCGCTCGATAGAGCGGCTGCTGACGCTTGATCTTCCGACGTCCGCCGACGAGTTCGTCGAGGCGGTTGAGTTCGGTGTCAGTCATGCCGAACGGCAGGCACAGCTCCAGCAGATTGCATTGTGAACATGCGGTTTTGAGCCCCGCCGCGGTGATCGGCACCGTCGCCTTCATTTGCACTGTAAACTTGCTCCGATTCCGGATTGGGGGTAGTCAGAATGTTGCCGTTGATCCAAGTCAACCACAAAACGCCGGCTTTCTGCCATTGTTAAGTAACACATCGACGCAGCCAGACCATGACCAGCCAGACAGACCTCATCTTTGATCCCCAGTTGATTCGACGATTCGACATCAACGGGCCTCGCTATACGTCGTATCCCACCGCAGACAGGTTTGTGGAGGCGTTCGATGCACAAGCACTGACAGACTGGCTGGGAAAACGTGCCGTCGGCGGTGTGAGCCGACCGCTGTCATTATACTTCCACATCCCCTTTTGTAACACGATCTGCTACTACTGCGCCTGCAACAAGATCATCACCAAGGATCATGGAAGGTCTGCCAAGTATCTGAATTACCTGGAAAAAGAGATCGAAATGCAGGCGGCGGCCCTGGGTGGCGCACGTCAGGTCACACAGTTACATCTCGGGGGCGGAACGCCGACCTTCCTCTCGCACGCGGAGATGCATCAGCTGATGGATGCGGTCCGCAAGCACTTCAACCTGGTGCCGAATGGCGAATACTCGATCGAGGTCGATCCGCGCAAGGTGGATTTCGACACCGTCGAGATGCTGGCCAACCTCGGCTTCAATCGCATGAGCGTCGGCGTGCAGGACTTCGCCGAGGATGTGCAGATTGCGACCAACCGCGTGCAAAGCGTCGAAGAGACCAAGCTCGTCATCGACGCGGCGCGGGCAACCGGCTTCAAGTCGATCAGCATGGACCTGATCTATGGTCTGCCCAAGCAGAACGTGATCAGCTTCAACCGCACGCTGGAGCAGGTGCTCGAACTCTCGCCCGATCGAATTTCGCTGTACAGCTACGCGCACCTGCCGGGACTGTTCAAGCCCCAGCGCAGGATCATTCCGATCGATCTGCCGTCAGCGGACTCCAAACTGCAGATTCTGCAGCTTGCCATCCGTCGCCTGACCGACGCCGGCTACGTCTATATCGGCATGGACCATTTCGCGAAGCCGGATGACGAGCTGACCGTGGCGCAGCGGCAGGGGCGTCTGCACCGCAATTTCCAGGGCTATTCGACCCAGGCCGAGTGCGACCTGCTGGCCTTCGGTGTGTCGGCGATCGGCAAGATCGGTCCGGTCTACTCGCAGAACGTCAAGACGCTCGACGAGTACTACGATGCGCTCGATCGCGACGAGCTGCCCGTGCTGCGCGGCATCGAGCTCACCGCCGACGATCTCCTCCGGCGCTCGATCATCCAGGCGCTGATGTGCCATTTCGAGCTGTCGATCGAGTCGATCGAGATTGCACACCTCATCAAGTTCCATGAGTACTTTGCAGACGAGATCGCCGACCTCAAGGAAATGGAAGAGGCCGGGCTGGTGAAGATCGACAAGGACTGGATCAGCGTGCTGCCCGCGGGCCGTCTGCTGGTGCGGGGAATTGCGATGTTCTTCGATCGCTATCTGCGCTCGGATCGCGAGCGGGCCCGTTACTCCCGGGTGATCTGACCGGGCGGGGAGGCGCGGTGCAGCGTAGAATGCGCGCACCGCATCAAACGCTTCATAGCTGATTGAACATGCCCGAAACCGGTTATCTCGCCGTCTTCCTGATCGGCCTCCTTGGCGGTACCCACTGTGTATCGATGTGCGGCGGCATTGTCGGCGCGCTCACGGTACAGGTGCAGACGCCGTCGAGTCGCAGTCGGCAGTGGCCGATTCATCTCGCCTACAACCTTGGCCGGATCACCACCTACACCTGCATTGGTGCCGGACTTGGCGCGCTGGGCTCGGTCGGCATGCTCTACGATGGCGTGCTGCCGGTCCAGATCACGCTCTACGTGCTCGCGAACCTCATGCTGGTGGCGCTCGGGCTCTATCTCACCGGATTCACCAAGCTGCTCGTTCCGGTGGAGCAGCTCGGTCACCGCCTGTGGCGCCGCATTCAGCCGCTGAGCCGTCGCTTCCTGCCGGCCCGCTCGGTCAAGCAGGCTTTGCCGCTTGGCCTGCTGTGGGGCTTCCTGCCTTGCGGACTGGTGTATTCGGTGCTGGCGACTTCCCTGGTAACCGGCTCTGCGCTGCGCGGTGGGGGCCTGATGCTGGCTTTCGGGCTTGGCACATTGCCCAACCTGATGCTGGCCGGCATGCTGTTCAAGCGTTTTCGTGACATCACGCGCAATGGCAAGGTCCGCTTCGCCTCGGGCTTGCTGGTGCTCGGCTTCGGCGTGTTTGGCCTGTTCCACGCCCAGACGCTGGGCGGCCAACTGTGGAGCGGAGTGGTGTGCGCGGTCTGAGCGCCGCCTTCGGAGCAATGGTTCAGCGCTGACGCGAGGTCTTACTCGCTCGACAGTGCGCGAAGAATCGGACAGGGGGCGGGGGCATCAGTGCGCTGACAGCACCCAACCAGTTCGGTGAGCGCGTTGCGCATCTCCTGCATCTGCCGGATGCGGGCATCCAGCAGTTCGATCTTGCTCTGCGCCAGCGCGCGCGCGCGGGCGCGGTCGGTGTCCTCGTTGAGCGCCAGCAGGCCATCGATCTCTTCAAGCGAAAACCCCAGTTGCTGTGCCCGGCGCACTGCGCGCAGACGGGCAAGTTCGTGCTCGCCATACACCCGATATGCACCGCGTGTCTGCTGAGGTTCTGCGAGCAGGCCGCGGCGTTGATAGTAGCGGACGGTCTCCACGCCCACGCCCGCTGCCTTTGCAAGTGCGCCGATCGTAAGCCCCTTGCTTGTTTGCTCATTCATTGCTTGACTCCGTACATGGGTACGGGGTTTACACTGCGCTCTATCGAATCGTCCCGCAAGGGAGAAACTCAATGACCGCACAATCAACACCATCGGCAGGTCCGGCGCAATCAGCGTCCGCTAGCGCGACGCTTGAACTCGCCATCAGCGGCATGACCTGCGCTGCATGTTCCACCCGCCTCGAGAAGGTGCTCAATCGCCTTCCCGGTGTCGAGGCCACGGTCAATCTTGCAACCGAGCGTGCAGTCCTCCACTTCGAGCCCGGCGCGCTCACGCTTGATGCGGCGAAGGCAGCCGTCGAACGTGCCGGATTTGGTGCGAGCGAGGCGGCCACCATTGTGCGTGAAGAGGCCCGTGCGAAGCAGAAGGCGGCGTGGGATGTCGAGTTGCGGCATTTCTGGATCGCTGCGGCGCTCACCCTTCCTCTTGCGCTGCAGATGCCGGCCATGTTCGGCCTGTGGCCGGGCGGTGAGGTGCAGCACGACCTTGTACCGCGCTGGTTGCAGCTGTTGCTGGCAACGCCCGTCCAGTTCTGGCTTGGTGCGCGCTTCTATCGCGGCGCCTGGGCCTCGCTGCGCGGTGGCGGTGCGAACATGGATGTCCTCGTCGCGCTCGGCACCTCGATGGCGTATTTCTACAGTCTGGTGGTGACGCTGGCGGGACGGCACGATCTGCACGTGTATTTCGAAGCCTCGGCGATGATCATCACCCTGATTCTGCTCGGCAAGCTGCTTGAGGCACGGGCCAAGGCCCGCACCACGGCAGCGCTCGATGCCTTGCTGCGCCTGCAGCCGAAAATGGCGCGTATCGAACGCGATGGCGTGCTGGTCGAGGTGCCGGTCGAGAGCCTGTCTCCGGGTGCGGTATTCGTGCTGCGCCCGGGCGATGCCGTGCCGGTGGATGGCGTGGTCGAGGAGGGCAATTCGGCCCTGAACGAAGCCATGCTCACCGGAGAAAGCCTGCCGGTGGACAAGCAGCCGGGCGACAAGGTGTTTGCCGCCACGGTGAACGGCGATGCCGTGCTGCGCTGCCGTGCCACCGGCGTGGGTGCCAGTACCCTGCTCGCGGGCATCATCCGCCTGGTCGAGCAGGCGCAAGGCTCGAAGGCGCCCGTGCAGCGTCTGGCGGACCGCATTGCAGCGGTATTCGTCCCGGTGGTCGTGGCCATTGCCAGCCTTACCTTCGCAGCATGGTGGCTGTGGTCGGGCGACTTCCAGCTGGCCCTGATCAATGCGGTGGCAGTGCTCGTGATCGCCTGCCCGTGTGCGCTTGGCCTTGCAACGCCGACGGCGATCATGGTGGGTACAGGGCAGGGCGCGCGCGCCGGAATGCTGGTGAAGAACGCCGAGGCCCTCGAACTGGCAGAGCGGCTGACGGTGCTCGCGGTGGACAAGACCGGGACCGTGACCGAAGGCAAGCCGGCCGTGACCGATGTGGTACCGGCTGGTGACTGGACACGGTCGAGCCTGCTCTCGGCTGCAGCCGCGCTGGAGCAAAGCAGTGCGCACCCGATTGCCGCTGCGGTGTGCGAGGCCGCGCAGACCGAGGGGCTGGCGCTCGCACGGACGGTCGATGTCCGTGCCACTGCGGGGAAAGGCGTGGAGGGCAGGGTGGGCGATCAGCTGGTCATGCTGGGCGCGCCCGCCTTTCTGGTGGCGCAGGGCGTTTCTGTTCCCGACGCAGACAGTGCGCCGCTCGCCGCCGAAGGCAAGACGCTCGTCGCCGTGGCCATCGACGGCATGTATGCGGGGGTGATTGCGGTTGCCGATCGCGTACGCAGCGACTCTGCTGGCGCGGTCGAACGACTGCAACGAAACGGTGTGAAAGTGGTGATGCTGACCGGCGATCACCCCGCAACGGCAAAGGCCATTGCCGAGCAGACGGGCATTGCGGAGTGGCGCGCCGGGGTTCTGCCGGCGGACAAGGCCGCTGCGGTGACCGCGCTGAGGGCGTCAGGCGAGCGTGTCGGCATGGCGGGCGACGGCATCAACGATGCGCCGGCGCTGGCGGCCGCGGACGTGTCGTTTGCGATCGGGGTGGGCGCCGACGTCGCGGTCGAGGCGGCGGATATCACCCTGGTGCGCAACAGCCTGCATGGTGTGGCCGATGCCATCGACCTGTCACGCGCGACCTTGTCGAAGATTCGGCAGAACCTTTTCTTTGCCTTTGTTTACAATGTGCTCGGTATTCCCCTTGCCGCAATGGGGATGCTCAATCCCGTAGTGGCCGGGGCGGCGATGGCCATGAGTTCGGTATCGGTGGTCAGCAATTCATTGCTGCTCAAGCGCTGGAAGCCTGGGCGGTGAAAGCGGGTTGTTTCTCAAGGAGAATGAACGGTGACTGAAGTGACGATCAAGGTGGCTGGCATGAGTTGTGGCGGCTGCGTGCGCAACGTAACCGGCGTGCTCAAGGCGCTGGCCGGCGTGGATGACGCCGAGGTATCGCTCGAACAGGCCACGGCGACCGTGCGTTTCGACCCTTCGAAGGTCGATGTTGCCGGTTTGCGCCAGGCTATCGAGAATGCTGGCTTCGACTCGCCGGCGTGACCCGCTCTTATATCTTATAATTCGGACACTTTTTCCACGGGAGGGTTAAATGGGCTTAGACCTCGTAAAAGCCGGCAAGGACTTGCCGAACGATATCAACGTCATCATCGAGATCCCGGCGCAAGCCGATCCGATCAAGTTCGAAGTCGATAAGGAAAGCGGCGCAGTTTTCGTTGACCGCTTCATGGGTACTTCGATGCGCTACCCGATCAACTACGGGTACGTGCCGCATACGGTGGCTGGCGATGGCGATCCCGTGGATGTGCTGGTTGTGACGCCGTTCCCGCTGTTCCCCGGTGCAGTCATCCGCTGCCGTCCGGTGGGCGTGCTCAAGATGGAAGACGACGGCGGCATGGATGCCAAGGTTGTTGCAGTCCCCGTCTCCAAGCTCACCCCGCTGTACGACAAGGTGCAGTCCACCGACGATCTGCCGGAACTTCTGATGAAGCAGACCGTGCATTTCTTCGAGCACTACAAGGATCTCGAGCCCGGCAAGTGGGTCAAGATCCTGGGCTGGGGCACGGTTGACGAGGCCCGTCAGGAGATCCTCAACGGCGTGGCCGCTGCAGCCAAGTAAGTCTTGCGACCGGCCCGGGCCGGTTTCGCAGCGCAAAACCCGCTTTCGAGCGGGTTTTTTTATGGATGCCGCCTGCGGCCATGTCCGTTGGTGGGCGCCCGCTTGTCCTTGGTCAAAGGCCTTGCACACGACGGTCGCCGACGGACGAGCAAAGGATCATAATCAAGGCGTTGAAACGACGATGATTGGCGATGGCCTCCGTCAGTGTCTGCGGTGGTGCTCGCCATAAGGGGGCGTGTCATCATGAGCCACAAACATCTGAACCTGCTGCGCACGATCTTTCAGGATCCGGTCAACGGCAATATCCACTGGCGCGAGGTCGAGTCCTTGCTGCAAAACCTCGGCGCCTCCGTCGAACCTGCGCATGGCGCAAGATTCCGGGTGGTGCTGAACAAGGTCGAATTCTTTCTGCATCAGCCGCACCACAGCAGTACCTGCACCAAGCAGGACATCAAGATGCTGCGCGAGCACCTCACGCATGCGGGCGTGAGTCCGTCCGCATACGAAGAACAGGCCAGGCAGCAACAGTAGGCCCGGCTTGGGCGTGCTGTTGCTTCCTGGCCCGACTGCCGCGGACGGAACGCCCGCGGCGGGACTCAGCCGGCGCTCACGAGCCGGCGACGCGAACCAGCAGCTTGCCGAAGTTGCGCCCCTCAAGCAGGCCCATGAAGGCTTGCGGCGCATTCTCAAGCGCGTCCACGATGTCCTCGCGGAACTTGATCTTGCCTTCCTTGAGCCAAGCACTCATCTGGGTGAAAAACTCGCCGTAGCGATGGCCGTAGTCATCAAAGATGATGAAGCCCTGCATCTTGATGCGCTTGACCAGCAGCGTGCGTGTGAGCAGGCCGAGGCGATCGGGGCCGGCGGGCAGTTCGGTGTCGTTGTAGTGGGAGATCATCCCGCACAGCGGAACCCGTGCACCGGTGTTGAGCAGGGGCAATACCGCGTCGAAAACCGCTCCGCCCACACTCTCGAAATACACATCGATGCCATCGGGGCATGCCGCGGCCAGCGCAGCTGGCAGATCGGGGCTGCGGTGATCGATGCACGCATCGAAGCCGAGTTCCTCAAGCACATAGCGACACTTCTTCTCGCCCCCTGCAATCCCCACCACGCGGCAGCCCTTGAGTTTGGCGATCTGACCTACAAGGGCGCCGACGGCGCCGCTCGCAGCCGCGACGACTACGGTTTCACCTGCTTTCGGCTGGCCGATGTCGAGCAGGCCCATGTAGGCGGTAAAGCCGGGCATGCCGAGCACGCCGAGCGCCATCGAGGGTTGAGCCATGTCGGGCGCGAGCTTGATCAGGCCGGTACCGTCCGAGATGGCGTAGTCCTGCCAGCCGGAGAAGGAGAGTACGAGGTCGCCCACCTGATAGTCAGGATGTTGCGAGGCCTCGACCTTTGCGACCGTGCCGCCGACCATGGTTTCGCCGATGCCGACCGGCGCTGCATAGGACGGACCGTCGCTCATGCGGCCGCGCATGTAGGGGTCGAGTGACAGATACAGGGTGCGCAGCAGCACCTGGCCCGCTGCTGCTTGCGGAATCGGCGCTTCGTCGAGGCGGAAGTTGGCGTCGACCGGCGCACCGACAGGGCGCGAGTTGAGCAGAATGCGGCGGTTGCGGGTGGTGTTCTGATTCATCTGTTCAGTCATTTCAGCGTGCCCCTTCCAGAATGGTCCGGCTGACGGCCGGGGTGATGTCCTTGCGTTCGCCAAGCTTCGTCATGCCGTGGACCTCGAGCTGGGCGACGATGTTGTCGATGGCCTCAGTGCCGAGTTCGTAGTCGGCGAGCCGGGTCTTGACGCCGAGCGACTCGAAGAACTGCACGGTGCGGCGGATGGCCTCGTCGATGCGCTGATCCTCGGTGCCGCTGTCGATCTGCCAGACACGGGCCGCGTACTGCAGCAGCTTTTCGCGCTTCTGTTCGCGCTGGACGTTCAGCAGCGACGGCAGCACGATGGCCAGGGTTCGGGCGTGGTCGATGCCGTGAGCCGCGGTGAGTTCGTGACCGATCATGTGCGTTGCCCAGTCCTGCGGCACGCCGGCACCGATCAGGCCGTTCAGCGCCATTGTCGCGACCCACATGAGGTTGGCCCGTACATTGGCGTCTTCCGGGGTCTCGAGCGCTTGGGGACCGATCTCGACCAGGGTCTGGAGCAGGCCTTCGGCAAAGCGGTCCTGCACCATGCCACCGACGGGGTAGGTGAGGTATTGCTCGACGATGTGCACGAAGGCGTCGACCACGCCGTTGGCAATCTGCCTGCGCGGCAGGGTGTAAGTCTTGCTCGGGTCGAGTACCGAGAACTGCGGAAACACATGGGCGCTCAGGAAGGGGAGCTTGGTCTGGGTTTCGCTGCGGGTGATGACTGCGCCGGCGTTCATCTCCGAACCCGTCGCCGGCAGGGTCAGCACGGTGCCAAAGGGCAGTGCGCCTGCGACGTTCTTGCCGTGAGTGAGGAGGATGTCCCACGGATCACCGCTGTAATTCACCGCCGCGGCGACGAATTTGGTGCCGTCGATGACCGAGCCGCCGCCAACTGCGAGGAGGAAGTCGAGCTTTTCGCTGCGGACCTGCTCCACTGCGCGCATCAGGGTTTCGTAGGTCGGGTTCGGTTCGATGCCGGCAAACTCGCGGATGGTCCGCGTACCCAGTGCCGACCTGACCTCGTCCAGCGTGCCATTTTTCTGTGCGCTGCTGCCACCGTAAAGAACCAGCACGCGGGCCTCGGATGGCACGAGATCGGCGAGGCGGGCGATGGTTTCAGTACCAAACACAATCTTGGTCGGGTTGTAGAACTCGAAATTCTGCATTGCTGTATTTCCTGTATTAGACCGGTCGTCTTGAAGTGGGGTCAATGCTGGCTGATGAGGGTGGCGCACAGCCAGGTGGGGTTTGAAAAAGTGATGGCGCGTCTGAATTGACGCTCAGGGAGCCTGTTTCAGCAGTTGCCGGGTGGTTGTCATGGCCGCTTCGAGCGCACTGCTGTCACGACGGATCTTGGTCAGTACCGTTGCGCCCAGCCAGAGGTTGTAAAGCGTCAGGGCGCAGTCATCGGCATCGATGTCGGCGGGCAGTGAGGCATCCTGCTGTGCCGCCCGAATGCAGCCGGCGATAAGTTCGACGATGCTGCTGGTGCCGCGCGCAAGTGCAATCCGCATCGGCTCCGAGATGTCTGACACTTCTCCGCCCAGTTTTACCGCGAGGCACTTACCGTCGGTGCCGTCGCTGGCCTGGGTGTCGAGCCACTGCTGCCAGTAATTCATCAGGCGCTCGCCGGCCGATCCGCCGCCACTGTTCAACAGGTCGGACAGGCGCGAGCGATAGCTGGAGAAATAGCTGTCGAGCAGCGCTTCGCCGAACGCCTCCTTGGATTTGAAGTAGTGGTAGAACGAACCCTTGGGTACGTCGGCAGCCGACAGCAGTTCGTTGAGCCCGACGGCGGAGAAGCCCTTGCCCAGGATGATGGGTTTGGCGGTATCGAGAATGTGCTGACGCACGTCGGTGTGTTCGGTGACCATGGGGCGAACGATACGCTCCATTAGACCGGTCGTCTAGTTCCTGGCTCCGTGCGCGGTCAGTTTTTCTGTAATGAAGCTCAGATCGGCGTGATCTCGCTCATGCGGCACTTGGCAGTGCCAAGGTCGGTTGAAACCAGCAAGGGATAGACGGCACCGTGATAAGACCCGAACGTGCCGATGTTGAAGCCGATTACGCGGCCTTCGACCTGTCCGATCCGTACCCGGCGGCCAATGCAGTAGCCGTCCTGTATGGCGCTTGCGATGGCATGTTCGATGGAGCCATGCCAGTGGTTGGGGTCTTCGTTGCTGCGATCGCCGTCAACGATGACAAGTTGCGTCCTGTTCATGATGGGCCTCTGTCAGTTGTTCCAGACGGATTGCTCTTGATATTACTAACGGCAACTGCGTCCCGGTCTTGACTTACTGTCGACTCAATAGTGCGCCCATGTTGTGCGCTTTGACACGATTGATCGATTTTTCGGTACACAGAATCGCGATTTGTCGCTTTTTTGCAATCTTCGCGTGATTCAGAGGGTGTCGAGTGATGATTCCCGGCGGCGCTGGACGCCTCATGTATTGCGAAAAGGCGAGCGTTCGGAGAGCTCGTCCAGATAGAACTGGATGCCGGTGCTCTCCTGCTCGAGAAAGCGGTCGACCGCATCGCGAAAGCGCCGGTCTGCGATCCAGTGGGCCGAGCGGGTGACGACCGGCTCGAGACCGCGCGACAGCTTGTGCTCGCCCTGGGCGCCGCCTTCGAAACGGCTCAGGCCATGACGAATGCAGTAGTCGATCGCCTGGTAGTAGCACAGCTCGAAGTGCAGAAAGGGCAGGGGCTCGGTCGCACCCCAGTAACGTCCGTACAGGGCTTCCCCGTCGCAGAGGTAGAAGGCGCCCGCAAGCGCTTTGCCATCGCGCTCGGCGAGCAGCAGACGTACGCCGTCCGGCATGTCGCGGGCCAGCGTGGTGAAGAAGTCGGGGGTCAGATACGGGGTCGAGCGGTGCAGGGCGTAGGTCGTGGCGTAACAGCGGTAGAAGAACGCCCAGTCGGATGCAGTGGCCGTATGTCCGTCGAGCCAGCGTACGGACAGTCCGTGGTCTCCGGCGCGACGGCGCTCCTGGCGGATCTTCTTGCGCTTGTCGTGGTTGAGGTGGGAGAGGAAAGCGTCGAAGTCGGCATACCCGGCGTTATGCCAGTGAAACTGCACGCCGTTGCGCAGCATCATGCCGGCTTCCCGCATCCAGAGACCTTCCTCCTCGGTCGGAAACAGCAGGTGGAAAGACGACAGTCCGCTGTCCGCCGCCAGGGCGAGCACCGCGGCGAGCAGCGTCTTGCGGTCGTCCGGGCTGCGTCCGAGCAGGCGCACACCGGGGATGGGGCAAAAGGGCAGGGCGGACAGCCATTTGGGGTAGTAATCGAGGCCGTTGCGTGCGTAGGCGTCGGCCCAGGCCCAGTCGAAGACGTACTCGCCGTAGGAGTGGACCTTCAGGTACAGCGGCATGGCCGCGACCAGTTCGCCATCGCGCCAGAGGGTGGCGTGCTGAGGCGTCCAGCCGGTTTTTCCACCAACACAGCCGGTGCTTTCCAGCGTGCTGAGGAATGCGTGGGACAGGCAGGCCTGTCCGCCAGCGATGGCGTTCCATTGCGCAGCTTCGATGTCGACGAGGGATGGGATGAGATGGAAACCGTTTTTCTCGGACATTTTTCTGTCTTTACTGTCGGGCGGTGTTGGATGGCTCGCGACTGCCTGTTTTTTGTGCAATTGCAAAAAGTGCTTTGCATGCAACTGCTTGAGCATGGTGCCCCGCTCTTATCCACAGCTTTGCCCACGCAGTCTGTGAAGATTTTGGCGCTACGCACCGCAGCGGCACGGGCTCGACGCGGTATAGTTATATCCCATGAATACCACGCTTTCGATCGCTGTTGCCCAGCTTAATTTCACCGTTGGCGATCTCGCTGCCAACGCGGACCGCATTATCGATGCCATCGCACGCGCACGCGCGGCGGGGGCCGATCTGCTGTTGACGCCAGAGCTCGCGCTTGCCGGTTACCCGCCGGAAGACTTGCTGCTGCGCCCGGACTTCTATCGCGCCTGCGATCGCGAACTGCAGCGCATTGCTCAGGCCGCAGACGGGCTGTGTGTCGTGGTCGGCCATCCGCAGCAGCGCGGTGAGCGACGCTATAACGCGGCCACCGTGATCACGAATGGCGAGATCGTCGCGACCTATCACAAGCACCTTCTGCCCAATTACGAAGTCTTTGACGAGCTGCGCTATTTCGAGGCGGGTTCGGATGCCTGTGTGTTCAGCCTGAAGGGCGTGAAGCTGGGCATCAATATCTGTGCGGACGTCTGGGCGCCGGGGCCTGCGGATGCTGCGCGTGCGGCGGGGGCCCAGGTGCTGCTGTCGCTCAATGCCTCGCCTTACCATGTCAACAAGCAGGCGCTGCGCCATGAAGTCCTGCGCGAACGGGTAAGCGAAACTGGCCTGCCGGTGCTGTATTGCAACATGGTGGGTGGGCAGGACGAACTCGTGTTCGACGGTGGCTCCTTCGCGCTCGATGCCGACGGAGCGCTCACCTATCAGGCCAGCGCATTCGAGGAGCGGGTCGATATCCTGGCCTTGCGCGACGGACGCTGGGTGTCGGATATCCGCTGCGAGCGGCCGGGGACGGAGGCCGAGGTGTATGAAGCGCTGCGCGTGGGCGTTAGGGACTATCTCGGCAAGAACGGCTTTCCGGGGGTGATCATCGGCCTGTCGGGCGGTATCGACTCGGCGCTCACGCTTGCGATTGCGGTCGATGCGCTGGGCGCTGACCGCGTGCGTGCGGTGATGATGGCTTCGCCCTACACTGCGCAGATGAGTCTCGACGACTCGCGCGAGATGGTGCGCCGGCTTGGGGTACGCTATGACGAGATTCCGATCGAATCGGTGATGAAGGGCTTTGAGGCGCTGCTTGCACCGCAGTTTGAAGGCTTGCCGGCCGATACGACCGAGGAGAACCTGCAGAGCCGGATTCGGGGCATGATCCTGATGGCGCTGTCGAACAAGACCGGTGCCATTGTGCTGACCACCGGCAACAAGAGTGAAATGGCGACCGGCTACGCAACGCTGTACGGCGACATGGCGGGTGGCTTCGCGGTACTCAAGGACATTTACAAGACGCTGGTCTATCGTCTGTCGAACTGGCGTAATTCGGTCGGCGAGGTGATTCCGCAGAACATCATCGACCGTCCGCCGTCGGCCGAACTGAAGCCGGATCAGACCGACCAGGACAGCTTGCCCGAGTACGAGGTGCTGGATGCCATCATCGAGGCCTACATGGAGCGTGACGAGTCGCCGCGGGAGATCATCGCCGCTGGCTACCCTGCAGCAGACGTGCGGCGCACCGTGGGCATGCTCAAACGCAACGAATACAAACGCCGGCAATCCCCGGTTGGTATCCGCGTGACGCAGCGCGGTTTCGGCAGGGATTGGCGTTATCCGATAACATCGCGCTATCAGGATGAATATTGAGCGCGCATGCGTCATGGCCTTTGCCGTGGCGCCAACCAGGAGAATGAAATGAAGAAAATCGAAGCGATCATCAAGCCGTTCAAGCTCGACGAAGTCCGTGAGGCCTTGTCCGAAGTGGGCATTACCGGCCTGACCGTGACCGAGGTGAAGGGCTTTGGTCGCCAGAAGGGCCATACCGAGCTCTATCGTGGCGCCGAGTATGTCGTCGACTTCCTGCCCAAGATCAAGGTCGAGATCGTGATCGGCAACGACCTGGTCGAACAGACCGTTGAAGCCATCATCAAGGCTGCGCAGACCGGCAAGATCGGCGACGGCAAGATCTTTGTGTCCTCGGTTGAGCAAGTGGTGCGCATCCGCACCGGTGAAACCGACGAAGCTGCCATCTGATCGAGCTTGCCCCGGCACGGGTTGCCGGGGTTGTTCAGCGACGGGCTGCGTTCGGTGCCCTCATCAGCACCAGCAGGGCTCCGCCGCCGCCATCGTGCGGCCCCGCCTGGCAGAAGGCGAGAATCTCTTCGCGCTGAGCGAGCCAGCCGCGCGAGAGTTGTTTGAGAATGGACACCCGTCCGGGTGAGCCCAGTCCCTTTCCATGTATCACCCGAATGCAGCGCCGGCCCTGTTGCAGGCTGTGCGCGAGAAAATGAGCGAGCGCATCGCGTGCTTCGTCACGGGTCAGACCATGCAGGTCGAGTTCGCCCTGGAGCACCCAGCGCCCGCGGCGCAGATCGGTCAGCACGCGTCTGGGCAGGCCGGGGCGCAGGAAGGCGGCCTCATCGCCCATATCCAGGCGGTCTTCAAAGGTCAGCGGGGCGGAGAGCGATTCGCTCAAGGCCTCGCGTTCGTCGGCTTCGCGCTTGAGTGGTGCGGGAGCCGGGGCGTTTGTCGGTAGCTCGACCCGATTGCGGTCGTCGATCTGTTGCGCACCGCGTGCTGCGAGGCGGAACAGTTTGGAAGGATCGGACAGGTCGGCGTCCGGTGGCAGCACGACAGGTGGCAATTCGCCGGACGCAAGGCTGGCCTTGTCTGTGGTCTCGGGTTGATCCGACGTGTACACGCGGCGACTCGGCGCCTGTCCGAGAACGACGCGGCCACTGTCAGCAATCGGCGTGACGTCTGCATAGGCTGCGTACAAGGGGTCGCCTGTCTTGCGGGCGGGGGCAGGGTCGGGCGCTGCCTCGGGCGTCTTGCTGCGCGGGACCGGGGCAGGGCGAGGAGTGTCGATTTCGGCGCGGTCCTGCCTGGCCAGCGGTGCGACGCCGGCCTGCGAGCGTCTAAAAAGCTCGAGATCGTCGGCGTCGGTTGCTGCATCCGGTGGCGGGGCTTGCTTTCTTGGCGTTTCGGCAGGCACGCCAGACGGTGCGGTGCGCCCCCTCAGGGCCGCGAGGGCCTTGAAAGGGGTGTCTGCACGTTTGCCTGCATCCGCTTTTTTGGTGCTTGCGGATGCCGGGCGTGACTGGCGTGCCATCGGCGCTTGTGCGGCCCGGGCTCAGTGACCCAGCGCGTCGAGGAAACGCTCTGCGTCGAGCGCAGCCATGCAGCCGGTGCCGGCCGAGGTTACGGCCTGACGGTAGATGTGATCCTGTACGTCACCTGCGGCAAAGATACCCTTGATGCTGGTCTGGGTTGCGTTGCCGTTGCGACCGCCTTCGGTGACGATGTAGCCACCTTCCATCTCGATCTGGCCTTCGAAAATGTCGGTGTTGGGCTTGTGGCCGATGGCGATGAAAACCCCTTGCAGCGCCACGTCGCGCGTCTCGCCGGTGTTTACGTTCTTCACCCGCATTCCGGTCACGCCGGAATTGTCGCCGAGCACTTCGTCGAGGGTGGAGTCGAGCACGAGTTCGATTTTGCCGGCTGCAACCTTTTCCATCATCTTGTCGATCATGATCTTCTCGGCGCGGAACTTCTCGCGACGATGGACCACGGTGACCTTCTTGGCGATGTTGGAGAGGTAGAGTGCTTCCTCAACGGCGGTGTTGCCGCCGCCGACCACGGCCACGTCCTGATTGCGGTAGAAGAAACCGTCGCAGGTTGCGCAGGCAGACACGCCGCGACCGGCGAACTTTTCTTCCGACGGCAGGCCGAGATACTTTGCGGTGGCGCCGGTGGAGATGATCAGCGCGTCGCAGGTGTATTCGCCGGAGTCGCCAATGAGTCTGAACGGGCGCTCGGTCAGCTTCGCCGTGTGGATGTGATCGAAGATCATCTCGGTGTTGAAGCGCTCGGCGTGCTTCTGGAAGCGCGACATCAGGTCGGGTCCCATTACGCCGTCTGCGTCCGCCGGCCAGTTGTCCACCTCGGTGGTCGTCATCAGCTGTCCGCCCTGGGCGAGGCCGGTGATCATGACCGGGTTGAGGTTGGCTCGGGCCGCGTAGACAGCTGCGGTGTAGCCTGCGGGTCCGGAGCCGAGAATGAGCAGGCGGGCATGCTTGGTGGTCATTGTGTAGCGTTCCAGCGAGTTGGCAATGGCGCGAATTATAGCCGACCGGCCGCAGCACTCAGCGCAATCGATTCGATAGCCCCCGCCAATTGAAGGCCGGGGCGTGGAAGGCAGCGGGCATGGCGGCCTCGCAGCGAGTGACGAGCAAGAGCCTATGGTCGCGCGGCCCATGTTGAGCAGCGTTGCCACCCATTCGTTTATACTCTCGCCCATCATATAAATTCAGACGATCGTTGCCGTTCAAACGCCCGCCAGACGGAGACTTCATGAGTCAAGCTACTTCGGTTTCAATCACTGCTCTCAAAACCTTCCCGCTGTTCGTCGGTTTTCCGGACGACGTGCTCGCATCGGTCGCGCGTGTTGCGATGATGCGGCGTTTTCCGCGCGGGCAGTCAGTGGTCCGTGCGGGCGATCGCACCGATTACGTCTATTTTGTATTGACCGGCAGCCTCAAGGTGGTGGTCAGCGACGAGGACGGGCGCGAGGTCATCCTGTCCATCCTAGGGCAGGGCGAACTCTTCGGTGAAATGGGCATGTTTGGCGAGCAGCCCCGTTCGGCTTCGGTGGTGGCGGTGGTGGCGGCTGATCTGGTGATGATCTCCAAGCAGGATTTCCGCCAGCTTATGCAGGAAAACTTCGAAGTCGCATGGCGCATCATGTGCAATCTGGCTGAGCGTCTGCGCAATGCGGACCGAAAGATCGAAAGCCTTGCGCTGATGGACGTGTACGGCCGGGTCGCAGGTCTGCTGATCGAGATGGCCGAGGATGTCGATGGCGAGACGGTTGTGGTGCGCAAGATTTCCAAGCAGGACATTGCCAAGATGATCGGGGCCTCGCGCGAGATGGTGAGCCGGGTCATGAAGGACCTTGGCCAGCAAGGGCTCATCGAAGAGACTTCGCAGGGCATTATCCTGCGTGACCGTCTGAGCGAGATCTGAGTATCGAAACCTGTCCCGAGGCACGCCGGCGGGCGTTGGCAGTGTGCCAGTTTGTTTCGCGGGGCAACATCGGGGGCGGCGGGGCCGGCTGATCGCATATAATCGGGGTCCGTCGTTCCTGTCCCGATTGCAGATCCTCCTGATGCTGTCTCGCTCGTCATCCCGTTCCCAGCCTCTGCCCGAAAAAATCTCGCTGTTGTTGCAGGAAGCTCGCTGGCTGATTCTGGGCGTGATGTCGCTCTATATCGGTCTGGTGCTGCTGGGCTACAACAAGGCCGATCCCGGCTGGTCCCACGCCTCTGCGGTATCGCGCGTCAGCAATCCCGGCGGCCGCTTCGGTGCATGGCTGGCCGATCTCCTGCTTTATCTCCACGGCATTTCGGCCTGGTGGTGGTTCGTCTTTCTCGGCTACGCACTGATGTGGGGGCTGCGGCGGATCAAGAAGCAGCTCACGCTTGATCGCCGCTCCTTCTTCTTCGTGTTCGCGGGCTTTCTGGTTGTGCTGGTGACCAGCAGCGCGCTCGAGTTTCTCCGTTTTCATTCGCATGGCGCATCCTTGCCGCTCACGCCCGGTGGCCTGTTCGGCATGGAGTTCGGACAGATCGTGCAGCGCAACTTCGGCTTCACCGGCGGCACCTTGCTGCTGCTGGCGCTGATGGCGTCCGGCCTGTCCTTGTTTACCGGCATCTCCTGGCTGTCTGCCGCTGAGCGCATGGGCGGCCTGATAGAGCAGGCGGTGTTTGGCACCCAGGCCATGTGGAAGCGCTGGCAGGACCGCCGCGTTGGCCAGGAGGTGGCCCAGAAGCGTGAAGCGGTCATCGAGACCCGGCGGCGCAAGGTCGAGCAGGCGCCACCGCAGCCCCTCCGTATCGAGCCCGCAGTGGTCGAAGTGCCGCGTTCGCCACGGCTCGAGAAAGAACGTCAGCAGAAGCTGTTTACCGATGTCGGCGACGGCGCGATTCCGCCGCTGGGCCTGCTCGACCCGCCAACGGTCAATGGTGAGCCGCCTTCGCCTGAGGCGCTTGAATTTACCTCGCGTCTGATCGAAACGAAGCTGGCCGATTTCGGCGTTGAAGTGAAGGTGCTCGCGGCCTATCCCGGCCCGGTCATCACGCGCTACGAGATCGAGCCTGCCGTCGGCGTGAAAGGCAGCCAGGTGGTGAATCTGGCCAAGGACCTTGCTCGTGCGCTGTCGATGGTGTCGATCCGCATGGTGGAAACCGTGCCCGGCAAGTCCTGCATGGCGCTCGAACTGCCGAACCCCAAGCGCCAGACCGTGCGTCTGTCGGAAATTCTCGGCTCGCGTGCCTACAACGACATGAATTCGCCGCTCACCGTGGCGCTGGGCAAGGACATCGGCGGTCAGCCGGTGGTCGCCGATCTGGCAAAGATGCCGCACCTGCTGGTGGCGGGTACCACGGGTTCGGGCAAGTCGGTCGGTATCAACGCGATGATCCTGTCGCTGGTGTACAAGAGCGAGCCCGAGCGCGTGCGCCTGATCATGGTCGACCCCAAGATGCTGGAACTGTCGATCTACGAAGGCATTCCGCATCTGCTGGCCCCGGTTGTGACCGACATGAAGCACGCGGCCAACGCGCTCAACTGGTGCGTGACCGAGATGGACAAGCGCTACAAGCTGATGGCAGCGGTTGGTGTGCGTAACCTCGCGGGCTTCAACAAGGCTGTGGTGGAAGCGCGCAAGAACGAAACTCCGCTGACCAACCCGTTCTCGATCACCCCGGATAGCCCCGAGCCGCTCGAAACCCTGCCGTACATCGTGGTAGTGGTCGACGAACTCGCCGACATGATGATGGTGGTGGGCAAGAAGGTCGAAGAACTGATCGCCCGTCTGGCACAGAAGGCGCGGGCAGCAGGCATCCACCTGATTCTCGCCACCCAGCGTCCTTCGGTCGACGTCATTACCGGCCTGATCAAGGCCAACGTGCCGACGCGTATTTCCTTCCAGGTGTCGAGCAAGATCGATTCGCGCACCATCCTCGACCAGATGGGTGCCGAGGCACTGCTGGGCATGGGTGACATGCTCTATCTGGCGCCGGGTACGGGCCTGCCGGTGCGGGTGCACGGCGCGTTCGTGGCCGACGAGGAAGTGCACAAGGTGGTTGATCACCTCAAGCGTCTGGGGCCGCCGGACTACATCGACGGGATTCTGGCTGCGCCCGAGGACGATCTCGAGGCTGCGCTTGGCAGCGGGGGCGAGGGTGGCGACACCGAAACGGATGCGCTCTACGACCAGGCGGTCGAGATCGTGGTCAAGACCCGTCGCCCCTCCATTTCACTGGTGCAGCGACACCTGCGCATTGGCTATAACCGTGCGGCGCGCCTCATCGAACAGATGGAGCGGGCGGGGCTGGTGTCGCCGATGGGCAGCAACGGCAACCGCGAAGTGATCGTGCCGCCGAAGGAAGGCGAATGAATATGAAAGCTATCAAGCTCGCTGCGGCGATGGTGCTGACGCTTGCCGCCGGTTCGACACTGGCGGCGGACGCGATTGCCCAGTTGCGCCAGTTTGTTTCGGTGACGCGCAGCGCGGAAGGTGAATTCGAGCAGACCGTGGTGGCGCGCTCGGGGCGCAAGCCGCAGCAGGCGGCGGGCCGTTTCGCGTTTTCACGGCCGGGCAAGTTCCGCTGGGAATACGAACTGCCTTACCAGCAACTGCTGGTAGGCGATGGCGAGCGACTGTGGTCGTGGGACCGTGATCTCAATCAGGTCACGGTACGCCCGATCGGCGATGCGCTGGGCGCTACGCCTGCGGCGATCCTGTTCGGGCAAGGCGATCTGGAGAAGGACTTCGTGCTTGGCGAAGGTGGCGACAGCGACGGCCTGTCCTGGGTCGATGCCAGCCCGCGCAAGGCCGAGAGCAGTTTCGAGTCGATGCGCATCGGTTTGCTCGACGGCCAGCTCAAGCGCATGGAGTTGCGTGACAACTTTGGTCAGACCACGCTTATTCGCTTCACCCGCCTGCAGGCCAACCCGGCGCAGGACGCAGGGCGCTTCCGTTTTGTGCCGCCTGCCGGTGCTGACGTGATCGGTACCCCCTGACGCACTGCCGATGAGCGATCTTTTCGAATCACAATCGCCGCCAGGCGTGCCGCTGGCAGAGCGCATGCGCCCGGCCACGCTGGACGAAGTGGCGGGGCAGCGTCATCTGCTCGGGCCGGGCAAGCCGCTGAGGCTGGCTTTCGAATCGGGCAAGCCGCACTCGATGATCCTGTGGGGGCCGCCGGGTGTGGGCAAGACCACGCTGGCGCGTCTGATGGCAAAAGGCTTCGATGCCGATTTTCTGGCCCTGTCCGCGGTGTTCTCGGGCGTCAAGGAAATCCGCGAGGCCATACAGCAGGCCCAGGCAGCCAAGGCGCGCGGCCGGCACACGATTCTGTTCGTGGACGAAGTCCACCGCTTCAACAAGTCGCAACAGGACGCCTTTCTGCCCTTCGTAGAGCAGGGCCTCGTCACCTTCATCGGCGCGACCACCGAGAACCCGTCTTTCGAGGTCAACTCCGCATTGCTGTCGCGTGCGGCGGTGTATGTGCTCGAGTCGCTTGATGCGGAGACGATGAATGGGCTGTTCGAACGTGCGCGCCTGATTGCCTGCCCCGAGCTTGAAGTGGACGCGGCTGCGCGCGAACGCCTTGTCGGCTTTGCCGATGGCGATGGGCGTCGCCTGATGAATCTCGTCGAGCAGATTCAGGTTGCAGCCGAAACGGCCGGTGTGAATCCGGTTGGTGCCGAGTTCGTCGATCAGGCCCTGTCGCGCAACCTGCGTCGTTTCGACAAGGGGGGCGAGGCCTTCTACGATCAGATCTCGGCCCTGCACAAGTCGATTCGTGGCTCGAACCCCGATGCCTCGCTCTACTGGTTGTGCCGGATGCTGGATGGCGGCGCCGATCCGCACTACATCGCCCGCCGTCTGCTGCGCATGGCGGTGGAGGATATCGGCCTTGCAGACCCGCGGGCGCAGGAGATCTGCCTGAATGCCTGTGCAAGTTACGAACGCCTGGGTTCGCCCGAAGGTGAGCTTGCGCTTGCCCAGGCGGCCATCTTTCTGGCGTGCGCGGCCAAGTCGAACGCGGTGTACAAGGCCTACAATGCCGCGCGCAAGCATGTGGCCGAGTCCGGTTCGCAACCGGTTCCGCTGCACCTGCGGAATGCGCCGACGCGGCTCATGAAGTCGCTCGGCTACGGCAAGACCTACCGTTACGCACACGACGAGCCCGAAGCCTATGCAGCGGGCGAGAACTACTTCCCTGACGGCATGGCGGCGCCGGGCTGGTATCAGCCGGTGCCACGCGGAATGGAAGCGAAGATCGCCGACAAGCTCGCACATCTGCGCCGCCTGGACGAGGCCGCTAACGCGCGACCCGACCCGGCGCAGACTTCACGCTGACGACTGCGAAATGATGGATTTGATGCGGAGAGACTCAGTGCGGCAGAGGGTGGTCGGTCATGAACTTCGAACACAGGTCACGCGCCACCGTGGCCTTGTCGGTTTCGCCACGGGCGTCGGCTTTCTCGATCAGGTCGAGCATGTAACGCGTCAACAGTACGACCCCTTCGGGGGTCTGCACCAGACCGCAGGCCATCTGAGCGGCCGCACAGTCGGGAATGCCTTCATGTTCGGCAATCAAGGCAACTTCGTCTTCAGTGAGATCACAGTAGTCCAGGCAGTCTCGAATGGATAGCATCCTTTACTCCTCCAGTTGTGTGCTGTCTGACGCAGCTTTGTTTCCCCATTCCATTTTATGCTGTGGCGTTTCATTTACAAGAAAATTTACGCTTTGAATGTGTTGTAAGCGATTGTTTTATATAATCAATTTGTGCAGTGTACCATTTTGGTGCAATCTCGAAATTCGCTTTTTGGCCCTTGGCTTAGACGCCTGAGCAACAGCAAGTTCTCAGCTACCCTGTCTAAATATTTGATTCAAAACCGCTTCAGGAATAACCGATGCTCGATATCCAGATGCTTCGCTCTCAGCTCGACGTGGTGGCGGCCCGCCTGGCCACGCGCGGGCTTCAACTCGACACCGCTGCCTTCCTCGCGCTCGAAGAAGAACGCAAGCAACTCCAGACCCGCACCCAGGACCTGCAGGCTCAGCGCAACAGCCTGTCCAAGCAGATCGGCATGCTCAAGGGCAAGGGCGAAGATGCCTCCGCCGTCATGGCCGAGGTCGGCCAGCTCGGCGACGAGCTGAAGCGTTGCGAGCAGGCGTTGCCGCTGGTGCTGGAGAAGCTCAACGACTTCCTTTCGGGCCTGCCCAACCTGCCGCAGGAAAGCGTTCCGGTGGGCGAGGACGAGACCGCCAACGTCGAAGTGCGTCGCTGGGGAACGCCCGCTGCCTACGATTTCGAGGTCAAGGACCACGTCGACCTGGGCGCAGCCCTCGGTCTCGACTTCGATACCGGTGCCAAGCTTTCCGGCTCACGCTTCACCTTCATGCGCGGCCAGATTGCGCGCCTGCATCGCGCACTTGCGCAGTTCATGCTCGACACGCAGACCGGCGAGCACGGCTATACCGAGTGCTACACGCCCTATATCGTCAATCGCGATGTACTGGTCGGCACGGGGCAGTTGCCCAAGTTCAAGGAAGACATGTTCTGGGTGCTGCGCGGGGGCGACGACGAGAGTCCCGAGCAGTATCTGATCTCGACCGCCGAGATCTCGCTCACCAACAGCGTCCGCGAACAGGTACAGCCGGTGGATGCGCTGCCGATCAAGCTGACGGCCCACAGCCCGTGCTTCCGCTCCGAGGCGGGCAGTGCGGGGCGCGACACCCGCGGCATGATCCGCCAGCATCAGTTCGACAAGGTTGAAATGGTGCAGGTCACCCATCCCGAACAGAGCGATGCCGCGCTCGAGGAGATGGTCGGCCACGCCGAGGCCATTCTGCAGAAGCTCGAACTGCCCTATCGCGTCATCACCCTGTGTACCGGCGACATGGGCTTCTCTGCCGCCAAGACCTACGATCTCGAGGTGTGGCTGCCCGCGCAGAACACCTATCGCGAGATCTCCAGTGTGTCGAACTGTGAAGCCTTCCAGGCACGCCGCATGCAGGCCCGCTTCAAGAATGCCCAGGGCAAGAATGAACTGGTGCATACGCTGAACGGATCGGGTCTTGCGGTCGGTCGTACCCTGGTTGCCGTGCTCGAAAACTATCAGCGCGCGGACGGATCGGTCGAAGTGCCTGCGGTGCTGCGCCCTTACATGGGTGGTATCGAGGTGCTCAAGCCTGGCGCCTGAGCCACTCTGCCTACTCCTGTCGGCTCAAGCGCAGTTGCGGTGAGCCCGACAGGGTGGGGCTGACAACGTGCAGGCGGGTCAGAATGTCGTGAAAGTTGCGCACGTTTTCGGTCATGATGACCGCCTCGCCACCCCGTGCGGGCCCCGACTTCAGGCGCGCCGCATACTCTGGCCGCGACATCAGCGGCAGCACGGACTTCATCTCCCACCACGAAGTTTCATCCTTGCCCAGCCGGCGGGCGATCGCGCGCGCGCCGTTGAAGTGCCCCATCCCCAGGTTGTACGCCGCGGTCGCCATCCACAGGCGGTCGGGAGACGGAATTTCGTCCGGCAACTGGTCCACCATCATTGAGAAGTAGCGGGCGCCGCCCAGGATGCTCTCACGCGCATCCAGACGGTTGCTCACCCCGAGGCGGTCTGCCGTTTCCGAGGTCAGCATCATCATCCCGCGCACCCCGGTGCGTGAGGTGGCCAGCGGGTCCCAGTGCGACTCCTGGTAGGCCATGGCCGCGAGGTAGCGCCAGTCGATGCCGGTCTTCGCTTCGGCATCCTGAAAGTGTTTGAGGTAGCGGGGCAGGCGCTCCTGAATGCGGGCAAGAAAGGTGGTGATGTCCTGTTCGTCGAGTCGCCGGACGTGGCCGAAATAGCGGTCGGTGATGCGGGCAATCAGGCCGCCCGACTGCGCCTCCTCAATGAAGGTGGCAACGTGCCCGGCCAAGCCACCGTCACCTTCGATCGGCAGGGCCCAGGCAACATGGCTCTTGACCGGCAACTCGTAGGCCACGGTGAGTTCGGGCGCGATCTGGGCTGCCACGCTGTAATGAACGCGGTCGGTCGCGACGAGGTCGTGCCTGCCTTCGGCGAGCTGGGCGAGCAGCGCCTGATCGCCCTCACGCGCGGCGTACTTCGCGGTAAGGGTCGGAACCCGTCTGCGGATGCGGTCGATGGTCTCCGATGACAGCGAGCCCCTGCGCACCGTCACCGTGCGTCCAGCGAGCTCGCTTTCACGCGTGATCTCGGGACTCCCCGCTGTGCCGACCAGAACATATTCGACGTCCCGCAGCGGTGCTGACCAGCGCAACGGGAAGCGATCATTGCGTGCGAGCCCGGCTGCAGCCATGTGGGCTTCGCCATTGAGTACGGCATCGATTGCCCGCGCTGCATCAGGGTAGATAACGTAGTGCACAGGCACACCGAGCGACTCGCCGAGGCGCTCCAGCAGGTCGTGCTCAAAACCCGAGATCGTGCCGTCCTCGTCCTCCCGGTACGAGATCGCATCTATCCGCGTGGCGACCCGCAGCTCGCCCTGCGTCCGGAAGTCGGGCAGGCGGGCTGGCGGCTGGGGCTCACAGGCAGCAAGCAGCAGCGTGGAAAGAAACAGAAGGAAAAGGCGCAAGGGCGTCGTTTGCTCGATGAGGTCGCCGGATTCTGCGCGTAGCCTCTCCGATCTGCAATCAGCCCGTGAGCCGTGCTGCGTTGCGCAATGCTGGTTTGATCGAAGTCATGAAACGGACTCGAGCGAGATGTTAAATTAGCGTTTCATTAAATACTGCTGGAGCCCCCATGTCCAAATCCTTTACCCAGATCACCGGTGACGTCTCTCAAGCCCTTGGCAACCTGCGCTCCGAGATCCCCGACACCATGCAGGCATTCGGCGCCATGTCGAAAGCTGCAATGAAGGCGGGCGCCCTCTCTGCCCTCGACAAGGAACTGATCGCTCTGGCGATTGGCGTCTCTTCGCGCTGCGACGCCTGCGTTGGTTTCCACGTCAAGGCGCTGATCCGCCTGGGCGTAACGCGCGAGCAGCTGATGGAAACCCTCGCCGTATGCACCTACATGGGCGGTGGCCCGGCACTGATGTATGCAGCAGAAGCCGTGCGCGCTTTCGACGAATTTTCGCCCAAGGCCTGAAATTCGTTCGAACCTCTTCACTTTTTTCGCGAATGGTCTATAATCGCGGCCTTCGAGCGGAGAGGTGGCAGAGTGGTCGAATGTACCTGACTCGAAATCAGGCGTAGGTGCAAGCCTACCGTGGGTTCGAATCCCACCCTCTCCGCCATTTTCCTTTAACATCCTGATTTCCTTGGTTTTCAAGGCTTTCTGGGGTTAAAGTGGTACAAAATACTAGTACAAAACGACGGAGCGGGTGGGCTACGGAGCCCGAAATGCCTGCACTCCCCCAAGGAACCTACCGTACCCCCCACGGTTTTCAGTTCCGCGTCGTTGTTCCCGAATCCCTGCGTCAAATCATCGGCAAACGAGAGATCAAGAAGTCCCTCGGTCGCGACTATCGAACTGCGGTCAGCGAAGCACGACTTCTTGCACTGCAGGTCGACCGGCAGTTTGCCGAGGCCAGAGAACATCTCGGCATCGCACAGGCTGGACCGGACAGCATCGACAGCTTCCTGAGCCAACCCATCGACGCACGCTACAAGCCCATCACCAAGGTCACGCCTGAGTTAGTGGCCGGCATCAAGGCGCTCTGGCTGGCCAGCCTGGACGCCGACCTGCAATGGCGACGCCAAGGTGTGGATGACGAAGATTTCGACGCCCTGCAGCAGAACATCGCCGACTTCAAGGCTCGAATCGCACGCGCCCTCGCGCGCGGCGACGCTGAGCCCTTCATCCCCGCTGTCCGAGGCTTGCTTGCTGGTCGCGGCTACGAACTGGCAGTGGCGCCAGAGGAAGAGCGGCAACTGACGCTTGACGTCCTGCCGGCGCTGCAGGAAGGCTATGACATCCTCGAACTGCGCCAGTCGGGCCGTCTTGTCGAACCCAGGATCGAAGCCGCCACCCCGCTGCCTGCGGCATGGGAAAAGCCCTCGACGGCAACGACGGGCATCACCTGGGATGCCCTGCTCGAGCACTGGAAGAACGATCGCAGCCGCCCGGCCCGGACCGTCCGGGACGTCGAGGCCTTTGTTGCCGCTCTGCGAACCTGCCTGCCCGCCGCCACGCCGGCGGACCTGACACGTAGCCAAGTCACTGAATGGCTTCGCCACGAACGTGAAAAGCGGGGCAACAGCGCCGCGACGCTGGAGAAGAAAGGCACACTCGTCGGCGCCTTGTTCTCGGTCGCGGTGAAAGACGAACTGCTGGAAAAGAACCCGTTCGCCGGCTACGACTACACCCGCTTCGCCGCCAAGGAAGGGCTGGCCCAGCCGAACAAACGCATGCCGTTCACAGAGCCGGAGCTCAAGCGGATCTTCTCGGATAGCGAAGGCGTCTTCTCCGTCCTCAAACCCATCGGGGGTGGCGGATACCACGCCCGGGTCTGGATTCCACTACTCGGCTGGCTCGCCGGCGCACGCCTGGACGAAATCGGCAGCCTGACCGTCGAGAACGTCCATCGTGACCCCGTGCCCTACATTTCCATCACCCGGGGCAAAACGCAGAACAGCGTGCGCGACGTTCCCTTGCACCCCGAACTCATCCGGCTTGGTTTCCTCGACTACGTGGACGCCGTCCGCCAAGCCGGTCACCACACGCTGTGGCCGCACCTCAAGACCGCATCCAGTGCGATGGCCAGCAGCGAGCTTCTCGGCAAGTGGTTCAACCGCTTCCTGCGTGAAAACCTGAAGCTGCCCGCGTCCGTAGTCTTCCACTCCTTCCGCCACACATTCAAGGATATGTGCCGAAACGCCCTGATCCCGAGGGACGTTCATCACGCACTGACCGGGCACGCTGACGACCGGGATGGAAAGGATGAAGGCAGCGTGGGGGATCAGTACGGGGTGGGGTTCTCGATCGAGACCAAAGCCGCGCAGGTCAAGAAGATCGAGATTCCGTTTGTGATCCCGCGACCGGCAGGTTTTGGGGCGGTACGGGGCACGGCCACGTAACGCAGTGGTGCTTGCGCGAAACGGCTACTTACGGGCAGATCTTCGGCCAGACCCGACCTTGGGTCTCTGGTCGGAATCGGGCGGCAATCAGCCGGATAACTGCCGCTCAGCCGCTGATTTTGGTCATTAGCTGCTTTCGTCAGCAGCGTGGGACGGCACACGTGTCATCTGAGGATCACGATCACGACAGTATTTAACAGCGCCAACAACTAAACCACTTATCGTGAAATTCACTTTTTCACCGTACTAATGATTGCCTTGATATCTCCCTGTGGAAGTATCTGAACCTGGTCACCGGACAACATGGCGCACCCAAAACCAGAGCAGGTTACGACGTAACCAATGACGATATTCCCGTTGCTGGTACGCAATTCATGAGATGCCGGTTTCGCCGTATGCCCGTCAAGCTCCTGCCGAGCGGCCTGTTTCCCAAGATCCACCATTTTGGTGGCGACTCCAATCGTGGCACCGAGAACTAACAAAGCGATGAATACAGCCGCAAAAGAATACGCGGTCCATTTCAGTGCACGTTCTGTAAGAGCATGACCATTCTGACGCTCGCCTTCCCCCTTAAGAGTATCTGCTATCCAAGCAATACAATTTTTGATGAATGAGAACTTGCTCATCTCATTCAAGTTATGGACCACCCCAAGCGCCGTGAAGGAATACATGAACAGAACCATTAGCAGAGGCAGGCTCAACAGCGTATAGGCCAAGAATCCTTGTACAAGCGTTTCCTCAAGCGAAATCTGAAATAGCTCTGGAGGGATACCTAGCGTCCGCAAGTGGCTGTCATGGTAAAGAGCGCCGTGGAAGTACATTAGCGGTGTAATTGCCGCAACCAATGCCGAAATGTATTTCAACATCGCCATCATTCTCCAGTCATTGTGGATCGCCCCGGGGTCCGTGGAGGCCGGTAGGTTTAGATTCCATGTCGGCACGGGTCATCGATACCCGGTCTCGAGTCTGACTTGAAAACAGCCGGATTTTCTACTTCAAGTCGTCGGCCGAAGCGGACATTCGGCAGCCTGGCGTACACTGTCAGCAATCCGGTGCATGGCTGCAATAGTCAGATATGGCTCTGAAAGGAGGTTCGTTGCTTTGATCTAGTCAATCCGTATCAATTGCCACTAATTCAACACGCCAATCTGTTCCCAAGCCACCTCTCCATCACGAAAATCACAATGGTGTGCGACGCATGAACGGCCAAGCGAGCCTCTGACGGAACAACTTTCGGAGGCTCGATGCCACGCCCATGTGCTGACCCAATGTGAGTGCGATATGCGCCAACGCCGTCCACTATCGATGCAAGCCCTTGCAATATTCGCTTCTGGTCGTCCTGCAACGTGGGATCGACATTGAGGCCAAGATGCTGTTGTACGACTTTCCAGAGAGGACCGATTGTCTGCTTGGAAGGCATCTCCAGTCCGTGCATCTCAATGTAGGTCTTGCACAGGGCTTCGATGATGGCACTCGCAGCAGTGATCGCAGCATGTGGATCGCGATCAACTTGGGAGATGGCACGATCAAACTCTGCTTCGATAGAGGAAAAGTCACCTGCCTTAAAGTAGTCTGCGAGGGATTTTGCCGCTGGGCTCGCTCCCACTAAAGTGATGAAACCATTCATTTGGTAGGCCAACTGATTTTTCGCCAGACTTGCCCGGATGCGCTCCTGTCCGAGGCCAATCTTCTGGTTCCAGTCGTTGGGCTCTTGATCCATGAACTTCTGGATGACCTGTCCAAGCACTTGCAGTGGGTCGGCGGCCGGATCATCGTTACACCGCCGGAGCCAACTGCTGCACTTTATTTCACAGTTTCCTTCGGGCACATTACCCGGTGCCCCACTTTCCATAAACAGAGAGTTCAATGTCGAATGGCTATAGTAATACTCCGCGAGAACGGATGACACGGCACCAATGACGGAATTCGGGATTTTGTTGGTCACGGTTCTTCTTCCAATTAAGAGCTCGGCTTAGACATCAAGGGCCAGTCTTCCGGCACCAGAGCTGGCGGTTTGGTCCACGGTTGCTCAACCAAGGAATCTTGGAACCACTGGTCCCGAAGATTGGCGTGCTCTGTCACGATGAGTTGGAAACCAGGGACATCCTTCTTCGTATAATTTAGCAGTAATTCGAACAGTCGGCGGACCGCTGCCAAGTCGGCGTCCGCCTCCGTTTTCTGAACAGTTCCATCCGCTTCTTGGTAGACCTTCTCCGAAGGGAAATAGACTTGGGTTGGCTGGTCGATAAGCAGAAACTGAGGAATCGGGCAGTTATTCTTCGAGGCGAAAAGATGCAGTGCCAGCAATGCCGAAAGGTGATAGGCCAGATGGTTTTCACCGCCACCGGTGCGGCTCATCGGGACCGGACGATCCGGGCGGTCGAAAACGATGGTGAGATGATTTAGGTCGAAGCGAGCAGGAAACGCGCTGAACTCCGCCTCGAAAATCTGGATGTAACTTGATACCTGCGCAGAGATGTTGTTAAGAACTGAAGTTAATCGTTCGTGACTGTCGTCAGCACCGACTTTTTTCTCAAGTTCTGCGACCTTAAATTTCAGACGGCGGTGCTCAGCTTCGCGCGCAATTAACTCCGCATTGGGAACAAGATTTTCCAAGAACAAGCTGATGCGACCCACAACCCGTGCCGCCGCATTGTTGCGCGTTCCCATTTCCGCGATCACTTCGTTGGCCGCGATCGCAGCAGACAACTCCGCTTCCTTATTCTTTATCGCATCGGCGACCTCGCGTACTTTGTCATCCTGTTCGGCAAGGTACGCCTCCAATTTGGGGCGTTGCCCCGCGACAATGTTCATTTCTTCGTCGAGTGTTGCCAGTTCTTTGAGGAGCACTTGTGCAACAGGGGATTCCAGAGCCAGGTTCGCTTCGCAGAATGGCCACTGCCATTCATCGGTCTCAGGTTTCTTTGGAAGAGCCTTGATGGAAGCGAGTCGATCTTTTTGCTCCAGCGCCTCACTTTCAAAGCCGCCAGCCCGCTTGGAAAACTGACGTGCGGCGTCGACTTTGGATTGGACCTCACGTCGGTCTTTGCGTAGCTGGCTAATCTCCTCTTCCAGACGAGATATTCTTTGACCGTCGTCGTAGGGAACTGAGGTCGGCTTCCATTGCAGTGCAGTACGCAAAGCGTCGATCACGCCATCTGGCCCAGCCTGTTGATTCTCCGGTGCAATGATGCCAACCGTTTTGGCCTCCGAGAAAAGGCTGATTCCCTTCTGCTGCGACGTATCGATGGAATCCCGAGCCTGTTCGAGAAGCTTTGCGTTGAGCTTCAGCTCTCGCTGCGCCGCGCGCAGTCTGGCTTCCAGCTCGTACCGGTCATTGGAAGAAATGCCAAGAAGGATCGGCAACGTGTCGCGGATTGCCTGCGGCTGAAACGCTTCATTCTGACGATAGAAAAGTTGATCCTTGTTCGCCACGATGCCTTGCTTTTGGAATAAATAGTAGTATGTGTGCTTGACGTTCGCATCATAGCTTTCCCGGCTGTGTTCTATCGAAACATCCGTACGGTTCTCCGGGATACCCAACAGCCGCGACAGCAGTACAACCACCGCATCGTCATCGGTGTTGACCGCCAATTCCTTAAAGTCAGGGACTGTCAGTTGATTTCCCCTTCGCTGCATAGCGGTACTGCAGCTTGTACCACCAGCGCTTGGCGTGGGCTTTGCGATCAGTACCTGTTCCTGGGCGAACTGATAGATCACTGCGAACCATGCCACTTTGTCGCGAATGATACCTTCCGGGACATTAAAGGTTGAGCGCCCCATGCAGTATTCGATAATCTCGGAGAGTGCTGATTTTCCAGTGGAGGAGCGACCAGTGATGACGTTCAGGCCATCCACTTTGAATTGAATATCTCGGCGCTGCCCGTCGTGACTGTAGATATGAATCGATTTGATTTTCATGGGCGTATTCCAAATGTTGTGTACACCGTCACGCGGTCTGCGATGCGCGCGAATTCTTTTCCAACAATGCGTGCGACGCGCTGGCAGGAGATGGACTCATCTGTCCCTGTCACGGATTTCCGAACGCGTTTCGGCACAGTCTTCAACCGGCCATCTTGTGACACGACAAAACATCCTCGCTCCATCAGCACGCCAAATGCTTCGAGCGCAAACGGCAGCAGGTCGCGGGCGCGGTCGGCGAAGCCAACCAGCAACTGAGGATTCTTTTCAACGATTTTCAGAAGATAGCTGCGAGAACTACCCGCAATTACTTCGCGAGAGTCTTTCTGCAAACACAGCGGCAACACCAGCAGCGCCAGAGAGAACGGCATGCCATCTGGGTTCTCCTCCTCGTAACCTTGCAGTGCCCTGAATAGCACCAAGCCGCAGAATGCGGGATTGAAAAGATTTCTGACTTCAAATGGTCGTTGATCCCATCTTTTCATTCTGCGGCCCCCAATAACTGGCCGACACGGCTAAGGAAACGTGGGTGCCAATAGACTTTTGGAAGCGGTCGGCTGTTTGCAAGAATATGGAATCCGCCGCGCACAACATAGGGCTCCGTCACACGCTCCCGAATGCGAAGCGTGCTGCTATTGCCACTCTCCAAGTCAGCCCATCGATACAGTGCTTTTCCCGCCTCCAAAAGAACCGCATCGGCACTATCCTCATCAAGCTCCTCGAAGACCACATCCCGGTAGCGACTCCATTCATCAACAAGACGGTCTTCGTACTCTTCCATTTCCCCCGAAACAAGAAGGTTTTGGCGAGCCCAAGAAGACCGTTGTTCGAAAGCCCGGTAGTAGTCCAATATGGCGTTGCGAATGCGGTTGGAGGCAATGCCAATTTCTCGCAGTTGGACAACAAACAGGCGTGGATCATTGTCTGCGTCGATTTCGCCATCGGGCACCTTCCCTCGGAAGGTGATTGGGAGGTTGTCCGATTTGTACTCCTCGTCAAATGCCGAAAGCTTGTCCGATATTTCGTAGCCAAAGATGGGGTCTGTACGCTTTCCGACCAACAGATTGACGATGGTGTCATTCCACCAACCTTCGAGACGCTCGAAGATGGCGTCGCGGTTGTCGCGCCGGATGACACGCATGTGCTGATCTTTGATAATTGAAGGCACATCCTCGATGCGTGGACCACCATCAAAGATCACGATGCGCGAAAGGAAATCTTCCTTTTCGTCATCGTTAAGTTTGTTGAATTCGGTGGCGATGTCACCAATGAGCTTCGATTCGGACTTGGCCAGAACTCCGGTTGCAACCTGTGACATGGTTTCTGCAGTGTCGTCTGCCGGAGGTTCCGACAGGAAGCGCCGTAGAAACGAGGTATCTGAGACAGTGCCCGTCGAAAACAGGAAGAAGCGGAGACTTGCTTCGCTGCGCCCATCACGGTTATAGCGGGCCAGCCAGATTCGGACCGACTTCCAGAAGTCCGTCGCAAGGTCCGTTAACCGATCACCAACTCCCTTGTGCTTGAGCGAGGCAAGTGTTTTGACACCATCCCTGTCAATGAAGTCAAGGTCATCGTCTTTCTCAATTAAAACCGACGTGCTCTCTGGCAACTGCAAGAGCCTAAGCAGTGCAAAGCGAGGCTGATAGATGTATCCAAGACCTTGCTCGCCGGCGGAATACTGGTCAGTGAAACCCTCTGCCATGTTCGAGTCCTTACGTCCATTGTTCCTTGACGGAATAGATAAAGGCAAGGCTGAAAGAAATGCAGCTCGCCTGTCCATGATTTTGTCCTAAATTTATGCGAGAAGACAGGGGCTGGTTACCGGCGCATTGCAGCCCGAGTTAAGCGACAGCGCCACCGACCTCTTCGGCCGAGCAGGTGCCCCATGCCGTGAGCAAAGGGTAACTGCTTGGCCAAGTCGGACATCGATCTGACGTGTTTAACGGGCTGCAACCGACTGCTTAGCTGTCAAATAAAGTTGCGGAAACGCTACTGGTCACTGGGCGATTCATGGGTGTTCGGCAGCTTCCAACCAATCTGTTACGCCATTGACTCCCAGTGAAAGTTGCGTGTCCCCTAGCTCCAATACGCTTCTTAGCATCGCCCCTCCATAGGACTGAATTGCCCTCCAACTGGTCCGACCAGCGGTGCTCGGGTTCATATGAGCGCTGCATTCCAGGTGTCTGTGTCAATTCCTCGCGCGCGTAGCAGTGACACCTCAAAGCTCTTAACAAGACAAGGCTCTTGACTGAACCCTATGAGCTTTTCCGTGCTGCGTTCATTCATCAAGTAGTTTTGCGGGAGTTCGAGCCGATTCAAGCTGCCTGCGCAACTGGTAGTGCGTTGTGATCGCAGCGCATGCGGCATACGCCGCAGGTCCGTCACTCTGTAGAGAAGGTCGCTGCAGTGTGGCGTGCTGTGAAGGACGGAAAGTACGGGGGAGGGGCTGCGTCCGTCCTAATCGCGTCCCATGTCGGGCGTCTGCTATGTCTTGGCTGACTGCATGGCAATCTAAGTTGACCGCGGCAGCAACGGTCATTTCCAGAGTTATCAACTAACGTGATAAATGTAACGGTAAAAAATAACGTTATCCGTTACGATGTTATCAATCTATCGGAGATCTGCCATGACAGCTGCAGCTCGTATCACCCTTGAAACCGTCGCCGACGTTGCCGAAGACATTGAGGCGCGCGGGGATACGGCAAGCGTTCGTAAGGTGATGGCGATGCTTGGTGGTAGTCCGAACACAATTGCACCGCTCATGAAGAAGTGGCGAGAGAGCCGACCTAACTTTCGCGCCGCGCAGTTCGTCGTCGATCCACGAATCGCCAGCCTGATGGCCGAGCAGGTACATTCCGCCGTCACGGAGGCCACTCGCGCTGCGGATATCAGACTCGCTGAGGTGCTGGATGATGCGGAGTTGATCGCGGAGGCAGGACGAGCCGCGGAACAGCTTGCGGCTGAACTCGCCTCGGAGCTCGAAGCCGCTCGGGCTAGGATCCAGCAGCAAGCTGGTCAGATAGAGCAGATGAGAGCTGACGCTTCGCTGGTGAAAGCGGAGGCGGCCGGTCGGGTGAAGGTAGCCGAAGATCGCGCTGCGGCTGAAATAGGCAAGGCCGAGGCCTTACTCGCACGTGAAGTCGATGCCCGTGAAGCGGCACAGAAGGCTCTCATACGCGCAGAGTTCAAACTCGAAGCACTTTCGAAGCTTGAATTCGATCTTGATGCTGCGCGAGCCGAGGCAAAGCAAGCTCGTGGCGACGCGAGTGCCGCTGAGCGCGGGCTCGCCGTTGGGTCCGCCGAGCTGAAGGCCCTTCAAGGAGCCTTCGAACGTCTGAGTGCCGAGGTTACCGAAGCGAAAGCAGCCACGGGGGATGAGCGAAGGCGCGCTGATGCGGCCGAGCGTGAATACGGTCAGGCCATCGCTCAGGTTCAGACCAAGCAGGTTGCGCTTGACGCCGCATTGCAGCGAGTGCGAGATCTGGAAGCTCGGTAGATGGGGGAGGGTAAGCAGACCGGGGCAGCTTGAAGGGCTGCTGTGAGGACGATACATGCGGGAGAGGGGGCGGCGCTCTTCGTACCCTCAGTTAAGAGGGGCAGAGCATCAGTTCATACAGTTGCTCGAATGATGGGCTATTGAGCAAAGACGGGCTTGTGGGGCTGGAGTTACTTGGTCTTCCCATCGTACCGGTGCAGACACTCGTGCCAGGGAAGTTCAATCCTCGCACCCGGCGAAGATGATCGGTTCCCAGAGTTGGCTCTTCGTGAATAGCAAGTTAGTTGAGGCTGTCATGTACGGTCTCCGTACGGATAGTGGAATGGGGTATTATCCCAAGTACATGGTGTAGACATCCCAGCCAAGCCAATGAAGGAGACCACTGGTGCGAGTCAAGGGAGTAAGCCCCGATGGTAGGAAGACAGTGGAGTTCGACAGCAAATGGGTTGAGGCTGAGTTCCTCGAACGAATGCTGAAGTTCGAATTGACCGAAGAGGATATCCGCAAACGCATCGATCGGCTTACAGTGTCTGCCGACGTCAAGTCCCTTCTTTATGCTTTGACAAGAGCGAGCATCACTGTTGGTCGGCAGGCGGTCCGCATCGGAAGAAAGATCATTGATTTCGTATGCACATTGTTGAAGGAATTCCCCAACATTGCCTTCTTCGCCTTGCTCGGCGCAATCGCCGGATTTCTGGTGGCGAGTATCCCCATCATCGGTGTTGTCCTTGGACCTATCCTGACGCCGATTGCCGTCGCAGTTGGCGGAGCGCTCGGAGCGCTCGAAGACATCCGGGATCGTGCGCTCAAGCGCAAGATCGCCGAGTTTCAAGCTCAGTTCGCGCCACTCGGGTGATTCGTATGAACGACAGTCAAATCGACTGGTTCGCTGGTGTCGAAGAAGTCGTCGCCGAACCGGTGAAATTCAAGCTTCAACTGGCTATTGGTGAAGACGCATACACGAGCCTGCGTGTCAAAAAAGCGATCTTCGAGGTTTGGGACGCTTTTGGGGCGGCAACTTCTGCAGCGGCGCTCGCGAAGTCTTCCGTAGTGGCTTCCACTTTTTTTTCGACTTCGGGGCTCCTGTCGGGGATCGGCATCGGAACTGCGGCAACCCCCGTAGGTTGGGTAATCGGCGCATCAGTTGTCGCCGGCGGTGCCTGGATAGGCATAACGCGGTACCTTCGCGAGCAGACCGAAGACCGTGTGAGATCCGTTCCCGAATTCATCAACACTCCACTTGATATTCTTGGCCTGGCGCTGTTCGACCTGATGGCGCCCTTAGCGCTGAAAGTTGCCCATGTCGACGGCAAGATCGATCAAAGTGAGACAGAGGCCATCGAACGCTGGTTTGTCCGTCAATGGGGATACGATCTGAATTTCGTCCAGAAGGGTCTAGCGTTTTTCACCGCTCGCCTCGATGAGATTCGAATTGCCGATATGGCCACTTCATTGGCTCGCTACAAGCAAGAGAGCCCGGACTGCAATTACCGCGTGATGACCCGAGAGGTGGTGCGTTTTCTGCGAGAGGTCATTGAGGCCGACGGCATCATCGATGAGCGTGAGGAAATGGCGGTTGAGCGCATTGCCCGGATCTTTGAAGATGAAGGACGGTTACATCTCGGACGAAGCGCCAAGGAGCTTGGGCGCAAATTGTCCAGTTCGGCGGAAAGTGCAGGCAGTGCCGTTACCGAGGGCGCTGTGTGGGTAGTGAGCACGACAGCAGTGGGGGCCTCCGAACTTGGTCGGGTGGCTTCGGACGCACTGAGCGGAACGGTTAGGACGGGGCTGACCGGGGTCTCGCGCCTAGGGGCTCTGATTGCGCGCCGAAAGGGACTGCTCGATCGGAAGGACTGATCTCACAGGTCGTGGAGTTTCGCTCAGTCCTAATTCCCCACTTCATCGCGTACGCCTACAATCGCATAATACGCATTGCACCGAGATAACGTCGCGCCAGAAGGCGAGAAGGTGGTTGCCGTCGTTGGTGCGCTATGTTGACAACATGAGTTGTGCACGCACTGGTTCGTGCACCTGAGGAGTTGCAGATTTTGGAGCGACATCAGTCCTCAACTACAGGCGGAACGAATCACCGGCGCAGCGTTTCCCACTCCCGATAGTCCTGATCTTACGACCTCTCTATGAGGGTGACCTGAAATTTGACGAACGGGCGGGGCAATGTGCTCCTTTCCGACTCCCAAACGTCATTTTCGCGGTGTCCGCACCGAAGTCACTCTTCCGGGCAGGAACTGGCCGCGGTATCCCCGGAGGAATGCGGATCTGGGTGGTAGGTATTCCTCCGGAAGTTGTAGGCAGAGACCGCGCGAGGTATTCGACCTCTATGCCGTTTTTGTATAATAGTGTCCGACACCAGTGTTCATTCTCGCCGTTCCGGACCATTCATCAGAGCAGATACAAATCGGCTCGATATGCCTTAGGGGGCGCTTTGCGATTCATAGTCAAGATGTTGTTGTTGGTTGCTGGATTGGCAGCATTTAGTCTTACCTATTATTTCATTTTTCCCAACAACGACGGGTTGCTTGATATATCCCGCTTGGAGGGGGCGTTTCTGTTTCTGTACACGACAGCAATAATTCGGTTGCATGCACGCAATCGTCAACTCGGTTATGGCATTTGGAAAACCGTCGAAAAGGTCATGACTTCCGCTGGTGCATGTTGCCTCACCTATTTTGTGGTCTTCGTTACATTACTTGTATTAGTAGCAAATGAAGGCTCCCTGAGCGCTAGTGGCACCACCGACGATCTCTCGACAGTGCAGTTGACTTTGGTCATATGGCTCGGCTCACTTCTTGTCTTTCTCTATTTGGCTGCACCTAAAGTTCAACTCCTGGGGGCTGTTACCGATTCGACCCAAGGTGACCTTGCGATGGAAACAACAGAGCAAAAATCCGCTGAGACTAGACAATGAGATATACATGCATCGCCGTGATGATCTTCTGCACGGCCAATATCGCCTACGCCTACGATACTGAACGACTGACCGAAGGCTGCACAGAGTTGCTCAGAATCTACGAGATGCAAGACAAGTCTCGGGTCTTGGCGGCTTTTGCTACATCCGTTTCTGACGCACTCAAGGCGGGCTACTGTCGCGGCGTCATTGATGAGTTTCGTCGTAACCATAACTGCACCAGCGACTGGCGTAACCAGGCGATGCGGATTGTAGAAGCTGCCGCCAGACGTCCTGATGGTTCTGCTGACAGCCTGTTGGGACGCTCCTGTGGGAATTACTGACGGCTTGACACTTCAGCAGGCGATAGGTGATGCGCTCGGCATCAAGCTGGCAGCCTATCCTACGCTGCGTAACGCAGTGAATACATTGAGCAAGGCATTGCAAAAGGCAAAGGTCATTGAGGTCGACAAGGAGCGGTTCGAGTACAGTGCTAGTGGCCGGGATAAGATTCTGATTCCGAAGGATGTTATTTCGTGTTTGGTAAATGCCGTGCTACTGCAGGGCATTTTCGCCCAGCCCAAAGTCGTTGTCGGTCTGATCAAAGGGATCGAGAGTCGTGCCGAATACGCGAACTGGGCTCGGGACCTTCTCGTGAACCGCCAGTCCGTCGCTGGCCTCGGCCTCGTAAGGCCAAATCTCATCAAGTTCCTCGACATGCTGGGCTCGGATTCCTGCGATCTCAGAACGGAGCGTTTGCCCAACCCGTTTGCAGACGCGCTGCCACAGATGGGCATCGGACCGGCAGCAGCTGCCGGCTCACTACTTCGTCTGGTCGCGACGCAATCGGCGTCGTTGTCTCTAGGCGACGGCATGATGGCGCTCTACCTCGACGGACGCCTTGACGAAGCGTATCAGGCCGCCTTGAAAATTGACTCAGGGAACACATTTTTGCAGAAGTACCGGGCCCTAATCATTGCGGAATATGAGAAAGCGAAGGCCTTCAGTGACCTTCTAGAAGACTGGCGATAGCAATGCTTGTCTGTGGATTCCACAGAATGAGACTGGCTCCATGTTCACCAAGGAGCCAATCATGGCCAAGCAAAGTGTCACACCGCTGTCCCTCGATCCCGTTGTAGCTCGAATCGATCTTTCGGCAGTTCAACGTCAGTTGACCACATTGTCGCAAGTAAATATGTCCGACGAAGAGTGGTCGGCGGCGGAGATTGAGTATCGGCAGTTTCTTACACTCAGGCATCGCTATCCCGGTCGCCTGCTTATTCCGACTGGACGCTGCCTGGCGGTTTGGCAGGCTCATATTCTCGATACTCGAGCATACCGTGCCGACTGCGAGAGTGTGTTCGGTCGATACGTCGACCACTTCCCCTACTTTGGTCAGCTGGACCCAATCGACAAACGGGAACATGCTCAGGCTGTCGGCGATTACGCTGAGTTGCAATGGCGTCACTTCCCTAGCCAGTTGCCCGTTGGGTCGCGGGCGATCTCGCCAGTCAGCGATAGCGATTGCGAGCCGAGCGCCACATCAGGTGCTCGACGCCGCATCATTCTTGTGGCTCTGCCTTGGCTGAGTGGAAAACATCAGGCTATTCCCCTCGGGCATGCATCGATCCTGGCAAGACTAAAGGGCGAGCCAGCGCTTGAAGTTCGGGATATCGTGCGGCCGGTCGATGGCAGCGAGTTCCCCACGCAGACCCTTGTCGCAGAAATCATGGGCATGGCCCAAGGTTTTGACAAACCGAAGGTCGATATCGCGTTTGGCGTGTATGTCTGGAATGACAAAGAAATCAAGGATACCGTCCTGGGCCTTCGTGCGTGTGGGTTCTCCGGTCGGATCATCCTCGGCGGCCCTCAGATCACCTACGCTGACGCCGGACTTGAAGCCCTCTATCCGGAAGTCGATGTCTTCATCCGTGGCGCTGGCGAAGAGGCGCTAAGCGCACTTTGCTGCAATGACAGTAATGCGAACATTCCGGGCGTACATCTTGTTGGGACAATGGATCGGCTCAAGCAGGCCGAAACAAGTTTTCAGAATCTTCCTTCACCCTGGCTAACCGGCGTCTTAGACGCGGGCGCCGCCAAGTCTGTGCACTGGGAGTCCCAACGCGGGTGCATTTTTCGCTGCTCGTTCTGCCAACACAGGCAACCTGATTCGAGAGCCCCAATTGCTTCGGCAAACGAGGACAGGATCGCCCGCGAGATCAAGCTGTTGAGTGTCACGCGGGTCCAACGCATCTCAGTACTCGATCCTATCTTCAACCGTGACGAGAACCATGCGGCGAGAATCCTTGGGCAGTTTATCGAGCACGGGTATAGCGGCGAGATCTCGCTGCAGTGTCGTGCGGAGTTGATCGACTTGAAACGCCCGGCATTTCTTGATGCTGCTGAAAAACTAAACGTTACCCTTGAATTCGGACTGCAGTCCGTGGTGGAGCGGGAGTTTCGAGCGATTGGCCGACCAAACAATTTGCCCAAGGTTGAGGCGGTACTCGATGAAGTTCGACGGCGCGGTATCCGCCACGAAGTTTCCCTGATCTATGGGTTGCCCGAGCAAACAGTTGACTCGTTCCAGACCAGCGTCGACTGGTGCATGCAACGTCGCATTCCGGTCGTTCGTGCATTTCCATTGCTGCTGCTACGTGGGACAGAACTGTTTCACGAGCGTTCCAAATGGAAACTGACCGTGCGCGAGGGACTGTTACCGGTTGTGATCTCCTCCAGCACCTTCGACGAGCCGGACTGGCAGGCGATGGATGCCATCGCAAACGCTTTGGTCGCAACGGAGGGCAAACATCCCCTATCACTGAATGATTTGAGGCTTGGGCAACATGTATCCATCACGGCAAAGGATGAATCTCAGTATCGCGCACTCGGGAGGCTTCAATGAGACCCGCAAATAACCCCGTGTTCGTCGTCTTCGAGGGCCTGGATGGATCGGGAAAATCCTCCACTGCGGAGCGTACTGCCGAACTGCTCGGCGCGGTTTACCTGAAAACACCCGCGGGCCCGCTTCTTGTGCACCGCGAAAGCATCATCTCAAGTTTCAACGGCAACCAGGAGGCAGCTCAATTGATGTACCTCGCATCTGTCGCCGATGCATCGAGGATCGTCAAGCGTCACCTTGCCGAGGGCCGTTCGGTCGTGCTGGATCGCTACCTGCTCTCTACGCAGGTTTACGCCGATTTCCGTGGTTCTAAACTGGCAATCGACGACGCAATTTCCAAAGTGCTCTGTCCTGCCGACCTGACGGTCTTTCTGGACGCCCCACTGGCTTTACGACGGTCGCGGATAAGCAAGAGGGCAAGTACGGTGTCCGTTGCGGACGCCGAGACTTTGGTGGATTCGGCCGATTCGTTATTGCGGGAGGGATACCGACGCCGCTTCAGACTACCGATTGCCGGTCGGGTTGTGGAGATCGATTCGTCCCAGTTCGACATCGACGAGATCGCCAACATCGTCTCGGCCAAACTGAGTCAACTTCGGGGAGAATTCGAATGAGCATGGTCCTTTCAAAGCACGCGCAGGATCGTATGCAGCAGCGTGGAATTCCCCCCTTAATTATCGATAACCTCATTCGCTTCGGTCATCGTGAGCCTGCTGGCAACGGCTTATGGAAGTACTACTTCGATAAGCGTTCGTACCGCCAATTTGAAGCTTACGCAGGCCAGTGCGCTGGCAAACTTCGGGAGTTCCGGGACGTTTACGTCGTTCTAGGGCCTGACTCCACCGTTGTGACCGCCGCCTACAGGTTAGAACGCATCAAGCGATATTGAGTGGACTGGAGGGCAACCCACCTAGAGAGATGTCACAGTGTCCTCTGTGCTCTCTCTATCTATAATTGGTTGCAGACTCCAGCGGAATGAACCACCAAATTGGCCAGGATGGATCGTCTTTATGGCCGCCCAGTACCTCGAGTTGTCTGGGGGGCAGAACAAAGCGGGAAGGAGGGACTCGGCCGCTGTGCGGCAGCTAATCAAGCAAGGTGTGAGGGGCGTTCTGGTCTCCATTCAGGAGTACAGCATCACACGCGTCACACGACGGCCTGACCTCAGATATACGACACTCATCTCATGGAGGGCCGCGAGACCCCGATGGATCATGCTCGGTCCGTCGCTGACGGACCGAGTTGCCACTCAATCTAAGTTGGCGTCTATTGGCAGGTATCGGCACATGGGGAAGATGCGTTATGGCCGCAGTCGGCCGTAGAACGTTGCCTAGAGGCCGTCATCCAAGCGACGGTTGCGCTACCAACTCTGTCCGGTGCCCAACGCTGACGAATTTTCCATGACTGCCGTTATGGTTACACCTTGTGATTAGCCTCGATCGTCCGATATAACGTGGCTGCAGCCTGTCGAGCAGATTTGTCCTGTTCGTAATCCATCGGCTCAAGTTCCACGCCGCCACGACCACCGACGTAGGCTGGCCCGCCGGCATCGTCATCATAGGGTGTGCCATCCTCGTTGATGGCTTCATATTCGTCTTCGGACAGGTCGGTGCCAAGCAGTTCGGCAAGATAGAACCACGTCCAGCATTGCTGCAGGTTCAACCGATCGTAGCCTTCGATCAGTTTTCGCATGGCTTCGGTGTCACCGTGCATTGCGGCTTCTGTCCACCACAGTGAAGCATCCTTGCGGCGGCCGAGATGTTCGGCGACATCAGCGGCATGGGCTGCATCGATCCCCGAATAATAACTGGGCAATTGGCCGAAGAAGGCAGAGTCGCCAAAACGCTCAGCCATTTCCAGTAAGGCTAGCTCATGGCCGAGTTCGCCAGCTGCGCGGAGGTGGTGCTCATATCTGTCTGCGTGGTGAAGCCTTGCGGCATATTGGTCTGCCCATTCCTTTTCGATACCTACGAGCACGCGGCCGTTACGTTCTTCGTTGTACCAGTAGTCACTGCCGGTGCGAGGTTCATCGTAGGGATCGTCGGATAAAGCATGGATAAGCGCCAGGGCGTAATGGGCATTGGCGTTGCCTTTTTCGGCGGCGGTCGCCAGTCCATCAAGCAGTACCGGTGAGGCGATGGATTCGTCGTCGAACCACAGACCAAACGTGTCATCTTCGTTGCCGTCAGAGTCGTCATCGAACTCGTCATCATCCAGATTGGACTTGCGGCCGGTTTCGTACTCCAGGCGCGCGATGAGGTTCGCAATACGGATAACTCCAATTTCCCGGCCCGAGAGAAAGTCCGGAAGATCTTGCGCAACCTGCAGAGCATTTTCCGGAGGATAGTCGAGCTCCAGACACCGGCGCCCGACGGACTCGCTAAGCATAGCCGGGCGTCGACGGGTGATATTACTGTGCGAGAATACGTGGTCTGCGCACAAGGACGCGTAGGAGTTAAAACCGAAAGAAGCGGCCAGTAGTTCGTAGATGTGGCTGCGCCTGAAGATGGTGCCGGTTTGGTCTTGGAGGTGCCGCTGTGCGTCGAATGCGAGTTGCTTGATCGTCATGATGAACCTCTCCTAAAACCTCGTCGATTCGGGTTAGGAGCACGCGTTTAAGTCCCCGTTGACGAGGATTAAAAGACAAGGTCTATCTGGATATGACGGTCTTTACTGCATTGCCTGTTTTTACTCGCGTGCAAGTAGGGTGGGCACCTAGAAACATTCTAGCTCTCGCGCCGGGAATCGGTCTACCCGTTGTTGCGACGCTCTGCATTTCGTTCATGCATTGTGAATTGAAACGTCGCTTTATGGTTGTTCTACCTTGTGGCACCTGCTGCCGACGCCTTCGGCGTGGCCTAAGTCAAGGCGTTATGCAATCTCAGCGGAACAGCGATATGCCCGGTGATGACTTCAATCGTCCTTTTATTGATTCCAGCAGTGTGCCTACATTTCGTGCAGTAGGCCCCGAAGTCGCCGCCCGTAAGTTGTTCGAACCAGCATCGAGCCACCCCTCTCACCCCGGAAAGAACTCCTGAATCGCTCCCCAAGCTTCCTTGGTCCCGTTTTCAGTCATCAAGCAGTGGTACGGGAGTTCGATGCGATCCACATCGTAGCTCGCAACCGGTTTGCGCTCCTCGAACGGGACGCTGGTGTCGCAAGCTGATGCGTCGTCATTCAGTGAGTGATGGATGCGGCAGATGAGGGGTCTTGCGGCGTAAATGGAACAACGGTTCTCATGCAGGAAAGGGCAGGGGATGCCGTGAAACCGCCGGGCCTCATTGAGCGCAACATTGAACGGCCTGACCGGAACGCTTGCCATTGCTCGCCCGGATGCTTGCGCCATCGCTTCAGCCTCGTGAGCGTAAATCATCGTCGTCATGCTGCAGCAGCCAGCGCAACCGGGTTTGCACGCGACATGGGGGGCGAGGGCGGCGTTGAAGCGGTCGGCGACCAACACAAGCTTTTGCCTGCGGGTCTTCAGGCTCGCATTCTCGACCTGGATGCGGCTTGTCAGGCGTTGGAGCTTCTTTGGTTCCAGCCAGGGGTTGGCCTCAATGGCTGCGTCATGCCGTGCTTGCGCCCTGTGTTTGAAGTCCGTCATTTGAGTGTCGCGTATAAGTCACATCGAAGAATTGTGACTTATACGCAGCTGACGCAAACGCGTCAACGTCAGACCATCCGTGCGATGGAAACCGCCCCCGCTAATGGAACAACAGGCAGTGCCCGCCAGGTGCTCGCCCAGAACCTCAAACGTCTGCGAGCTGCGCGCGGCTGGTCGCAGGAGCAGCTCGCATTTGAGGCGGGCTTGCATCGCACCTTTGTGGCGCACGTGGAGCGTGAAGTACGCAACATCTCCCTCGACAACGTCGAGCGCCTCGCGATGGCCTTGGGCGTCAGCCCGGCAGCGCTGCTGACGCCGACGACGAACGGGTAAGTTTGGGGCAGGGAGCGACTGCCCGCCGATCCGCCCTGCAAGCGGACGACGGTGGATGCAGGCCGTGCTCACACAAGCACCCTTTGTCCCGCCACTTGCTTCTGCACGAAGAAGACCACAGGCAAATCCGCTCGGTAACCGTGCTGGCGTGCGAACTCGAACAAGCTCAGGGTCTGGCTGCGTATTCCGGAGAAGCCGGGCTGGCGGGCCAGGATGGTCAGCGTCTGTGCCACGGCTGTGGTCTTGCGGGTGGCCAACTGGGCGGACAGCAGGGCATGCCATTCGCGCATGGCGGTTTTCGGGCGGCGCCACGTCCACGACGTTTTGCCCCGCACCGCGTGGCGGATGAGTTCGTAGCCCAACTATGTCAGGCGGGGCATCGCGGTGACAGACTTCAGCGCCTCCTCGTCGGCGACGCGCCCTGTGCCCGGTGTCACCAGCAACAGCCACTCCACCAGCGCCTCGCCGTGTGCCACGGCAGGCACTTCTCCGTCCGACGTTTGAGTCTCCATCTCAGGCGCCGCTGCGGCGGCTGAATCGGCATCCCCAGCGGCGTCGCCCAGGTGCTCGTGCGCGCGTCCGATGGTGTGCGCCGTGGGCACCTCAAAGCTTGGCCAGTACAGCACGAGCTGCGCGTTGGCGAGACCGCGCTGTTTGCGCAGCAGGCGTTGCGCCGGTGAGCACCCGATGCCGTAACGCGCGTGGAACTTGCGCGCGAGCTTGAGGGCCTTCCCCGCAGGGCACTGCCCGGAGACATGAAAGGTGTAGCCCTTGGGCACGAGGTCGAGCACTCGGGCGAGGGCGGCGGTCTTCGAGGTGGCGACGGGGGTTGAAGCGGGGGAGGGGCGTGTCATGGAGTATCTCCGGGTTCGGATACTCCGTATAGCGTTGTGGTGAGGGGATGCGGGTTCCGCGCGGAACCCGCATGGTTGTTATGTGATTGGGTGTGGCGAAGCCACACGTATTGATGTTCCAAGATTTTGTTTCGCAGATCGCGGTGCGATCTGCCTATACAGGGAAGAGGAAAGACCTCGCAGGTGGGCAAGGCCGGCGCGAGAGCGCGGGTGCACGCACACCCGGCGGCCTGCCTTGTCGCGTTCGAGTGCCACGCAAACGGACGCGAGCGGGCAGGCCGCCACCTGCAAACCACACGCCGAAAGGCACGCCGGAATCGCCAATTCCGGAAGCGACAGGACACGCCAGTCCTGTCGCGAGCAAACGCTGAAGCGCAGTGCCTCTAATCGGGCTCGCTGCGCTACGACGGGCGCTGGATGGTGCAACTCCATCCTTCGACCCAATCCAGCCGCAGCATGTTGGGCGACGCGGAAACGGCGCCGGGGAGGCAATGCCCCGGTGACCTGTTATCCAGCGAAAGTCGGAAGAAAGTCCGACCCGTGGGGCGTATCGAAAGAGCGCAACGCGTGCCGCGGAGGAAGGCTTCTGAGCGCACGGTAACGTGCGAGGGCTGCAAGGGGAAACCTGGCGCAGCTGGCACCCGGAGAAATCCGGGGCCGATGGATAGCTCAACCCTCTAACGGCGCCCTTCGAGGGCGCTGCGCGGAGCATGATGAAGCCATAGGCACTAAGCCATGGTTCGTCGTCGATGAAGCACGTTTCGAGTACCCGAGTCGCTATGGAACATCGGACCGGGGAAATCCAAGGAAAGCCGGAATGGCTAGAATCGTTGCAGAGACAGTGGCGTCATCATGCGCAGTAGCGGATGACTAACGCGGGAACCGACTGACGTGGCACGGGGTGGCACCCGTACCAGAAACGTCAGCCGGGGGAGATTCGGTGAGTAGGGTTCGATCTCATAGGTGATACGACCGAAGCCATGAGAGAGCGGAGCGATCCGCGGCAGGTGCTGGCACATCTGTCCCGAAAGCCGGAAGCGTTTTGCGAAAGTGTGGTGCCCCGAAAGGGGCAAAAAACAGGGCCTGGCAGCCCGTTGCAGTGGGTCGTGCCATCGCTTGGCAGCGGTGGTACGAAAGGACCGGTTGGCACCGGATCCGAGCGTTGATGGACACATCTCTACAGGAGGAAAAATGACTCCCTCGGCCCCTTCCGCATCTGCGGGAGGGGCTGTTTGGGGTGGCGATGCCACAGACAAAGGCTTTATGAATGTGCAGGTGGAGGAAGAGGGGCACACAGATTGCACGGAGCCTCGGTGCTACCAGTCTCTGGCCTTGGGGGGGCCGAGATGGACGTTTGTGTCCGTCCGCTGTCGACCCAAAGCGGACATTGCCGTTGGGCTGCCAAATGTCTCGTTCACATGTTTCAAGCCGAATGGATGGTTGCTACCCTATATCATTTTGAAGATGAACTTGATTTTCTGTAACAGGTTCGCGTGCGCCTTTTGCCCTTCGCTGATTTCTTGCGATGCCCACCAAAGATATCTATCAACCCCAGAGATATAGTTCTCCCATAGATCGCCATCGGAATAGACAGACTCAATGCTCTGATACTGACCGTCATTGAATTGATTAATCCAAATTATCCGTATCACGTCACCATACTGTTGTGTTGAATAATGGTACGGAGCGTTATACGCAGCCCCAGCCACATCGTGCAATCTTGACTGAATGCTTTTTATGGTCTTGTACGTCTCCGCGTAGTGCCTCTCTCTAACCTCTAGAACGCTAACACTGAAAAACTTGCCCGGAGTGGCTTTCATCTCGCGCAACATCGATGCCAATGTTTTCTTTGAACTAGTAGCATCGTTCTTTGGAATGATGCCAAAGGGTTGCTCAATACCTGATTGGATGGTGTTGGCTAACAACGGGTTTTGACTGTTCGAAGCATTCGGAATCAATTCATCGCCGATTTGTGGTGATGCCCACCACAAATATCCTTCTGCTAGCTCACCGAACTCTTTCCATAGATTAATCCATCCATCTGATCCGCCTTCTCCCCGTGAATCTGCAAGTGCATACAAGTCATTGAAGTAGGGATAATCAAAGTAGTTTATCCACAGGATTCTCTTTATGTTTCCGTAATCTTGCACGGTAAAGTGAAACGTATCCTTGTACATCTCATTCATCATCAAAGCCATTACTGCCTGCTGGTGCTCGATATTGTCCACGGCCTTTTCGTAGTTCTCACTCAACACATCAACAACGTTAATGCTGAAAAGTGGGATGGTCGATTTTACAAATTCAGTCCTGAAGTACGCGTCTTGCTGAAGGGTCTTTTCCCCATCCATCCTTTGCAAGCTATTTATAGGGGACAACGCAGTGCCTTCGATTGAGATCGCTTGGCGACTTTGAGTTATGTTCAGAATCGCATAACCAAAAAGTGAAATAAGAACCAGGCCAATAATTAAACCCGCAAGAATCTTCAAGAACTTCTTCATTACTTCCCCTGATTTCTTGTTTGGGAATTGCCCCCAACCACCGGTAATCTTAAACCACATTCGCTGTAAGCCGACGCCCACAATTCCTCAGGCAATGTCCGCTCGTGGCCGGATGCTGCCGCAACACTGATCTTAAGGAACGGGTTGGCTAGCTACGCAGACTGACTAGGACGAGGACGTACCCACTAGAATCTTCGCCAAGGATTGCAGGCGAGATCCTGCTGAAACAAGCAACTACTCTGGTACAAAAGACTGGTACAAATAGCTTTCTCTGTGTAACAATAAGTCATTGTTTATGTTGAGTTTTTTATTCTTTTAGAGTTTCCCACCCTTTCCGCCAATTTCCCTAGTGGCCGTGAAATTACCGGCAATCCAGGCGCTCAGGAGAAGTAGCAGAGCCTGATGTACCACACGCAGTTATCACACGCCCCACCCGTCCTGGACTGAGTGGGGCTGTCGTTTCTGGATGTCAGAAGCATTGCGGTGTGGTACGGCGGGAAACGATACCTCGTCACGATTACCGAGGTTCGCATCTCCAGAGAGCGGCATGCATGATCCCGCCTCAAGCTCTGCGGGAAGCCCGAAAAAGATTCAGTTGCTGGGCTGCAATACACACAACAGCAAGAACGAGTTCGGCCAGTGGTTCGAAGATCGGGGCTTCGATGACATGCATCTCATTCTTGAGCCTGCTGGTTTTCCGGGTTGCTGCGGGCAGTTCATTTGCGTGCCTGATTCGTGCGGCGACCTGCCCAGTGTCCTATGAGGCGAATGCGCTGGGGCGGACACTCGGGATGCAATGCAGGATCATCGATAACGTCAGTGTTCAGATGTATGTCGTAGGCTTCCTGGGTGCGTGGCGCATGTGCAAGGACAAGCCCAGCGCGCCCAAGTGGCTCGCGTTGCGGCTGAGAATTGTCTGGGATAGCGGGAGTAGTTCGCGCTCTTCAAACTCGGCGTGCGCCCGGTACTGGGTAACGAGGCGCTCGATCGCAGCCACATCAAGGTGGCTGTCCTGTCCCTTGGCGACGCGCTTGAGTTCGGGTTCGAGGCGCTTCCAGGTGGATTCCAGTTCGCGGTGTTCGTTGGTCAGCTGTTTCGCGAGCGCCTGGACGTGTCTGCGCTCTTCGCCATCTTCAGAACTCTCCACAACTGCCGGAAAGAGCTCCCGCTCTTCGTCGAGATGGTGCTCGAAGATGGCTTCGCGAAAGAATTCCAGTGCGCCGGCTGCGATCTCTCTCGCGCGCTTGGCGGGTTCCAGTAGCGCGGGGAGTTCGTTAAGCATCTCGAGCTTTCTCAGGATGCCCTCATGACAGTGGGAGAAATCCTCGAGTGGTTCGTTCTCTTTTTGTGCATCGGATGGCTTGGTCATGATGGTTCCATTGAGTCTGATTGGATGAGGTATGCGGCGCCCGCTGTGGCGCGGGCGGATTCCATTCAGTTGCCGGCCGTCAGCGCCGGTAGCCAGGTTGAGATTTCGGGTACGGCTGCGATCAGGATCAGTACGAGCATGACCATGACAAGGAATGGGGCGGTCGCGCGAAACAACGGTCCCATGCGGATGTCCGCCTGAACGATGGCGATGTAAAGTCCCGGCCCAACCGGCGGGGTTACCAGACCGATTACCGTGGCCAGTGTGCACACCACGCCAAAGTGAATCGGGTCGATTCCGAGGTCGCTTACGACCGGCATCAGTAGTGGCACCACGACGATCAGCACGCTGATGCTTTCGAGGAACATGCCGAGAACGAGCATCATTGCGATGACCAGCAGCAGGAAGACGAAGGGCGAATCGGTCAGTCCCTTCATGTATTCCACCACCACATCCGGCACGCCCTGGAATGCCAGCACCCAGCTCAGCACCGAGGCTGCAGCGATCAGGCCGGTGATGGTGGCCGTGTTTGTGCCCACCTCAAGCAGGATTTTTCCGAGATCGCGTACATGTATTTCGCGATAGACGAGTCCGAGTGCCAGCGCGATGATTGACGCTACGGCTCCAGATTCGGTCGGCGTCATTACGCCGGCCATGATCCCGCCGATTACGACCACCGGAATCACGGCGGGCACGAGTCCCTCAAGCAAGACCTTGATTGACGCTGAACGTCCGGTTCTCGTCCCGGAGGGCAGGCCGGGGCCGAACACGCCGTAGAGGAAGATCACCAGCGCAAGTGCGGAGACCAACAGGATGCCCGGTACGATGCCGGCAATGAACAGAGGAGCGATCGGCTGAACTGCGACCACCCCGTAGATGATCATCAGCATGGACGGGGGGATGATCGGTCCGAGCAGGCCGGCGGATACCGTCACCGCACCGGAAAAAGCGCGGTCGTACCCCTTGCGCTCCATTGCCGGGATCATCACTTTGCTCATCACCCCGATTTGAGCAACTGCCGAGCCGAGAATCGACGCTGCCATCGCGTTGGTAAAGAGATTCGCGTAAGCGAGCCCGCCCTTCAGGCCGCCAACCAGGACTTCTGCGACCGCGATCAGTCGCTGCGTAAGCCCTGCCTTGTTCATGATTTCGCCGACCAGAAGAAAGAGCGGAATCGCGAGCAGGCTGTTGATTTCCAGTGCGCCGTAGAACTGAATCGGAATCGAGTCGTAAAGCACAGCCAGATCGCTGGTCGCCATGAACACGATGGCGCTGACGAGGATCGTGCCGACGATCGGCAGGCCCGCAAAAAGCAGGATAAAGAACACGAACAATGTGATCATTTTGCACCTCCGGCAAAGGCGCGAAGATCACGCAGGATTGCGGCAAACTGGTGCCAGCTCATGATTGCGACGGCCAATGGCGATACCGCGTAGTTGTACCAGCGCGGCAATTGTGTGGTTGCGCCCAGTTCGATGCGCACCTCCGGGCGGCTGATCCACTCCCAGCCGAGCCAGCTCATGAACACGAACAGCACCAACATCACCAACCCGAGCGCAGCGGAAAGCGCGTGGCGTGCACGCGGCCGGAGTGCGTTCGGAAGAAAATCGATCGTCACCAGCTGACTGTGATGCACCAGCAACGACAGACCGAAGAGGGTGCCGAAGACCAGCATCTGGACTGAGATTTCCTCAGCCCAGAAAATCGGTGCGCTGAAGAAGTAGCGCATCACGACCTGCAACATCATGATCGCGGCGATTGCACCGGTCAGAGCAATCACCAGGCCGCGCTCGATCACTGCCAGGCCCTTGTCGGTTCTTTGAATGCTTTCGTACATCAGGACGGACTCCTTGGTGCGACGTGACAAGGCCAGCGGGGCCGGATTCCGGCTGCCCGCTGTCTCATCAGTACTTGTCTCGGTACCGTTGCAGGCGCGCTCAGAGGTCCTTGGCCTGTTTGTAGAAGTCCGCGATCAGCGAATTCCTCGCGATGTACGGGTCGCGCACCTTGCCGCCCACGACCTGGAAGGATGCGATGTCGCCCTCGATCACGGTTGCGCCATCGGCCTTTGCCTTCTCAAGATTGCTCGCATCCGCGTCGATTGCGGTCTTGAATCCCCATTGCTCGGCGTCGGTCACGACCTTGGTGATCATGTCGCGCTCGGCTTGCGTGCGGCTGTCCCACCACTTCTTCGAGACCACGATGACGGCCGGGAAGGCCATGTGATTTGTAAGTGTCAGGTTGGGCGCCTGCTGATGGAATTTCAGTCCGACGAGCGCATCCAGATCCACGTCGACCGCGTCGAGCAGTTTGGTTGTCAGCGATGGCGCAACCTCGGACAGCGGCATCGCGGTCGGGGCGGCACCATTGGCGTTCCACCAATCGTTATAGACCGGGCTCGGGAAGGAGCGGATCTTCTTGTTCTTGAGGTCTGCAGCCGACCGCACCGGATCCAGCGAAAGCACGTGACGCATGCCGGCAAAGGCGTAGCCGAGTCCAACCAGACCGGTCTTATCAAGCCGTTTGAGCATCTCCTTGGCAGCTGGCGTGCCGGCGGAGCGTGTGGCGTGGGCAACGTCCTTGAATACGTAGGGCAGGGACCAGCCCAGGAAGGACTCTTCGCGATTGGACAGGCCTCCCACGGTGAAGATGCCGAACTGTTGAGCGCCTGCCTGCATCAGGTTGATCATCTGTGCCTCGTTGCCGAGTTTCTGCAGAGGGCTGACCGCAACCTTCATCTTGCCGCCGGATGCAGTGGCAAGGTCGGTGGCGATCTTTTCCGCGACCTGGTTCCACACATGTGTCGGGGGCGTGATGTGGCCAAGTTTGAGTGATTGAGCTCCGGCGCCCAGTGCGGCAGTGGATAGGGCGATGCCTGCGACAAGAGCACGTGCAAGTCTTTTGAATTTCATTTTTGTCTCCTCGGGGGGTACGGGATTTATGTGAGTCTGTCTGTCATTGGGCGTCGGGTTGCACGGCTGGTGCAGCCCGGCGAAACGCTTCAAGCTCGCCGCACGCACGGTCGACCGCAAGAATGCTGGGGTAGGGGCTCAGGTCGAGCTTAAAGCGGCGAGCGCTTTCGATCTGCGGCACCAGATACACATCTGCGAGAGTCGGCGTGGTGCCAAAGCAGAATGCACCGCGTTGCTTGTCCGCTGCCAGCAGGGTTTCAAGTGCATCGAAGCCCGCCTGGATCCAGGTCTGGCACCACGTCTGCACAGCCGCCTCGTCGCAACCCAGCGTTTTCTTCAGATACTCGAGGATGCGGCGGTTGTTGATCGGGTGGATGTCACAACCGACGATCGCTGCCAGCGCCCGCACTTGCGCCCGTGCGTTCGGATCTGCGGGCAGCAGTGCGGGGGTCGGGTAACGCTCCTCCAGCCACTCGATGATTGCCGGAGACTGGATCAGTGTCATCTCTCCCTCAACCAGCGCAGGCACCAGTGCCTGTGGATTCACCGTTTTGAACGCGGCCCCCAGATGCGCTTCGGTGCGAAGGTCGACGGGTACGTATTCGTACTCGAGTCCTTTCAGGTTGAGGGCGATACGCAGGCGGTGCGAGGTGCCACTGCGAAAGAAGTTGTACAGTTTCACGACGGTATCCTCGGTTCAGCTCTTCGCCAGGCAGTTGTCGACGTTCCATCCGTACAGCCACTCCATCGCATCGTAAAAGCGCTCCGGGGTGCGGCCTTTCCACAGGTCGTTGCGCACGAGGCGCTCGACGTCCTTGGCGTGGTAGATACGGCCCATTTCGCGCGATGACAGCACGATGCGCGCGGTGCGGGCAACGCGGGAGCGCTGGTAAAGATCGAAGGCTTGCGGAAAATCGTTGCCTTTGACGCGCAGCGCCTCGCCAAGCGTGACTGCATCTTCCAGCGCCATGCATGCGCCCTGTGCCATGTACTGTGTCGTCGGGTGCGCAGCGTCGCCAAGCAGGGTGACACGTCCATAGGTCCATTGTCCGATCGGTTCGCGGTCGGCCGTGGCCCAGCGCTTCCAGCTTTTGGGCAGGTCGATCAACTGACGGGCTTTTGGACAGATGTCCTGGAAGTAGCTTTGCACCTCTTCCGGACTGCCTTCGGTGACGCCCCATTCTTCCTTGTTGCGGCTGTGAAAGGTGACGACGACGTTGTACTGCTCGCCGCCACGCAAGGGGTAATGCACCAGATGGCAGTTTGGTCCGACCCAGATGCTGGCTGCGTTCCACTGCAGGTCTTCCGGGAAGTCCTTGCGGTCGACGACCGCGCGGTACACCACGTGGCCGGTGACGCGAGCAGGGTCACTGACATACTGGGCACGTACCACCGACTTCACGCCGTCCGCACCAATCAAGGCGATCCCGCGGTGCGCGACTCCGTTCTGGTCGAACACGGTGACGCAGTCCTCATCCTGCTCGACACGATCGACGCGGGTTGAGGTCAGGAACTCGACCTGGCCCGTCTCCTCCGCGCCTTCGAGCAGCGAAAGGTGCACATCGACGCGGTGGATCACCGCATACGGGTTTCCAAAGCGCTTGCGGAAGGTTTCATCGGTCGGGATCCGACCAACAAGTGCGCCATCGACTGCGTCATGCATCACCATCTCGTCGGTAAAGACCGCGCGGCTGCGAGCCTTGTCGCCAATACCCAGCGCATCAAATGCGTGGAAGGCGTTGGGACCGAGCTGGATGCCGGCGCCGATCTCGCCGATCTCGGGTGCCTGCTCCAGCACCTTGACCGAAAACCCCTGACGTACCAGTGCGAGTGCTGCTGCCAGGCCACCGATGCCGCCGCCCGCGACGATCACGGGAAGTTGTTGATTCGTCATCCTTCTCTCCTCTCTCTTCTCGAATCGGGTATCGGGCGGACCAACGCCCGAGTCCCCGTGACTTACTCGGCTGCGCCGATGCCCAGTTCGATGTCGCCAACATGATCGATGTGACCGACAAGCCTGTCGCCAGACTTCACCGCGCCGACACCTTCCGGGGTGCCGGTGTAGATCAGGTCTCCCGGCTGCAGGTGGTAGAACCTCGACAGGTCTGCGAGCAGCTCCGGGATGCTCCAGATGAGCTGCGTGAGGTCGGCGGTCTGCCGACGCTGGCCGTTAACATCGAGGGTGAGGGCGCCGCTTGAGAGCACACCGAGCTTGCCCATTGGCACGATCTCGCCACATACCGCGGAAAGTTCGAAGTCCTTCCCCAGATCCCAGGGACGCCCTTTTTCCCTGGCAACCAGCTGCAGGTCGCGGCGGGTCATGTCGAGGCCGGCGGCGTAGCCATAGATGAGGCTGGATGCATCCGCTTCTGCGACGCGGAAGCCGGGTGCGCCGATGGCAACAACCAGTTCCATCTCATGGTGGTAGTTTGACGTGCCGGTCGGATAGGGCACGGTGGCGCCCGACTCGACCAGGGTCGACGCAGACTTCGTGAAATAGAAGGGCTGAGCATTTGCCTTGTCGACCGGCACGCCCATCTCCACAGCATGTGCGTGGTAGTTGCGGCCAACGCAGAAGATGCGGTTGACCGGGTATCGCTCGACGATACCGCGTACCGGGAGTGACGGGACGGTGGGCGGGTTCCACAGGTAGCTGACTTGAGTCATTTCAGTGCTCGCTTTCTTTCGTTGGGATTGGAATCAGGTGCGAACTTCATACACACCGAGCTTCTTGTGCAGCGGTGTTTCGTCGGCGATGAAGATGAACGCGGGTTGTTCTGCGGATCGATTGGTCAGCACCACGGGCGTGTAGCCCGGTGCGCAGCAGGTGTCGGCTTCGGCGAACGTGAATACGCTGTCCTCGATGCTGATGTCGCTGCATCCTTCTATCTGGTGGAACACCATCGCGGGTGAGCGTGCGGGCAGGCGCAGGGTCTCGCCGGGTCGGAGCATCAGTGCCGAGTAGCCCAGGATCGCCTGGCAGTCGGCGCCGGTTTCCGGATTGACGTAAGCGACCTGGACGGCCTCCAGGTCGGGTTCGGCAGCGTTCATCGCGACCAGCGCGGCACGGACGTCAGCCCACGGATAGCGCAGCATGGGGAAGGACTTGCCTGAGCGGGCGAACACCGGTGATGGCACCACACCGCCATGCTGGTAGGCGCGCTCCGTGGCCTCTGCAGTCACCGTCTGGGCTGTGCCTTCGGTGACGTAGGATGCCTCGACGTAGTACACCAGCGGCAGATCAAGCACGTCCAGCCAAACCACTGGGTCTGTGCCATCGTGGCCGTGTTCGTGCCAGAGGCCGGTTGGCGTCAGTATCAGGTCGCCGCGGCTCATCGGGCACTTTTCGCCATCGACCGTCGTATAGGCGCCGTCGCCCTCGACGATCATTCGTACCGCGTTCGGTGTGTGCTTGTGCGCCGGGGCCCATTCATTCGGCAGCAAGAGTTGCATGCCGAGGTAAATCGACGAGCTCGCCTGCATCTTTTCCAGGCCATGGCCGGGATTGGCGAGTACGAGTACCCGGCGCTCGGCTTTTTCAATCGGCGTCAACTCGCCTGCCTCGATCAGCAGTGGGCGAAGGGCTTCGTAAGACCACTGAACCGGCTGCGTGCGACGGGCCGGTTTGCCCGGAGGCAGCACGGTGCGCAGGCTGGGCCAAAGCGGAACCAGGTTCTGTGTGGTGAGGGCTGCTCGGTAGGCCTCAGGCAAATCGTCGAGTGTTCCAAGTTCCTGCATTTCGTTCCTCCATCGGGGAAGGGGCCGGATCAGTGCTGGATGCTTCGTTCCGGCAACTGGGCAATGGCTGGTTTGCTGCGATGGGTGGAATTTATCGATGCATAAGTATTCCGTCCATGCAATGCGCGGAATACAATCAAGTCAAATTTCGAATAGTGGGGGTGCGGTGACGACACCAGAGTTACGGTTGCTGTCGGTATTCGACGCGGTCTACAAAACGCGCAGCGTGAGCCGCGCCGCTGATGTTCTGGACCTTGGCCAACCTGCTGTCAGCATTGCGCTGGGCAAGTTGCGTGAGCACTATGCAGATCCGCTGTTTGTGCGCACCTCGACCGGCATGGAGCCGACGCTGCTTGCGGAGGAACTCGTTCAGCCTGTTCGGACGGCACTCAATGCCCTTGATGAAGCGCTTGGCCACCGCCACGTGTTCGATCCGGCCATGTCCGACCGAAGCTTCCGAATCTGCATGACCGACATCACGCACCTGGTTTTGCTTCCCAGGTTATGGCAGCGCCTGCGCGCGACGGCGCCGGGCATCGGGATCGAGATCTCTTCGCTTTCTCCAGACACGGGGCGACTGCTCGAAGCCGGTGATGCCGACCTGGCGGTCGGCTTTATCCCAGCCCTCGAAGCGGGCTTCTATCAACAGGCACTGTTTCCCCAGCAGTACGTATGCCTCGCGAGCGCCGACCACCCGCGTATCCAGGGAGGACTCAGCCTGGCGCAGTTCGAAGCCGAGGGCCATGCGGTTTTCAGCACTTCCGGCACCGGTCACCAAGTCATCGACCAGGAAATGTCCCGCCAAGGCATTCAGCGCCGGATTGTCCTCAAGATCCCCAATTTTCTCGGCGCGGCCTTTGTCGTCGAGCGGACCGACTTGCTGATGACCATTCCTCGCCGCCTTGGCGAGCTTCTTCGTGGTCGTGGTGAGTTCAGCATTTTTCCGATCCCGTTCACGCTACCCGCGTTCACCGTCAAGCAGCATTGGCACGCGCGCTTTCACAATGACCCGGGGAACCGCTGGCTTCGCGGACAGATCGCCGAATTGATGTCAGAGATCAAGGGGCCGCAAGCGGGACCTGGCCTGGCGGAGTGATTCTTCGGTCTGAGCATCAAGAGTGCTTTCCGGGCACATGGCGTTCCCGAGCACAGTGGAAAGGCCTTGCGCAAAGAGTTCGGGCGAAACAGGTCCGACGACTGCTTGCAGAGTGTGGTTTTGTTCGGTCGCAGCAAATCAGCGCGTTGGGCGCTCGGTGGTGGGGGGCATCGAGCATGCAGGCGGTGAGTGAGGTGGACCAGGATTTCGTGCCAAGGCCATTCTGGCAAGAGTCCTTGGATTGCAATGCAAAAGACACTCCTCGACGGCCAGTGGGTCGGAGCTCGCTGTCCGGTGCTGGGCTGCAGATTGCGCCGCTGTTTGGTCATTCAGCGCACTGTGTGGTCGAGCTGGCTGTAGTCCCGGCGCCCGGCTGCGATCAGGATACGAGCCTCGGCCAGAGCAGGAAACCAGCTGTCCTTCAGACACTTGTCCGGGAGGCTTCTTTACGGCCGCGCTCCCCCTCAAAAGCGGACTCTGCAAATTTTCCTGTGGCACTGTTAATGGGGGCACCTCACTGGTGGCGAGAAGTCATGCAGAAGAGCATGGTGATCATTTACCATCGACGGATTAGTCACCCCTGTTGGGATCCCTCGTACCCACTCCAATGGCTGAGAAACTGAGCGACGTGGTCGACTTTGGCTACCTTCTGATTCCAAACTTTTCGATGCTTTCGTTATCGGGAGTTCTCGAGCCGCTAAGGTTCGCCAATCGCCTGGCGGGACGTGAACTCTATCGATGGAAGCTTCTGAGTGCGGACGACGAGCCGGTAGAGGCGAGCAATGGAATTCCGTTTTCACCGACGGCGCGCCTGGATGAGTGCGGGGCGCTGGATACGCTTATCGTCGTTGCCGGAATCTCTGCAAGAGAGCATTGCCACCCACCCATCCTTCGCCGTTTGCGGGAACTTGCTGCGAGCGGACTGAATATTGGTGCAACCTCGGTCGGGACCCTCTTCCTTGCAAAAGCGGGGCTACTTGATGGCTTCCGCTGCACGATTCATTGGGAGAATCTGGATGGGTTTCGTGAAGAGTTTCCGAGTCTCAATGTCACCAGCGAACTGTATGAAATCGACGGGAAACGTCTGACCTGCTCGGGAGGTTCTGCCGGGTTGGACATGATGATGCATCTTATTGGGCAGCGACACGGCCAGACGCTTGCTTCTGCAGTGGCTGAGCAGTGCATCCACCCGGAAATCCGAAAATCCACTGCAGCGCAACGAATGTCCTTGCGTATGCGGCTCGACGTCATCAGTCCCTGCCTGATCAATGCCGTCGAGTGCATGGAGCGGCATCTTGAGGATACGTTGGGTTGTCAGCAGGTCGCCGAGCAGGTTGGGCTGTCATTGCGCCATTTGAATCGTCTTTTTCAGGACAACTTCAACATGCCGCCGGCCCGCTTCTATATGGAGTTGCGCTTGAAGCGGGCGCGCGCGTTGCTTCAGCAGACATCGATGCCTGTCGCGGAAATTGGTATCGCCTGCGGTTTTGCTTCGGCTTCCCACTTTATCCGGAGCTATCGAAATCACTTCGGACATACCCCGACGATTGAGCGGGAAAGCCAGCAACGGCGAGAGTCTGGCCGCAGTTGATCTCCTCCTCGGCGCGCCTTCGTAGCGCCCATTCCTTTCGATTCAGAGCAAGTTAATTTCATAGATGGCCTGATTAGGCTACTGGGTGGCGATTCCAGGCTATTGTGAGCTGGCGTCTGTACCTACTATGCACTTGCCGACCAGACGACAGATCTGGCGCAAAACAGGCAGAGCTGCCTGGCAGGAAACAACAAAACGAGGAGACACCGTCTTGGAAACATGGACATTCATGGTCGAGAACTTCGACCTGATCGTGATGCGGACGCTTGAGCACATTTCGCTGGTGGGCGTAGCGATTGGCCTTGCGATCATCACCGGCGTGCCGATCGGCATCGCCATTACGCAGAACGATAAAGCCGCCAATATCGTGCTGTATATCGCAGCGATCATGATGACGGTCCCGTCGATTGCGCTTTTCGGAATCATGATCCCGATCCTTTCCAAGGTCGGTCACGGTATCGGTTATGTGCCCGCCGTGATCGCCGTGCTGCTGTATTCGCAGCTCCCCATCATCCGCAATACCTATACCGCGATACACAACGTCGACCCAGCGCTTCGAGAGGCCGCTCGCGGCATGGGTATGTCTTCGCTGCAGCGTCTGCGCATGGTGGAGATCCCGTTGGCAATCCCCGTCATTATGGGAGGCGTCCGCAGCGCGGTGGTGATGTCGATCGGCATCATGGCCATTGCCGCTTACATCGGTGCCGGTGGTCTCGGTACCTTCATCAGTCGCGGAATTTCCCAAACCGATGCTCGCCAACTCATTACTGGCGCAGTCGCAGTCAGCCTGCTTGCCATCGTGGCTGATTTCTTTCTTGTCTGGCTACAGAGCCGGCTCACCCCAGCCGGGCTGAAGCGCGCCTGACCCCCACCATAAACAGGAGATCCGACGCCATGATCCGGCTTGACAACCTGACAAAGATATTTGAAACGAAAGAAGGTACGACCGTTGCCGCTGACCACATCAACATGGAGGTCAAGGAGGGCGAAATCTGCATCCTGCTCGGTCCCTCGGGATGCGGCAAGACCACATCGTTGAAGATGGTCAACCGGATTGTTCCGCCTACCTCGGGGCGTGTCTTTCTCGGCGGAAAGGATACAACCGACTACGACACCATCACCTTGCGCAGGCAGATCGGTTACGTCATTCAGCAGATCGGTCTGTTTCCGAACATGACGATCGAGGAAAACATCGGTGTCGTGCCCAGAATGCTTGGCTGGGATCGCCAGCGCACCGCGAAACGGGCGCAGGAGTTGCTGGAAATGGTCGCGCTCGATCCGGCCATTTTTCTCAAGCGTTTCCCTAAGGAACTCTCCGGCGGGCAACAGCAGCGTGTCGGCGTTGCCCGCGCGTTGGCGGCGGATCCCCCTGTACTGCTGATGGACGAACCCTTTGGCGCCATCGACCCGATCAACCGCGAGATCATTCAGGACGAGTTCCTGAAGATGCAGCAGAAACTCGGAAAAACCATTCTCTTCGTCAGTCACGACATCGATGAAGCGGTAAAAATGGGCGACAAGATTGCAATTTTCCGCGCCGGAAAACTTGAACAGTTTGACACGCCTGACAATGTGCTTGCTCATCCAGCAAGCAGCTTCATTGCCGATTTTGTCGGTGGCGACAGAACACTCAAGCGCTTGCGTTTGCTGAAGGTGGGGGAGGTGATGGATGCCCAGGCGCCGCGAGTCAAGGCGGAGGACAGCCTTGCCAGTGCGCTCAAGCTGATGAATGACGCCGACTACGAGAACCTGATCGTCGTCGGGCCTCATGGGCGTGCGCAGGGCGTCGTCTACCGCAGCGTCGCTGAGAGTCGGCAGGGGCTTTGCAACGATCACCACTCAGGATTGAAAGCCACTGTGCGCGAGAGTGATGACCTGCGTACTGCCGTGTCCCAGATGTTTGCGCATGATCTGACCTGGCTTCCGGTGGTCGACGACGAGGGTTTCTACAAGGGCTACATCACGCAGCGCGGCATCACACACACGCTCGGCCGCACTTATCGCGATGCCGAGCAGGGGGTGTAGCAATGGCGCGTGCATCCTTGAAGTTCTCAAGCTTGCGGATGGGTGGGCGGTACCTGACTGCCGTCCTGCTGTTGCTAGCCGGGGTGTGGTTGCAGCGGTCCGGACTCATTGATGATCTGACGACCTATTGGGGTGACATCGTCTACCTCACGGGTCAGCACATCGAACTCACTTTGATCTCTGGCGGGCTCGCCATTCTTGCGGGCATTCCGATTGGTGTTCTCTTTAGTCGTCCTGCGCTGCGGCGCTGGGCGGATGGCCTGATGCAGACGCTGAACATCGGAACAACGATCCCGACGCTCGCCGTACTCGCCCTTTCAATGAGCTTTCTGGGCATCGGGTCGACGCCCGCGATATTCGCGCTGTGGGTCGCGTCCCTGCTCTATATCGTGCGGAACACGTATTCGGGTTTGACGGCGGTGCCAGACCACCTGATCGAAGCTGCAAACGGAATGGGGATGAGGCCTGCACAGATCCTGCTACGGGTTGAGCTGCCCAATGCCCTGTTCGTGATGTTCGCAGGCGTTCGTACAGCACTTGCCATCAACGTCGGCACGGTTCCGCTGGCCTTCCTTATTGGGGGAGGCGGACTTGGTGAGCTGATCTTCACAGGCATCGACCTCAACGACAACGGGATGATGCTCGCCGGCGCCATTCCGACCGCTGCGCTTGCGGTCGCTGTTGATGCCTTGGTCGGCTACGCAGCATTTCTCTTTATCCCCCGCGGCGTCAATCCGTTGCGATGACGTCGTCTAGCTGTATCTGATTAATTACCCGAGGAGACAAATCAAATGAATATTCAAAAAATGATCCGTGGTGTGGTCCTGAGCGCTTTCGCACTCACCGCTGGAAGCACTTTTGCCGCCGATACGGTCGTGGTCGGCGGGAAGAACTTCACTGAGCAGCAACTCATGGCCGAGATGACCTCGCAGTTGTTGAAGGCGAAGGGTTTCGAGGTCGATACCCGCGCAGGTATGGGCAGTGCTGTCCTGCGCCAGGCGCAGGAGTCGGGGCAGATCGACGTGTACTGGGAGTACACAGGCACCTCGCTCATCACCTACAACAAGGTCACCGAGCGTCTTTCAGCGGAAGACACCTACGCCAAGGTCAAGGAACTCGATGCCAAGAAGGGCCTGACCTGGCTCGACGCTTCGAAAGCAAACAACACCTACGGTCTGGCGATGCGCCGCGCGGACGCAAAGAAGCGCGGTATCAACACAATCAGCGAACTGGCAGCAGCGATCAACGGAGGCAAATCGCTAACCCTTGCGTGCAACGCCGAGTTTGCCGCCCGCGCGGATGGTCTGAAGCCCCTGCAGAAAGCCTATGGTTTCGAGTTTGATCGCGCAAGTGTGAAGCGCATGGATACCGGGTTGACCTATCAGGCACTGCGCGACGATCAGGTCGAGGTGGCTTTGGTGTTTGTCACGGATGGTCGCATTCCGGCGTTCGACTTTGTCGTGCTCAAAGACGACAAGGGTTACTTCCCCGCGTACGCACTGACCCCCGTAGTTCGGACCGCAATCCTTGAGAAGCATCCCAAGCTGGGTGAGTTGCTGAACGCACTGTCTTCGAAACTCGACGACGCTGTCATGGGGCGCCTTAACGCTTCGGTAGATGTCGAGCGCAAGGCGATCCGCGACGTTGCCGAGGGTTTCCTCAAGGAAGCAGGCCTTATCTGAGCCACTCAGCTCCTGTATTAATCAAGCCCCACGGGGCTTGATCCAACTGGAATAGCAATAGCATGGCGATCGAATCCCGCATCAAGCTGGCCGTCGCGCAGACTGACTGCGTCCTCGGCGATCTGAACCACAACCTGGAGCAGCACCTTGCGTTGATCGAGCAGGCGCGAGACGAGGGCAATGGACTGTTGCTCTTTCCTGAGCTTTCCTTGACCGGGTATAGCCTCGGCGCTCGGGTCACCGAGGTCGCGCTGCACCGCAACGATCTGCTCGTGCGCAAACTGGCCGATGCAGCGCAAGGTATTGACGTGGCGTTTGGATTTGTCGAGGAGGGCGCTGCAGCCCAACTCTACAACGCGATGGCTGTGGTTCGCGACGGCGAGGTGGTGTTCGTCCATCGCAAGCTCAACCTGCCGACCTACGGCAATCTGGAAGAGGGCAAGCTGTTTGCGGGTGGACGGTATGTGGACACCTTCCCCGTTTCCGGGCCGTGGCAGGCCGGCTTGCTGACCTGTGCCGATCTGTGGAATCCGGCGCTGGTTCATCTGGCGATGCTCCACGGGGCAACGCTCTTGCTGGCCCCGGTCAATTCGGCACTGGGGGCGGTAGGCGGCGAGTTCTCCAACCCCGACGGTTGGGATCTGGCATTGCGTTTCTACGCAATGATGTATGGCCAACCCGTCTTGATGGCCAACCGGTGCGGCAACGAAGGCAATGCCGTGTTCTGGGGCGGTTCGCGCATCCTCGATCCATATGGCAGGACGCTCGCGATTGCGGCCGATGGACACGTCGGCCTGATCAGTGCTGAACTCGACTACGCAGACGTTCGCCAGGCACGTTTCCAACTCCCTACCGTGCGGGACAGCAACCTTGATCTCGTGCAGCGCGAGATCAGCCGTCTCGCGCAACAGATCGGTTTGCCGCCGGTACAACGATGAAGGATCAACTGATGAACGACTATCTGCTCAACGACGAGGATCGCAGCTTCCGTGCCGAAGTGCGTGCCTTCCTGCAACGCGAACTGGCTCCGCGGGCTGCGGCGATTGAGGACCGGGAGGACTGGGATGCCGTGAAGACCGTGGTGCGTGCGCTGGGCGAAGCGGGGTACCTGCGGCTGATGTTCCGTGATCTCTATAAAGGGTCGCTGCAAAGTCCGGGCCTTACTCACGCCACCATCCTCTCCGAGGAGGCAGCTGCGATCAACTATGCTTTCGACACAACGATCGCGACAGCCACTTCGTGCGCTTACCCGCTGCACCGTTATGCTCAACCAGAGGTACGTGAGCGCTACCTGACCGGCATCATTGAAGGCGCCGAAATCGGTGCGATCTGTGTTACCGAACCCAACGTCGGTTCCGACAGTGCTGGCATGGAAACGACGATCACCTTTGATGAGGCCACTGATGAGTGGGTCATTAACGGATTCAAACGCTACATCTCGAACGCTTCCGTTGCCGACACCTACATCGTCTACGGTATCAGCGACCCAACAGTGCCGCCGCAAAAAGGCATGAGCGCGGTGGTGGTACCAAAGAACACGAAGGGAATCAGCTTCCCGCGCAACTACACCTTCATGGGCCGGCGTGGATGCATTGTAGGGGAGGTCGAGTTTCGCGACTGCCGCGTACCCGCCAACCATCTGCTGGACAAACCGAATGCGGGCTTCCGCATCATGCTCAGCATGTTCAACTTCGAGCGCGTGATTTTGGGCGGAAGCGGCCTTGGCGTTGCCCGCTCGGCTTTTGCCATCGCAACCGAACATGCTCAGCGTCGCGAAAGCTTCGGCCAGAAGCTCGGCTGCAAGCAGCTGATCTGGGACAAGGTGGCTGAGATGAGCTGGCGCATAGACTCCGCCGAACTGATTACCTATCGCGCTGCGAAGCTCTATGACGCAGGCACGCTGTCCGCCAAGGAACTCATGAAGCCCGCATCCATGGCCAAGCTGGTGTCGACGGAGACAGCCAATTTCTGCGCCGACCAGACCGTCCAGATCCTGGGCGGGGATGGTCTTACCAAGGAATACGGCCGCGCCGAACAGCTCTATCGCGACGCCCGCGCCTTGCCAATCGTTGGCGGGTCCTCCGAGATGGTGAAGTACCTGATCGCCAGCGTTGATCTCCCCCAGATCAAGCCCAATCTCTAAACAGGCCACGTCATGAATATCGCATCGATTCTGATTCAGGCAGTCGACCGTTATCCGAACAAGGAGGCGCTGGTCTTCGGTGAGCGGCGGTGGACATATGCGCAGTGGAATGCGCGCATCAACCGGCTGGCCCAGGGACTGGTCGAACTCGGCGTGCGGCCGTTTGACCGTGTGGCGCTGTATCTGAGCACCGATGAGGCATCGGTCACGACATATTTTGCGTGTCAGAAGCTGGGTGCTGTCGCCGTTCCAATGAATTTTCGCCTGGCGGCCGGTGAAGTCGCCCATATCCTGCGCGATTCTGGTGCGCGACTGTTGGTCTACAGCCACTCATTGCTGGCCAATACGCTTGATGCCCAGAAGCAGGTGCACAGCGTTCATGATTTCATTTCGGTTGGGGCGCCACCTGATGAGATTCCGGAAGGTCACTTCCGTTTTGAAACGCTGGCCGAAAGCGGTGATGGCTCGGTGGAGCCAGCATATCGTGCAGCGCCGGAGCACCTTTCGGCCCTGGTATACACCTCAGGCACGACAGGCCGCGCCAAGGGCGTCATGCACACCCATGGAAATGACCTGGCCATCTCGATGAACTGCGTCATGGAGTACAGCCTGACGCCGTCCGACCGCGCCTTGCACATCGCGCCGCTTTACCATGTCGGCGGCATGCAGGCTTTCTATCTTCCACACATGTTCGTGGGTGGCACGAACGTGGTTGAGGGGCGCTACCAGGCGTTGAAAACGCTTGAGACGATCGAGGCACAACGTATTACGACGCTTTTCGCCGTGCCCACGCAGATACAGGAAATGCTGTTCCACCCGCGATTCAAGGAATTCGATGTCTCCTCCCTGCGGATGATCACCACGGGAGGTGCCGCCATTGCTTCGGCCACCATGGAACGCGTTCTGGATGAGTTCTGCCCCAATCTTTTCAACGGCTACGGCATGACCGAGGCGAGTCTGACGCTTTTGCTGCATCCGCGCGACGCGCTCGCGAAACTGGGTTCGTGCGGGAAGCCGACCTTGATATCGAACGCTCGCATCATCACCCACGACCCCGCTCGTGACGTGCGGCCTGATGAGGTTGTAAGGCACAGCGAAGTCGGGCAGTTGGTGGTTCAGGGGCCGCAGATGATGCCAGGCTACTGGAGTAACACCCTTGAGACTGACAAGAAGCTCAAGTACGGCTGGCTCTACACCGGCGATCTGTTCAGTCGTGACGAAGACGGCTACTTCACCTTCCACGGGCGCGCTGACGACATGATCGTGTCGGGTGGGGAGAACATCTATCCCCGTGAGGTCGAGGAGGTTCTCTATCGCTGTCCTGGTGTCAAGGAAGCGGCCGTCGTTGGCCTGCCTGATGCGAAGTGGGGCAGTGTGGTGTCAGCATTCATCGTGCGCGCCGAGCCGCATCTTACGGTTGAGCAGGTGGATGATTTCTGCAGAAACAGTGGCCTGATCGCGGCGTTCAAGCGCCCGCGACAGATTCGCTTTCTGGATGAACTCCCGGTGAATCCCAGCGGCAAGGTTCTGAAGCGTGAGTTGGTGAGTCAGTACGGACAGGGAGCCCCCGCATGAGCGATGTTGTGATCTATGACCAGGATGGCGCTGTTGTCACGCTGACCCTGAATCTTCCCGAAACCCGGAATCCGATTTCCGACCCTGGCATGATCGATGCGCTGGAGGCTGCGGTTGCGCGCATCAACGCGGACATGACTGTTCGTGCCGTGATTCTGACCGGTGCTGGCAGTGCGTTTTCTTCCGGCGGTAACGTGAAGCACATGCGGGATCGTGTCGGCATGTTCGGTGGTTCGCCTGCAAGCGTTCGAAACGGTTACCGCAATGGCATTCAGCGTATTCCGCTCGCACTCAACGCACTCGAAGTCCCGGCGATTGCAGCAGTTAATGGGCCTGCGATTGGTGCCGGGTGTGACCTGACCTGCATGTGCGACATTCGAATCGCTTCCACGGACGCGATCTTTGCAGAGAGCTTCGTCAAGGTCGGCATCATCCCCGGTGATGGAGGTGCCTGGCTACTGCCCCGTGCGGTGGGGCTGTCGCGCGCATGCGAAATGGCGTTCACCGGCGAGTCGATCGATGCCCGGATGGCACTTGCATGGGGTTTGGTTTCAGACGTGGTTGCACCCGACGAGCTTCTGCCGGCGGCGCGGCGCCTCGCAGCAAGAATCGCTGCAAATCCGCCGCAAGTCCTTCGCATGACCAAGCGCCTGATCCGCGAGGGACAGCATATGCGACTCGACAGTTTGCTCGAGTTGTCCGCGTCAATGCAGGCGATTGCGCACCACACCAAGGATCACGAAGAGGCAGTCTCTGCCTTGCTGGAAAAGAGGGAGGGTGTGTTCCATGGGGAATAATGACAGCGATGTCATCCAGTTTATCCATGGATTGCGCTACGAGGACTTGCCGCAATCCGTGATCGCTCACGCCAGGCGTTGCATTCTCGATCTTTGTGGCGTGGCGGTTGGCGGAACGACGACCGAGCTCTCGCGCATCATCCGCAACCATGCGGAGGCGAACTTCGCCTCGAACAGTCGCAGCGTAAGGATGATGTTTGACGGACGACGGGTCAGTTTGCCTGGTGCTGCACTCGCCGGTGGCATGACAATTGACAGCCTTGATGCACACGACGGACATGTACTGACTAAGGGGCATGTTGGCGTCACGGTGCTCCCTGTATTGCTCGCCCTGTCGGACGCCGGCTATATCCAGGATGACCGTGAGTTCGTCACCGCGCTTGTTCTTGGCTACGAAATCGCCACCCGGGCAGGTATCGCGCTGCATGCAAGTGCCTGTGATTACCATACGTCCGGTGCGTGGAATGCGCTGGCTGCAGCGGCGATGAGTGCCCGGGCTTTGGCACTGAGTCCGGCCGAAACCCGCGAGGCCTTGGGTATTGCCGAGTACCACGGGCCTCGCAGCCAGATGATGCGATGCATTGACCACCCGACCATGGTGAAAGATGGTTCGGGATGGGGCGCAATGGCGGGTATCGACGCAGCGTTGCTGGCTCAGGACGGGTTCACTGGTGCGCCGGCACTGACAATTGAAGACGTGGCTTTGGCCGACTTGTGGGGCGACCTGGGCCAGCGCTGGACGATTCTGGAGCAGTATTTCAAGGCCTATCCAGTTTGCCGCTGGGCGCAGCCAGCCGTTGAAGCGGCAATGTCCGTGGTACGCGAACACGGCATCCGATCTGAAGATATCCGCATCGTGAAAGTGATTAGTTTCCATCAGGCATGCCGGCTTGCGACACGCGAACCCGGAACAACTGAGCAAGCTCAGTACAGCCTGCCGTTCTCGGTGTCCATATTGCTCTCACGGGGAGTGTTGGGGACGGAAGAAGTTTCGGGTGATGCGCTGCGGGATGCCGAAGCGCTTCGCTTGTCGAAGGCCATTGAATTGCACGAAAGTGAGTTGTACAACAGCCGCTTTCCGTCAGAGCGTTGGGCGCATGTTGAGATTGAGCTATTCGATGGAAGCACGCTGAAGTCAGCGCCTCACACCGCACGTGGTGATCCTGAGACGGCGCTTACAGACGCAGAGATAGATCGCAAGTTCGTTCAACTCGCCTCTCCCGTGCTCCATCAGGCTCGCATTGATGCGATACGGGATTGCGTCATGTCGCTTGGGCAGGCAGATGGGAGGCTCGGACCGTTGCTCGATGTCATGCTTCGCCCCGTCAGCGCTTGAACCCATCAATTCGTGCTTGATTGGGCCAGTGTTTCACCCGTGACCGTCAGATTGTCTACTTGCCATGGGCGAGGAGCGCTGACCGTTTACCCAGTTGCTACCTACCCCAGACTCACGAAGTCGTCCGTGCTTCTCGAAGAACTGGATAGCTGATTGACTCCGGACCGTGCGGCGCGAAGGCATTTAGGCACACACTGCCCATTCTTGTAGAAAATCGTCGTTCCGTTCTAGGTGCGTAAGCAAGTTGCGCGCTACGAGGTGAGCTGCTTCATATCGCTCATTACTCTTTTGATGTGAGGCCCAGTGCTTCGCGCAGCGTCTCGGCTTTCGCTGCGTAGTTCACTGCCACGATTCGGCTATTTTCCAGTCCGATCAAGGTCACCGCATCGTCCCGCCGCGGGAAGTCCGACAACAGCGCTTCATCCAGCACCACGCCCACCGCGAACGGCTGCTCACGCAGTGACGGCAGTGCGAAAGTGCGGGTGATGAGGCCGGGCATCCTGCTCATGTCGGCCAGATAGACGGCATGGCGGGTGGCCAGGAAACCTTTGGGCTGTTGGCCGAGGACCTCCATTGCGATGTTCGAAGCCTTGCGTCCGGTGGCGAACAGTACCAATCGGGTCTCTGCGCCGATGCCCCAGGGCAGGTCGTGCTGATCTTTTGCGACCAGCGGGGGCATCGCTTGACCGACCGCCAGCGGCTCGGCCCATGAGACCAGGGGCAAGGTCAGTGTGCACGCGATAAGGAGGTGCTTGAAGTTCATCATTGTGGTGTTCTGACTGAGGAGTTGGCGTTTCCGCAGGCGCAGGGACGCGCCCCTTGCGAGTCTGCGGCGGCGCGGTGCTTACGCAACATGAGTTGTCCGGTGTAGGTCGCCAGCTGCGCATCCGCCGCCACCATCGGTGTTGATGAGGTGATCTGCCATTTGGGCGAAGACATGGATCAGACCGTCGCGCATTTCGGGGTCCGCCACCTGCTCGGTAAGTGCTTCCGTCATGCAGAGCATCCACTCGTCGCGCATGCGCTGGTCCACTACATAGGGTGCGTGGCGCATGCGCAAACGCGGGTGGCCTTTCTTGGCGATGTAGAGGGCGGGGCCGCCGAACCAGCCCGACAGGAATTCGAACAGTCTTTGGGTGCTGCCGGCGAGGCTTTCCGGGTGAATCTTGCGCACTGCATAGGCTTCGGGGAGCGTGTCCATGAGCTCATAGAAGCGGGTCACCAAGCGGTGCAAGGCGGGCGCGCCACCAAGCGCTTCGTAGGGGGTGAGTGTGCTTTGAAGTGCAGTCATCGGTATTTCTTCAGGTAGGTGCTTTCGAAGAGCCTTTTGATCCAGTGAAACAGGCGCGTCGGCGGCAGGATGATCTGGCGCTGTGCATTACGAAATACCAGCGTGCCGTGGTCTATCGCATCGATGATGCAGATCAGCTCAATCTTGAAGGTGGCGCTGGGCGTACCGCCGCGCAAACCTGTCAGCAGATTTTCTGCTGCGGCTGCAGCCTGCAGATCGGCCATGTGGGCCTGCTTGGGCATCCAGTCCGGGCCGGGGAAGCTGCCAGAGTCGCCTACAACATACACATGCTCGGTCCCGGCGACCCGACACTGTGCATCCGCTTGCAACAGGCCGCCCGGAGAGCGTGCCAGTTCGGTCTGATCGAACCACGCGTTTCCGGTCATGCCGGGCATGAACAGGATGAGATCGGCGGGGAATGAACCGCCTTCGGTCAGCACGCGGTTGGCCTCGAACCCCTTCATCTTGTGGCCCAAGTGGGTGCGGATATCGCGCCGCTTCATCTCGGCGAGCAGGTGCTTGACCGCCTTCGGGCCAAGCCGGTTGCCTGGCTCACTGGATGGATTGAAGAACACCAGTTCAAACTTGTCCCGCCGGCGTTCGCGCCGGAGTTGTTCGTCAATGCCGAACAGAAATTCGAACATTGGGCCACCGCGCACCGCAGTGGGCTCGTTCGGGTTGCCGGCGAAGCCTACGGCAATGGTTCCTTCCTGCAGCGCCTGCAGACGATCGCGAATCTTCTCCGCGGCCGCAATGCCTTCGCAGGGGGTGATGGCGTGTTCGATTCCGGGCAGCTTCTTGATGAAACGCCCGCCGCTGGCGATCACCAGTGCGTCGTTGGAGCGTTCACCAACGGTGGTGTCCACCAGACGCCCGCCATTACGCAAGCCGGTCACCTCGGCCGCCACGTGGCGAACGTTCATGCGCTGGAAAAAATCATCCAGGGACACGATCAGCTGCTCGCGTGTTCGCAGGCCACTGGGAATCCAGATGATGCCGGGCAGGTAGTGCAGCTCGGCTCTGGGGGCGATCAGGGTGATTTCTGCCTCGCGGTCGCGCTTGCGGATTTCGCGAACGCTCGAAAGCGCGCCAAAACCGGCACCGATGATGGTGATTCTGAATGGACTTGTCATGTGTTCGGGCCTTGGGAGCTCAGCACGCTGGAGATACGTCGCGCACGGCTGTCAGAAGCGCCAGCGTGCATGTCGGCTGATGGGTGCGTCGGGTCAGGGTGGATCTGGATGAAGTGCATATCCGGTTCTTGCCTCCTGACCTGTGTCCTGCGCACCCGTGTGCAGTCGAGGTAGCGCCGCGCTGATATGCGTGCAGAGAACGGCAACGGTCGGGGCGATGACCAAGGGCCGAATCCTCCAGGGTTGCAAGCTGCTTATCCACGCGAGCCATTCCTGCCAATTAAGCCAACGATCCAACCACTACCCAAACAGGGCTCAAACCAATCTGGAGATAGACCAATCATGTCCATGTGCTTGCTTTCCCGAATGTAACGCCTGCGGGGAAATGTCCGGCAGGCCGACTTTCCGTTCTTTAACAAGAAACATGCCAATGAACCGATGCTTAATGAGGTGATAAGAATCAATAATTTAGGACTTGTCCGTCGCCCCTGAGATCTGCAGGCTCTACAGATTGCGCCACTATGGCAGATGGCGCTGCCATGAATGGCAGGCCAGAGTCGAGGCACTCGGCTTGCCCTTCGGGCGCACCCGCCCGACGTTTGCTGCCAGATCGATGCCCGACCTGAGCAAGTGCAAACCAGGTCAGCACACGATCACGGCAGGGGAGTGCTGCGGGTCGGCGCGTGGACGGTCAGCGATGGCGATTCGGCTCCGCCACTCGATGAGAGCATGCTGGCGTCGGTGATATGGAGGTTGGGGTCGTCGTGGCTGCGACAGTCGGCCTTGGACGCCGCGTTGGGACTGTATTTCCCCATTCAGCATGTACCGGATCGGGCGGGATTGCCGGGCTCAAGCGAAACGCGCCGACGAGTTGGCACTGGGGGCGATGCGTTGAGAAGGGCAAGCTACCTGCCGGGTCAGCCAGGTGCGACATCGGCGATTCGTGTGCATCGACGATACCGCTCAAGCAGGTTGGCTCGGGTTGAAGATGGTTGTGCAGGTGAAGTCACGGAACTTACGAGGCACTCTGCCAGCGCCAGAGGTTTGGCGCCTGCCCGACCCGGCAGCAGTGGCGGCACGCGCCGGGAATCAACAGCCTCGCAGCTTCTTCGACCAGGCTCAGCCCAAGGTGGTGTCGAGCACCATCATCAAGGCAAAGCCGGCCATCAGGCCGAGGGTGGCGCTCGTCTGGTGGCCATTGCGATGTGTCTCGGGGATGACTTCGTGTGAGACCACAAAGATCATGGCTCCCGCCGCCAGTCCCAGGCCGATCGGATACGCCAGTGCCAAGCCACCGGCCAGGCCAACGCCAAGCAACGCGCCCACCGGTTCGAGCAAGCCACTGGCCGCGGCAATCAGTACCGAATAGACAGGTTTAACGCCTGCGGTACGCAGGGCAAGTGCAACGGCGAGTCCTTCGGGAATGTCCTGCAAGGCGATTGCCGTGGTTAGCGGCAAGCCTACGCCCATGTCCCCTTGAGAAAAGCTGACGCCGATTGCCATGCCTTCAGGCAGGTTGTGCAGGGCGATGGCAAAGACGAACAGCCAGACTCGACCGCAGATCTCATAACCCGGCCCGCAAGGCCCGGTCTTGTCATGCTCGTGCGGTGTAAACTCATCAAGGCCCAGCATCAGCAAGACCCCGAGCGCCATCCCGAAGACGACGACTGCCGCACCTGTACCCCGATTGCCCAAGAGCGATTCACCGGCTTCAAGTCCGGGCAATAGCAAGGAAAATGCGCTGGCGGCGAGCATCATCCCCGCCGCCAGGCCCAGCATGCTGTCTTCGACACGCTGCGGCAGGCTGCGCATCAGCAAGGCGGGGAGGGCGCCCAGCGCTGTGGTCGCGAAACCCGCCGCCCCGCCGTAGAGCGCAAGGCGTAAGCCGGGTGCTGCATTGCCGGAAATTACTTGAGCAATGCTCTGCCCGAGCAGGACGATCACACCGAGCAGGGAAAGCGCCAGGCCAGTTGCCACCAGTTTGTGCTGCTGCGCATGCGTGCGCAGCAGCACAAACCATGAAGGCCTTGATGCAAGCCCGTTCAGTACGATCGTCTGGCTTCGGTCCATCTTCAATCCTGGTTCAGGTCATCATGCCCAGCGCTTTGGCAACACCGGCGCCATAGGCGGGATCGCACCTGGTGCAGTTCGTAATGTGGCGACGCTTGATTTCATCTGGCGCATCGCCCATGGCGCGGGCGGTGTTCTCGAACAGACGCTGTTGCTCGTCCGGCGTCATCAAGCGGAAGAGGGCACGTGGCTGGCTGAAATAGTCGTCATCGTCCTCGCGGAAATTCCAGTGGTCGGCTGCACCGTTGATTGCCAGCGGCGGCTCACGGAAATCCGGTTGTTCCTGCCACTCATTGTAGCTGTTCGGTTCATAGCCCAGCGTGGAACCATAGTTGCCATCGGTGCGCATCTGACCGTCGCGATGATAGCTGTGCATCGGGCACCGGGGGG